>WNFE01001896.1_pt1 | contig 15287 bp, 17 predicted proteins | sample 5400451 | NCBI WGS metagenome assembly WNFE01 (sample SAMN13153344, study PRJNA577476) | soil metagenome | isolation source: 200 cm saprolite under Douglas fir tree site 2 hole 2 | place: USA:California | collected 2015-04-18 | reverse complement strand
CAGAACGACCCGCATCCGCCGATCTGGATCCCGGGCGGCGGCTCGATCGAGACGTGGCGGTGGTGCGCCGAGATGGACTACGTCTACTGCTATCTGTCGTATTACGGCTACAAGGCCGGTCTGACGACCATGCAGGGCTTCTGGAACGAGATGGCCAAGCTCGGCAAGGACCGCAATCCCTACCGCGCGGGCTTCCTACAGTTCGTCGGCGTCGCCGAAAGCCGCCAGCAGGCGCTCGACCTCTATAGCGAGCCGGCGGAATATTTTTACGGCCGCTGCCTGCATGTCGATGCGCGCTTCGCGCTGCCGCCGGGCTACACGACGGAAGCGACGCAACGCGCCGGCATCGAAGGGATGATGACCAAGGCCGCCAACCTCGCCAACCCGGCGACGAAAGCCAGCCTCAAGGCCACCAACATGAAGGACATCGTCGACGGCGGCTATGTCATCATCGGTTCGCCCGACGAGGTCGTCGAGCAGATCCGCCACGTGGCGACCAGCCTCAATGTCGGCCACCTCATGCTGCTGCTGCAGTACGGCAACATGAGCAAGGACACCACCAAGTACAACACGCGCCTGTTCGCCGAGCAGGTGATGCCCAAGGTGAAGGACCTGTTCGGCGAGTGGGAAGACAAGTGGTGGCCCAAGCCGCTCGCCAAAGGCCAGCGCGCGTCCGTCCCCGCGTTCCACCCGCAGCTCGCCGCCGCGGAGTAAGCCGTGTCGGAACCGAAGGCTGCGACCGTCGAGGTCAACGGCTATCCCTGCCGCGTCTGGACCAAGGGCCACGGCCCCAAGCTCGGCTTTCTCGCCGGCCTGGGCGGCCTGCCGCGCTGGCTGCCGTTCCTGGACAGACTTGCCGAGACGCGCACTGTCATCGTGCCGTCGCTGCCGGGCTATCCTGGTGCGGCCGGCCACACCGAGCTCGACACCCATCTCGACTGGGTCGTGGCCGTGCGCCAGCTGATCGACAAGGCGGGCCTGGCCGGCGCCGATCTTTTAGGCGCCTCGGTGGGCGGCGCATTCGCCGCCGAAATGGCGGCCATCTTCCCCGCCTCCGTCCGCAAGCTGGCGCTGATCGCGCCATTCGGCTTGTTCGACGCAGAGGAGCCGGCCACCGATCCGTGGGCGCAGCGCAAGGAGAATATCGCCGGCCTGATGTGCGCCGACGGCGAGAAGTGGAATGCCTTGGTCGCGCCGCCGGAGGGCGCCAATTCGATCGAATGGCCGATCGAGATGACCCGTGCCTCCGAGGCCGCGGCCCGAGCGTTCTGGCCGCTCGGCAACACCCGGCTGGAAAAGCGCCTGGCGCTGATCGCTGCGCCGACCCTGATCCTGTGGGGCGAGCGCGACGCCGTTCTGCCGCCGAGCTATGCCAAGAAGTTCGCCGCCGGCATCAACGGCTCGAGCCGGATCGAAACCGTCGCCGATGCCGGCCACCTTGCCTATCTCGACCAGCCCGATGCGGTCGCCCGCGCCGTCCTGGCCCATTTCGCCTGATACGTTGCCCCGGCTTGGAGGTTGCGTCGCCGCTTCGGATCGCTATTGTCCGGCGCGTTGGAATTTTGCGAGGGACAGGCCGATGACTATCCGTTCGATCAAGTGGGCCGCCGGCGTTTCGCTGTTTGCGGCGGCGCTGGCGGTGGCGACGATCCTGCCGGAGCGGCAGGCGTCGGCCCAAGTTCAGTCGGCGCAAGTCCAGGCCGTGCCGCGCTCGGGCATAGCATTCAACAACACGGTCACCGAACGGGTCACCATCGAGACGATTGATTCCGAGGGCCGCACCGTGGCCTTCACCCGGCCCGACGGCCAGCTCGTGATCCTGCCGGTCGCCGACGGCGTCGGCAATCTCGCTTCCATCCAGGACGGCGCGCCGGCCAACGTCACCTACAACGAAGTCGTGACTCTCCTGAACCTGCGCCAGAAGGGCCCGGGTTCCAAGGAGGAGCGTCGCGAGTCGATGAACCCCAAACGCAACCCCACCGATATCGAAGCCGGCCGCTTCACGGTGACGGTGGTCGGCGTGGATCTCGCCAACAACACCGTCTCGGTGATCGACGGCCGCGGCGGCGTCGTCCGCACCTACAAGGCCAACACCGCCGCCAAGCAGGACATGCTGAAGAAGACCAAGGTCGGCGACGTGGTGATCGGCCTCACGACGCCGCTCATGGTGACGGCGATCTCGCCGGCGCCGTAGTCCGGGGGGGCGTCACGTCTTCTCATGCTCATGCGGACCGCGGGCGTCCCGCCCGCTCATGATCATGAGCGGGCGGGACGCCCGCGGTCCGGAAGACGATGACGCGCCGGCGTCAATTTATAGCGACGTCTTCCCAGAAGCCGATCCAGTGATCGACCGGCTTCATCTTGGGCTGCGGCGCCTCGTACGACCACGCCGCGCGCGCGCTCTTCGTATCACCGTCCACGACGTCGTAGAACTGAACGCCGTGCGGACATTCGAGGTCGCTCGCCGTCTTGGGCGTGACCTTGAGCAGGTCCATGCGGACGGTGTCGCGCGGGAAGTAGATGTAGCCGCCGACTTCCACTATGCGGTCGCTTTCGGCGATCGTTTTGCCCTGCCATGTCGCTTTATGAGTCATCGATTGAGTCCCCTGAACTGAGGGTCCGTCGCCTGGACGGACGGTCGGGCGCCCATCTCGCGCACCCAGCGTCCGCAATTAGGTGATGCTTCGCCGAGCGCTTTCAACTCCGGAATCGCGGGGAAATAGAAAAAGATCGGCACCAGGAACAGGTCGGCCGCCGTGACCTGCTCGCCGGCGAGAAAGCGATGGTCCGCCAGATGCTTGTCGAAGATGCCGACCACCCTTTCGCTGCGCTTGAGCGCCCCCTGGATGCTCTGCTCGGTGCCCGGAAGGATGCCGAAGCGCGGAGCGATCACGCCGGCCAGCGCGGTCTGGACCATCGAATCGCAGACCACGCTCAGCCATTGATCGCACAGCGCCGCCGCGTGCGCCTCCTTGGGCCACAGCGGCGGTCCGTCGAAGGTGTGGTCGACGTAGCGGACGATCGCCTGCGATTCGAACAGCGTGAAATCGCCGTGATTCATCATCGGAATCTTGCCCAGGGGATTTTTAGGCGCGGTTCCGCCGGGCGGTGTCGACACCAGCTCGTAGTCGACACCCTTCTCATGGCAGGCCAGCCGGGCGGCGCGGGTGAAGGGGCTGGGCGGCACGCCGTAGATCTGCAGGGTTGCCATGGCGTCTTCTCCTTCAGGCGGCGAGTCGCGGCTTCTGCTGCGGCTCGGTCGCTCTCACGCTCGGCCGGCCGGCCATGTCACGCGCCCAGCGCGCGCAATTGGGGGCTCGGTCGGCGACCGCCTTGAGCTCGGGAATGTCCGGAAAGTAGAACAGCAGCGGCGCCAGGAAGAGGTCGGCTGCCGTCATGGTGTCGCCCGCCAGATAGCGCGTGCACCCGAGCTGGCGGTCGAAGATCGGCAGCACCTCGGCCGTCTTGTCGAGATATTGCTGGCGCATCTCGGCCGGCACCGGCAGAAAGCCGTAGCGCGAGGCCATGTAGCGCAGCGCTGTATTGACCAGCGAATCGCAGATGGCGCTGATCCATTGATCGCATCTAGCAATGCCGACCGAATCCTCCGGCCACAGTTTCGGGCCGGGGAGCGTGCGATCGAAGTAGCGCAGGATCGCCGTCGATTCGTAGAGCACGAGATCGCCATGCGTGATCGCCGGGATCTTGCGGAACGGATTGAGCGCCGTGATCTCGCTCGGCATGGTCGGCACCAGCTCGTGGTCGATGCCCTTCTCGTGGCAAGCCAGCAGCACCGTGCGGGTAAATGTGCTGGGCGGCACGCCGTGGATCTTGATCGCAGCCATCGTCCCCTCCTCTCTTGGCGAAAAATCAGTAGCGGTCGTGCCGCCTCACCCAGGACATCGGATGCTCGGGATCCTCGTCGCGGCCCTTCGAGGTGAGGTCGAGCAGGTGATAGGCGCCGTTCAGCATGTCGAGCCCGCGCGTGTAGGTCGAATAGGTGTGATAGATCGCCCCATCCTCGCCGCGCCGGAACACGCTGATCCCCGGCGTCTCCTCGCCGAAGGGCTTCATCGTGCCGAAATTGTAGAGCGGTCGCTCCTCACCCGGATTGAACGACGCGCCGTAGTCGAAGTTGAAGTCGCTGCCGAGCGACGACACCCAGCGGAACGTCCAGCCCATGCGTTTCTTGTAGGCCTCGAGCTTGGCCAGCGGCGCGCGCGAGATGGCGACCAGCGCGGTGTCGCGATGCGCCAGATGCACGTCGACGCCGTTGTAGTTGTCGGCCCAGAACGAGCAGCTCGGGCAGCCCTCGCTCCAGTCCGGCCCGAACATGAAGTGATAGACCAGGAGCTGCCCCTTGCCGCCGAACAGGTCGCTGAGCGTGACGCGACCCTCCGGCGCGTCGAACGTGTAGGCCTTGTCGACCTTGACCCACGGCAGTTCGCGGCGCTCGCGCGACAGCTCATCTCGGGCCCGCGTGAACTCCTTCTCCTTGCCGAGAAAGGCCTTGCGGGCGGCGAGCCATTCCTCGCGGCTGACGATGCGCTGAGTCATGCGGTCCTCCCGAGCAAGGTGGCGAGCTTCTCGAACGACTGGCTCCAGCCGCGGTTGTGATTGGTGACAGCGGTGCGGTCGAGGAAGGCGCCTTGCGTCATCGTCATCTCGGTCTTGTTGCCGAGCGCGCGCAGCTCGATCCTCACCGTCGTCTCGTGCTCGCGCGGCTGGGCATGGTCGCCCTTGTCGTGCCAGGCGAAGGTGAAGATCAGGCGCTCGGGACGCTTCACCTCGAGGTACCTGCCCGACACCGCGAAGGTGCGTTGGGCGTTGCGCCCGAGCAGCCGCCAGGTCCCGCCGGTCCGCGCGTCGATCTCGCAATAGACCGTGGCCACGTCGTGCGGGCCGAACCACTGGCCGAACTGCTCGCCGTCGGTCCAGGCGTCGAACACTCGCTCGCACGTCGCGTCGAAGATGCGCGTGATGCGAAGCACGTTCTCGTCAAGTACGGCGACCATAACGTTTTCCTTTCTTCGGTTTGGGCTTGGGATCAGGCGGCGGCGCGGTGCGCTTGAGGAACGCATCGAGCTTGTTGAATTGCTGCTCCCAGAACCGGCGATAGAACTCTATCCAGTCGGCGGCGCCGCGCAGGCCCTCGCCGCGCAGCGCGCAGCGCCGCCATTGCGCCTCGGTGTGGCGCTCGATCAGGCCGGCGTCGGTCAGCACCCTGAGATGCCGCGACACCGCCGGCAACGACATGTCGAACGGCTGGGCGAGCTCGCCGACCGTGGCCGCGCCTGTGGCGAGCCGAGCCAGGATCGCGCGGCGGGTCGGGTCGGCGAGTGCCGAGAAGGTTTGCGAGAGCGTATCCATATTTAACATACTTGTTAAATACAAAACCGACCGCCGTCAAGTCATTACCTGCCATGTCATCGACCGCCTCCGGCGCGGGGTGCATCTCTGGGTGCGAGAGCCACGGAGGACCTCATGCAAAGACGCACCCTGCTCGCCTCGCTCGCCGCCGGCACGTTGCTGACACCAACCGCCCGCGCCGCCGCCGGCTTCGTGACGACACGCGACAATCAACGGCTGGCCGTCATCGACCGCGGCGCCGGCAAGCCGGTGGTGCTGATCCACGGCTGGTCGCTGGGCTCGGCGATCTGGACCCTGCAGACCGACTGGCTCGTCTCCCAGGGACTGCGCGTCGTCGCCTATGACCGGCGCGGCCATGCCGGCTCCGACAAGCCGGCGGACGGCTATGACTTCGACAGCCTGGCGGCCGACCTCGCCGCCGTGCTCGACCAGCGCGACCTCAGCGACGTCACCCTGGTCGGCCATTCGATGGGCGCGGGCGAGGTCGCGCGCTATTTGGCGCGCTACGGCAGCAAGCGTGTCGCACGCACGGTTCTCGTCGCACCGACGACGCCTTTCGCGCTCAAGACCATCGACAATCCCGACGGCACCGACCGCGCCGTCTACGACAAGCTGGTGGCGGCGCTGGAAGCCAATCCGCCGGCTTATTTGGCCGCGGGCGCGCCGGGCTTCTTCGGTCGCGGCGCCGAACCCGAGCTGGTCGAATGGGGCCTGTCGATCGCGCTGCAGGCCTCGGTGCCAGCGCTGGTGAAGTGCCTGCGCGCTTTCAGCGAGACCGACTTCCGCCCCGACATGCGCGCCTTCACCATGCCGACCCTGATCGTCTACGGCACCGCCGACATGCCTTCGACCGCCCGCAACGCTGAGCGCACCGCGGCGGCGATTCCCGGCAGCCGGCTCGAGGCTTACGAAGGCGCGCCGCACGGCCTCTTCCTGACCGACCCGGCCCGCTTCAACCGCGACCTGCTGGGCTTCGCCCGGAGCTGACCGCTGGGGGCGCGCCACTCCAGTGGCGCGGCTTCTTCTTCTTCGCGGCTTGACAAGATCGCGCCACTGGAGTGGCGCGCCCCCAGCCTAGCCCCGCTTCCAGGTCGTGCCTGTCGGTCCGTCCTCGAGGATCACGCCCTTGGCCTTGAGCTCGTCACGAATGCGGTCGGACTCCTTGAAGTCCTTGGCCTTGCGCGCCGCCTGACGGTTGGCGATCGCGGCTTCGATCTCGGCGTCGCTCGGACCCGACGCTCCGGCCGGGGTCCAGCGGAACCACGCTTCGGCGTCCTGCTGCAACAGGCCAAGCGCCTGGCCGCCGGCCCGCAACGACGCCGGATCGCCGATCTGGTGGATGGCGCTGATGGCGAGCGGCGTGTTGAGGTCGTCCGACAGCGCATCCTCGACCACTTGCGGCACCGAATTGGCCGGGGCGGCATCCCGGCCGCGCAGCGCGCCGTACCAGCGGTCCAGCGTCGCCTTCGCCTGCTGCAGCCCGTCATGCGTGAAGTCGAGCGGCTGGCGGTAGTGCGCCGACAGCAGCAGCAGGCGGATCGCCTCGGCCGGATACTGGTCCAAAAGCTCGTGCACGGTGAAGAAGTTGCCCAGCGACTTGCTCATCTTCTCGCCGGAGATGTTCAAGAAGCCGTTATGCATCCAGTACTTCGCCATGATGGCGTGGCCGAAGGCGCTGCGGCTTTGCGCGATCTCGTTCTCGTGGTGCGGGAAGATGAGGTCGAGCCCGCCGCCATGGATGTCGAAGGTCTCGCCGAGATGCTTGGCGCTCATCGCCGAGCACTCGATGTGCCAGCCCGGCCGGCCGCGGCCCCACGGGCTCGGCCAGCCCGGTTGCTCGTCGGTCGACGGCTTCCACAGCACGAAGTCGGCCGGGTCCTTCTTGTAGGGCGCGACCTCGACCCGCGCGCCGGCGATCAGCTCGTCGCGCGTGCGCCGCGACAGGCGGCCGTAGTCGCTCATGCTGGGCACGCTGAACAACACGTGGCCCTCGGCCGCATAGGCGTGGCCTTTGTCGACCAGGCGCCCGATCATGGCGATCATCTCGCCGACATACTGCGTGGCGCGCGGCTCGACGTCGGGCACCAGCGCGCCCAGGCGGCGCATGTCGCCTTGATAGGCGTCGGCGGTACGCGTGGTCAGCGCCTCGATGGTCTCGCCGTTGTCGGCCGCGCGCACCATGATGCGATCGTCGATATCGGTGATGTTGCGCACGTAGGTGACGCGCCGATAGCGCCGCTTGAGCAGGCGGTAGAGCACGTCGAACGCCACCACAGGCCGCGCATTGCCGATATGGACGTAGTCGTAGACGGTCGGGCCGCAGACATACATGCGCACGTGCCCTGCATCGAGCGGTACGAATGGCTCTTTCTCGCGCGACAGCGTGTTGTAGATGACGAGGGACATGGTCCCTACTCCCCGATCAGCATTGTACGAAGCCCGATCGCCCGTAAACGGGCGCGAACTTAGTTACATCGCGCAGAAACCGCGCCGGGGAATAGAAGGAGCGACATTTCGGTAGTTTATCCGATGCGTTCTTTCTGTGCAAATGCGGGCCAATGGAAGCGTTTTTCGTCTCAGCCGCCGTCGTCGCCATCGCCGAGATCGGCGACAAGACCCAGCTCCTCGCCCTGATGCTGGCGGCGCGCTACCGCAAGCCGATCCCGATCATCCTCGGCATCTTCTGCGCCACCCTGGCCAACCACGCGCTGGCCGCCTGGGTGGGCGCCGAGGTCGCCGCCTGGATCGGCGCCGACGCGATGCGCTGGGTGCTGGCCGTCACCTTCATCGCCATGGCCGGCTGGTGCCTGATTCCCGACAAGGCCGACGACGGGCCACAGGCGGCGCGTCAGGCCGGCGCCTTCCTCGCCACCCTGGTCGCCTTCTTCCTGGTCGAGATCGGCGACAAGACTCAGATCGCGACGGTCGCCCTCGCGGCGCGCTTCAATTCGCTAATCGCCGTCACCGCGGGCACTACCGTCGGCATGCTGCTGGCCAACGTGCCGGTGGTGCTGTTCGGCGATGCCATTGCCAAGCGCCTGCCGCTCAAGTGGGTGCGCGCCGCGGCGGCGATCCTGTTCCTGCTGCTCGGACTCGCGGCGATCTTCATGCCGTCTGCCCGCTGAGACGCGCCGCGGCCTTCGCCCGGCCGATCAGCGGCAGCAGCTTCGCCATCTCCGGTCCGGTCTCGCGCGAGGTCAGCGCCAGCCGCAGCGGATGGAACAGCGCGCGGCCCTTGCGTTGCGTCGCGGCCGAGACCGCCGAAGTCCATTCCTTCCAGGTCGCCTCGGTCCACGGCTCGGCCGGCAGTCGCGCCGCCGCCTGCTCCAGGAAGGCAGGATCCTCGAGCGTGGGCGTGAGCGCACCCCCGACGATCTCGGCCCAATCAGCGGCATCGGCCAAGGTCGAGAGATTGCCGCGCACCGCAAGCCACAGGGCCTCGCCGACATTTTCAGGCAGGCGATCGCGCACCGCCGCGTAGAGCAAGAGGTGCAGCGTGCGGGCGCTGAGATGCGAAAGCTCTTCTTCGGAAAACCGTGCGGCGGCGCGGCCGACGCGGCCGAAGTCGACCGTGGCCACGAGCGCCTCGAGCGACGTCACCGGCTCGACCGGATCGGCCGTGCCGAGGCGCGCCAGCAGGGCGGAGACCGCCAGCGCCTCGATCCCGCGGTCGCGCAATTCGCCGATCGACAAGGAGCCGGCGCGCTTGCTCAAGCCGCCGCCGGCCGCATCGACCAGCAGCGGCAAGTGGGCGAAGGCCGGCACCGCGGCATCGAGGGCACGGAATATCTGGATTTGCGCCGCGCTGTTGGTGACGTGATCCTCGCCGCGGATGACGTGCGTGATGGCGAAGGCGATGTCGTCGACCACCGACGTGAAGCTGTAGAGGTAGCTGCCGTCGGCGCGTACCAGCACCGGGTCGCTCTGGCTCGCCTCGTCGATGTGCTGGGGCCCGCGCACCAGATCGTTCCAGCGCACTTCCTCAGGCGCGAGCTTGAAGCGCCAATGCGGATGACGGCCCTCGCCTTCCAGCCGCGCCCGGTCGGCGTCGCTCAGTCGGAGCGCCGCCCGGTCATAGACCGGCGGCCGGCTCTGGGCGAGCAGCCGCTTGCGCTTGAAGTCGAGCTCCTCCGGCGTCTCGTAGCAGGCATAGAGACGGCCGGCGGCGATCAGCTTGTCGCGCGCGGCGTCGTAGTGCGCCAGCCGCTCGGACTGCCGCTCCTTCAGCGCCCAGTCGAGGCCGAGCCATTTTAGGTCGCGCTCGATCGCGGCCTCGTACTCGGGCTTGCTGCGCGCGCGGTCGGTGTCGTCGAGGCGCAGGATGAAGGTGCCGCTGTGCCGCTTGGCGAACAGCCAGTTGAACAGCGCCGTGCGCACGTTGCCGACATGCAAGAGGCCGGTGGGGCTGGGCGCAAAACGAACGACGGGGGCGGGATCGGCCATGCGAGCCGACTTGTGGCGACGGCCCGTTGGCGGGTCAAGCGCGCTCCGCTACTGTCCCGGCCCAAGGCGTAGGAAGGGATGGAGGATCACCAGATGCGCACCCAGGATATCGCCTACGACGCCGACGGCGCCCACATGATCGGCCAGTACGTCGTCGACGACAGCACCAGCACCCGTCGCGCGGGCGTGCTGGTCTGCCATGAAGGGCCGGGCCTCACCGAGCACACCAGGAAGATCGCCGCGCGCCTGGCCGGCCTGGGCTATGCCGCCTTCGCCATGGACTATCACGGCGGCGGCAAGCCGCTCACCGACCCCGCCGAGATGAGGTCGCGCATCGGCGCGTGGATGGCCGATTCCACCGGCATCCGGGCGCGCGCGACGGCGGCGCTCGACGTCCTGCGGGCGCAGAAGGAGGTCGACCCGGCGCGACTGGCCGCCATCGGCTACTGCTTCGGCGGCACCACGTCGCTCGAGCTCGGGCGGGCCGGCTGCGATCTCAAGGCGATCGTCGGCTTCCATTCCGGCCTCGCCACCGCCCGGCCGCAGGATGCGAAAAACATCAAGGGCAAAGTGCTGGTCAACATCGGCGCCGACGATCCGATCATCCCGCCCGAGCAGCGCCTCGATTTCGAAAAGGAGATGAAGGCCGCCGGCATCGACTGGCGCCTGCAGCTTTATGGCGGCGCCGGCCACAGTTTCACCAATCCGGCGGCGGATTCGCGCGGCATGAAGGGCTTCTTCTACCATGAGGCGACGGATCGCCGGTCGTGGAACGCCATGATCGAACTATTCAATGAAACGCTGAAGTAGAGAGTTCAGAAAGGAACAAATGAAACGCCGTCACCTTCTCGCCGCGAGCGCCGGCCTGCTCGCGGCGCCCGGGCTCGCGCGCGCCCAGGCCAAATACCCCGACCATCCGATCCGCCTGGTCATCCCGTTTCCGCCGGCCGGACCGACCGACATCATCGGCCGCATGACAGCCGAGAGATTAACCGCGATGCTCGGCCAGAACGTCGTGGTCGACAACAAGACCGGCGCCGCGGGCTCGATCGGAGCGGTCGACGTCAAGAACGCCAAGCCCGACGGCTACACGTTCCTGTTCGCGACGTCATCGACGCATGCCATCAATCCGACGGCCTTCGTCAAGCCGCCCTACGATCCGATCAAGGATTTCACGCCGATCTCGTCGATCTGCGTCAATCCGCTGATCCTGGTTACCCACCCATCGATGCCCGATTCGGTGACGGGCCTCGTCGATCTGATGAAGAAGAACCCCGGCAAGTATTCCTATGCCTCGTCCGGCATCGGCAGCATCCTTCATCTTGCCGGCGAGTACTTCAAACGCGAGGTCGGCGGCCTGGACGTGCGGCACGTACCTTATCGGGGCTCCACCCCGGCCTTGCAGGATCTGCTGGCCGGCAATGTCGCCTGGATGTTCGAGACGTTCAGCACCAGCCTGCAGCATCACCGGTCCGGAAAGCTCCGCATCCTTGCCTATGCGCACGCCCAGCGCGCGGCGATCGCGCCGGAGATCCCGACCATGATCGAGGCCGGCGTGAAGGGCTACGAGGCCTATACGTTCAACCTCATCGTCGGGCCGCCCGGCACGCCGCAGCCGGTGATCGATACGATCGACCAGGCCTCGCGCAAGCTCATGGCCGATCCCAGCGTCGTCAAGTTCCTGGAGGATATCGCCGCCGTGCCGACCACCGACACGACGCCCGAGCGCACCGCGAAGTTCATCAAGGACGAACTCGCCAAATGGGCGCCGGTGATCCGCGCCGCCGATGTGAAGATCGAGTAGCTGCTGGGGGCGCGCCTCTCCAGGAGACAGGAGGCGACGTCAAGTAAGTCAGCCACGTTGGACAACCGCTTCGGCGGAGCTTGGCGTTTTGGGATTGCCGCCCCATCGGCCATGTGATCGCATGGCGCCATCAACTGTGGGTGCAACACACATGGACGCATTCAACCAGCCGCCACCCCTGGAGCCCTACAACCTCTTCGCCACTGATCGCATTCTCTGTGCGGGCGTTGACCGCGAGGGCGCGGATTGGGCGGCAGACGGACTGCGGCACCTGGGCGGAACATTGGGAACACCCGACACGGTTCAGCTTGGCTTTGAAGCCAATACCAACGCGCCTCGCCTGCGCAGCTTCGACCGCTTCGGCAATCGGCTCGATGAAGTGGAATTTCACCCGGCATGGCATTCGCTGCTGGGCCTCGCCGTGTCATCGGGGTTGCACAGCGGCCCGTGGGCCAATCCGCGCAAGGGCGCACATGTCGCGCGAGCGGCCGGAACGTTTATGCTCGTGCAGATTGAGAGCGGCGTGTACTGCCCGCTGGCCATGACCTACGGGTCAATACCGACATTGCGGCGCTCCGCCGCGATCGCTGACGAGTGGTTGCCGCGAATCTTTTCGACCCAGTACGACAAGAGTAGCCAGCCTGCCAGCCGCAAGACATCCGCGCTCATCGGAATGGCCATGACCGAGCGGCAGGGCGGATCGGATCTGCGGACCAATGAGACGGAGGCGGTCGCGGCGGGCTCGCATTTCGCCCTCAACGGGCACAAGTGGTTCATGTCGGCCCCGATGTGCGACGCTTTCCTGGTTCTTGCCAGACAGGCCGACGGGCTGAGCTGCTTCTTCGTCCCTCGCTGGACGCCGGATGGGACGCGCAACGCGATCCATATCCAGCGGCTCAAAGACAAGCTGGGTAACCGGTCGAACGCTTCAGCCGAGGTTGAATTCGCCGGCGCCCACGCTCAGTTGGTCGGCGAGCCTGGACGGGGCATTCGCACCATCATCGAGATGAGCAACTACACACGCTTGGACTGCACGATTGGCTCGGCCGGCCTCGTCAGACAAGCGGTCGTGCAAGCCATTCATCATGCCAGCCATCGCACGGCGTTCCAACGGCGCTTGGCCGACCAGCCGATCATGATGAATGTGCTGGCCGACCTCGCTGTGGAAAGCGAGGCCGCCACGATGCTAGCCCTGCGGCTGGCCCGGGCCTACGACGAGGACAGTGAGGCGGCGCATGCATTTCGCCGCATCGTTACGCCAGCGGCCAAATTCTGGGTCTGCAAGCGGGCGCCGTTCCTGGCTTACGAGTCACTCGAAGTGCTGGGGGGCAACGGCTACATCGAGGAAAGTGTTCTGCCGAGGATCTACCGCGAGCTTCCAGTCAACGCCATCTGGGAGGGCGCAAGCAACGTCATGTGCCTCGACGTTTGCCGTGCGCTATCGCAATTGGGGGCGGCGGCGGACAGCATTGTCGACGAGATCTCGGAAGCGGCCCACGCCGATCGCCGACTGAACGAGTTCGTATCCGGGCTGCAACGGCGACTTGCTCGTGCCGGGGCGCAGGACGAAAGCGCGAGTAGGGCGCTGGTGCGCGACGTCGTGCTTGCCGTTCAGGCCGCGCTGCTCGTCAAGTTCTCCACGCCGCAGGTGGCGGATGCGTTTTGCGGCTCACGCCTTGGCGGCGACTTCGGCGTAATGGGCACACTACCCTCAGGGCACGATTTCCGCGCCATCATAGAGCGTGCTGCGCCGACGGCAGTCGCCGGCAAGCCTGTCTAGGCCGTGGCATTGCCATTAGAGCTTCACCTTCTCCAGGACGACGCAGGCGGTCGGCACGCCGGCATAGTCGAGCCAGCGGTGAGCGTCGTAGTCGTACAACTTGCAGGTCCGAAGGATCTTGGCCTGCGTTCGGAACGTCCACCGCTCGATGACGAGTTGTCGTGAAAACGCTTGCTTCACTGTGTCATCCGCCCCTGGCAGGCGCCAGATTGGCACCCGCGGCTCGAAGTGATGGCTTCCGTGCAGTCCCAGATCGGTCAGAAAGAAGACCAGCCACATCGGGACCGACATGTGGACGGTGCAGCTGAGCTGGCCGCCAAAGAACGACCAGTCCTCGGCACGCGCGAACCATGGCACCCGCGGATGGGTATGGTTGAAGAAGCTTACATATCCGACCATCCAGCAAAAAACCGCGAAGGGAACCGCGACCGCGGCAAGCGCAAGCGCCACGAACTGCTCGAGGGAATCCGACGCCGCGGCAATAGCGCCAAGTTGGCAGAGCAGAAAAAGCCGGACGACCATGCGATCGCGCCTGGCTTTTCCCGAGGAAATGGCCAGGTGGGAGACCGGCTGTCTCATCATCTTTCGCCACCAAATGACGTAGCCATAGTAGAGGCCGACACCCGCAGCAGAGCGATAAAGGCGCTCGGCGGCACGACTGACAGGGGTCAGTCGATCGTATTCCGATTTGCTCAACGGTATCCAAATGTAGTCGCGGCTCCTCAGGTTGGTGAAGCCATGATGCAACTTGTTGTGAAAAAGCAACCAGACGCTGTAGGGGTGATAGCTGGGCAGGATGCAAAGGTGGCCGACCAGCGAGTTCAGGCGGCGGTCGCGGAAATGGCTGTGATGGCCCGCGTCGTGGGCAATCCGGAAGAGCAGGGCGATGAGCGGACCAAGGGCAGCCGAGCAGGCGACCACTGCGCCGGGATCCCGGAAACACAAAACGCCTGCAAACGCCGCCAGATAGGCCAACGCGGCGGCTCCAGCGAATGTCGCTGCGGAAGACCATGATTGCCGACGCAGGTCGGCGAGTTCCGCACGGACGATGGTCGGAGATCTGCCCGATGTCACCACAACGTCCCGTAGCCCCCAATGAGTCGCGTTGCAACCTGGGGTTATACTTACACAATTGCTATACCTTGTGAAGAGCCAGCTCCTGAAGGTCTAGGCGGGCTGTCCGGCCGGCCGATGTTGGGTCGCGGGGGCAAGGGCCTCGGCGAGGTCGGCAACCACCGACACTACGCCCAGCGCACCGCGAAGTTCGTCACGGGCGAGAGCGCCAAATGGGCGCCGGTGATCCGCGCCGCCGGTGGTGAAGATCGAGTACTGCTGGGGGCGCGCCACTCCAGTGGCGCGATCTTCTCATGCCAGCAACGTCTTACTTGTAGCCCGGCGGCGGCGGGACGTTGGCCGGCGCCGGCGAGATCGGCGCCTGCTGGGGCATCTGCGACGGCAGCGGCTCGTTGCCCGGCGGGGCGACGATGTCGCTGGTCGAGGCGACGCGGCCCGGCGCGACGTTGCCGGTGGTGCTGATGTAGTAGCCCGCCACGGCGTTGGAATTGTCGCCCGCGGTCTTCTCGGGCACGTCGATCATGCCGATGCGCTCGCCCTGATTGTCGACGCGATAGCCCTGCGCATCGAGCTTGTAGCCGGCATTGTCGACGCGCACGCCGCCCGGCTCCGTGCGGAACGAAGCCGGCGGTTTCACATCGACATAGTCAGGCCGCGGAAGAGGGTCGCATCCGGCCAGCGCCAGTCCGCCCAGCGCTGCAACAACCAACCATCTCGCCGCCATCGCGCCCCCTGTTCAGGGACGGGTCGACTGCGGGCTGATGATGTTGCCGCGGGCGTCGATCCGGTTCCCCTGGCCATCATAGCGGAAACCGT
>WNFE01001895.1_pt1 | contig 15298 bp, 15 predicted proteins | sample 5400451 | NCBI WGS metagenome assembly WNFE01 (sample SAMN13153344, study PRJNA577476) | soil metagenome | isolation source: 200 cm saprolite under Douglas fir tree site 2 hole 2 | place: USA:California | collected 2015-04-18 | reverse complement strand
TCGGCGCGGCGGTTCTCAACGGGCTGGCGCTGGTCGGCAAGGACATCTCGAAGGTCAAGCTCGTCGCCTCCGGGGCGGGGGCGGCCGCCCTGTCGTGCCTGGGCCTGCTCGAGAAGCTCGGCCTGCCGCGCGAGAACATGTGGGTCACCGACATCAAGGGCGTGGTGTGGAAGGGCCGCAACGAGTTGATGGACCCGTGGAAGGAGCGCTACGCGCGCGACACCCCGGCGCGGACTCTCGCCGAGGTGATCGGCGGCGCCGATGTGTTCCTGGGCCTCTCGGCCGCCGGCGTGCTCAAGCGCGAGATGGTGGCCAAGATGGCGGCCGCGCCGCTCATTTTCGCGCTCGCCAATCCCGATCCCGAGATCGCGCCGGAAGACGTGTTGGCGGTCCGCGACGACGCCATCATGGCGACCGGGCGCAGCGACTATCCCAACCAGGTCAACAACGTCCTCTGCTTTCCCTATATCTTCCGCGGCGCGCTGGACGTCGGCGCCAGGACGGTCAACGACGACATGAAGATCGCCTGCGTGCGCGCCCTGGCCACGCTGGCGCGCAAGGAACCGTCCGAGGTCGTGGCCCGCGCTTTCGGCGAGCAGGCCGGCGGCTTCGGTCCGAACCAGATCATCCCCAAGCCGTTCGACCCGCGCCTGATCGTCGAGCTGGCGCCGGCGGTGGCCAAGGCCGCCATGGACTCGGGCGTGGCGAGCCGGCCGATCGTCGATTTCGACGCTTATCGCCAGCAGCTCAGCCAGTTCGTCTTCAAGTCAGGCCTGATCATGCGGCCGCTGTTCGAGCAGGCCCGCAGCACGCCTATGCGGGTGATCTTCAGCGCCGGCGAGGATGACCGCGTGTTGCGGGCGGCGCAGATCATTCTCGACGAGGGCATCGCCCAGCCGATCCTGATCGGCCGGCCCGAGATCATGCGGCGGCGCGCCGAGCGCCTGGGCTTGCGCTTCCGGCCCGGCATCGATGCCGCCCTGGTCGATCCCTCCGACGATCCGCGCTACGACCGCTACTGGGGCGCCTACCACCAACTGATGGAACGGCGCGGCGTCACCGAGCCCACGGCGCGCAACCTGGTGCGCTCCAGCCCGACCCTGATCGCAGCACTCGCGGTGCGGCTGGGCGACGCCGACGCCATGATCGCCGGCGCCTACGGCCGCTTCCGCACTCACTTCAACCACGTGCGCGACGTGATCGGCACGCGCGAGGGCGTGAAGAACATGGCGGGGCTCAGCCTGCTGGTCATGCCGACGCGCTCGCTGTTCATCGCCGACACCTATGTCAATCAGGACCCCGATCCCGAGATGCTGGTCGAGATCACCCTGCTGGCAGCCGACGAGGTGTTGCGCTTCGGCATCCAGCCCAGGGTGGCGCTGATCTCGCATTCGAGCTTCGGCAGCTCCGACCATCCCTCGGCGCGCAAGATGGCGATGGCGGTGAAGATGCTGCACGAGCGGGCGCCGGCGCTCGAAGTCGACGGCGAGATGCATGGCGATGCCGCGCTCGATCCCGACATCCGTCGCAACGTCTTCCCGCGCTCGCGCCTGAAGGTGGCCGCCAACCTGGTGGTCTGCCCGTCCCTCGACACCGCCAACGTCTCGTTCAACCTGCTCAAGACGGCGGCCGACGGGCTGCATGTCGGCCCGATCCTGCTCGGCACCGCACTGCCGGCGCACGTTCTCACGCCGTCGGTGACCGCCCGCGGCATCCTGAACATGACGGCGCTGGCCGCCGTCGAAGCCCAACGGCTGGCCGAGGCGCGGGGATGAACGGCGGCGAGCCCGATGTTCTCGACGAGGTGACGCCGGACCTGGTCCGGCGCGTCGAGGCAGCACTCGCCGAGGACAAGGCCGAAGAGGTCAGGACGCTGCTCGCGAAGCTCAGCGCCACTGGCCAGGCCTCGATCCTCGAGCAGGTCTCCGAGCCCGAGCGCGACAGGCTGGTCGGCATCCTCAAGCGCGATCTCGATCCCGAAGCGCTGATCGAACTGGACGAGGAAGTCCTCGAGGACGTCCTCGACCAGCTCGACAGCAAGGAAATCGCCGCGGCAGCCCGCGAACTGGAGACCGACGACGCGGCGACCATCCTCGAGGATCTGCCCGAGGAGGAACGCCGCGAGGTTTTGGCCGAGTTGCCGGCCGCCGAGCGTGCCGAGATCGAAAGCGCGCTCGCCTACCCTGAGGACACCGCGGGCCGGCTGATGCAGCGCTCGCTGGTCAAGGTGCTGGACGACTGGACGGTCGGCCAGGTGATCGACCATTGCCGCGAGGCGACCGACCTGCCGGAGGATGTTTACGACATCTTCGTCGTCGATGCCGCCGGCAAACTGCGCGGTTCGGTGCCGCTCGGCCGCATGCTGCGCGCCAAGCGGCCGGTGCCCGTCCTCGATATCGTCGACCCCGACATTCCCTCGGTGCCGGCAACCACCGACCAGAACGAGGTGGCGCATCTTTTCCGCGACCAGAACCTCGTGTCATGCCCGGTCGTCGATTCCGACCGCCGCCTGCTCGGCGTGATCATGGTCGACGATATCGTCGACGTGATCGACGAGGAGGCCGAGGAGGACCTCTTGAAGATGGGCGGCGTCGGCATCGACGACATGCACGCCAACCCGGTGCGGACCGCGCGCCTGCGCGCCGTATGGTTGACGGTGAACCTCGCGACCGCGGTGCTGGCATCCTTCGTGATCGGCCAGTTCGAGGGGGCGATCGAGAAGATCGTGGCGCTGGCCGTGCTGATGCCGATCGTGGCCTCGATGGGCGGCAATGCTGGCACGCAGACCGTGACGGTGGCCGTGCGCGCGCTGGCCATGGGGGAGTTGACGGCGGCGAATGCCTTGCGCTTCGTTGCCAAGGAGGCCGCGGTGGGCGGCCTCAACGGCGTGATCTTCGCCCTGATCATGGGCGCGGCCGTAATCGGCTGGTACGGCGACTGGCGGCTGGGCGCGGTGATCGGCGCCGCGATGATCTGCAATCTTTTGGCGGCGGCGCTCGCCGGCACGCTGATCCCGCTCGGGCTGCAGAAATTCGGCATCGACCCGGCGGTATCATCGACGGTGTTCCTGACGACGGTCACCGACGTGATCGGCTTCCTCGCCTTTCTCGGGCTGGCGACGGCGTTCCTGCTCTGAGGGGCATGATCGCGTGCAGCTTCGCATCGACGCTCCGCCGGGGTATCGTGCCGCCAGTGAGGACGCTCGATGTCGGTGATCGCCCGCCTGGTCGGTATGCTCGTTCTGCTGCTGGCCCTGTCGGCCGCGCAGGCGCAGAACAAGGTTCCGTCGGAGCGCGCGCTCGAGACCCTGGTCAAGACGTCGCTGCTGTCGTTCAACGACGCCAATATGACCGGCAACTACACGGTCTTGCACGCCAAGCTCTCCAAGCAGTTCCGCGAGCAGTTCCCGCCGGAGCGGCTCAAGGAGACGTTCAAGGAGTTCAGCGACAAGCGCATCGATATCGACGTCGTGGCGACGTACGGGCCGGCCTATACGGCGACGCCGGCGATCGATGCCGAAGGCAAGCTGGTGGTCAAGGGCTTCTTCCCGACCGAGCCGGTACGAGTCAACTTCGAGCTCGACTTCATTCCCTCCGACGGTGACTGGAAGCTGATCCGCATCCACGTCAAGGTGGGCTCGCCATCGTGATCCCACCCTCAGCAACGGACAAGACCGCCTCATGATCCCCAATTCAATGCCACCCTTCGATTTCGGGCTGGGCGAGACCGCCGAGGCGCTGCGCGAGCAAGTCCAGCGCTTCGCCTCTGCCGAGGTGGCGCCGATCGCGGCCGAGCTCGACAAGACCGACCGCTTTCCGCGCGAGCTGTGGCCCAAGATGGGCGAGCTCGGCCTGCACGGCATCACCGTCGAGGAAGAGTATGGCGGCTCGGGGCTGGGCTACCTCGAGCACGTCGTGGCGGTCGAGGAGCTGAGCCGCGCCTCGGCGGCCGTCGGCCTCTCCTACGGCGCCCATTCCAACCTGTGCGTCAACCAGATCCGCCGCAACGGCAGCGACGAGCAGAAGCGCCGCTTCCTGCCCAAGCTGATCTCCGGCGAGCATGTCGGCAGCCTCGCCATGAGCGAGTCTGGTGCGGGCTCCGACGTCGTCTCCATGAAGCTGCGCGCCGACAAGAAGGGCGACCGCTACGTCTTGAATGGCACCAAGATGTGGATCACCAACAGTCCCGACGCCCAGGTGGTCGTGGTCTACGCCAAGACCGATCCCGGCGCCGGCGCGCGCGGCATCACCACCTTCATCGTCGAAACCCACGCCAAGGGCTTCAAGGTGGCGCAAAAGCTCGACAAGATGGGCATGCGCGGCTCGTCGACCGGCGAGTTGGTGTTCGAGGATTGTGAAATCCCGGCGGAGAACGTGCTGGGCGCCGTCGGCAAGGGCGTCAACATCCTGATGAGCGGGCTCGACTACGAGCGTGCCGTGCTGGCGGCAGGTCCGCTCGGCATCATGCAATCGGCCATGGATATCGTCGTGCCCTACGTCCATGAGCGGCGGCAGTTCGGCCAAGCGATCGGCGAGTTCCAACTGGTGCAGGGCAAGCTTGCCGACATGTACACTACCATGAACGCCTGCAAGGCCTATGTGTATGCGGTGGCCAAGGCCTGCGACCGCGGCCAGACCACGCGCAAGGATTCGGCGGGCGCCATCCTCTATGCCGCCGAAAAGGCGACGATGGTGGCGCTCGACGCCATCCAGCTTTTGGGCGGCAACGGCTACATCAACGACTATCCGACCGGCCGTCTGCTGCGCGACGCCAAGCTCTACGAGATCGGCGCCGGCACCAGCGAGATCCGCCGCATGCTGATCGGCCGCGAGCTGTTCGCCGAAAGCGCCTAGCGTCATTGCGCGCGAGGCTTACCCCCGCGCGCGACGACCGAGAGATTTGACCGCGCAAACGTTTCCGTACACACTGTGTACGAAAATCATGCCGCGTTATCTGACCGACCAGGACATCGCCGACTTCCGCGCCGAGTTGTGCCGGGTGGCGACCGAGCGTTTCGCCCGCTTCGGCTACGAGGGCGTCACCATGCGCCAGCTCGCCGAGGCGCTGGGCTGCAGCCCCAAGACTCCCTACCGCTATTTCAAGGACAAGGCCGATATCCTGGCGACCGTGCGCGCCCAGGCCTTCACCAAGTTCGCCGACGCGCTGGAGGCCGCAGCCGCGACGGCGGGCGACCCGATCGAGCGGGCGCGCCGGGTCGGCGAGGCCTATCACCGGTTCGCGCTCAAAAATTGGCACGAGTACCGCATCATGTTCGACATCGATGCGCCGCTCGATGAGAACCATCCCGATCTCGGTCCGCAGGCCCATCGAGCCGCGGGATATATTACACAGCAGGCCGAGGAGCTCGCCAAAGCGGGCCTGATCGCGGTCGACCCCAAGCTGTTCGGCTGGTCGATGTGGGCGGCGACGCACGGGCTGGTCATGCTGCAGCACGCCGGTATGCTGGAACATGCTCCCGATTACCGGACCCTGGCGGATTTCCACGGCCTGCTGATGCTGAAGGGCGCCGGCGGTCCGGCGAGAACAAGGCCGGCAAAGAAGGCAGGGAAGAAGCGATGACGGCAGGCGCGACGGCGGGGATAACGGCGGGCGAGCGTTTCCGGAGCTGGGCCGACATCCAGGGCAATGCCGCGCGCGCGGCCGGCGGCTTCGCAAGCCTCGGTGTGGGCGAGGACGACTGCGTGGCGCTGATGGTGCGCAACGACCTTGCGACCTTCGAGGCCAACATGGCGGCCGGTCAGCTCGGCGCCTACGCCGTGCCGATCAACTGGCATTTCACGCCGGAGGAGGCGGGCTATATCCTCAGCGACTGCGCCGCCAAGGTGCTGGTGGCGCACAGCGACCTTCTAGCCCAGATCGCTTCAGGCGTTCCGGCCGGCGTGAAGGTGCTGGTGGTGCCGACGCCTGAGGAGATCGCGACGGCCTACAACGTGCCGGCCGAGAAGCGGCGGGCGCCCGTGGGCAGCGAGACCTGGCACGCCTTCGTGGCTCGCAGCGCGCCCAACACCGAGCCGGCCAAGGCCAGCCGCGGCAGCATGATCTACACCTCGGGCACGACCGGCCGTCCCAAGGGCGTGCGCCGCCAGCCGTCCTCGCCGGAGATGCAGGCCGCCGCCGCGCGGGAAGTGGCGCGCTATTGGGGCCTTGAGGCCGATCCTTCGACGGTCGTGCTGATGAACGGGCCGATGTACCACTCCGCGCCAGCGGCCTACGGCATGGGCAGCGCTCGGCTCGGCCTGCACATGGTCCTGCAGCCGCGTTTCGACGCCGAGGAGATGCTGCGGCTGATCGAGAAGCACAGGGTCAGCCATATGCATATCGTGCCGACCATGTTCGTGCGCCTGCTGCGCCTGCCCGAGGAGGTACGCCGGCGCTACGACGTCTCGTCGTTGCGCTGGATCACCCATGGCGCGGCGCCCTGCGCGCCGGCGGTGAAGCGCCAGATGATCGACTGGTGGGGACCGGTGATCACCGAGTATTACGGTGCCACCGAAACCGGCGTTGTGGTCTGGCACGACTCGCAGGAGGCTTTGCGCAAGCCGGGCACCGTGGGCCACGTCGTCGAAGGCGGCATCCTGCGCGTTGTCGACGACCAGGGCCGCGACGTGAAGCAGGGCGAGGTGGGCGAGATCTACCTGCGCGGGCCGCTTCTCAACGACTTCACTTACAACAACGACGACGCCAAGCGCCGCGAGATCGCGCTGGGCGACCTCGTGACGGTGGGCGACGTCGGCTACCAGGACGCCGACGGCTACGTGTTCCTGTGCGATCGCAAGCGCGACATGATCATCTCCGGCGGCGTCAACATCTACCCCGCCGAGATCGAATCGGTGCTGATCCAGATGCCGGGCGTGCGCGACTGCGCGGTGTTCGGCATTCCCGACGAGGAGTTCGGCGAGCAGATCTGCGCCTATGTCGAGCCGCAGGCCGGCGTCACGCCCGATGCAGCGCAGGTACGAGGCTATCTGGCGCAGCATCTCGCGCGCTACAAGGTGCCGAAAGTGGTCGAGTTCAGCGCCGCCTTGCCGCGGGAAGACTCGGGCAAGATCTTCAAACGCAAACTGCGCGCCCCATATTGGGCAAACACCGGGCGCAGCATCTGAGGAGTTCCATGTCCGACGACGAGGTCATCCTGTCCGGCGAGATCAGGAACAAGCTGGTCGACAGCAAGCAGAAATGGGCCGAGAACGGCCGACTGCTGACCGGCAAGACCGCCGCCCCGTCGCAGCGGCTGCCGCCCCGACAGCGCCGGGTCGAGACCTGGCCGGTGCTCGATCTCGGCATCCAGCCGGAAATCCCGAGCCATGCCTGGCGCCTGTTCGTCGATGGCGAGGTCGAGCAGCCCACGACCTGGAAGTGGGGCGAGTTCACCGACCTGCCCAAGACCACACTGACGACCGACATCCATTGCGTCACCGCCTGGTCGCGCTACGACAACACATGGCAAGGCGTGAGCGCGCGCGACCTGCTCGCCATCGTCAAGCCCAAGGCGGAAGCCCGGCACGTGATCTTCCATTCCTATGATACCTACACGGCCAACGTGCCGCTGGCCGATTTCTCGGCCGACGACGTGCTGCTGGCCTGGAGCTGGAACGGCGAGCCGATCAGCCGCGAGCATGGCGGGCCGCTTCGGGTGGTGATCCCCAGGCTCTACTTCTGGAAAAGCGCGAAATGGATCAAGCGCATCGAATTCTCGGTATACGACAAGCCGGGTTTCTGGGAAGTGCGCGGCTATCACAATTACGGCGATCCCTGGCTCGAGCAGCGCTACGACGAGGAGGCGTGACATGGCGTCGGCACACGATTTCACCTTCACCACCATCGACAACAAGCCGCTCGACCTGAAGGCTTTCGCCGGCAAGCCGGTGCTGGTGGTGAACGTCGCCTCCTATTGCGGGTTCACGCCGCAATACACCGACCTGCAGAAGCTGCACGAGAGCTACGGGCCGAAGGGCCTGGTGGTGGTGGGCGTGCCGTCCAACGATTTCGGCGCGCAGGAGCCCCGCACCGAGCCGGAGATCGCCAAGTTCTGCGAGAGCATGTACGGCGTCACTTTCCCGCTCACCTCCAAGCAGAAGGTGATCGGCCCCGACGCCCACGCGCTTTACCAGTGGATCGCCCAGGAGGCGGGCGAGGGCGCCGCACCCAAATGGAACTTCCACAAGTACCTGATCGGCAAGGACGGCAGCCTTTTAGGCGCTTGGCCGAGCCGCGTGCGGCCCGGCAGCAGCGAGATTACCGAGGCGATCGAAGCCGCTCTCTAGCCAAGATCATGAGCCGAGCGCTTTGCGCACGCCCGCAAACACCGCATGGAACATCTCCGTCGTAAGCCGGCCGGTGTTCGTGTTGTAGCGCGAGCAGTGGTAGCTGTCGGCCAGGCTGAGGCCGGTCGGCAGAGCATGCAGCTTGCCGTGGATGAACGGATAGGCACCGGCCGGCCTGATGGTGAGCGCCCGCAGGACCTGGTCGTGAGCGCCCTTGCCCAAGGCCACGATGACTCGAAGGTTGGGCATCACTGCCAGCTCGGCCTGCAGGAACGGCCGGCAGTTCGTGAATTCGACGGGCAGGGGCTTGTTCTCCGGCGGCAGGCAGCGCACCGCGTTGGCGATGCGACAGTTGACCAGGTGCAGCCCGTCGTTCGGATCGGCGCGATAGACGCCCTGGGCGAAACCGAACGTCAGCAGGGTCGAGTACAGCAGGTCGCCGGCATAGTCGCCGGTGAACGGCCGGCCGGTGCGGTTGGCGCCGCGCATGCCCGGCGCGAGGCCAACGATCAGCACCCGCGCGTCGAGGTCGCCGAACGAGCGGACCGGCGCGTTCTGCCAATCGGGATATTGCGCCCTGAGCTCGTGCCGGAAGGCGACGAGCCTGGGGCAGCGGGGACAATCGGACGGCGGTTCTTCGAAACGCGACGCGGCCACAGGACCGTCGTCGTTAGGCCGACCGGATCAAGGATTCGGAGGGCGCGTCGTCGAGCTCGCCGTCGTGATCGCGAGAGCCGAATTGCGCCGCCACCGCCGGTCGCGGCGCGCGCTCCGACGGATTGCGCGCGATCAGCGGCGCCAGCTCGGACAGCTCGATGAAGTCGTCCGCCTGGCGGCGCAGCTCGTCGGCCACCATGGGCGGCGCAGACTTGATGGTGCTGACCACCGAGACGCGCAGGCCCTTGCGCTGCACCGCCTCGACCAGCCGGCGGAAGTCGCCGTCGCCGGAGAACAGGATCACATGGTCCAGATGCTCGGCCATCTCCAGTACGTCGATGGCGAGCTCGATGTCCATGTTGCCCTTGATCTTGCGGCGGCCCATGGCGTCGGTGAATTCCTTGGTCGGCTTGGTCACCATGGTGTAGCCGTTGTAGTCCAGCCAATCGATCAGCGGCCGGATCGGCGAGTATTCCTGATCCTCGACCAGCGCCGTGTAATAGTAGGCGCGGACCAGCCGGCCCTTCTCGCGGAAGACTTTCAGCAAGCGCCGGTAGTCGATGTCGAAGCCCAAGGCGCGGGCGGCGGAGTAGAGGTTGGCGCCATCGATGAACAGAGCCACACGCTCGTTTTCGTAAAAATTGCCTTTCATGGCCGTAATCCTTTTGGAGAATATGCGCAGAGGGAGCGAAAAATTTTATCTAGCGGTAGGAGATACGTAACCCACACCCCTCCGACCACGGATTAAGTCTAGGATATTATTTCATAGATCACAAGGGGTTGGAGGTTCTTGCTGGTGGAAAATACCGACCGAGGCACAATTTTCATCGGCACCGGCGCGAATCTGCCTCATCCGACCCATGGCTCCCCGCGCCGCACGCTCGAGGCTGCCCTGGACGAGCTGGGCCGGCGCGGTGTGTCCGTCCTGCGGGTCTCGCCGTGGTATCGCACCGCTCCCATCCCGGCCTCGGACCAGCCCTGGTACGTGAACGCCGTCGCCGAGGTCGAGACGGCTTTGCCGGCCGACCGGCTTCTGGCCGTCCTTCATGAGGTGGAGCAGGACTTTGGCAGGGTCCGTACCGTTCCCAACGCCCCCCGGGCCATCGACCTGGATTTACTGGATTTTCGGGGGGAAATAGCCCCGGGCGGGCCCGGGCGGGCCACCTTGCCGCACCCCCGCCTGCAGGACCGCGCCTTCGTGCTGCGCCCCCTGGCGGACCTGGCCCCCGGCTGGCGCCATCCGGCGACCGGCCTGCCGATCCAGGCCCTGTTGGCGGCGCTGCCGGCCGGACAGACCATCGAGCGTTTCTAGAGCCGGCGCTTGCATTTTTGGCCCCTTGTCTTTTGATGGGCGGCGCGTATAACCGCCGGCTCCCGGTAAATCAGAGGTCGCCATGGCGCGCGTCACCGTCGAAGACTGCATCCTGCAGGTGCCCAACCGTTTCGAGCTTGTCATGTTCGCCGCCCAGCGCGCGCGCGACGTCTCGGCCGGCGCCCAGATCACCGTCGATCGCGACCGCGACAAGAACCCGGTCGTGGCGCTGCGCGAGATCGCCGAGACCAAGCTCGATCAGGCCGTGCTCAAGGATTCGCTGATCTCCGGCATGCAGAAGCACGCCGACATCGACAAGCCCGAAGAGGTCAACGAGATGGCCGAGCTCGAGCAGGAGCTGGCCGCGGCGCTGGCCCAGGGCGGCGCCGAAGCGGCCCAGCCCAAGGCGCTGCCGATGGCCGAGGAAGACGACATCACCGAGTAGTGACTGGGAGCGCGCCACTCCAGTGGCGCCTCTTTGTCCTGCAACGAAAAGAAAGAAAGAGCGGCACTGGAGTGCCGCGCTCCCAGCGCATAAACACCGTGGAGTGAGGGCAATCGTCCCCATATAATGGGCGATTGCCATGATTCGCCAGTTTGAACTCGTCGAGCGCGTGCAGTCCTACGATCCGGATGCGGACGAGGAGATGCTGAACCGCGCCTATGTCTACGGGCTGAAGAAGCACGGCACCCAGCTGCGCGCCTCGGGCGACCCCTATTTCTCCCATCCCGTCGAGGTCGCCGGCATCCTGGCCGAGATGCGGCTCGACACTTCGTCGATCGTCACCGGCCTGCTGCACGACACGCTCGAGGACACCGACGCCACGCGCGACGAGATCGCCGGCCTGTTCGGCGAGAACATCGCCCGGCTGGTCGACGGCGTGACCAAGCTCAGCCGCCTCGAAGTCCAGTCGGAGAGCACCAAGGAGGCCGAGAACCTGCGCAAGCTGGTGCTGGCGATGTCGTCGGACATCCGCGTGCTGCTGGTGAAGCTCGCCGACCGTCTGCACAACATGCGCACCCTCGGCCACATCAAGGATCCGGTGCGGCGCAAGCGCATCGCCCGCGAGACCATGGATCTCTACGCCCCGCTCGCTTCGCGCATCGGCATGGAGAACGTCAAGCGCGAGCTCGAGGAGCTGGCTTTCGCCGAGCTCAATCCCGACGGCCGCGCCTCGGTGCTGGCCCGCCAGGGCTACCTGCGCGAGCGCGGCGAGCGGCTGGTGCCGCAGATCGAGGCCGAGCTGGTCAAGACGCTGAAGGATGGCGGGCTTGCCGCCCAGGTCTCGGGGCGCGAGAAGATGCCCTATTCGATCTGGCGCAAGATGCAGACCAAGAACGTGTCGTTCGAGCAGCTCGCCGACATCATGGCCTTCCGCATCATCGTCGCCGACATCGCCCAGTGCTACCAGGCGCTCGGCCTGCTGCACGGCCGCTACCAGGTGTTGCCGCAGCGTTTCAAGGATTACATCTCGGTGCCCAAGCCCAACGGCTATCGCTCGCTGCACACCGGGGTGATCGGCCCGCTCGGCCAGCGCATCGAGATCCAGATCCGCACCGAGGAGATGCAGGACCAGGCCGACCGCGGCGTCGCCGCGCACTGGATTTATAAGCAGGGCGGACCCTCCACGGATGCCCCACAATACGCCTGGCTTCGCAGCCTCATAGAAATCCTCGACAAGGCGCCCAACGCCGAGGAGTTCCTCGAGCACACCAAGCTCGAGATGTTCCAGGACCAGGTGTTCTGCTTCACGCCCAAGGGCAAGCTGATCGCCCTGCCGCGCGGCGCCACGCCGATCGATTTCGCCTATGCGGTGCACAGCCAGGTCGGCGACACCTGCGTCGGCGCCAAGATCAACGGCCGCATGCTGCCGCTGCGCACCCAGCTTTCCAACGGCGACCAGGTCGAGATCATCACCTCGAAGGCGCAGACGCCGTCGCCGACCTGGGAGCGCTTCGTCGTTACCGGCAAGGCCAAGGCGGCGATCCGCCGCTACATCCGCACGCGCCAGCGCGAGCAGTACATCCAGCTCGGCCGCTCGCTGCTCGACAAGTCCTTCCACGAAGAGGGCTACGAGGTCACCGAGAAGGGCCTCGACGGCGTGCGCGCCAATTTCAAGCAGGCGACCACCGACGACCTGGTCGCCGCCGTCGGCGCCGGCCTGCTCGGCGCGCGCGAGGTTCTGACGGCGGTCTATCCCGGCCTCAAGCAGCCTCGCAAGCCAGGCGGCGCCGATGTCGTGCCGATTTCGCGGGCGCGCAACAAGGCCAAGGCCGCCGACCGCAGCCGCGGCAAGAAGGAAGCCGGTCAGATCGCCATCCGCGGCCTGATCCCCGGCATGGCCGTGCATTTCGCCCGCTGCTGCCATCCGCTGCCCGGCGACCGCATCGTCGGCATCATCACGACCGGCAAGGGCGTCACCATCCACACCATCGACTGCGCCACGCTGGAGAGCTTCTCCGAGGCGCCCGAACGGTGGATCGATGTCGGCTGGGATTCAGTGGGCGAAAGCGCGCCTGGCGTCTACACCGGCCGGCTCAAGATCACCGTCGCCAACCAGCCGGGCAGCCTGTCGAGCCTGTCGACGGTGATCGCCCGCCACGAGGGCAACATCTCCAACCTGCGCATCGTCAACCGCTCGATGGATTTCTTCGACATGGTGATCGACGTCGAGGTGGCCGACGTCAAGCACCTGGCCGACATCACAGCGGCGCTGCGCGCCACGCCCGCCATCAACGCCGTCGAGCGCGCCCGCAATTGACGACACCATCACGATGGAGTGGACACGACTCAAGTTCCTCTTCCCCGATAGGGGGAGAGGGGCCTGAGTCTGTTGATTTGATAGAGCTTCGAAGAGAGTGAGTAGAATGCCTGCGCCCCACCCCCTGCGCCTCGGAGTGAACATCGATCACGTCGCCACGGTGCGCAACGCGCGCGGCGGCCGGCTGCCCGATCCGCTCCGGGCCGCGCGCATCGCCGAGGCCGCCGGCGCCGACGGCATCACCGCTCACCTGCGCGAGGACCGCCGGCACATCGTCGACGACGACATCGAAGGCCTGATGCGCGAGCTCAAGCTGCCGCTCAACTTCGAGATGGCGGCGACTAAGGAGATGGTCGACATCGCGTTGCGCCACCGCCCGCACGCCGCCTGCATCGTGCCGGAGAAGCGCGAGGAACGGACGACCGAAGGCGGCCTCGATGCGGCGGGCCAGCACAACCATCTGAAGCCGATGATCGCCCGCCTGCGCGACGCCGGGATCCGCGTCTCGCTGTTCATCGAGGCCGATCCGCGCCAGCTCGAGGCCGCGGTCGCGCTGGGCGCGCCGGTCGTCGAGCTGCATACCGGCCGGTATTGCGAGCTCGAGGGCGAGCCGCAGCGCGCCGAGCTTGTGCGCCTGCAGAAGGCGGCGGCGCTCTGCGCCAGGCTCGGCCTCGAATGCCATGCCGGCCACGGGCTGAGCTACGCCGATGTCGGCCCGGTGGCGGCGATTCCCGAGGTGCGCGAGCTCAATATCGGCCACTTCCTGGTCGGCGAGGCGATCTTCGTCGGGCTGGAGCAGGCGATCCGCGAGATGCGCCGCGTCATGGATGCCGCCCGCGGCGGAGGAGCCGCCCGGTGATCATTGGCATCGGCAACGACCTTATCGACATCAGACGGATCGAGAAGTCGCTGGAACGCTTCGGCAACCGCTTTGTGCAACGCGTCTACACCGAGACTGAACAGAAGCGCTCGGACGGCCGGGCGACGCGGGCGGCGAGCTATGCCAAGCGCTTCGCCGCCAAGGAGGCTTGCGCCAAGGCGCTCGGCACCGGCCTGCGCCGCGGCGTGTTCTGGCGTGACATGGGCGTGGTCAATCAGCGCGGCGGCAAGCCCACCCTGGCATTGACCGGCGGCGCATTGGCGCGGCTGCAAGAGATCACGCCGGCCGGAATGTCGCCGCAAATCGACCTGACCTTGACCGACGAATATCCCATGGCGCAGGCGATTGTGATCATTTCCGCGGTCCCCCGTCCATGAGCCGTGGCGTCCCCTGCATTTTGCAGTGCTCCCATGCCGCGCCCGCAGCGGGAGACAGTGGCTTTGCGCCCTGCTATAGGCGCGGCTCGTTTAAACTGGTACGGCGATGACAGACGTGGTTGAACGTCGCAAGCGTGGACAGGAGAAGGCCGGCGGCTGGGCAGAAACCATCCGCACGGTGGTTTATGCCGTCCTGATCGCGCTGGTCGTGCGCACCTTCGCCATCGAGCCGTTCAACATCCCGAGCGGCTCGATGATCCCGACCCTGCTGGTCGGCGACTACCTGTTCGTCTCGAAATACTCCTACGGCTACAGCAAGCACTCGTTCCCGTTTTCGCTGGGCCTCTTCTCCGGCCGCATTTTCAGCCATCCGCCCGAGCGCGGCGACGTGGCGGTGTTCAAGTATCCCGGCGACCAGGGCCAGGGCCTCAACCGCACCGACTACATCAAGCGCATCGTCGGCCTGCCGGGCGACCGCATCCAGGTGACCAACGGCGTGCTGCACATCAACGGCACGCCGGTCCAGCGCCTGCGCATCGGCGACTATGTGAAGGGCACCAACGGCCACTATCAGAAAGGCACGCTCTACAGCGAGACGCTGCCCAACGGCCGGCGCTTCACCGTGCTCGAGTACACCGACAACGGCATGGCCGACAACACGCCGGAGTTCCTGGTACCGGCCGGCAACTACTTCGTCATGGGCGACAACCGCGACGACTCGCTCGACAGCCGAACCCGCCTGATGTTGCGCGACTTCTCCGGCACGCCGCGCGATCGCGACCAGCTCGGCTGGTACGTGCCCGCCGAAAACCTGGTCGGCCGCGCCGAATTCATCTTCTTTTCGCACGATCCCTCGGCCGCCGGTTGGCTGGAGCCGTGGAAATGGCCGCAGGCCATCCGCTTCAGCCGCTTCTTCACGGCGATCCACTGAAGCCGACGGACGTCGATTTGGCGGCGCTGGCCGACAAGCTCGGCTATGGCTTTAGCCGCCGCGAGCTGGCGATCGAGGCGCTGACCCACCGCGG
>WNFE01002284.1_pt1 | contig 15326 bp, 12 predicted proteins | sample 5400451 | NCBI WGS metagenome assembly WNFE01 (sample SAMN13153344, study PRJNA577476) | soil metagenome | isolation source: 200 cm saprolite under Douglas fir tree site 2 hole 2 | place: USA:California | collected 2015-04-18 | reverse complement strand
AGCTCGTATTTATTGAAATTTGAGTAGAAATCTTTCGTGAAAGCAATCAAAACTATGGCAACAACTGCAGCTTCCAAATAGAAGCGGAGCCCATACCGAGCCCGGAATGCTGAAGTTTGGGGTTTAAAGATGTAGGACAAAAAAAACAATGGCATGCAAAGCAAGATCAGAGACCACCGCTCTCCCAGAAACGGCAGCAACAGAAAACCGGAAAGCAGGGGGCCAACAATGCAGCCGGCAATGTTGACTGCGTAAGCCTTGCCCGCCCGGTCTGGTTTCCCTTCGGAATACTGATCCACCAACATGGGAGTAATAAATCCCATCAGGCCCGTGATGGGCATAATACCCAGGGCAACCCGCAGGAATCCCGGCATTTGCATGTGAAAGTGAGGATGCGAGAAGCGCGGATCAGCCATCAGCAAAGGGAACAGTCCAGCCAAGCCCAAAAGGAGCCAGGCCCCATTTTCTTCCCCGGGCAGGTGCCGCCGCAACCATCTTCGATAAATCTGAGAACCAATGAAGGTCCCGGCAAGATAGCAACCCAGCAGCAAAGCAAAAGCGTAGACCTCTGTTCCCATGTAAGGCGTGAACTGTCGAATCCAGACGACTTCCATGGCCAAGCTGACTAGTCCGATAAGAAAAAGAAGACTGAGTATTAACTTCCCGGAAGCAGCTGCAACAGGCCTTGATGCTTCTGTTTCGGCCTCGCTGTTTTCGTCAAGAGCTTTCGCCTGCAGACTCAACAAAAATGCCAGGATGGAGATCAGCAGATTGCAGATTGCCGCCAGTTTCATCGTGCCCCGGAAGCCGAAGATCTCGATCAGTACGAATGCTGGAAGCAGCGCACCCACGACCGCTCCCAGCACATTCGCGAGATATAAAAAACTGAACGACCTTTGCGAAGCAGAGCTCAGCTTGCGGATGGCAGCCATGGCCAACGGAAAAGTCGCTCCCATGCAGGTGGTCCAGGGCAGGAGAATGAACATACTCCATAGCCCTGCAATCCAGTAGTAATGCAGTGAAGAGGCCGATAGGTCGCTCCCATAATTTTCCAGATAGTTTCTTGCCCATCCCATTTCCACCGGCACCGCCCAGGCGGAAAGACCAATCAGCAATTCGGCCAGGGCGTAGAGACGAAGAGGATATTTTCCACTGTGGTTTTCAATGTTGCGCATCCAGCGGCCGGCGATCCAGCTTCCCAGGCCAAGTCCCGCCATGAAGAGAGACACACCCAGATCACCTCGTAGAGCAGACTGCAAAAACCGGAGAAGAAAAAGAAAACAAAAAACCACCTCATTCGCATGGAGCGCCCCTCTCAAACAATCACGATCTGTTGCCGCTGGACAAAGACTTTTTCAATGATGAAATTTATTGTTTCAATTACGGTGAAGGTATTAAAGCATGAGTACCAGGAATCCGATAGAGCACGCATTGCTCACGAAAAGCACCAGCGCACGTTCTCGTAACTGAACCCTCTTCAAGCTATCGGGTCATACAAATCACCCTGCATGCGCTCGCCGATCAAAGGAAGCTGTTTGCGCGCGTATTCCAGAAAATGAGGGGTGTTGCGGTGCGCCTCTAAAGCCGCGTCATCCGTATATTGCTCATAAATAAAAAATCGCGCGGGATCGCTGCGGTGGCGATGCACGATGTACATCAGGCATCCAGGTTCTTTGAGAGACTCGGTGGTTAAGATTTGAAATATTTTTGCAGCTTCGGCTTCGTGGCCGGGTTTGGTGACCCAGATTACGGCAAGAACAGTCATTGTCAGTACTCGGTACTCAGTTGTCAGTACTCAGATTATTTGCGCCGGACAGCGACGGCGGTCTGGACTCCCATCTCAGCCGCAAAGTCCTCCATAAAGATGGTTTGTTCGCGGTCGGGGCCGGTGGAGATCATCCCAATTTTCACGCCGTTCTCTTTCTCTAGAAATTGCAGGTACTCCTGGGCCTTTTTGGGGAGCCGCTCCCATTCTGTGATGCCCTCGGTTGATTTCTTCCAGCCCGGCAACTTTGTGTAAACACACTCGACTTTTTCCAAGACAGCGGCTTCCGCGGGAATTTCCTCGATTCTCTTGCCATTCAGCTTGTAGCCGATGCAGACGGGGATTTCCGGCAATTCGTCGAGCACATCAAGCTTGGTGACCACCAGCCAGGAGCATCCGTTGATCATGTTGGAGTAACGCAGCAAAGGAAGGTCCATCCAGCCGCAGCGGCGTGGGCGCCCGGTCACGGCGCCAAATTCGTTGCCGCGCTCGCGGAGCCGGTCAGCAACGGCGCCATTGATTTCCGTAGGAAACGGCCCACCACCTACGCGGGTGCAATACGCCTTGGTCACGCCAATGACATTGTGAATCGCAGTGGGCGGCACGCCGGTGCCTGTGGCCGCGCCTCCGGCGGTGGTGCTGGACGAAGTAACAAACGGATACGTCCCGTGATCAATATCCAGCATGGTGGCCTGTGCGCCTTCAAACATTACCGCTTCACCATCGGCGATGGCGCGATTCAGCAGCAACGCGGTATCGGCCACAAAAGGCGCAACCTGCTCTGCGGCTACAGCGTATTCGGCATACATCTTATCGGCGTCAATCGGCTCGGAGTTGAACAGCGCATGCGCGATCATGTTCTTCTCGCGGCAGGCGTTCTCGATGTGCTTTTTCAAAAGCTCCAGGTCGAGCAGGTCAATCACACGCAGGCCGCGGCGGCCCATCTTGTCTTCATACGTAGGACCGATGCCACGTGAGGTGGTGCCGATCTTGACCCGGCCCGGCGCATTTTCCGAGGCCAGCTCCATCATGCGGTGATAAGGCAGGATGACCTGCGCGCGATTGCTGATGAAGAGATTGTTGCCATCAACCGTGACGCCGGTTTTGCGAAGCTCTTCCACTTCCTTCAAGAAAGCGATGGGATCGAGCACGACTCCGTTGCCGATGACACCCCGGCATCCCTTGCGGAAGATGCCACAGGGCACAAGCTGCAGCACAAACCGATTGCCATTGATAATGACGGTGTGGCCCGCGTTGTGTCCGCCGGCGTAACGCGCCACTACGGAAAACTGCTCGGAGAGCACGTCAACGATTTTGCCCTTGCCCTCGTCGCCCCACTGCGCGCCGACAATGACTGCTGTTCTGCTTTTCTTCATCCTGTTTGTATCTTTTCTAAATAAGCTACTTCGCGCTATTGCACACACCGCTTCCCTGCTATTAGAAATCGGGAATTACCAGGGAAAGTTCGGTAGGACGCTAACCTCTAATGATACCCCAGGCCAAAGACCCGCGTCACGGATTTGTGGAGCTATGGATTCGTGCAGCGCTGGGTAAAAGTTCATCCAAAATTCTGGTTCTTCTCGATATATTCCAGCGCTGCACGGGCCATCTCGCGGTCGCCTTTGTAGGTAAGCAACTTGGGGGCGTCTTGCAGGGGAATCCAGGAGGCCTGCTCCACCTCGTGGCGCATTTCGGGCGTGATGTTTCCAATGCGTCCGGAAAGATAGCGGAACAGATAGTAGGTCACGACTTTGAACACACGCGCGCCGTCGCCCCAACTGCGCATATAGACGTATTTCACATTGCCGAGCTTGATCACTCGCTCGGCTTCGAGGCCGGTTTCTTCGCGAATCTCGCGCACCGCGGTTTCTTCCGGCTTCTCCCCGGGATCAATCAATCCCTTGGGAAGGGTAAGCACGGGCTTGGGAGCCTGCGCTATTTTGCTCTTTCCAGCCTTTTTCTTTGCCGCCTCACGGCCGGTGGGTTGAATTACGGCCACCCACCACTGCCCGTCTTTTTGCCTTACAACTACTCCACCTGCAGAAAATTCTCGTGCTGTCTTGGCCATAAGGAAATTAAACCATAGCACTCGTGAGGCTTAGAACGCCAATCCTACGGCCATCGGCGGCCACCACTTGTTTTGCGAGGAATGGCCAACTGATGCCAAAATAGGCGCATGGACCAAGTGAAACTCCCCGAAGCGTGCGGTTCCCTGGCCGAAGTCCGTAGCGAGATTGATCGCATTGATCGAAGCATCATCAACGCCATCGGCAGACGACGGCTCTACGTCATCGCAGCGGCAAAGTTCAAGACGAGCCCGGCTGCTGTGGCTGCTCCTGAGCGCTTTGCGGCAATGCTTCAGACGCGGCGGCAGTGGGCAGAACAGGACGGCCTGAATCCGGATGTGATCGAAAAGCTGTATCGTGACCTGGTTATTTATTTCATCGCAGAGGAGCTGGCTCACTGGAGTGAATCTTCGTAGTCGTCTTCCTGATGCGCAGATTCTGCTTAAGTAAATATAGAGACGTAGCGTGCTACGTCTCTATATTGCATTTCATTTAATACAGCCGGAAGCTAACTTCGATGTTGAGTTGCACCGCGACAGGACGCCTATCTTTCATGGCAGGTTCGAAGCGCCAGTTGCGGACAGCTTCCATGGCCTTCTCGTCGAGTCCGAGGCCGAGCGAACGCATTACGCGCAGATCTTTGGTGAGACCATCGGGACCAACAACGACCCACAGAGTCACAGTCCCTTGATACTTGGCCTTGCGTGCTTCTTCCGAGTATTCAGGATCAGGAGCGTAGATTGCGCGTGGTGCACTCACGCCACCGCCTATGCGGTAGGCGCCACCACCCATGCCGCCTCCCCAACCTGTGCCGACGCCGGGACCCTGGCCGCCACCTACTCCTGTGCCTGTGCCACTGCCAATGCCGCTGCCCGCGCCTGTTCCGCTTGAAGGCGGTGACAGAACGGCTGCCAAGGGATCGCCCAACTGAGGCTGGGGCAAGGTCAGGCTGGGCGGCGCCACGACTGTGGGTGCAATGCTGAGCTTGGGCTCCAGGTTGCGCACAACCACAGTGGGCGGCGTTATTTGCTCACGCGCAGCAAGTGGAAGCTTGCCCTTGGAGGCGCTTAGCACATCCCTGGCACCGCCACCACCACCGCCACCGGACTGATAGATCCCTGGAGGCGGAGTATAAGGACTGATATCGGTAACAATTCGGTGTGTAACCTCTTTTGGATGTCCTGCCGCCCACACACTCAAGCCGACCGCTAACGCAACAACAGCCGCGTGCGCCAGTAACGACATCACAAAATTACTGCGGCGCACCGGATAGTTGCCGTATCCCACGCCGAAGAGGGTTGGCAGAACATCGGATTGGGCCGCCTGCTCCCTTCCGCGTTTCGGTATCTCCAGTGTTCGTGCCGGCACGCGCACGTTGACGCGAGTTGAGACCGATGACATCGCCAGCGCTTGCCCTAGCAGATCGGCTTTGAGGTGCGCCTTGAACTCCGGACGGGGAAAGAGCCGCAACTCAGTGGCAATGCCCAGCAGCTCGCTCATGCTGCGGTCATCATGCGGCAGTTTGCCATTGGGCTTCCGCTTAGCCATCAGCACTTCGATGGAGCGATCAAGTTGATCGGCAAGTGACAGGCTACTCATGGTTGCTCCTTATTCGGCTTCGTAGATTCTCTAAAGCGCGGAGCTGAAGTTGCTTGATTGCTCCCTCGCTTCGTTTCATTTCCTGCGCAATTTCACGCAAACTTCGTTGCTCCACAAAACGCCGGATGACGACGTGGCGTTGATCTTGCGGAAGACCCTCCACCAGTTGAAAGAGTATGGCGCGCTGCTCAATTTTGTCCTCCACGCCGGCGATTTCTTCCACCTCGGCCGGGGCCTCTGGCTGCTGGGCGGCGCGCTGCCAGCGATCGGACAAAACGTTGCCGGCGATCCCCAAAAGCCAGGCGACAAACGGAAGGCCGCGCCATTCGAACCGGCCGATGCTTGCCAGCGCCTGATGGAAGACTTCTGCCGTCAGGTCCTCGGCCTCATCGCGGTTACCAACCCGGTGCGCGATAAAGGCGTACACGCGATCGAAGTTGTTCTCATACAACTCCGCAAAGCAGGTTGGGTCGCGCTGCGCCGCCTCGACCAGTAGCCGTTCGTCGGTAGTCTCGTTTTCCAGGGCCTTCAAGTGCGTTCTCCGCAGAGCGCCTTTCTGTCTACATAATGCCGTGAAAAGGATGAAAAGTTATGGTGCGGCTAATTTTTACTTTTTTAACCTGGAACTGGTTTCAATAAACCTTCTCGGGGCCCACCAATTACTTTTTAGTTAACTTCGGCTTCCGAATTTTCCCGGCGGAAGGCCGGCACCCCTACCCCACTTGCAGCAAGTGACCGGAACCGCTAAAAGCGACGTGATCGCCCCGTATTTACTGGGGAAAGCCGCTGGCGCGGCGGGGCACTTGCTGGGGTGGTCCGCATAGTTCCGGTGTTTACTGGATAGATATCATCCGCGACCCATTCCTGAACACTGCGGACTGAGTACCGAGTACTGCTTTTGCGAATTTTCAAAGAGCGTTCAGCTAAGGGCTCCGCAGCCAAGACAAGGCTGCTTCGCGCTCACCCGGCGAATGCCCCGCATTCTGGATGCTGGATACACTTCAGGACAATGGTAGGCCATATTCCGAAGGAATCAGGAGTTTGATACCACAATGGGGCCACGGGGCAAGGTCTAACAAACGGGTTTACCAAATTTGGGCATTTTTTAAGACTAAAAGCCGCACATCCGATGGATAATAGTTACGCATCTAACCAAAGGGAGTTGTGAAGCCATTTTCCAAAATCGCGCGGTCGCTGAAATCCTTCAAAGAAGTGCTTTCGCAACGAGCGGGTCAGGCGACTGATCCCACCCCGCCAGCACCAGCTTCGCTTCCCCGCAGACCCCGCATTGGCATAGCCCTGGGCGGAGGATTTGCGCGCGGCATGTCGCACATCGGGGTGCTCAAGGTGCTGGAAGAAGAGAAGATCCCCATTGATTACGTGGCTGGAACCAGCGTGGGCGCGGTGATCGGAGCTGCGTATTGCAGCGGCCTGAGCGCCAAGGAGATGGCAGAAACCGCCGGGCTGGTGCGCTTCAAAGATTTTGCCCGCTGGACCATCTCGCGCTTTGCCTTGTGCTCCACGGACCGCATGCAGGGTTTCCTGGAACGGCTGCTCAAAGTGCACAGCTTTGAAGAGCTGCGCATCCCGCTCGCAGTGGCGGCAACCGACCTCACAACCGGACAGGGCGTGGTCTTCAAGTCGGGTTCTCTGATTGACGCCGTGCGCGCAAGCTGTGCCTATCCCGGGATGTTCATGCCGGTAAACCTGAATGGAAAACTTTATGTGGATGGGCTGCTGGGATATCCGGTGCCGGCCAAGCCGTTACGAGAGATGGGCGCCGAGCGCGTGATCTCCGTGCATTTGGCGGCGAACTGGGTCTCAGGCAAAGGCCCACGGCATGTCTTCGACGTGATTGGCCAGTGCTTCTCCATCGCCCAGGAGAGGATGAGTTCCTTCTGGAAGCAGCATACCGATATCATGGTCGAGCCCGACATCGGCCGCTTTGGCTATGACGAATTTCAGCGCTCGCCGGAGATGGTTGCCATCGGGGAGGCTGCAACCCGCGAGATCATTCCCCAGATACGCGCCTGGCTCGAGGGCACTGAGCCTGAACCACAGTTACAAGAGCAATCCGCCGTCAAAGTCTCAAGCGCGCCTGCGCTGCAAACTGCCCGCTTAACGGCGAAATAGGAAATTAGGAAGTTAGGATGTGCGCAGAGCCCTCGCTTATAGCGCCGAAAAACGTTTTTCTCCGGCGCTCTGCTTCGCTGCGCGCTGGCCTTCGACAGAGTGGAATTGTCCATTTTCAAGAGCTTAGCGGCACGGCTGAAGCCGTGCCCTGACAAACACGCGCTGCCGCGCGTGAACAGGTTTTTCTTCATGGCAACTGCATAGTTTTTCCGCAGCCTCTGAAGTCGGGCCCTGATATGTGTCTTCTCTGAGGACGCATTTCAGCGACGTAAGTGCAGTAAGAAATAGACGAGCAGACCAACCATCAGCGCTATGATCACACGCCAGATCATTCCAGACATACCGGAACGGTCGGCCGGGAGTATGGGCCCCATGGAACCGCTGCTTTGCGGGAGGCCCGGTTGCGACAAACCTGGCTGCGACAAATTTGATTGCGAAAAATCTGACTGCGAGAAATTTGACTGCGAAGTTTGGGATGGTGAGCCGAGTGAGAAATGAAAGTTGGTGTGATGGGTTTCATTGACCTTTTGGGTTAGCGCTCGATCAACCATTTCGGCGATCAGCGGGTGCTGGTGCCCGAGCACTTCACCGAATGTCTCCCGCAACTTCTGCGCGACCTCTTCCCTGCTTGCACCCTGCAGCGACTCCAACTTGGGATCGCTGAAATGAGCCGTGAATCCGCCGCCCGTTTGTTCCTCAATATGGTAGGAAAATTGGGTGGATGTGCTCATCGCACTCAGACCGTCGAGCAATTTATTCCGAACAAAACCAGGGAGTCCTGCGCCGAACAAATCGTTCATCCTGGCGTGGATCTTCTGCTCAATCTCTTGCTTTGTGGCGCCCTCGATGGTTTCCATGGTGGGATCGCTGGTATGAGCAATGAATCCGCCGCCGGGTTTTTCTTCAATACGATAGGAGAAACTGATGTTGGTTTTTTTGATGTCCATGGCCGACTCCGTAGCGCAATTGTACTGCGGAATTCCGGTGACTCGGAAAGAAGGTTTTTTTTAATGCAGTTCTCAGCTCACGGTGTCGTTCCCTTTGTTCCAAGCCTACCAACAACGGCGGACTGAGAACTGCTTTCACTACTGGCACGAGGCGTTGAGGGCCGCGAAATTCGAGTTGTATGCCCCCACGCATGTGTAGGTGGCGCCTGTAGTAGTGGATACTGGTCCGGAGCCCAATTGCGAAGATCCCACCCGAACGGCAGAGGTACCCCCACTCGATAATTGGTTAAGGATGCTGTTCGTACTGGCGCTGATCACCGAATTGCTCACATTCAATGTAATGGAACTGCCAAATGAAATTATCTGGAGGCCGTAATTATTCGTGCCCTGCGCACTGGAAAGAACGCTATTCACTAAAGTTCCAGAGGCCAAGTTCACCATGGCGAAGTTTGATGTCGCGCCTGAAGCTGTAGCTGCGATATTGTTCATGACGGGTACGACGTCGTCGTTTTCCACCGCTGTATTGTTGACAGCCGGGCCAGAAGCGGTCGCGTTCAGGTTGGTCATTGGCGGATGGCATAAGGGGGTGTTATAGACAGCGCGGTTGTTGCTTCCCGGAACCCCCGTAGTGTTTGCGGTCACATTGGTCATTACCGGTGAGGAGCCCACACCGCTATTCTGGTTATTCACTCCGATATTGTTGCTCCCTCCGGATGCGCTGGCGGTCACATTGATCATTGTGGGGGATGCAGCTAAGTTTTCCACACCTGAGTTGGTAGCTGACCCTGAAGCGGTAGCAGTAGCGGTCACGTTGGTCATCGTTACCGCGGAGCTACTGTTCAACACGCCGACATTTTGGCTGCTTCCCCCGGTAGCAGTAGCAATCACATCTGTCATTACCGACGTGGAGCCGATGACGTTAACCACAGCCTCGTCGGTGACCGTCCCCGAGGCTGTTGCAGTCACATCCTTCATCACTGGCGAAGAAGCATTGTTGTACACCGCGAAGTTCTCTACGCTTCCACCCGTAGCGGTGACGGTCACGTGGGTCAGCCGGGGCGAAGCCGATACACTGGCGATGCCGACAGCAAACGTGTTACCGCCCGTATTCTTGACCGTCAAGAAGCGCAATTCTGCGTTGTTCGCGCCTACGACCGTACCGGTGAGAATACTTGAGTTTCCGGCTGCCGTGATCGTGGTCACATCCTCACCCGAGCCCTCTACATCAACGAACGGCTTCATGCTGAGCGCGCCTGAGCCCAGATCATAAATTCCCGGCTCGATCTTCAGCAGCCAGGGATTCGCGGCCGAGGCTGTGGTAATGCCCGCCAATGCATTCAGCAATGCTGTCCCGCTGGCAACTGCGTTCCCCGGAACCGGACTCACCACCACCGTGCGCACAAATGAGGTCGCGCCGCTGGCAATGGTCAGCGTCTGCCCGTTGGGGATGATGGTGACATTGGAGCCCGCCGCGAGTGTGACGCCATCGAACAATCCGTTCAGATTTTTGACCACCTGCCCGGTTGCGATATTTCCCGCCTGGACTGCATTGCTCGCCAACTGTGCGTTGCCGACACCACCGTTGGCGATGTTCACAGTTCCCGTGCCAGTGATCGGGCTGGGAGTTGCGGTCAATCCCGTGCCTGCTGTGATGCTCACGGTGGGCACTGTGGCTGCGATCGTCAAGGTCTGACCACTGGGGGTAATGCTCACGTTCGAACCGGCAGCCAGCGTCACTCCGTCGAACAATCCATTCAGGGCTTTGACCACCTGCCCGGGAGCGATGTTCCCGGACTGAACCGCATTGCCGGCGATATTCGCCGCCTGCACTGCTCCGGCGGCCAACTGCTGGGCGCCAACACCGCCATCAGCGATGCCGATGGTTCCCGCACCGGTAATGGGGTTTGGAGTTGCAGTCAATCCGTTGCCGGGCGTGATGCTTTCGTTGCTGCCTGCGGCTGCAATCGTCAGCGTCTGCCCGCTGGGCGTGATGGTGACATTTGATCCGGCTGCGAGTGTGATGCCATCGAACAATCCATTCAGGTTCTTGACCACCTGTCCGCCGGCGATATTGCCCGACAGCACCGCGTTGCTCGCCAATTGCGCGTTGCCTACACCGGCGTTCGCGATAGCAATCGTTCCCGTGCCGGTAATCGGGCTTGGCGTTGCGGTGAGCCCTGCTCCCGCTGTGATGCTCACGCCAAGAGGAGACTGCCAGCTTGCATTGCCCGAATTGTCGGAAGTGAATACCTTCCCGGCCCCAGCCCCGGTAGCCATTGTGAAGGCCGCCACGCTGGTGGTGCCGCCGATGCTGACAATACCGTTGTTCTCGGAGACCAGGGAGTTCGTCAGTGTGTAGGTTGGAGAGATCTTAGGCAGGTTCCCGGCAGTGGCGTTGCTGCGCATAATGATGGTGTACAGCACCGGCCCTTCGAGCGAGCCTGCTGGAGGCGAGACCCGCTGCCAGCGCAAGGCTGGCATCTGCTGACCCTGCGCCCGCAGTCCCGGAACAGGGCGCAGACTGGCAATCAGCTCAGTTTGCTTTGGCTGTTGCCCCGTTGACTGTTGGGCTTCGATCCAAGATGGGAATACGGCAAAAACTGCAAGACACACCGACATAACCTTCAGGTTCCTGAAAGATTGCATGAAAGTTCTCCTGTAATTTTTGAGGGTCGCTCGTATTCTGACAGTGAACAGGTTTAAAGAATAGTGCCTAATATGGCAACAACAGCACGGTTGAAACGCCCATACCCGAGAAGACGCTTATCGGGAACGCCCAAAACAGGAACGCCACGTCTGCATAAACTCTATAGCTGTTTTAGATTAGGTCGGACAACACAGGGGGTTTAGAGCCAGGAGTATTGCGGTGAAGATCTCGGGATTCTCTCGCATTTCGGATGGGTATTGCCATATGCAGGGGCTGAAGCCCAATCCATTAACTCACTTATCGGCACGAGTAAACTCGTGCCCTGATACAAAGCAAAGTCGGCCCTCATACGCGTATCGACTCGTCCCTCCAAATCGATCATGAAACAAATCTAGGCCACGGATTCGACAGAGCCTGTGAGGGGTAATGGTTCCTCAGAATCCGGCGCGGGAGAACACGCCTGGCGATAGATTGGATGTACCTCTTCGCCCTCGCGGAACGTGCGATAAAAGACGGCAAAAAGAACGCAGCGTAATACGGCCAGCGTGCCAAGACAAAGATTGAACAGAAGGCCAAAATCCATACCCTTCACCCGTAGCAGAGGCGTCGTTTACAGAGACTCTGCTTGCATCTTCAGTTTGTAGCATGATCCGGGCAATAGCAAATCTAAACTTTTCATAATGGGAATCAGCAAAATGAATAATGCTTCCCTGGATTCCCGGGGCCACGCGGATTTTTGAAACAGTTGCCAATATTTCTACTGGGGCGATCCGTACTTGTTGTGAAGCTCGAGATTCACTTCCAGCACGTTGACCATCTTTTCTCCTGCCAGGCCACCCAGCGGGGCTGAGGCGTTGGCCTGCAGTATCTGCTCGATTTCATTGCGTATCGCTGCCGGGTCGCGTTTGGTATCGGCGGCCCATTTGGCGGCGACGCGATCAAGCTGATATTCGGCATTCTGCAGGGTAATGTGCGGATCGAGGCCGGAGCCGGAGCTGGTCACCATGTCGCCGGGGACATCCTGAAGGTCGGCATCAGCGTGGTCCTGCCGCCACATGTCGAAGAAGTTTGCCTGTATATCCGAACCTTCTTTGACAGGCTCGATTGCGGTTTGGGGCTTGCCATCGGCGCCGGGGTGCGTGACCGCGGAGGGAAACTTGCCGGGATTGTCTTTGGAAAAATTCTCAAAGAACACGACGGCCAAATCTGTGGCCTGAGGCTGAGGCGTTGCCGGGTTGCTCTTAATCCAGTCGGCTACCACGGCGGGGTGTGCCTTGGCCCAATCGTTAATATAAGCAGCGTGAGTTGGATCAGCAGCAACCCAGGCTTGCGCTACCCCATTGTGCATGTCGGCCCACTGAGCCACGATGTGCGGAGCGCCCTGGTAACTATCCTGCTGGAACCACTGCTCGATATCGCGCGCCACTAACTGGCCGGCTTTGGGTCCGCCGCGATACTTCACAATCGGACCAAGCTGAGTTGCCACCCGGTTACGCAGCAGATAATTGGAGGGCGCAAGGGTCGATGAAGCCGACGCCGAGGCGTCAAAGGATGCTGCGGATGGACGCGGCTGGAAGTATTCATCCTTGGTAAAAGGCTGTGCGATGAGCTTTGAACCTACGACTTTGCCATCAGAGTCTTTGAGCAGGCTGCCGTTGGATTGGAACGGGAAAACTGTCTGCCCAATCCCCCACACCAACAGCGGATAAATGATGCAGCAGATCAATACGGTTAATCCCAGAAGTATGAGGCTTTTTGAAATGTATTTCATCGTAATGTCTCCGTAACAGGCCTTATGGTCAAGACGCCATATGCAGGCCGACCATGACAACGTCGATCAGTTTGATTCCTATAAAGGGAACGATCACACCTCCGACTCCCCAAATCAACAGGTTCCGGCGCAACAAGGCGTCGGCCCCAAGCGGCTTGTAAGCAACTCCCTTGAGCGCCACCGGGATGAGCAGGGGAATGATGAGAGCGTTAAAGATAATTGCCGAGAGAATGGCCGACGTGGCGGAGTGCAAATGCATGATATCCACTGACTTCAGCCAGGGCAGCGTGCCGGCAAAGAGCGCAGGAATAATCGCGAAGTATTTGGCCACGTCATTGGCGATCGAGAAAGTTGTCAGCGCGCCGCGTGTCATCAGCAGTTGCTTGCCGATCTCTACGACTTCAATCAGCTTGGTGGGGTCGCTATCCAGGTCCACCATGTTGGCAGCTTCCTTGGCGGCCTGCGTGCCCGCGTTCATAGCGAGGGCAACGTCTGCCTGGGCGAGCGCCGGAGCGTCGTTGGTGCCATCACCCATCATGGCAACCAGTCTTCCCTCTGCCTGCTGCTTGCGCAGATAAGCCAGCTTGGTTTCAGGCGTAGCCTGGGCGAGGAAGTCATCCACGCCTGCTTGTTTGGCGATCGTGGCAGCGGTCAGCGGATTGTCTCCGGTGATCATGACGGTGCGCAGTCCCATCTTGCGCAGACGGTCAAAGCGCTCGAACATCGCCGGCTTCAAAATATCTTCCAGCACAACAACACCAACAATCCGCCCCCCATCGGCAACGACCAAGGGCGTGGCGCCCTTCGATGCAACGGAATCCACCAGCGCATTGAGTCCGGAGGGAATTGCACCTCCCGCTGATTCCACCAGCTTTACGACCGAGTCAGGCGCTCCCTTGCGGATTCGCTGGCCACTGGGAAGGTTGATGCCGCTCATACGCGTCTGTGCGGTAAAGGGCACGAATTCAGCATTGGGCGGCACACTGACGGGGATTTGTCCTTGCTCTTCGTATCTTTTGACAATGCTCTTTCCTTCGGGTGTCTCATCTGCCGCGGAAGCCAGCGCGGCCAGGCGTCCGACTTCGGAAGTCGTGTGGCCATCCACGGGCAAGAAGTCGGTGGCGTGCCGGTTTCCGATCGTGATGGTTCCGGTCTTATCGAGCAGCACGATATCTATGTCGCCGGCCACTTCTACGGCTTTGCCGCTCTTGGCGAGGATGTTGGCCTGCAAAGCGCGGTCCATGCCGGCGATTCCAATCGCGGCCAGCAGCGCGCCAATGGTGGTGGGAATCAGACAAACCAGGAGCGCAATCAGGGTTGGAACATCGGTGCCCAGACTCTTCAAAGGATCCGTGATCCCGAGGTAGCCCATCATGTATTGCTCGGCATTCCATGCCATCGGCCACAGTGGAATCACAACGATCAGGAAGATCAGCGTAAAGGCAGTGAGCACCAGGGTCAGCGCAATCTCATTGGGAGTACGCTGACGCATCGCGCCTTCGACTAAGGCAATCATTCGATCGAGGAAGGACTCGCCCGGCCGCGCTGTGATCTTGATCACGATGCGGTCGGAGAGAACAGTAGTGCCACCAGTCACGGCGGAGCGGTCGCCTCCGGACTCGCGAATCACCGGAGCAGATTCGCCGGTAATTGCCGACTCATCAACCGATGCGATGCCTTGGACGACATCACCGTCGCCGGGAATTATCTGTCCGGCTTCGACGACGACGAGGTCTTCCACCTGTAATTTGGTGGAAGAAACCTCCTCGATATCCTTCCCGCGCAAGCGATAAGCAATAGTGTCGCGGCGGGTCTTACGCAGCGACTCGGCCTGAGCCTTGCCGCGAGCTTCGGCAAGCGCAGTGGCAAAGTTAGCGAACAACACCGTCAGGAAAAGCCAGATGTCGAGCGCAATGAAATAAGTTACCGGCACCTGGCTGGCGGAATGCTGCACCAGCGCTTGCACGATGTACAGCAAAGTAAGAAACGCCCCAACCTCGACCACGAACATCACGGGGTTTTTCCACTGGATGTCGGGCCGCAACATGATGAACGACTCTTTGAGCGCGTCCTTGACCAGGTTAGGCGCCAGCAACCCCTGCCGCCGAACTCGGCGCGGCGTAGGCGGCTGCGGCGGAAGCGGAATGGCTTCGGGTGTTGGTACCGGCTGTGCAACTGTTGATCTTTCCATCTCACCGACTCCTTATAACTTTGCTGATCTGAACAGGGGCTAAAGCCCAATTCTTTCTATTCGCTTACGGCCCGACTAAAGAGGCTGCGGAAAAACACTGCTATTTCTTCCATTTTTGCTGCCGCGATGTTTTTCGTGGGGCCTGTTGCCTGTGCTTCTTGCTTTTTTCTTACTTCGTTCCTGCCCTGGAGCAGTTATGCAACACAC
>WNFE01001886.1_pt1 | contig 15329 bp, 12 predicted proteins | sample 5400451 | NCBI WGS metagenome assembly WNFE01 (sample SAMN13153344, study PRJNA577476) | soil metagenome | isolation source: 200 cm saprolite under Douglas fir tree site 2 hole 2 | place: USA:California | collected 2015-04-18 | reverse complement strand
TGCCCATCGATAAAGCTGCTTTCACTTATTCGCCATCGATGGAATTGCGTTCGCGCCCGTTGAAAATCGGCTGGCTCACGAATGCCTGGAAATCCCTGGAACCCGGCATCGCGAAGCCCGTGGAGGCCGCTGCGAGAGTCCTAAAAAAATTCTTTTCGAGCGTAAAGGATGCCGCCCTGCCGATAGGTCCCTGGGAGGATGCGGGCAACATTATTGTTGCCGCGGAAGGGGCAGCATCCTTCCGTTCGTTGATCCGATCGGGGCGAGTGAGTGGCTTAACCGATCCGTTGGGACAAATCGCCGGATATGTAAACGAGCAGTTTTCCGCCGCCGACTACCTGCAGGCTCTCAAAGTGCGAGAAATTGTGCAAAAGAGAATGGACGTCCTGTTTGAATCGTTCGACGTTCTGGCAACTGCAGCGCAACCGGTTGCAGCAACTCCCCTGGAAATGAATCTTGAAACCGACCTTGTATTTCCGGATCCACTGGGCGGCATCGGCAATATCTGCGGTCTCCCAGCAATCTCCGTTCCCTGTGGATTCAACGACAAGAATCTTCCAGTTGGTCTGCAGTTTGTGGCAAGAGCCGGCGACGACATCGGCGTCATCCAGGCCGCGAGAACTTTCCAGCAACACACCGACTGGCATAAGAAGCACCCAAAAATTCATTAGTAGTCCACGCGAGCGGAAAACCGAGAAGGCGGGCGGGGGTTTAGGCCTGTTTCAGGATTTCATGAATGGCGCTCAGCAGCGCCCAGCGGCTGAAGGGCTTCGTCAGCAGGCGGATGGAAGAGTCGCCGCGCGCAGATTCAGCGGCAGCTCGCTCACTGTAGCCGGACATATACAAGACGCGAAGTCCGGAATGATTTTCCTGCAGGCGTGCGGCCAATTCCTGGCCGTTCATACCGGGCATGACCATATCCGTGACCAACAGGTCGATGGCACCGTCAAATTTCTGAATGAGTTTCAGCGCTTGCGTACCGTCTTGCGCTTCAAGGACGGTGTAACCGCCGGATTCGAGAAATTCCCGGGCCACTTCACGCACGTCCCGCTCGTCTTCTACAAGCAAAATCGTCTCCGTCCCTCGGGGAACTTCTGCGACGCTCGGAACTGGGCCGATCCGCTCCACGGGCTGGTCCACTCTTGGAAGATAAATCTTGAACGACGTTCCTCTGCGCACTTCGCTGTAAACCCAGATGAATCCACCGCTCTGCTTCACGACACCATAGACCGTGGCCAGACCCAGCCCAGTGCCCTTCCCCTGGGGCTTGGTAGTGAAGAAAGGTTCAAAAATATGCGCCTGTGTTTCCGCATTCATCCCCGTGCCGGTGTCCGACACGGCAAGAAGAACGTACCGCCCCTGCCGGACAACCGGATGGACGGCGTTATACGCGCTGTCCAGTTCGGCATTGGACGTCTCAATCAGAAGACGGCCTCCCTCCGGCATCGCGTCGCGGGAGTTTACAGCCAGATTCATGATCACCTGCTCCATCTGGCCGACGTCGGCACGAATCGCACCCAGGTCGGCCGAGGCACGGATAACGAGTTCAATATCTTCACCGATTAAACGAGGAAGTAATCTGCCCATATCATGAACAACATCATTCAGACTCATTACCCGGGGCTGCAAGACCTGCAGGCGGCTGAAGGCGAGGAGCTGACGCGTCAGTGACGAGGCGCGGTCCGCGGCACGTTCTATTTGTTCAATCTTTCGGGAATACCGTTCCGAGGGTGGAAGGACATTGAGCAGAAGTTCGGTGTGGCCCTTGATCACCATCAGAAGATTGTTGAAATCATGGGCGACGCCGCCCGCCAGGCGTCCCACAGCCTCCATCTTTTGAGACTGGCGAAGTTGCTGCTCGAGCAGATGCCGTTCGCTGACGTCCTGGGCTACCACAAGACGGACACGCTTCCCCGCGTAATCCAGCTCGTGACAAATAATCTCAACCTCGACAATTTTTCCGTCCTTCTTCCGGTGCTTCGTATTGCCGTGAAAACGCCCTGCACCGCCCCACTGCTTGAATTCTTCGAAGTATCTCTCCTTTTCTTTTTCGGCGCGAATGTCAAGGACGGTCATGCTGCGGAATTCCTCGTGGGAATATCCGTACTGTTGAACGGCCGCATCGTTCACTTCGAGGAAGCGCAATGTTTCCGGATCCAGCACCCAAGTGGGAAGCGGATTGTAGCTGAAGAGCAGACGGAACATTTCTTCATTCCTGCGAAGAGCTTCTTCGGCGCGCCGCCTCTCGATCGCCAAAGCGATGTGGCCTCCAACGGAGCTCAGAAACTCCAGATCTCGCATGTCGTAAGCATTTTCGTTTTCGTAGTGCTGAACTACGAGCACTCCGATCGTGGCCGTGGGGGTCTTGAGCGGAACGCCCAGCCATGCGGGCGACGGTGAGCCGACCAGTTCAACCTCTCCAAGCGCCACAAGCCGGTCGAACTCGCTTTGTGGAATCAACATTGGCGAGCCTGTGCGGAAAACATAGGCCGTGCAGCTGCGACCTACCTTCTGTGGTGGAGGGACGACGTCCACCTTGTCGACAAAAAAGGGAAATGAGAAAGTGTCCGCTCCCTCATGATATAGCGCAATGAAGCAGTTCTCCGCGTACACGACCTTATTCAGCGCCTGATGAATACCCGCCAGCAATTCGTCCAGATTTGCAGATTGATTGAGGGCGTGCACCACTTCTGAGATGACTTGTCGCTCCGATTCCATCCGGTGCAATTCGCTGACATCCTGGTAACTGACAACGATTCCCTCGATTGCAGGGACGCGCGTATGATCTCTCGCCGTGGCCGTGAACCAGCGCCAACTGCCGTCTTTGCTTTGCATCCGGCATCTTCCGGTAAACCTTCCACCGCCACTCATCGACAGCTCGCGCAGATGTTCGCGGGCACCGGAAGTGTCATTCGGATGAAGCAAGGAAATAATCGAACTCCCGACCAGATCTTCCGTGGCGTGACCGAGAAGGTTGGTGAAACCGGGGCTGGCAAAAAGAATAATTCCCTCGGCGCTTACAATGGTGATTAGCTCCCGGATGGAGTTCAGCAACGTGGAAAGCTGCTCCGGGCCGATGACGGTGCCTTGCTCGGAAGAGGCGCGTGGAGACATGTCGTGACTGCTCGCGAAACCAGCCTGCGCAAAGAGCACCGCGGGCGAGGGTGAGTCTTAATTCCTCCGTTAACTTGATACGACTTCAACCACTCCAAGGGTGGAAGGAAGGCCCAGTGCTTTCATAATATGCAATCCATCGACTTTTGGAAGCCGCTGCCTGAAAGTGTGTCGCGAACAAATGACTGTACCGAAGGGCAGGGCCTACCCTCCAAAACGGGCTCCTTTCACTCGAATTCCACACGTGTTACGCTCCCCCCGTTTCTCTGGAGACGACTGCGCACGGCATCTGGCGTGAAACTTAAAAACAGTCCGAGGAGGTGATCCTGCAATGCAAGAGATATTGAGGGATATGTTCGTCATGGGGCTTCCCCTGCTGGAGAAAATTCTACGTCCGATCATCGTTTATGCGTTTCTGGTCATCAGTCTGCGGCTTTCCGGGAAGCGCGAACTCGTCCAGCTCAACCCCTTCGACCTCGTCGTTTTGCTGACACTGTCAAACACGGTGCAGAACGCCATCATCGGGGAGGATAATAGCGTGCTCGGCGGGCTGGTTGGCGCGACTTCCCTGCTCGTCACCAACTATCTTGTCGTGCGTTTCCTCTATGGCCACCGCAAGCTCGACCAAATCGTCCAGGGAAGTGCGGATCTCCTGATTGAAAAGGGCAAGGTGCGGCCGCAGCACCTGAAGAGCGAACTCATCACCATGGCGGAACTGGAAGCGGCCGCCCGAAAACAGGGTTTCGCTTCCATCGCAGAAGTGGAACAGTGCGTACTTGAACCCGGCGGAACGCTCACATTTACGGGCAAGAAGCCGGCAACCGAGGATCTGCGTCACCAGGAATTGCTTCAAAAACTGGAACGCCTTATGGAAGAAATTGTACACCTGCGTGAGTCCCAACCCCCTGCGCAGGCGTAGTCACACGATGTTGGCCATCTAGCGGATCAGAAAACTCGAAAGGGCAAGTGCGACTCCTCCCGCGCCGATGAGCATCCCCGAGTACCAGAATATCTTGCGTTTCGTTAGGAGGGTAATGGAGCAAATCACCAGCCCGATTTCCAGAAACGCTTCTCCCCCGTCAAAGCGGTCCGCTTTACGCCCTGCCAGATCGCGCTCGTTTTCCAGCTCCCTTGCTTCCTTGCTGATGTCTTCCTTGTCGCCTTGGTAGTGCTCGACCTGCTTTCCATACTTCTCTCGCAGGGATTCTCCCAGTTCCTTGTTGAGCGGCGCGACAAGGTTGACGACGTCCGCAAAGCTCTGGGTTTCGTGGAGACGCACACTCTTCGCCTGGTACTGCGCCCACCGATCGGCTGCCTGACTTTGACGCAGCAATTCTTCCGTGTGGGCACGGTGCCCGAGCAGCGTCACCGCTGCAACAAGAACCGCCAGGATGGAGATGGTAACGGAAACGGGTAGGACGAGCGGATGGTCCGCGTGCGCGTGATGCTCGTCAATAAGCTCCACTCCCTCGTGCATTCCTCTCTATTCTCCTTTTCTGCTTAGCCTACGGACTCGACGGCCATCGCTCGCAAGGATTCACGGGCCGCCGCCAGCGTCCGGTCAATGTCTGCAGACGTATGCGCTGCGGAGACAAACGCCGCCTCAAACTGCGACGGTGCCAGAAAGATGCCCCGTTCGAGCATTTCCCGAAAAAACTTCGCGTAGCGCTTCGTGTCGGAACGCCTGGCATCGGCGTAATTCCTCACCGGGCCGGGCGTAAAAAAAACCGTCGCGAGCGAGCCAATGGCGTTGATCTGTGCCGGGATTCCCGCTTCTTTGACCTCGGCCCGGAGACCCAGCACGAGCCGCCGTGCGATCTGCTTGATCTCGTCATAGAAACCAGGTTTTGCCAGTTGTTCAAGCGCCGCAATCCCCGCCCGCATGGCCAACGGATTCCCCGCGAGGGTTCCCGCCTGGTACACCGGGCCGAGCGGCGCGACATTATTCATCAGCTCGGCTCGCCCGCCGTACGCTGCCACCGGAACTCCGCCCCCGATGATTTTCCCAAGGGTCGTCAGATCCGCTTCAATGCCCAGAAGCTCCTGCAGGGATCCATTGTGAAAACGAAAGCCGGTTATAACTTCGTCGACGATCAGCAACGCGCCGTTCCGGCGCGTAATCTCACGCAATCCTTTCAGAAAATCTGTCTCCGGCAGGACAACCCCCATATTTGCGGCAACCGGTTCGACGATGATTGCCGCAATCTTATCTTTATGTTGGCCAAAAACGCGCTCGACCACATCAAGGTCGTTGTACGGCACATTCAAGGTCAGCGCCGCCAAAGCCTGCGGCACGCCTGGGCATTCGGCGATTCCTAGCGTCGCCAAACCCGAACCTGCCTGGGAAAGAAAACTATCCGCGTGTCCGTGATAACAGCCTTCAAATTTAACGATGAGATCCCGCTTCGTTACCCCTCGCGCGAGCCGCACCGCGCTCATCGTCGCTTCCGTCCCACTGGAAACGAAGCGGATTTTTTCAACAAAGGGAATTGCCTGCGTGATCCGCGTGGCGAGTTCCAGCTCCAGCTCCGTGGTCACACCGAAACTGGTGCCGCGCTGCGCCTGGTCGGCAATTGCGGCGGAGATGGCGGGATTCGCATGCCCCAGGATCATCGCGCCCCACGAGCACACGTAATCGAGAAGCTCGTTGCCGTCCGCGTCGTAGAGATGCTGACCGCTTGCGCGGTCGATAATCAGCGGTTCCCCGCCGACGGAGCGGAACGCCCGGACCGGGCTATTCACGCCGCCGACGAGTACTTTCTCGGCGCGCTCGAAAATCTCACGCGAACGCCTGCGCTCACGCTTCACTTGGGGTTGCGTTGCGCTCATGTTATTTTCACGCAAACTATCACTCATTCAGCCAGCGTGCGACATCCTTGGCATGATAGGTAAGAATGATTTCCGCGCCCGAGCGCTGAATCGCCGTCAGGATTTCCAGCACGACGCGCTTCTCATCCAGCCACCCCTTTTGCGCGGCCGCCTTCACCATGGAATATTCCCCGCTCACATTGTAGGCGCCGACGGGAACTTCAAAGGCATCGCGTACCCGTCGGATGATGTCCAGGTAGGGCAGGGCCGGCTTCACCATCACAAAGTCCGCGCCTTCTTCAAGATCAAGCTCCACTTCTCTCAACGCCTCGCGCGCGTTGGCGGGATCCATCTGGTAACTGCGGCGATCGCCAAACTGTGGAGCCGACTGCGCTGCCTCCCGAAAAGGTCCGTAGAATCCGGAGCAATACTTCGCCGCGTAAGAAAGAATGGCGATGTTCTCGAACTTGTGCTCGTCGAGCGTCTTGCGAATCGCCGCGACCCGGCCGTCCATCATGTCCGAAGGGGCAACAATGTCTGCCCCCGCCCGCGCGTGCGAGAGCGCCTGCTGCGCAAGAATCGACAGCGTAGGATCGTTGGCCACTTCTCCATTTTCGATGACGCCGCAGTGGCCGTGATCTGTGTACTCGCAAAGACAAACGTCCGTGATTACCAGCAGTTTTAGTTTTGCCTTTCGGATCGCGTCGATGGCGCGCTGCACCACGCCCTGTGCGCTGAGAGAACTCGCGCCACGCGGATCCTTGGTTTCCGGCGATCCAAAAAGAATGATCCCGGGAATGCCGAGGGCTTCCACCTCGCGACATTCCTCCAGCACCTGGTCGGCCGACTGCTGATAAACGCCCGGCATCGAGCTGACTTCCTGCTTCGCCTTCGTGCCGGGACAAACAAACATCGGGTAGATCAAACCGGAAGTCGTAAGCCGGGTTTCGCGAACCAAGCCGCGCAGCGCCTCGCTCCGTCGCAAACGCCTCGGGCGATGAGTGGGAAAGCTCATGCTCGCTTCCCTCCTGCTGGTGACGGCTTCACCCCTGCCGAAAAATGTTCTTCAAGTGCCTGTACCACTGCCGCTGCTGTTGTGTCCCCGGCAGTGACGATGCGTTCGAAGCCCGCATCCCTCAGTGCGGCAGCCGTGACGGGTCCTACGGAAGTGATCGCCAACGTATTCTGCAGAAAATGCAATTGGTCTCCCCCAAACGACTCGACAAAGTGCTGGACGGCCGACGGGCTGAAAAAAAGAACCGCATCCGCCTCGCCCGCAGCGACCCGGCTTAGATTTCGCTGCTCGACTTCACTCGGGCGCAGTGTTCGGTAGGCGCTCACTTCCGTGACCTGCGCCCCGTGCCGCTTGAGGGCCGCAGGCAGATCCGGATTCGCGCGATCGCTGCGGGGCAGGAAAACTTTCAGCCGCCGCAACCGTTCCCCCAACTCATCGGCAAGTGCAACCCCGTTGTGGGTTTTTGCCACATATGCCACACAAAGCCCGGCTTGTTCGGCTGCTTTCGCGGTCACAGGTCCCACGGCGGCGATTCGCAGATTGTTTCCTGTTTTTGCCAATGGGTGCCCAAGAACCGTGCTGCGCGCAACCACCGCTCGGACCGCCTGCGTGCTCGTGAAAATCATCCAGTCAAAGTCCTCCGCCTGCTTGATGGCTGTATCCAGAGGAGCAAAATCTTCGGGATCTGCGAAGCAGACCAGTGGGAGCACCGTGGGAATCGCCCCGCGCGCAGAGAGTTCGCTTGCAAGCGCCTCGCTCTGAGACGCGGACCGCGTAATGACGATCCGTTTGCCGGCCAAGGAAGATAGAAACTTTTCAGCCACGCTGCCGGCTCACTTCTTCCAGGATAGACTGGGCGCCCGCGTCGATCAGCAGCCGCGCCATGTGCTCCCCGAGTTGTGCCGCTTGATCGGGCGGAGCGGTGGCACGCTGTTTCACGTATTGCAGCCCGTCCACGGAACATACGCACGCGTCGAGAACAAGTTCCCCGCGCTCGATGCGCGCCCAAGCTCCCATTGGTACCTGGCAACCACCTCGCAATGCGGCAAGCAGGGCGCGCTCCGCGATGACCGCCGTTCGCGTTTCCGCATCGTCCAGATGCGCCAAGATATCGGCTGCTTCGGTATCCTTCAGCCGGCTTTCGACGGCGATGGCCCCCTGCCCCACTGCCGGCATGGAGACGTCTGGCGCCAGCACCTCCGAAATCCGCTGGCTCAGCCCGAGGCGATCCAACCCCGCCTTGGAAAGCATCACTGCGTCATACTCTCCGCTTTCTACCTTGCGCAAGCGCGTGTCCACATTTCCGCGCAGGTCGCGAAGGTCCAGGTCCGCCCGAAGGTGCCTCAACTGCGCTTGGCGACGCAAGCTGCTGGTTCCCACGCGCGCTCCCTGGCGAAGATTCACGAGTGTCGAGCCTACCAGACAATCCCGCACGTCATCCCGCCGGCAGACTGCGGGGAACATCAGCCGAGAAGGCGTATCGGTCGGCACGTCTTTCACGCTATGCACCGCAAGATCGACCGTCTCATCCAGGAGCGCTTCTTCCAGTTCCTTGATGAAGATTCCCTTCCCGCCGATCTGCGTGAGCGGAGCCTGTTGCAGCTTGTCTCCGGCGGTTTTGATGATCACGATTTCGGATTCCATGCCGGTTGCGGCAAAGAGCTGCTTGCGGATGAATTCCGCCTGCCATTTAGCCAGCGGGCTGCCGCGCGTGCCGATCCGGAGAATTCTCACGGCTTTGCCCGATTCGTAAGGAAGAGGTCGCGGAGCGCCTCGACATTCTGAATTTTCCGGCGAAGCTCTTTTTCTCCGCGCAATCGTTGCGCCGGCTCCAAGAGCAGCTTTTCCAGCATTTCGTCCATGAGTCTTTCCACGTGAACCCGGTCGGCCTCCGTCAGGTGCTTGATCGATTCCACGCGCGAATGAACAAAGGCAGCACGCTCTTCCCGCATCTTGGAACGCAACGCTTCAACCAGTCCCACCAACTCAACGCTCGCCTGCCAGGAGAGAAACCTGCCGACATGTTCCTCGACGATGCCCTCAGCCCTGGGGATTTCGTTTTCACGCGCATTGCGATTCTGCAGCACGATGTCACTCAAGTCATCGATGGTGTAAACATAAACGTTGTACAGCTTTCCCACGGAGGGATCGATGTTGCGCGGCACGCCGAGATCCATCAGAAACAAGGTCCGGTTTCCCCGTGCCGCCATCGCCCGCTCGACCATCTCGCGCCGCAGCACCGGCTCTTCCGTCGCTACCGAAGTCACCACCACGTCCGGCGATTTCAGCGCACTATCCCATTCGCCCCAACCGAGAACGTTTCCACCAAACTGCCTCGCCAATTCGTCGGCGCGGTCCCGCGAGCGGTTCGTGACATACAAATGTGCGATGCCGCGATCGCGAAGTTGCGAAACCACCTGCTCGCTGATCGTCCCTGCACCCAGAACCAACGCGCTCCGTTCGCCCAGTTTCCCGAAGATGCGCTCCGCCAATTTCACTCCCGCCGACGCCACCGACATCGGCCGCGTGCCCAGCTCTGTTTCCGCACGGACACGCTTCCCCACCTCCAGCGCTCCTTGGAACAGGCGATTCAATACCGGTCCCGTCGCACCGTGTGCGTGCGCCAGGCGATACGCTTCCCGAACCTGGCCGAGAATTTCCGCTTCCCCGAGCAGCATGGAATCAAGCCCCGCCGCGACGCGAAAAAGATGCCGCACCGCCTCACGATCGTAATGGTGATAGAGCGATACGCCAAGAATATCCGGACGGACGGCATGAAACTCGCTTAGAAACGAAGAAAGGCCCGGTGCGCATTCATGCGAAGACTCCGGCGGCACTCCGTACACTTCGCTGCGATTGCAGGTCGAGAGCACCAGCGTTTCTTCGAGAATTCCCCTCGCGCGAAGCTCCTCCGCGGCACGCCGCGCCTGCTCGGCGGTGAACGACACTCTTTCCCGCACCTCGACGGGCGCCGTGCGGTGATTCAATCCGACGAGAACAATTTCCATTCCGCGGTTCAAATCGCTCCTAAAAGTAACGGTGGCTGTGCGACAAATACAAATTCACGACCGTAAAGCTCAGCACCACGACGGCAAAATTAAAGATGCACAGCTTCGAAGCCCGGGCCCCGCGCCAAGCCGTTGTGCGCGCCAAACGGAAATAAACCACGTACAAGAGAAGCACCAGCAGGGTAATGAGATACTTGGGATCGAAATACGAGTGTTGGCTCGTCAGCCGGTCCACCCAGACGAAACCGAGGGCTGTACCGATGGCGATGGAAATCAATCCCACCAGAACACCCGAGCGGCTCATGCGTTCCAGCAACTCCAGCGGCGGCAACCGCCAGACCATGTCGCCGAGCTTATGGCGGCGCAACAGCCGTTCTTCCCCGAGAAAAATGAGACTGAGGACAAACGAGAGTGCGAATGCAGCGTATCCCAGAATGCTCAGTGTGACGTGAAGCGCGAAAGTAGGGCCGTGCGCCTCTGTCGGAGAAAGGCGGTCTGCCGGAGCAAGATGCGCTGCCAGAAAGAACACCAGGATGAACGGCAGCACAAACGCTCCTACGGACCGCTGCCGGTGATAAAGTTCCAACCCCAGGTATGTCAGCGCCAGAAGCCAGCCGAACAGCGACATCGATCCATACAGATCATGGTACGGCACGGTGTGCGAGCCGCGTGTTCTCTCCAGAAGCGCAAAATAATGGGTGACCACTCCCAGCGCGAGGAGCAGTGTTCCCAACCGGCCTATGAGCTCCCTGCCAGTATTCAAGAAGAGCACATACAGCCCAAAACTCAGAACGTAAGCGAGCACCGTCGAGATTGGGAAGAAATGATCCATTCTTTGTACCTGCGACTGTGACCGCAGTCACCACCCGCAGCAGCACCAGCCGTGCCGATTTCCTGATTTAGTAGATTCTTCGACAATTCGAGTATAGCTTACACTTGCAGATTCACGCACAATCCGTCCCCCCCTCGCCGTAATCGCGGCAGCAAGAGAGCCCGGGATTTGTTATCCTTACTCCTGCCGGGCAGATCCACTTGTCAAACGGAACATGGCCATACAAGCGGCTTCGATCAATCGAAAAGAGTTATTCCTTCGCGCTTGCCGCGGAGAGGCCGTTTCGCGACTCCCCGTCTGGATGATGCGACAGGCAGGACGCTACCTCCCCGAATATCGCGAACTTCGCGCAAAGCATACATTCCTCGAGGTTTGCAAAACGCCGGATCTCGCCGTTGAAGTTTCCCTCCAGCCCTTCCGAAGGCTTGGTGTCGACGCCGTCATCGTTTTCTCTGACATCCTCATCCCCGCTGAAGCCATGGGCCTGCAGCTCGAGCTCGGCGACGCCGGACCAAACTTGCCGAACCCCGTCGGCTCCCGAGCAGACGTCGATCATCTGAAGATTTTCGATCCGGAGAAGGATACCGGGTTCCTGCCCGAAGCCATTCGCCGCATCGTGCGGTCAGTTGGACCCGAGGTTCCTGTCTTGGGTTTTGCGGCCGCCCCGTGGACGCTCGCGTGTTACATGGTGGAAGGCAAAACGAAGGAAGGCTTTGCCACGACCAAGAGCTTCCTCTACCACGAGCCGAAGACCTTCCGCGAACTGCTCCACCGCATTGCTCAGGCAACGATTCCGTACCTGAACGCCCAAATCGCCGCGGGGGCTATCGCTGTCCAAATGTTCGACACCTGGTGCGGCGAGCTGAATTTGCAGGACTACCGGGATTTCGCGCTTCCAGCCGTCCAGGAAATCATTTCCGGAATGAGCGGAGGTGTTCCGTTCATTTACTACACCAAGGCCTCGCAACATCTCCTCCCTGCGGTGGCGCGATCCGGGGCAAATGTCCTCAGCGTCGACTGGCGCGTAGAGTTGGCTGAGGTTCGCGAGCTCCTTGGTCCGAAAATCTCCTTGCAGGGAAACGTCGATCCAGCCGTTCTGCTGGCACCGTCGGAGAAAATTCGCCAAGTGACGCTCGGCACCGTTGGCGCTCTCTGGGGACGGGGCCACATTCTCAATCTCGGCCATGGCATACTGCCGAATACGCCGGTCGAAAATGCCAAACTCTTTATTGAAACCGCCCAACAAGCTCTGATAATCGATGCGAGACCTGCAGCCCAATCTCGGTAAGGGACCTTCCCGATGATACTTGCCCATCCAAGTTTGCAGCAGATGCGCGACGAACTTCGTGTTGCTGAGGATTTCCTCACCAAGTACAACCGCCCGGGACCGCGCTATACCAGCTATCCCACGGCGCCTGTCTGGAACGACGCTTTCGGCCCGGATGACCTAGAGAGAGTGCACGAAGTAGCGGAGCGCGCCCGAACCCCCGTTTCCCTGTACATGCATATCCCCTTCTGCGAGAGCCTGTGTCTCTTCTGCGCCTGCAACGTCATTATTCAGAAGAATAAAAGCGTGGCGCCGCCCTATCTCGGCATTCTCAAGCGCGAGATGTCGCGCGTTAGCCGGAGCGTATCTAAAGACCGTACTGTCGTGCAGTTCCATTGGGGCGGCGGCACGCCCACCTACCTAACACCGGAACAAATCGAAGATCTTTTTGGCTACACACGCGAACATTTTCAGTTCGCGCCGGACAGCGAAATCGGCATCGAGGTCGACCCCCGAGTCACATCCCTGCAGCATCTCGAAACCATCCGCAAACTCGGCTTCAACCGCTTAAGCATGGGCATTCAGGATTTTCAGCCGGATGTGCAGAAAGCGGTGCACCGCATCCAACCGTTCGAAATGACCCGCGACTTGCTTTTCGCCGCGCGCGACCTCGGTTTTGACAGCATAAACGTCGACTTGATCTACGGCCTCCCCTACCAGACGCCAGACAGTTTCGCACACACGATCGACCAGATTCTCAGCCTGGCCCCGGACCGCGTCGCTCTGTTCAGCTACGCCCATGTGCCCTGGCTAAAGAAGCAGCAAGGTTCTTTTGCGACACACCTCCCCGAAGGCATGGAAAAATTCGAGATTTTTCGCGTGGGCCTGCTCAAGTTTCTCGAGGCCGGCTATCTCTACATCGGCATGGACCACTTTGCGAAGCCCGGCGACGAACTTGCCGTCTCTCAGCAGAATCGCACGCTGCACCGCAACTTCCAGGGCTACACCACCAAAGCCGGCGCCGACCTCTACGGCATGGGCATCACCGCCATCAGCGGCATCCAGGACGCTTACGCGCAGAATTATCGCGACATCGCCTCCTGGGAAAAGGCCGTCACGGACCGCGGGCTTGCCACCATGCGCGGGTATCAGCTCTCGGACGAGGACCTGCTGCGCCGCGCCGTCATCAGCCGCCTGCTCTGCCACACCGTCGTCATCAAGGATGAGATTTCCCGCGAGTTCGGCATTGACTTTGACCAGTATTTCGCGGAAGAACTTCGCCGCCTCGAGCCTTCCCGGGACGACGGCCTTGTACTTCTCGAAAGCGGCGAAATCCGCGCCACCTGGCTGGGACGCATCTTCATCCGCAATCTGGCGATGGTTTTCGATCCCTATCTCGAAAAACAGCATCTCAACGCCAAGCCGCTCTTTTCGAAGACTCTCTGATCCTGCGAGGATGCTCACGACGCCGTGACCCGTCACGTCCCAGCACTGGTAGTCGGCGCCGGTATCTCCGGCCTCGTCTGCGCTTACGCTCTGCGCAAAGCTGGAATTGACGCACAGATTGTCGAAGCCTCCCCTCGCCCGGGCGGCGTCATCCACTCCGTCATCCGCGATGGTTTCCTGCTCGAATGCGGTCCGCAAAGTTTCTCGGGAACCGCGGCGCTCCGCGATTTGTGCGGCAAGCTTGGTATTTCTGACCAGCTCCTGCAGGCCCCGCACCGCGCACCCCGCTATGTCTTGGTGGATGGTGCGCTCCAGGCGGTGCCCTTAAGTCCGCCGGCCTTCTTCACAAGTTCTCTCGTGGATGGTGCCACGAAATGGGCGCTTGTGCGTGACATTATCGGCAAGAGCATCCCTCCGGAAGCGGATGAATCCATCGCGGCCTTCGTCCGCCGGAAATTCTCCGCACAGCTTCTCGATCGTCTGGTGGGTCCTTTCGTTTCCGGGATTTACGCAGGCGATGCCGAACGGCTGAGCGTTCGCAGCGCTTTTCCTCAACTCTACGAAGCGGAAAAGGCCGCGGGCAGCATCATTCGCGGCATGTTTCGCCTCGCCACGGCCAAGAAGGGCCCGCGAGAGCGCCCTACCTTGCAAACCTTCCGCGAAGGCAACGAAACTCTGGTCCGCGCCCTCGCCACCAATCTTGGTTCCGCCCTGCGAACCGGCGTAAGCGTCGGTGGAATCTCGCGCCGTGGCGACGGTTCCTTCGACGTCCTCCTCCAAAACTGTGGTAATGAAGAATCCGCTTCATCACGTGCATTGATCTTCGCCACTCCCACAAACGTCAGCGGAAAGCTGCTGGGCCAGCTCGATTCGGCATTCGAATCTCTCTTGACCCCGGTCGAATACGCCGCCGTCGCGGTGGTTTCCCTGGGATATCGCAAGAGTGGTGTTGGGCATTCGCTAGAAGGATTCGGCTTCCTTGTTCCGCGGTCCGCGGGACTGCGGGTTCTTGGCACCGTCTGGAATTCATCGCTTTTCCCTGGACGCGCCCCCGAAGGTCACGCTTTGCTGACAAGCTTCGTCGGCGGAATGACCGATCCAGCCGCCGCCACGCTGCGGCCCGAGGAACTCGCCGGCCTCGTCCACCAGGAAATCTCACCTCTACTTTCCATCAAGAACGATGCCACCTTTTCGAACGTAACAATTTGGCCGCGTGCCCTTCCGCAGTACAATCTGGGGCACGGCGACCGCCTTGCCGCGGTCGAAAAGCTCCGTGCCCGTTTCCCGGGTATCTGGTTAACGGGAAACTACCTGCGCGGACCCGCCATCGGCTCTTGTGTCGAGCAGGCCCTGGCAGTTGCCGAAGCAGTGGCTGAGGACCTCCGGCAGTAACGTCGTGCGGTCTCATCCAGTTCCACAGGACTGCCGTATATTTCAGTAGGAGACGAAGCAACTCATTCCCGTGTTCCTAGCGGCTTTTTTATCCACCGCGAACCGCGAAGTATCGCCCGACGCGACGCTTGTGCAACAGCTTCTTCAAAAGGATGTGAGCGCCTTCGAACAGCTCTATGACCGCCATTCACGCGCTGTCTATTCCCTGGTTCTGCGCATCCTTCAACAGGCCGGCACGGCGGAGGAGGTCGTACAGGACGTCTTCTTGCAGCTCTGGCGCAATGCCCGGCAGTATGACGAGTCCCGCGGGCCTTTCGTGCCCTGGCTGCTTACCCTGGCGCGCAATCGCGCCCTGGACACGCTTCGTTTGAAAAGCGAACGCCAGCGCCGACGCGAAGACCAGACCGAAGCGCAGCCTTCCATCGCTGCCTCGCCGGACTACGAAAA
>WNFE01001885.1_pt1 | contig 15332 bp, 9 predicted proteins | sample 5400451 | NCBI WGS metagenome assembly WNFE01 (sample SAMN13153344, study PRJNA577476) | soil metagenome | isolation source: 200 cm saprolite under Douglas fir tree site 2 hole 2 | place: USA:California | collected 2015-04-18 | reverse complement strand
GTAGGTGGAATATGCGGTAGTACATATTGAAGGTTTTGGGCTTCATTCAACGCCGGAATAACAACGCTGATACGCGGACCAGGGCTTTGCGCTGGTTGTCCCCCTATAACGGCCATGGATACCTCTCATCAATTGACAGGCCAGGCCGCGTAATGGCATAATTTACGTAACCTTAGACCTGTCCTTGCAGCAAAAACGCCCTCCGGCTGTTTATGCTGAACTGACTACAATCAAGGCGGGTTCTGGCTGTTCTGTAGTACCTTTGTTTTGGACGGCAAACACTACAGAGCAGGTGAATAAGGTCGTTTGAAACGCTTAGACTCCCTAATCTAGGCGTTTCTTATTGTTAGATCGTATCATAGTATTCTTAATTTATTCTGAATTTTGACAAGCAGACTCCTCCTATATTATCTCTTACCAGGAATAAAACTGTTCTAATTACATACGTTGCAACGGCCCAGAATGTTGCGAACAGCGAGAGGATCAGCGTCAGGCTTGCGAAAAGGGGATATGAGCGACTATACCAGTCGGCGCAGAGAAACCGCACTGGCCGACCGCTTCGGAGAACTGCAGGTATACACCAGCTGTGCAAGCCACCAGATCTGACATCCTCAAGCATATCATTCCTCCATTGAAATGCAGTTAGAAAGGAATGAGAAAATTCCCATCTATTGCTCTTTCGAACCCGTTTCCAATCTCCATGAAATATCAGGTAGAGCAAGATTTGTCTAACTAAAGAATACATCCATAGTATCTTCGAAAAGGGGTTACTATTTCACATTTTTTCGTTACTTTATCCCTATAGTACACTTGACCCCCAAATCCCGTTTTTGTCCTAGGGACAAAAGGAGATTGTGGTGCAGGTTCTCGGCTACCTCTCTAGACGTACTGGACATCACCCGGTGATTACCTGCAATGCTGCGCAGCGGTCTATGAATTGCGCTGCTAATTTTCGACTTCGTCAACGTTGTAATGGAGAGGGGTTTCTGATTAAACTTGTTAAGATCATCTAGAAGATGGATAATCATCAAGAACATAACTTGACATGCAGCGTTGAGCTAAGGCATACTTCTTACAGAGTATAAATGAAGAGGTAATAGCGCCGCGTACAACGCCATTTAGCACTGTTTCCCAACAGGAGAGATCCAGTGATATGAAGACTAAGTGAGGTATTCACTCGACAAAGGAGAAGAGACAAATTGAACAGGTTCACACAAGTTCTGGTGATAGGTGGAGGTCCGGCTGGCTCTACTACTGCCACCTTGCTGGCTCGCGAGGGCTTCGATGTAACGCTGGTGGAGCGAGATGTCTTTCCTCGCTACCACATTGGCGAGTCGCTTCTGCCTTCATGTCTGGAGGTACTCGAACTGACAGGTGCACTCGAGAAGATCGAAGCCTACGGCTTCCAGCACAAGGGCGGCGGGTACTTCGCGTGGGGAAAGGATTCGTGGGTGTTAGATTTCGCGCCGCTGCGTTACCCATATAGCTTCCAGGTGGTGCGCTCCGAGTTCGACCACTTGCTATTAGAGCATGCGAAGAGCCAGGGAGTGAAGGTCTTCGAAGGAACGGAGATTCGCAGCCTCTCCTTTGATGGAGACAGGCCGCGGAGCGCTACCTGGTCGCAGGTAACTGGAGGCAGTGACACAGGTGAGATATCCTTCGACTACCTGGTCGATGCCTCCGGTCGAGCAGGGGTGATAGCGATGCACTACCTGAAGAATCGGCATTACCACAACGCATTCCAGAACATTGCCATGTGGGGATACTGGACAGGCGCGGGGAGGATGTCCTTCGCACCCGAAGGCGCTATCGCTAACGGTGCCGTGCCGGAGGGCTGGCTCTGGGGCATTCCACTGCATGACGGAACCATGAGCGTGGGCCTGGTGCTTCATAAGACCACCTTCAAGGAGGTGAGGCAGCAATCCGACTCCCTGGAGCAGATCTACCTCAATGCCATCAACTCGTGCCCGCTCATAGCTGACCTCGTCAAGGCGGGCAAGCTTGTCACAAATATCAGAACCGAGCAGGATTACTCGTACATCGCTGGCAGTTTAACGGGGCCCGGCTACTTCTTGATCGGCGACGCCGCTTGCTTCATAGATCCGCTCCTTTCAACTGGAGTGCACCTTGCCACACATAGCGCGATGTTGTGTGCTGCGAGTATTGCAAGCATCCTGCGCGGCGATGTTGCAGAGCAGCAGGCCCTGGCATTCTTCGAACAGAGCTATCGCCAAACCTACCTGCGCCTGATGGTGATCGTATCGGGCATGTACCAACAATATGATGGCAAGGATACTTACTTCTGGCAGGCACAGCAGCTTACCCACCATGACTACGACGACAACAGCGCAATGATGGGAGCGTGGCTCTATGTCGTATCAGGCATGGAGGACGTGAAGGACAGCGGGAAACCACGTCGTGAACTGGAGGCGGTAGGGCTGGCAGGTGTACATTCGCAGCCGGTAGAGGTTACCGATCGAGAAATGGCCCTCTATAACCTCTATAACAAAGTGTTTTTTGGAACCTCGATGTCTCCGGAGAGGGCCAACGAAGGCCTCTACGTCACAACGAAGCCACGATTGGGGCTAACCCTGGCCGAGAAGGATCGAGTCAAAACAGCTTAGAGAGTGGGATTGATGGGGACGCTGCCCAACCAGGGTATAGAGCCCCATCACTTCCCCTTCATCCTTATCTTTGTCAACTGCGACGGCAAGCAAGAAAACAGCCTGGAGGCTGAATAATTTCGATTAAGCAGGGAAGTCAGGAGGATAGTATATGGATGCTGGCAATAATCCATCTGTGCAAATTTCGATCAAGTTCCTCAGCGGCCCCCTGGCAGGGAAAACCGTCCAAATCAATAAGCCAATTATGACGATAGGCCGCAGTCCAAATAATGACATTGTTGTCAGGGATGACCCCAGGGTTTCAAGACAGCATGCTCGACTCGTTTGGAACAATGGGTCCTGGTCAATCGAAAAGCATCCCCAGGCAGCAAGTGCTGTCACCGTCAATTCACAAAGCGTGCAGCAAGCGGCCCTTTCGGACGGTATGACTATCGGCCTCGGGGAGGACACCTCCTTCGTTTTTCTCGCCCAGACTGAAATACAAGTCCCACAGCGCAATGCACCTGAAATATTACCATCGCGGCCTCCTGCGCCTGAGCAGGTGGCTACTGCTGCTCTACGCAGTAGAACTGGGGAAGCTAGACGACCCGACGAGACCATCATTGCCCAGCCCGAAGCGCTAGGTGTACCTTCGTTGGAGTTGAGTGGCAACGCTTTTAATGGTAGGAAAACCTATCCACTGGACAGACCCATTATCAACATAGGGCGAGATGCCACTAACGATATTACCATCAACGATCGCATCGTCTCGGGCCTCCACCTGCGGATTGTGCGTCAGGGCAACCAGTTTGTCCTGATCCATCCTAACCCAGACAATCCGAGACAGGGGACGCTCAATGGCCTGCTGTACCAGGGACGTAAAATCCGGGGCGATGAGCAATTCAGTAAGCCGTTGGCGAAAGGAGACCTCTTCCGCATCGGCGATGAAAATGGCACCCTCGTCACACTGACTTACAATGACGGCACAGGCACGCAGGAGGATCTATTGCCCCCGGTGCAGCCGATCAAATTGACTGGCGCTGAACTGACCATCGGGCGAAAACCGGACAACACCCTGGTCTTGTCTCACCCGCAGGTTTCTGCCCATCATGCGCGCGTGGTACGAGAGGGAGGCTCCTATCGTATCCTTGACCTGAACAGTACCAATCACGTCTACATCAACAACCAGCTCACGACCAATAGTCTCCTCAAGTTGGGTGATGAGATCCGTATTGGACCATACAAGCTGATTTACGAAGGTAACCAGCTGACGCAGTACGACGAGAGTAATTTTATTCGCATCGATGCACACAACCTCAAGAAGTCTGGCAATAACAATGTAACGCTGCTCAATAACATTTCGATCAGCATTCCCCCGCGCAAGTTCGTCGCCCTGGTGGGCGGTTCCGGTGCCGGCAAGTCCACCCTCATGGATGCGCTCAACGGTCTGCGGCCCGCACAGCAGGGCAAAGTGTTCTACAACGGCCAGGACTATTACCACAATCTCGCTGCCTTCAGTACGCAAATTGGGTACGTACCGCAGGAGGACATCGTACACCGCGATTTAACCGTTGAGCGTGCACTCTATTATGCAGCCAAATTGCGCCTGCCAAGAGACTTCACCGACGAGCAAATCGAGCAGCGTATTAAGGAGGTGTTGGAAGATGTGGAGATGACTCAACGACGCAAACTTCTGGTCAAGAAGCTCTCAGGTGGGCAGCGCAAGCGCGTCTCCATCGCTCTGGAGCTGCTGGCCAATCCCAGTATCTTCTTCCTGGATGAGCCGACTTCGGGCCTCGATCCTGGTCTGGACCGCAAGATGATGTACCTTCTGCGGAAACTGGCTGATAAGGGGCACACTATCGCCCTCGTTACGCATGCCACCAATAATATCAACAACTGCGACTATGTCTGCTTCCTCGCGCAGGGCGGGCGATTAGCCTATTTTGGGCCACCTGATGAGGCTAAAGGCTATTTCGGGAAGAACGACTTTGCTGAAATCTACACCAGCTTAGAGCCGACCGATGAGAACCCAGACATCCCTGAGGAGGCGGAGGCGAAATTTAAGCTCTCGAAAGAATACCAGGAATACGTTGTCAAACCAATGAAGGCGGCGCCAGCCGAGACTGGCCCCGGCCTCAACGGCTATGCAAAGCCCACGAAACGAGCGAAGGGACGCAACCCGCTCAGGCAGTTTCTCCTGCTCGCCCAGCGCAACATCGAGTTACTCAGAAACGATACGAGCACCCTCACCATCCTGCTCCTGCAGGCGCCGCTTATCGCGCTGCTGCTGGTGCTCCTGTTCAGATTTGAGGTGGGGTCAGGCCTATTTGACACAAACAAGGTTGTCCAGTGTGCTCCGAGGATCTTCACATCTTCAGCGATCAGTGCTACGAACCCCTCTGGCGCTCTGGGCATCGACACGAATGGGAAGAACGACCTGATTGACTGTAACCGTATCGTCAGTTTTCTCAAAAACGACGCCAACGGAATCCAGTACGCTCAAAAGAAAGGCAGTGTGAACACTGCCCTGCAGGATTTTATCACTACCAGTACGAGTGGCCTCAATGCTCAAAATGCTCTGTTCATCATTGCCTTCATTGCATTACTGTTCGGATGTATCAACGGGACCCGTGAGATCGTCAAGGAGTCATCCATCTACCGCCGCGAGCGCACCGTCAATCTTGGCATTCTGCCCTACGCGTTCTCGAAGATTCTTGTGCTGGGCGTGTTCTCCGTGTTCCAAAGCGCTGCCATTCTCCTGATAGTGCACCTTTTCGAGCCTTTTCGGGAGAGTATCTTCCTGCCTGTCCTGCTGGAGGTCTACATCACTCTGGTGTTGACTGGTTTAGCAGGTCTACTGGTCGGATTGGCAGCCTCGGCCTTTGCTGCCAATGAGGACACCGCCAATAGCCTCCTGCCATTCCTGCTCATTCCACAACTCGTCTTTGCAGGAATCGAAATCCCGCTAAAGGATTGGCCATTGCAGATTGCCGCGGCGCTTTTCCCAAGTCGCTGGGCAATGACGGCATTGGGATCAACGGCTGGCCTGCACAGCGACAAATTAGGTGGGGATACCCTGTTTGGCAACGATACCACCTTTCACGGGGCACTCTTTTCGACTTTTAGCCATGCAGATGCGATGCATCGTGTGCTGCTGGCCTGGGGAGCCCTGGGTGTGTTGATTGTTGTTCTTACTTTCCTAATCTGTATTGGTTTGAAACGGAAGGATGTCCGTGTGTAAGAGAAAACAAGGAGGCTATTGCAATGGCGAACAGGCAAGCCCTTCCACCCGGCCCTAAAGGACTACCTTTTCTTGGGAACACCTTGCAGTTTCGCCACGACCAGCTCAGCTTCCTACTGCAACTAGAACAGAGCTATGGCCGCATGGCTACCGTTTATATCGGAAAGACGCCCATTGTCCTGTTCTTCCGCCCGGAGCATATTCGCTACATTTTGACGGAAAACCCCCGCAACTTCACCAACCGCGAGGTTGCCGGGGGCCTCATCTTCGGCAACATGCTCGTCCTCTCGTTGTTGGCGCGCAGCTTCACCGACAAAGTGACCCGTGGCCTGCATGATATTGTCGGAGACGGCCTGCTGACGACCGACGGCGATTTTCATCACCGGCACCGCCGTCTCCTGCAGCCGGCCTTCTCCAAGCGCCGCGTGGAGCACCACGCGGACATGATTGTTCAATACGCACGAGAGACGGTAGAGAGGTGGCAACCCGGGGCGGAGATTGATATTGCGCACTATATGCAAGCACTGATCCTGCGCTTGACGATGAAAATACTTGTCAACATCGATATGCTCAACCAGAACATTGAGTCCAGCAAAATCATCGACGACCTGCTCGGGCATCCCATAGGCATCTTCGAAGGGCTGTCGAACCTGCAGATTGATTTACCGTTTACTCCGTATGGCCAACGCACGGCTGCCAAACGCAAGGCAGACGCCTTCATCTACAACCTCATCGACCAGCGACTCGCCGATAAGCGTGATGTGGGCGATATACTCTCGATGCTGCTCCAGCCCCAGGATACCCGTGACGACGATACAATGACCAGGCAACAAGTACGTGACGAACTGATATCGCTCATCGCCGCCGGTCACGAGACCACCGCCAACATGCTTACCTGGACCTTCTACCTACTCTCAGAGCACCCGGTGGTTCTCAGGCGGGTGCTGGCCGAGCTTGAGACCGTCCTTGCCGGACGTGACCCGCAGGTGGGTGATCTCTCTCAACTGACCTACCTTGATTGGGTTGTCAAGGAATCTATGCGCCTGTATCCTTCAGCGTGGACGCAGGGCCGCAGGGCAGTTGAAGCATTCGATCTCGATGGCTACCACTTCCCTCCAGGCACATTGATAATGTTCAGCCAGTGGGTGCTCCACCGCCTTCCCGATATCTGGGGAGACCCAGAGGTGTTCCGCCCAGAGCGTTGGGACCCGGTGAACGGACAGAAGGTACCGCAGTGGGCTTACTTCCCGTTTGGCGGGGGTTCACGCATCTGCATAGGTATGCCATTTGCCCAGCTACAGATACCGCTGGTGCTGGCTACCATTCTTCGGCACTATATACCTCGCGTTGTGCCAGGCCATCCGGTGACGCCACTGCCACTGATCACCCTGCGTCTAAAGCATGGCCTTCATGTAAGGCTGGAACCCACCACGACATCCGCATTGGCTGAGGCCGTGGTTGAGGCATAGAAGGAAGGAAGAGTACATGCAGCGACGAGTGGTTATCACGGGCCTCGGAGTGGTGGCTCCCAATGGGATAGGAAAAGAGGACTTCTGGAGTGCCTGTATCTCCGGCCGATCAGGTATACGGCATGTCACTCACTTCGATGCCAGCCCACTGCCAACACGCATAGCTGGGGAGGTGGCAAACTTCGAACCGGAAGCATTGGGTATCACGCGCGAGTTGGCTCTCTACACCGATCGCAACACGCAATTCGCGCTTGCCGCGGCCAATCTGGCCTTACAGGATGCTGAACTTTCAAATGAACTGAGCGAGGCAGTACGCGATCAGATGGGCGTGTATATCGGCTCGGCAATGGCCTCTATCACAGCGGGTGAGGAGCTCTGGGTGCAACTGACGCAGCACGGTGCGCATCCCCCGCAATATAGCACGAACGGCATGTTCCCCGTACCTGTCACGGTGCTGCTGACGCATGCGCCTGCCGCCGCGATTGCCGCGCACTATCAACTGCACGGGCCATGCATGGTCATTGCAACCGGGTGCTCTGCCGGAGCCGATGCCATTGGCGAGGCTTTCTGGGCCATCCAGGAAGGGCAAAGCGATTGTATGCTGGCAGGGGGGGCCGACTCAGCAATTAGCTATGGCGGGTTCGCTGCCTTCTGCGTGCTGGGAGCAATGAGCACACGCAATGAAGAACCGGAGCGGGCGTCGTGCCCGTATGACAGGAGGCGAGATGGTTTTGTCATGGGCGAGGGTGCGGGCGTGCTGGTCCTGGAAGAACGCGAGCGAGCGCTGGAACGCAATGCGCACATCTACGCAGAGATAATCGCTTTCGTCTCCAACAGCAACTCGCATCATATGACGGCCCTGCCTCCAGATGGAGCGCCCCTCCAACAACTCATCAGGCAGGTGTTAGACGAAGCAGAAATCATACCCGCTCAACTCGGCTATATCAATTCGCATGGAAGTTCAACACCCACCAACGATAGTGTAGAGACGGCTGCGTACAAGGCCGTCCTCGGTGAACACGCCTACCGTATCCCCATCAGTTCCACAAAATCGATGATTGGACACACGCAGGGCGCAGCCAGCGCCATCGAAACCGTCGTTACCGCCCTGGTCCTGGAACGCCAGGTCATTCCACCGACGATCAACCAGGAGTATCCCGATCCATTGTGCGATCTCGACTACGTGCCCAACGTCGCACGCCGGGCCAGCATCGATGTGGCGCTTACACACTCCAGCGGTTTCGGTGGTGTAAATAATGGACTCATTCTCTCACGGGCCGATTGGCGCGAGAGACAAACGTAAATCCGCCTGCGCGAGAAAGACAAACATGGAACATAATACAGAACGACGCGTTGTCATTACAGGCTTAGGTGTAGTAGCGGCAAATGGCATTGGGAAGGAGGCATTCTGGAGGGCAACCAGCAGAGGAATCTCCGGTATCAAGCCTATTCAGCGCTATCCCTCCTCTGATTTGCCGATTTTGGTAGCCGGTGAGGTCAACGATTTTGTGGTGAATGATTACATCGAGCGCAAGCTGGTAAACCGGACTGATCGCATGACCCATTTCGTCCTCGCTGCTGTTCAGGAAGCACTGCGAGACGCAAACATAGTGCTGGAGCAGGAGAATCCGCAGCGTGTGGGAGCAGTGATTGCCAACACAATAGGCGGCGTGGAGTACCTCATGGAGCAAGCGCATACGCTGTATACTCGTGGGCCGCGCTTTATGAGCGTTTATTCAGCAATAGCGTGGCTTCAAGTAGCAAATGTCGGTCAAATATCTATTCGTCACGGTATTCAAGGATACTGCAAGACACCGGTCAATGATACAGCCAGTGGCCTAAATGCACTGGGTATGGCATACAGGGCTATCAGACGGAAAGCAGCAGATATCATCGTAGCAGGCGGGTGTGAGGCATTCTTATACCCTTTCATCCTCTTATTGCTGGCTCATACTGGCTATGCTGCCCTGGGCGATGATGCCAACGCCTATCGCCCGTTTGATCGGCGCGCTGCTGGCTTGCTCGTAGCAGAAGGAGCAGGGATATGCATGCTGGAGGAATACGAACATGCGCGGCGACGAGGCGCCCCCATTTATGGAGAAATTGTGGGCTATGGGCAGACGAATGACGCCCATGGATTAGCGGTTCCTTCATCCAATGGCAGCCAGTATGCCCGCGCTATACAACTCGTGATGCAGGAAGCTCAACTACAACCCCAGGATGTCGGGTACTTCAGCCTCGATGGGCAAGCCATACCAACTTCCGATCAGGGTGAGGCGGAGGCGCTGCATATGGTCTTTGGCAGTGACCTGGAACGACTTCCTGTGAGTGTCCCGCGTACCATGCTTGGTCACAGCTATGCCGCCGCGGGAGCGCTCGACGCGATTACCGCTCTGCTGGCGCTCCAGCATGGCATCATTCCACCGACGATCAATTGTGAGGAACTAGATCCGCGCTATGGCTTGAACCTGGTGCAAGAAGAAGCACATCCGCTGTCTGCACCCGCAGTGCTGCTTGGCGGGCGTGCCCTGGGTGGCACAAACGTTGTATTGGCGCTACGAAAGGTGCTAGAGTAGGCACCAAGCTGGAGGTTTTATGAGATCCACGGCTAATTTAAAAGCTTATGTCCTCATCATTGTTACCGTTCCTTTCCTCGGCACTGTCCTGGCAATAGTCTCGCTTTGGCAGCGCGCAATTCGCTTGTCCGACCTGGTACTCCTGGTAACGATGTACACTCTCACCGCATTGGGCATGACTGCTGGTTTTCATCGCATGTTGACCCACCGCAGCTTTCGAGCGCATCCCACCGTGAAGCTTATTTTGCTCATCCTGGGTTGCATGGGGGTAGAGGCGCCTCCAATCGAGTGGGCGGCAACGCACATCAAACACCATGCCCTCTCCGACCGCGAAGGCGACCCCCATAGCCCTATGGAAGGCCTCTTTCATGCGCATCTCGGCTGGCTCTTCAAAGACCGCTTCGCTGATCCACAGCAGTATTGTCGCTACCTGTTAAAGGATCCAATCGTTGTCTTTGTCAATCGCACCTTCTTAATCTGGGTAGCGCTGTCGCTCTTGATCCCTTTCGTGATCGGCGGGTGGACAGGTTTTCTGTGGGGCGCCCTGGTGCGGATTTTTCTCGGTCACCATGCGACCTTTAGCGTCAACTCCATCTGCCACGTCTTTGGCAGGCGCGAGTTCGAGACCAACGATCGCAGCCACAACGAGTGGGTTGTGGGATTGCTGGCTTTCGGGGAAGGTTGGCATAACAACCATCATGCGTTCCCACGCTCAGCCTTCCATGGGCTTCACTGGTGGCAGATCGATCTCTCCGGCTATGTCATCTGGATCCTCGAGCACCTTGGCCTGGCGCAAGACGTCTATCGGGTCTCACCCGCCATGCTGGCACGGTTTTCTTCTCACAACGCAGACTCCGTCGCTGCCACAGCTGATGCCGGGACCGAGGCAAACTAAGACTTGTATAGAGCTTAGAGGCCACCTGGTGAGTGACAGCGGTTCACCTATTGAGCAACCAGAAAGGAATAAACAATGGCAAGATTAGTAACAGAGACTACTGATCAGGCAGTTCAAGTCACTCTGTCCTTACTACAAGACATGTTGAGTTCTGCTCCGGCGCATTATATTGCTATACGATTGTGGGATGGCACCACCTGGAAACCTGAACCGACAGAGCCCACGCGCTGCACACTGGTGCTCCAGCATCCCGGAGCCTTGCGCAAGATGTTCATGCCTCCTGGCGAGCTGAGCCTCGGCGAGGCCTACCTCTACAATGATTTCGACATCGAGGGAGAAATGGCAGCCATCGCACCACTGATGAAATACTTCATTGAAGAGCATAAGGGAAAGCTGGAGCAGATACGCTATGGCGCACGTCTGCTGAGTTTGCCGAAGATAGGTCAACCTCGCCCCGGTGACGCAGCTGCAAAAGTACATGGTCAGCTCCACTCCAAAGAGCGCGATCGCCAGGCTACCAACTATCACTACGACCGCTCCAACGATTTCTTTGCGCTCTGGCTGGATTCGCGCATGACCTACTCCTGTGGCTACCTGGCTACGCCTGACGATGACCTGGAGACAGCACAGGAAAACAAGCTGGAGTATCTTTGTCGCAAGCTGCGTCTGCAACCGGGGGACCGCCTGCTGGATATCGGTTGTGGCTGGGGCGGGTTGCTCATCTATGCCGCACAGCACTATGGCGTGGAGGCAGATGGCATCACCCTCAGTTCTCAACAGGCTGAACTTGCGCGTGAGCGGATCAAGAAGGCGGGACTGGAGAAATCGTGCCACGTCAGTATCTGTGATTATCGCGAGGTGAACAAACCGCAAGGATATTATGACAAGCTCGTTTCTGTAAGCGTGGCCGAACACGTAGGGAAGGCCTTGTTACCAACTTATTTCAAAGCTTCATGGGAACTGCTCCGTCCAGGGGGAGTCTTCCTCAACCATGGCATCGGCGTCCACTCCACCGCACGTATTATACTTGGGCGTGGTTTCGTCCATCGCTACGTCTTCCCCGATGGCGAGCCGACGATACCAATCGGTATTACCCTGCAAGCAGCAGAGTCTGCTGGCTTCGAGGTGCGCGATGTGGAGAACCTCAGAGAACACTATGTGTACACCCTGCGCCATTGGCTTCGTCGTTACGAGGAACATGCGGACGACGTGAGGAGAATATCTGGTGAACTGACTTATCGCAGTTGGCGGGTATACCTGTCAGTAGCGCTTCACGAGTTTGAGATGGAAACGGCACAGTTATATCAGACCTTGCTGGTAAAGAACGTCGAGAAGGGAAAGAGTGGGCTACCGCTGAGGCGAGAGGATTGGTATACCCGGTCATCCCTTTCATGAGCAGCGCCGTATCCCAATTTATATTGAAGTAGTCAGTCATCTCATGGTTGGGAAAGCATTGACTGAAGCGCCGCGCCCACTACTATAGTAGAGCCGCTACATATGTCTGTATTCATGGCTGTCAAAGCAATTTTCTCCCCCATCTCTGCTGCTGTCGGAAGGCCTCCTGTGATGATCCGGCGCTGATCAATAAAACCTGGAGCAGTCCGTTCGAGGAGCTTCGGCGAAATTGTTCCCTCAACGAGGTCTCCCGTGACCACGACGAGTCGGATACCCCTGGCGGCGAACTCGTTTTGACGGGCACGTATGGCCTGCTCGCCAGCATGTTTGCTCTCAGCAACCGGTTCATAAACAGGCAATTGCTCTATCTGTCCGTAGAGATGGGCCCAATGACTGGTCACAAAGACAATCACGCTTCCATCAAGTAAGAGTGGAAGGGCTGCCCTGGTGAATAGAAGCTGCGCATCGCGATTGATACGCATGGCATAGTGTGGGTCAGCCGCGACGAGATCTCGCTCCATTCCTCCCGAAGCATTGAGAATGAGCACATCCAAATGATCTGTCCAATGCATCAGTTGCTGGAAAAGGGACTCAATATCGCTGGAATGAGTCATATCGCAGGCCAGGGCGAGAGCGCGTACTCCGCGCTGTGTGACAGCAGCAATCACCTCGCGGGCTCGTGCCTCCTTGTTGCGATAAGTGAAAGCAATATCATACCCATGATCAGCAAGCGCTAGAGCTGTTTCAGCCCCAATACCGCGCGATCCCCCAGTGATAAGGGCAACCCGATCTCTCATCTGTCTCCCTTCTTTCTCTCTCGCTTCAGTGTTGCATCAAGATCAGCTCACTGGCGCGGATGAGGTTCCCAACCGGGCTAGCAGCTTGACGGAAAGGTCGATCAGGTTAGGGTCTTGCATCAGGCTTTCCATGGATAATTCTACACCCAGGCCGTTATCCAGGCGCTGCCTCAATTCTAGAACCATAAGTGAGTCGAGGCCCAAGTTATTAAGAGACTCCTGCGGATCGATCTCAGCCGTTTCAAGGCCAAGTACGATGGCCAGCTCTTTTTGAAGATGCACTATAAGCCGTGGCTGGCGCTGCTTTGGTTCTATGGCAAGAAGCGCTTCCAGAGTGAGATCATCCTGCTTTCGTTCGCTGCTCTGGTTTGCCGGGGATTCTGTCCTTCCCTGGACAAGGTGTGAAAGCAGTGGCGGTTCACGCCTCGGCCGCAAAGTGTTGAGCATCTGCTGCCAGTTGGCAGAAACCACCATAACCTGAGCACCATCGCGCTGAGGAAGCAGTTGCTCCAATACCTGGAATCCCTGCTGGGGGGCGATGGCATCCATGCCGAGAGATGCAAGACGTCGACTCCGATCAGGCTGAGCCGCCATGCCTACTGCATTCCACGGTCCCCAGTTTATAGTGAGTGAAGGTAGCCCTAGCGCTCGACGTTGGTGAGATAGAGCATCTAAGAATGCGTTGGCAGCAGCATAAGGTCCCTGACCTGGTGATCCAAGCACCGAGGCGACCGAGGAAAAGAGCACGAAGAAGTCCAGCGGCACATCCTTTGTCAGGGCATGCAGGTTCCAGGCACCCTGCACTTTGGGTGCCATGACCGCAGAGAGGCGCTCTTGATCCAGGTGCACCAGGAGACCATCGTCGAGGATTCCGGCAGCATGGATGATACCTCGGAGCGGCGGCATCGAGTCGTCGATTTTAGCAAGAACACCGGCCACCTGTTCTTCTCGTGTTATGTCCGCCTCGGCGACTACGACCCGGGCACCAGCTTTCTCCAGCGCCTCTATCGCGGCGCGAGTCGAGCCGACAGCGCCGCGCCGTCCCATCAGGACCAGGTGCCGTACGCCTTGCTGGACCATCCATTGGGCTATGAGCAGGCCCAGGCTACCCAGACCACCCGTGATAAGGTACGTTGCGTCCGGGCGTAGTGCAAGAGGGACCTCCGACATGGATGAAGGCATGGCATCGTGGAGAGATACCACAACCTTCCCAATGTTCTTTCTTTGAGTCAAGTAGCGAAAAGCCCCCACGGCATCCGAGATGGAGAACACATTGCGTGGGAGCGGTCTGAGGCTGCCGTCCTTGAAGTATTCCATCAGTTCGAGGAACAGAGACCGGATCAAGACAGGGTGATCACGGCAGAGGCGGTCTAGATCGACGGCAAAATAGGACAAATTGTTGTAGAAGGGATACAGATCCAGTGGCCTGTTCAGGTAGATATCCATCTTGCCGATTTCTAGAAAGCGGCCATAGGCTGCCAGAAGCGAGAGACTCTTCGGGATATACTCTCCAGGCAGAGAGTTCAGGACGATATCCACGCCCTTGCCGCCGGTATGCTGCATCACTTCATCGACAAAAGCGAACGACCGGGAATCCATGACGTGCTTTACGCCGATATACTGCAAGAATGCGCGTTTTTCGGGATTGCCCGCCGTTGCAAAGACCTCGGCGCCCGCGCGTTGTGCGAGCTGCACTGCCGAGAGACCGACGCCTCCGGCCGCCGCGTGGATCAACACTCGCTCGCCCTTGCGCATACGGGCCAGGTGATTCAAGGTATAATGAGCCGTCAAGAAGGTGACAGGAATGGTTGCCGCCTCCTCATAGCTGAGATGACCCGGCTTTGGTACCACGAGAGGGGCAGAGGTCGTCGCAAATCTACTGAAGCTGGCTGGGGCGATGGCAATGACTTCATCGCCTATTTGAAAACCCTCAACGTCTTTCCCGATTCTAGCAATCCTGCCAGTGCACTCAGCTCCCAGTGGTATTGGGTCCCCTGGATAGACGCCCATGGCATTGAGCACATCCCTATAATTGAGCCCTGCCGCATAGACTTCAATCTCGACCTGTCCAGGACTTGGTTCTATGCGAGTGGCAGGTTGTAACCTCAACATATCCAATTGGCCAGGCCTGGCAATATCCAGGGAGAACGAAGAGGTTGTAGGGATGCTGAGTTTGCTGTCATTCTGACCTGATTTTGCAATCGATGTGTCCGAGGAAGGACCCTCTATGCGCACTAACCTGGGGACATAGCGCTCAGTCCTGCGGAAGGCGATTTGATCCTCACCATCCTTTGACCAGAGTTCCTGAAAGATGAAGGGGACCTCTGCCATCTCACTGCCAGGATCAAGGTCG
>WNFE01001884.1_pt1 | contig 15332 bp, 12 predicted proteins | sample 5400451 | NCBI WGS metagenome assembly WNFE01 (sample SAMN13153344, study PRJNA577476) | soil metagenome | isolation source: 200 cm saprolite under Douglas fir tree site 2 hole 2 | place: USA:California | collected 2015-04-18 | reverse complement strand
TGGTGGCGCAGCCTTTGCTGAACTAGTGTCCTGTCAGGTTGTTCCGCCAAGGATTCTTGGGGATCGGGAATTTTTGTGAGTGTGGCGCGTTCTGTCGGGTGTAGAACCCCGGGCAGGAGGAGCCTTGTGATGGCGTGTCGTGGTCGACCGACGGTGGAAATCAAACTGAGTGGTGACGAGCGCAAGACGCTCGAGCGTTGGGCGCGGCGTCATTCGTCGTCCCAGGCGTTGGCGTTGCGGTGCCGGATCGTGTTGGCGTGTGCCGAGGGTCGCACCAACGGTGACGTCGCTGCGAAGTTGCGGGTCAACCCGGTGACGGTGTCGAAGTGGCGGCACCGGTTCGCGGCTGACCGTCTCGATGGGTTGGTCGACGCGCCTCGTCCGGGCGCGCAGCGCACGATCGGTGACGATGTCGTGGAAGCGGTCGTGGTCGAGACGCTCGAGACCGTTCCGTCCGACGCGACGCACTGGTCGACGCGGACACTCGCAGCCCGTCATGGGATCAGTCATCAGACCGTCGCCGAGATCTGGCGTGCGTTCGGGCTCAAACCATGGCGTCAAGACGAGTTCAAGGTCTCGCCGGACCCGGACCTGGTGGAGAAGATCCGCGACATCGTCGCCTTGTACATGAACCCACCGGTCGCGGCGGCAGTGTTCGCGGTCGACGAGAAACCGCAGATCCAGGCGTTGAACCGGACCGCGCCCACGCTGCCGATGCTGCCCACCACACCGCAACGCGCCACGCATGACTATCAACGTAACGGCACCTTGGACCTCTTCGCCGCGTTGAACATCGCGACCGGGACCGTGATCACCGACATCCGCAAGACCCACACCTCCGACGACTTCATCGCGTTCTTGAACAAGGTCAACCGCAACGTCCCCGCCGAGCTCGACGTCCACGTCATCTTGGACAACCTCTCCGCGCACAAGACCCCGAAAGTCCAGCGTTGGCTGTTACGCCACCGCCGCTTCCACTTCCATTTCACTCCCACCTACGGGTCGTGGATGAACCTCGTGGAACGGTGGTTCTCCGCGCTGACCACCAAGAAACTGCAACGCTCCGCGCATCGCAGCGTCAAAGAACTCGCGGCGGACATCCAAACCTGGGCTGCGAACTGGAACGAGAACCCCACCCCGTTCGTCTGGCACAAGACCACCGACCAGATCCTCGAACGACTCGCCGGCTACTGCACCGCCGTCACCACAAAAGCCAGCGCTTCAAGCTGACAGGACACTAGCCACAGACCCATCGCAACAATACCGACCGCGTGCACCGGGAGCATGAAGTTGAACGCTTCGGGTGGGAATGTAGCGAAGTTCTCCTCGGTGATCGGCTCGTCGGGGCCGTAGCCTGAGGGGGCGACGTCGTTGATGTGTTCCGACGAGAGCACGGCCACTCCTCGTTCGTGGAGCCACGGAAGGCATGCGGTCGTGTAGCCGTTCGTATGGCGTTGGGGATCGAGGCCCAGGGCGTGGTGCCGCCGTCCCTGGCCGGTGAAGAGCATCAGCGCGTCGCCCTCGCCGACTCTCACTCCCTGGCGCTCCTCGGCCTCTTCAAGGTCTTCCGGAAAGACGCCGACTCCGGCTTCGAGCCAATCGACGCCTCGCAGTGCCGCCACATCGAGGAGTACCCCGCGGGTGACCACACCGGCGCGAACGTTGTGGATCGAAAGCTTCGTCGCACCGCCCATCGATGTGACCGCGGAGCCGGGGAAGCCGTTGTACATCTCCCCGTTCCAGTGGATATGGCTGAGGCTGTCGAGGTGAGTGTGCGAGCCGTGCGGGACCATCCCGATCCACTCCCGCACTGCACTGAGCTTGCTACCCCCCACGCCTTCACCGATGATCATGTACCTCTGGAGCGTCGTGCCGCGCTCGAGCGGATCCGGCACGGCGGGATTGAGATCGCCCCCGAGCGGGACCGTGATCCCTTCCGATACCAACGCAGTGGCGTGTCGACGGATCTCGGGCGTGATCAAGTTGAGGGTGCCGAGTTCGTCGTCGTCTCCCCATCTTCCCCAGTTCGAAAGCTTGTCGAAGTACCCCTCGACCTCTTCCTTCGTCGGCAACGTCCCCATCGAACCCCCTACGACAGACTGCGGTTCGTCGGCATCGGCATCTCAGAATTCCGAGAAGTCCAAACTCGTCTACACCGCCGGTTCAGCCTCTGTCAACCGAGGTCGCCATAAACACTCGAACCGACGGTCGGCCATGGGAGATCCGTGGTGTCGTCATGTGACATTGCCGACGCGCCAGGTACCGGGTCAATAGGACGACCTATTCCAGGTGGTACACGGTGGCGGCGTTGTCGTGGAGGACCTTCTTCAGCACGTTCGGTGCGATGGCCCCTGCGTTGCGTTCCACCATCTCGTACGGCAACAGGGACACCGAACTCGGGCCCGGTGAGAGGCTCATGGGGTGAGGGAAGTCGGTCTCCCACATGACGTTGTCCTGGAAAGCGGCAAGCGCCTCCGGCCAAGGAGTCTCGAACCAATAGGTGGCGTATATCTGGCGCCGGAAATACTCGCTGGGCAGGAGCCACTCCGGATTGTCGCGCCACAGCCCCGCGTTCTTGTACTCCCAGTCGAGGCATTCGAGTAGGAAGGGCACCCACCCGAAGCCACTCTCGACCGACACGAACTTCAGCGTGGGGTAGCGGCGGCACACACCATTGAGCATCAACATGATGAGCGGTCGGGCATTCGACATGAACCCCAACACTGCCTTCTCGACGGGCATCATGCGGTCCATCTGCGACGGATCGAGCAGGGCTCCCGGGTCGGTGTCCGCCGCCATGAAGCCGATGTGGAGGTTGATCGAGAGATCGAGGCTCTGGGCGGCATCGAGGATCGGGGCCCAGTGGGGATCGGGGATGTTCGGCATCCCGATCCGGTCGAACGTCGCTGCGAAGAGGATGCCTTTGTGCCCGGTTTCCTTGCAGCGCTCGATCTCGCGGACGGACTCCTCGATGTCCCAGAACGGCAGCATCATGAGCGGGACGAGCCGCTTGGGATCGACGGACGCGAAGTCGGCCAGGAAGTCGTTGTAGGCGCGGACGCACTCAAACCCCAAGCGGGGCTCGAGCTTCATGAAGGTGGACGAGAAGAAGGCGATGAGGTTCGGATACAGCACCTGGGCGTGCACGCCGTACTCGTCGAGGCGCTTCAGCCGTGCTACCGGGTCGAACGACGCCGGATCCGCCTCCTCGAGGGTGGGTGGGCAAGAAGGAAACGGCTCTCGCCATCCCGCCTGGGCGAAGAGGGTGGCCGGTATGAGACGCTGACCTCCAACGAACCAAGTTTGGTCGACAACATGGGGGACATCGTCTCCCCAATGGTTCGACACCCGACTTGTCCAGAGATCCGGCGGTTCGGTGACATGGCTGTCAGTGTCGATGAGAGGGATCTCGGCCAAGATGCTCACAGTGATCATTTCCTCCCGTTGCCGCTGGGCAATCGCACCCGCCCACTGAAGACTATTCGTCGATTCAACGTCATTCTACCAAGGGTGCCAACCTACCAGGGGTGCCAACGCTCATGACAATTCCGTGTGACTTGCGAAGCACCAGGCGGCGCGCCTAGAGCCGAAACAGCTGTTCGGCGTTGCGGTGTGCGATCTTCTCCCGGTCGGTGGGACTCATCGGCGCCTCTGCAAGAAACCGCGCGTGAGCGACAGGGTCGCCGAAGGGATAATCAGTAGAGAAGAGGATGCGATCGGCACCGAAGACCGACAGCGCGCACATCAGGGGCGGCATTGTCGTGTATCCGCAGATCGTGATGTGCACGTGCTCGAGTACGACGGTAGCAATCGAGCGCGTCGTTGCATCACCGACGCTCGATATGGAGTCGGCGCGAGTCAGTATGGAGTCTGCGCGCATCAGCGAGAAAGGAAGGTTCTCGCCCATGTGCCCGACCACGAGCTGCAGCCCACGGTGACGATCGAACACGCCGGTCGCTGCGAGCCGCAGCACGTGCAGTCCTGTCTCGGCGTGCCATCCCCAGGCGCCCGTGGCCAACGCCATGCTCACCAGCGGCTCCAGTCCATTGAAATAGACCTGGGCAACCTCCGGGGGAGGAAATGTTGGATGAAGGTAGAGAGGAACCTTCAGCTCTTCAATGGTGCCGAGAAGTTCGTCGAACTCCGGCGCGTCCAAGAACCGACCGCCGGTGTGCCCGTTGACGATCACGCCGCAGAAGCCGAGCTCGGTGATCGCTCTCTTCGCCTCCACCACCGCGGCGGCGGGGTCTTGCATGGGGAGGGCTGCCAGCGCTTGGAACCGGTCCGGATGGGCGGCCATCGTCTGGGCGCACCGGTCGTTCAACGCCGCGGCGAGGGAGGCCGCCTGGTCGGCGGGTGCCCATTGTGCGCCCGGCGCCGTGACCGAGAGGACCTGCACGTCGATGCCGGCGGCGTCCATGACTCGCAGCCGGCGTTCGCCGACGTCCTTCAGGGCTGCGACCAGATCTTCCGGCATCAGGCTGCTCGGCAACACCTGCTCCATGAGATCGTCGGGCACCAGATGCTCTTCCAGGGCGATCAGAGGCACGACGCTCCTTTCAACACCGTCAGTCGACGGTCGTGGTGTAGGGAATCGTAGGTCTATGGCCTCTGTGGTGTCTCGCGGCTTGCCGGCGAAGGCTTCACCGGCGCGTCGTTGGAATAGAGCTTGCGGAGCTCCCGCTTGAGCACCTTTCCCGCCGGGTTGCGAGGGAGCTCGGCGACAAAGTCGACAGAGGTTGGGCTTTTGAAGGTGGCGAGGTGTTGCCGGGCGAATGCCATGATGTCCTCAGCCTTGACGCTCTCAGAAGTTGCCACGACGATCGCCTTCACGGTTTCGCCCCACTTCGGGTGGGGAACTCCGATGACGGCAACATCAGCTACGCCCGGGTGACGGGCGAGCACGGCCTCGACTTCAGCCGGCGCGACGTTCTCCGCGCCCGTGACGATGATGTCTTTGATGCGGTCGGTGAGGTAGAGGTAGCCCTCCTGATCCATGTAGCCACCGTCGCCCGTTCGGAGCCAGCCGTCGGCGGTCAGGGCCTCGGCTGTCTCCTTTGGCATGTTCCAGTAGCCCTTCATGTTCTGGCCCGAGCGGATCCACACCTCGCCCATCTCGCCCCGTGAGCGCTCCTCACCCGTGTCCGGGTCGACGATCCGCATCTCGATCCAGGGGTACGGCAAGCCGGCCGAGCGGAGCAGGTACGACTGCGGCCCATGTGGATCATGTACCTCGGGAGGCAGTCGCGTGCAGGGGCCGCACGTCTCGGTCATGCCGTAGCCCTGGATGAATCTGCACCGAAACGTCTCGAGCGCAACAACCAGGGTTTGCTCTGTGATGGGCGAGGCTCCGTACAGGACGGTCCGTAGGGGAGAGAAGTCGCGACCCACTGCTTCGGGCCGGTCGGCGAGGATCTGCAACATGGCCGGCACGAACACGGCGTTTGTGACGCGCCCCAGACTGAGCGCGGCGAGCACCTGTCCGGGTTCGAACTGCCGAAGCAGGATGGCCTCGGCTCCGAGATGCAAACTGATCAGCGCCCATTGCACCCCTCCGATGTGGAAGAAGGGCAGGCAAACCAGGTTCACCGAGTCCGCTTCGAAGTCCCACAACGGTGGCACCTGGGATATCGTGCACTCGAGGTTCGAATTGGTCAGCATCACGCCCTTGGGATGCCCAGTTGTTCCCGACGTGTACAGCTGCATCGCCACATCGTCAGGTTCAGCAGACATTCCGGGGTCCGTGCCGTCATAGGGAGCCAGCCAGTCTTCGTACGCCTCGTCGGCGCCGAGTGCTGCGCCGCCGATGGCGACCACTCGCTTCACCGAGGTCAACGTCGCCCGCATCGCCTCCAGATGATCGCGGAACTCCTCGCCTACGAAGAGAAGCTTGGCCTCGGCGTCGTTCACGATCTGGGCCATCTCCTGTGGAGAGAGCCGCCAGTTGACCGTCGCGTTGACCGCGTTCACCTTGGCCACACCGAACAGAACCTCGAAGAACTCGACGCTGTTCTTGTCGATGTAGGCGACCCTGTCCTGCGGAGCGATGCCCTCGGCCAGTAGCGCCTGGGCCACCTGGTTCGACCGGTCGTTCAGGTCGCCATACGTCACCGTGCGACCCTCGAAGGTGAGAGCGGGCTCGTCGCCACGATGCTCGGCTTGCGTGCGGATCAAGTTGGCCATCGTCCAGCGCATGCGTCCCCCTACACCGACAAAGAGAATTGTTTGACAATAGGACCCAGAGGGAAGGGCGGGCAACGCCCCTCCGTTGTTGGCTACCTGGGTTGGTGGCTACGTTCTCCATTCGCGGAGATGCCGTCGAGGTCGGACCTGTCCCTCGGCCGCGAGCTCATCGCGATGCACCTCGGGGATGGAATGGTCGTGCACGCCGATCTTGTCGTGAGGCATCATCGGGTCTTGCCTGCAGTGTATCGGGCTGGCGTGGACCAAGAGGTCGGCGACGAGTTGATTCGTCGATCCACTCGTGGCCCCGAGCGCGCGCTACTTCAGGTTCCGCTGATTCCCGACGGTGATAGGTTACGTTTCGTGGCGATGACGGGTGCTTTCGATCAACTCAGCGCGGCGATCACCCAGGCCCAACCGTGATCGGCCGGCGGACGCTGCCTCCAGACGAGGTGTGGGACTACATCGTCGTTGGCGGTGGCTCGGCGGGCTGCGTACTTGCCAATCGCCTGACCGAGGGCGGTCGGCGACGTGTCCTGCTCCTCGAGGCGGGGGGTGACGACTGGTCGCCGCTTATCCGTATACCGGCGGGAGTCATGAAGCTGGGCGTCAAATACGACTGGCGGTACCCGGGCGAGCCCGATCCGTCTCGAACGGGAGCGCCCGACTTTTGGCCGCAGGGAAGAGTGCTTGGTGGTACGAGCTCGATCAATGCGATGGCGTGGGTGCGGGGTCATCCCGCTGACTATGACCAGTGGGCCGCCCTGGGGTGTGCTGGTTGGGACTACAAGAGTGTCCTGCCGTACTTCCGGCGTGCGGAGCGATACGCCGACGGGGGCGACCCCGAATATCGAGGTACAAGCGGTCCTCAAAATGTGATGCAACACCGCGTTCGTCACGTCATGACGGATGCATTCGTCGCGGCAGCAATCGAGCGTGGACATCCGCTCAATGACGATTACAACGGTGCAACACAAGAGGGCGTGGCTTACTCTCAGGTCTCGCAGTACAGGGGCCTGAGGCATAGCACGGCGCGGGCCTATTTGGCGCCCGCTCGCCGCCGTCCGAACTTGGTGGTACACAAGCACACGTTCGTGACCCGGATCACGACTGCGAATGGCTGTGTGACCGGTGTCGAGTATGACCATCGTGGAAAGATCGGTCGCGCGCGGTGTTCCGGCGAGGTAATCCTGAGCGCCGGCACGATCGCATCACCGAAGATCTTGATGTTGTCGGGTATTGGACCCGGCGCACACCTTGCTGCCCAAGGCATCGACGTAGTAGTCGACAACCCGGCTGTGGGCGCGAACCTTCAGGATCAAACGGCCACGTTTCTCATGTTCGATGTCACGGCGCGCACGCTCAACCAGGAAATGACCCCGCGAGGAGTCCTGAAGCACGCAGTGAACTTCGCGCTGTTCCGACGGGGACCGATCGCCTCGTCGCTCGGCCATGCCCAGCTCTTCGCGCACACTCCTGGAGGTGGCCTCGCCACCGATTTCCAAGCGCTGTTCACGCCGGTGGGCGTCGAAGCAGCGTCCCACGCGTCAGGGACCCATGGCGACGGCGATCATCTGCACGACATCCACGAGATGAAGCTCATGACGACCTCGACCGTGATGGTGTATCTCAACGGGCTCCACCCCCGGTCGCGTGGAACGGTGAGACTCCGTTCGGCAAGACCTTTCGATCACCCGGTCATCGAGCACCAATTGCTCAGCGACCCCAGGGATGTCTCCGACTTGATTGCGGCGTGTCGCTCGGTTCGAGATGTGTTCGGAGCGCCGGCGCTTGCTCAGTATGTGACGGCTGAGCGGTCGCCCGGACCTGAGGTCGAGTCGGATGAGGAGTGGGAGAACCATTTGCGTCGAACCTCGTTTCGCTCCTTTCACCAAACGGGCACTTGCAAGATGGGAACGGACAACGCCGCGGTTGTCGACCCGTCATTGCGTGTGTATGGCGTTTCGGGACTGCGAGTCGCGGACGCGTCGGTGATGCCGACAGTCACGAGCGGAAATACCAATGCGCCGACGATCATGATCGGCGAGAAGGCTGCCGACCTCATTCTCGACACCCAACAGTCCGACTCCTGGCCTGAGCTCGACGACCGTGGCAACTAGCGTGCGCGCCTGAGCCGGATCGGGAACCGACATGGCCGTCTGGACCCGCCACCCACCCTCCGACCCATCACCGAGGAGTCTCATGCCTCGCGCATCGTTGTCCCAACTCGATCGCCCGATGTTCTTGCGACAATTGAGCACGGACGAGTACGCCCCGCTGCCGTATTCCCGACGAGACAAACTTGTCGTTGCGAAAACGCGACAGCGACTCGTCGACGCCGCCGCGGAGCGTCGTGTAGCGCTGTCGACCCTCGCGGAAGGCCGGGCGGCGACCGCGGCCGGCCTGCGGGCGCTCAACGAGGAATGTGGCGAGGAGTTCTTTCGAGTGCCTGACGACGCGGTCCGTGATGATGCTGCGGCGTCGGCAGTGTTCGACGGCCCTGAGCTCGTCATCGACGTTCAGACACATTTCATGGCGCCGCACTGCCAGCAGACGGTCAGCCCACAATTCATCAGTGGCGCGATGCAGGCCGTCATGCCCGAGTGGTGGACCGAGATGGACGATCTCGTGTCGTACGACCTGGCGACGTTCATCAAGAGCGTCTTTCTCGACTGCGAAAACGGCGTCGCCGTCTTGACTTCCGGTCCCGGCCTCGACGACTTGCGCCATCTCTTCAATGACGAGATGGCCGCCACCCGAGCGCTCGTCGACGGCTTGGCTGGTACGGGTCGGCTCTTGAGCCACGCGGTCGTGCATCCAAATGTTGACGGCGAGCTCGATGCGATGGAGGCGTACCGCGACGAGCTTCATCCGGCCGGGTGGAAGGTGTACACGCTCGGAGTCTTCACTCCGGACGGCACGTCTGCGCTCGATTGGTCGCTCACCGACGATGACGGTTACCGATTCCTCGAGCGGGCACGTTCTCTGGACGTCAACCTGATCTGCGCGCACAAGGGCATCAGCCTCCTGGTCGACAACGGCTCGCCGCGAGACATTGGACCCGCCGCCAAGGCGTTCCCGGACCTGGAATTCCTCGTCTACCACTCGGGCTACGAATTGCCGATCTACGCCCCGCCGGAAGGCCCCTACACCGAGGAGACGGCGGACCAGGGCGTGAATCGCCTCATCAAGAGCGTCGAGGACAGCGGCATCGGACGCGGCGGGAACGTGTACGCCGAGCTCGGAACGACATGGTTCTCGCTCATTCGGCGACCCGAGGAAGCGGCCCACGTTCTCGGCAAGCTGATTGCGACGTTCGGCGAGGACAACGTCATTTGGGGTACGGACAGCATCTGGTACGGCTCCGCGCAGCCGCTCATTGACGCGTTCCGCGTCTTCCAGATCCCCGATCGCATGTGTGAGCAGTACGGCTACTCGCCGTTGACCGCTGAAGTCCGCGACAAGATCCTGAGCCTCAACGCCGCCCGCGTGTACGGCATCGACGTTGCTCAGATGCGGGACCGGGTCAAGACGGACGACCTGGGATGGGCCCGGGAGATCGTGCGTGACTACGAGAAGAGCGGCTTCAACGCACTGCACTAGGGCCCTAGGGCCGGCAGGTGAGCGTCAGGCAGGCGGTGCGATGTTGTTGTTGAGCCGGAAGAAGTTGTCCGGGTCGTAGGTCGCCTTGATCGCGGCGAGACGCTCGAGGTTGCGGCCGAAGGCGGTGTCGACGCCGGCGCTGGGCATCTCGTCGGCCATGCCGGTGAAGTTGAGGTACACGCCGCCGTTGCCGAACTTCTTGAGGTCCTCCCACGCGCCCCGCACCCAAGCGATGTTGTCGGCGTTGTCTGCGGGGTCGGCCCACATCCCGTCGATCGAGACCATGAATGGTGCGGTGCGCTCCGCGAACGCGGTCGCCTCGGGGTCGACGGTGGGGATGGCGCCCCCCATGTGGTAGATGTTGATCATCACGAACGGTGCCGGTCGCTCGTGAGCCTTGGCCGCGACGAGGTCGATGGCGGCGTCCGGTAGCTCATCGAGGTACTGCGACTTCCAATAGGCCTGCAGGGCGTTTCGGGGGAAGATCCCGTCGAAGCCCGCCTGAACTGCGGTGAACGGCATGGGGCCGGACATGTCGAACAGCGGTGTGCCCAGTTCACGTAGCGGTTGCATCACCGCGAGACCCTCGTCGGCGTCCCCGGCATACACGCCGCCGACAATCGCGCACGGGCGATCGTGGATCGCCTCCGGCGCGTCCGGATGGGCGGGGAAGGTGATGGTGACAACGGTTGAGGTGACCTCGTCGGGCGCGTCGGCGACGTAGTCGCGCCAGCGGCGGAGGATGTCGCCGACTTCGTCGAGAGGGTAGAAGGTCGCCGCGAATGCAACGAGCGGTCCCAGATCGTGGAGCTCGAACGTGAAGGAGGTGGCGATGCCGAAGTTGCCGCCGCCCCCGCGGATTGCCCAGTACAGGTCGGGGTTCGTGTCGGCGGACGCGGTGCGAATCTTGCCGTCGGCGCACACGATTTGGGCCTCGAGCACGTTGTCGCACGACAGTCCGTACTTGCGGCGAAGCCAGCCGTAACCACCGCCCAAGGTGAGACCCCCGACGCCGGTGTCGGACACGACCCCGCCTGGTGTCGCCAGCGCGAAGGCCTGGCACTCTTGGTCGAGGTCGGCCCACAGCGCGCCGCCCTGCACATGCGCGACCCGACGGTCCGGTTCCACGTGGACGCCGCGCATCGCGGCGAGGTCTATGAGCATGCCGCCGTCGACCGCGGACAGGCCGGCAATGGAGTGCCCGCCCCCACGCACGGCGACCAACAGCCGGTGCTCGCGTGCGAAGTTCACCGCCGCGACAACGTCGGCAGTGCTGGTGCATTCGGCGGTCAATGCGGGGTTGCCCGGGTGCATCGCGTTGAAGACCTCCCGCGCCGACTGCTCGGTTCCGGTGGTGACCGCGCCACGGATCTGCCTTCGGAGCTCTTCGATCTCCTCGTCAGAGATCTTCGCTTCGCGCCCGTCAAGCGTCGCAACTGATGTCGTCATTACCCCGTTCCCCCCTTTTCGACGTTCGCGTCGGGACGCAACTCCGGCCCTCGGCACTGCTCATTCTGTCATTGTGCGGCACGCCGTTCCGCTGATGTGCACCGTATCTGGACTAACCGGGTGATGATAGGTTATCGTGGTGGCGATGATAGAGGAGAGTGTGGCACGAGATACTGAAGCCGACCTACTGGCGTTTCGCAATCGAGTCGATCGGGTACTCAGCAGTACGGTCGAGAAGCTGGATTCCGACGCCGACTCCACGACCGTAATGCGGCACGCGCGGGGGTTGCAGCGAGCTCTCGCGGATGCGGGCCTCGCTGGTCTGACCTATCCCACGACGCTCGGCGGTGCCGGGCTCACCGTCGAGCATCAGCGCGCGTTTGACGATGTCGCGCAGCCGTATGCGATCGATCCCACGCCACTGTTGGTGACGCTGGACATGTGTGTCCCGACCGTGGTGCACTGGGGATCCGAGGACCAACAACGACGCTATGTGCCGCCGATGCTGTCAGCCGCCGAGGTGTGGTGCCAGCTCTTCTCCGAGCCATCAGCAGGTTCGGATCTCGCGGGGCTGCGTACCGCCGCCCGTCCCGCCGGCGACGGCTGGGTGCTCGACGGTCAGAAGGTCTGGAGCTCATGGGCTCAGCTGAGCGACTTTGGCTTGTGCATCGCGCGCACTGATCCTTCCGTACCAAAGCACGCGGGCCTCAGCGCTTTCATCGTCGACATGCGCGCGCCCGGTGTCGACGTGCGGCCGATTCGTCAAATCACCGGAGCCTCGGAGTTCAACGAGGTCTTCTTCTCCGACGTCATGCTGGAGCATGGTGCATTGTTGGGCCGACCCGGTGACGGATGGAAGGTCGCCCTCAGCGTGCTGGGCTTCGAGCGCATGCAGATCGCCGGGCGGATGCGGCCGCTGTTAGCCGGCCACGCCGATCGAGCCGTCGCCATCGCCCGAGCCGGCGGGCTGAACGGGTCGTCTGAGGTGCGACAGGAGCTCGTCGCGCTCATCATCTTGGAGCGGATCCTCAGCTGGGTCGCCAATCGGGTCGAGGCCGATCTTGCCGACGGTCGCGTGCCCGGCTCTGAGAGCTCGGTCCTCAAGCTCGGCACCTCGCAGCTCGCTTCTCGCGCGGCATCGCTTGCCATGCGCCTGGCTGGGGTGACCAGCGTTGCGTGGGAGGGCAACGACGGTGCGCTCGCGTTCGCCGCGCTTGATGCGATGAAGCTCTCGATCGCCGGCGGCACGAGCGAGGTGCAGCGCAACATCGTTGCCGAGCGGCTCTTGGGGCTACCCCGTGAGTCAGGACCGGATCGAGCCGCCGCGTTCAACAGTCTCAGCGGTTCGATCCGATGACGCCGCCGGCAGCAGCGATCGTCGGCGTCGCCGACTTGGTCTCGCCGACCGGACGCCTCGGCCTCGAGGTGCGCGCGATGGAGGTCGCCGTGATTCGGGAGGCCCTGGCGGACGCCGGGCTCACGATCGCGGATGTTGACGCGGTCTTCTCAACGAGCTTGACGGGCGTGTTGGCTTCAGCCGACCTGGCCGAGTACCTGCGCATCGTCCCTCGCTGGACCGACACCACGATGACCGGAGGTTCGAGCTTCGAGGTGATGGTCGAACACGCGGCGCTGGCGTTGGAGGCAGGGCTTTGCGACGTCGCACTCATCGTCTATGCGGAGAACCCGCGCACGGGGGTCACGGGGTCAGCGACGGAATCGACGATGACAGCGTTCGAAGTGCCGCGACCGCGAGCGATTGCCGAATGGGAGACACCCTACGGTACGGAGTTCCCGCTCGTTTCCTACGCGCTCGCCGCGTCGCGGCACATGGCGATCTACGGAACGACCCCTGAGCAGTTGGCGCAAATCGCGGTGTCGACCCGACAGTGGGCAGCGAACAACCCCGTGGCCCGGTACCGGGACCCGATCACGGTGGCCGACGTCCTTGCGTCGCCGTCCGTCGCCGAGCCCCTGCACCGCCTCGACTGCTGTGTCCACACCGACGGGGCCGGCGCGCTGGTGATGACCCGCGCCGACCGCGCTCGTGACCTTTTGCAGTCACCGGTGATGGTGCTGGGTGCGGCGACGGCCCACGATCATGGCATGGGCATCAGCCAGATGCCGTCGATCACCGAGACGGCGGGCGCCCGGACGGGACCGTTGGCTCTCGAGCGCGCGGGCGTGACGATTCCCGACGTCGACGTCGTCGAGGTCTACGACTCGTTCACGATCACGGTGCTGCTCGCGCTCGAAGACATCGGGTTCTGCGCAAAGGGCGAGGGTGGTGCCTTCGTGGCCGACGGCCGGCTCGGACCTGGCGGCTCGCTGCCCACGAACACGAGCGGTGGCGGGCTCTCCTATACCCATCCCGGCATGTTCGGCATCTTCCTGCTCGTCGAGGCGGTACGGCAGCTACGCGGTCAGTGTGGTCCGCGCCAGGTGAACAACGCGGAGATCGCAGTTGCCCACGGATGCGGTGGCTTTCTCTCGTGCCTGAGTACCGTCGTCTTGGGGGTCGACCGGTGAGCGACCACGGCATGCACGCTCCGCCCCTCCCGCCGGTCGACGGACTTTCCGCCCCGTTCTGGGAAGCATCGGCTGAGGGACGCTACCTCGTGCAGTGGTGCAAGGTGTGCGAGCAGCCCATCTACTACCCCCGTTACGCGTGCCCTGCATGCCTGGGCGACGCGCTCGAGTGGCGCCTCGCGAGCGGTCGGGGCGTGGTCTACGCGTTCAGCGTCGTGCACACGCCGCTTGCACCCTGGATGGCCGACCGCATGCCGTACGTCGCTGCGCTCGTCGACTTGGAGGAAGGCGTTCGCATCTTGACCAACATCGTTGACTGCGACCCGCAGCAGATCGCCGTCGGGGCCGCGGTCGAGGTCCGTTGGGAGCCGCTCGACGACGGTCGAGCGCTGCCCTGGTTCAGCTTGGTTTCGGCGCGTTCGGCATAGCAGAGCTGCTGACCCGACGAGGCGGTGGCGGACAGAGAGGTGGTAGGAATGGATGAGTTGCGCTTCGAGGGTCGCACCGCGATCGTGACGGGTGCCGGCAATGGATTGGGCCGGGCATACGCCCTGCTCCTCGCATCCCGCGGCGCCAACGTGGTCGTGAACGACCTCGGCGGTGCGATCGACGGTACTGGCGGCGGTGAGGGCGCGGCGGACGCCGTCGTACGCGAGATCTCCGCGCTCGGCGGCTCGGCGGCCGCGGACAGCCACTCCGTCGCGTCGGCAGAAGGCGGCGAGGCCGTTGTCGCCGCTGCGCTCGACGCCTTTGGCGGCCTCGACATCGTCGTGAACAATGCCGGCAACCTTCGTGACCGCGCGTTCCACAACCTGACCGCCGAAGACTTCGACGCCGTGCTCGACGTGCACCTGCGCGGCACCTATTTCGTCACCGCCCCGGCATATCGCCACATGCGCGAGCAGGGCTATGGGCGCATCGTGGTCACGACCTCGGCGGCTGGGCTGTTCGGTAACTTCGGTCAGGCGAACTACGCCGCGGCGAAGATGGGCGTCGTCGGCCTTGCCAAGACGCTCGCTCACGAGGGTGCGAAGCGCGACATCAAGGCCAACGCCATCTCGCCGGGCGCGCTCACGCGATTGTCGCACGACGTCCTGGATCCCGGCACTCCAGCGATGCCCCCTGAGCTGGTAGCACCGGCGGTCGCGTACCTCTGCCACGAGAGCTGTACCTTGAGCGGCGAAGTGCTGATCGCAATCGCAGGTCGAGTGGCGCGAACATTCGTCGCCGAGACCGTCGGCTACTTCAACAACGCGCTCACCATCGAAGACGTCGCGAGCAACCTCGACACGATCCTCGACGAGCACGGGTACCTTCAGCCCCGGTCAGCATTCGAGACGACCGACGTGCTTGCCCAACTCGCGAACCGCTAGGACGCGTCGGTTTGATTGCCTGTTCGTGTCGGCGGGCACGAAGCGCGCAGCGGACTTCGCCGGATCCGTAGGCACTGTCGGCGAGGATCTGCAGACCGGCCAGCTCGGCGGCGAGGAGCGAGACCCCGGTCGGACCATCGGCTGCGTTCGCGGGCGTGAGCGCGGTGGCGGTGATCAGTCCGGTCTCGGGTTCGA
>WNFE01002915.1_pt1 | contig 15335 bp, 11 predicted proteins | sample 5400451 | NCBI WGS metagenome assembly WNFE01 (sample SAMN13153344, study PRJNA577476) | soil metagenome | isolation source: 200 cm saprolite under Douglas fir tree site 2 hole 2 | place: USA:California | collected 2015-04-18 | reverse complement strand
GACCGGTGACCATTGATTTTCAAACTAACTCCAGGGATCGGGACCAGCACCAGGACCAGCAGCAACAAACCGAAAACGTAAAATACGGGCGCCAGTTCCATGACGCGGCGATAGTCAGTGAAGGCAATCGCGAACATCGCCACCAGGGCAACGCCCAGCCCGATCAGTTGCTTTTGCCAGAACGTTTCCGTGGGTTGCGCGTTATGAATCTCCCACGCGCCAAAGCAAACGATCATGATCGCCAGCGCCGCGACCAGCCAATCAAAGTCGCGCAGTCTCCGATGTTTTAATACGGCAACCATAAATCAGTAGGCAGTTCACCCCGTGAGATAAGTACCTTGGTACTTCAGCATAGCTTGAGAGTTCTATCTCACGGGGTAAAGGCAGCAAGAAATAAGCAACTATTCATTACTGATCACTCATTAGTCATCACTTTCTCTATCGTATTCGCAAAGCGATGTTGTTGGCCGGCGTCTCTTTCGCGGGCCGGGTCTTGGCGTAATAGACATCATAGATGGCGCGCACTGACGGCGCGCCGAAGCGCGAGCCCAGGCCCGCGTTCTCGATCATCGCGACGCAGGAAATCTCAGGCTTGAAGGCCGGCGCGTACGAGACGAACCACGAATGATCCTTGTGCTCGCGCCCCTCTTTGCCCAGGCCCACGACCTGCGCGGTGCCGGTTTTGCCCGCGATGTCGAAACCGGCCATCTTGATTCCGGTGGCGGTGCCGGCAACGTTAACGACCGACCACATGGCGTGGACTACCAAATCGCTTTGGTCTTTCGGGATGGGGAGAATCTTTGGTTGCGGGCGATCGAAGGTCCGCGCGGGGCGCGCGGCCCGATAATCCGAACGAGTCGGATCGTTGCCGACGGCTGCAATCGCGCGCACTTCTTTCAAGAGATGCGGGACATACATCTTGCCCCCCATCCCGATGGCCGAATGCGCGCGCAACAAAGCAATCGGCGTCAAAACGTCCTCGCCCTGCCCGAACGAAGAATAAACCGTGTCGATGTCTTTCCATTCAGAATCGTTCGGATAAAGGCGCGCCTTCAACTCGCGCGAAGGCGTGGTGCTGATTACTTCGTGCGGCAGGTCGATTCCGGTGCGCTTGTTGAGATCGAATTCATCCACCATTGCCTGAATGCCCTCAAGCTTCATCTTCAAGCCCAGACGATAGAAGTAGGCATCGCACGATTTCATGATCGCAAAATGCACGTCCGGCGCGCCGTGATTGCCCCCCATGCAGCGCGTGAACTTATTGCCGACGGTGATGCCGCCGCCACAGACAAGGTTCGAACTCTCAATCGAAATCGCGCCCTGTTGCAAGCCGGCCGTGGCCATCAAAGGCTTCCAGGTTGAGCCCGGAGGATACTTGCCCTGAATGGCGCGATCGATTAGCGGCTTGTCCGGATCGGTCAACAGCTTTTGATATTCAGCGCGACCTGCTTTGGTGGTGATGCGCTGCGAAAAGAGATTCGGATCGAAAGTCGGCGCCGACGCCAGCGCGAAAATTTCGCCGTTATTCGGATCCATCGCGATGATCACCCCGCGGCCCTGCGGCGACTTGCGCAATTGATCCTCGGCGGCTTCCTGCAAATCGAGATCGATCGTCGTCACGATATCCTGGCCCGGCTGGGGCTCGATTCTTTCGACTTCGTTTTGAATGTGGCCGCGACTATCGACGATCACTTTGCGGTAACCGTCACGCCCGCGCAGAAATTCGTCATAAACGGCTTCCAGCCCATCCTGCCCGATGATGTCGCCGGGCTTGTAGCCTTTGTCCGCCTGTTTCAATTGGTCCGGACTGACTTCGCCCACATAACCGAGCACGTGGGCCAGCATTCCGTTGGGCGGATAGCGCCGCTGCGGAGTCTGGTCGACACGCAGCGCGGGATATTCCAACTGGTGCGCATCAACCCAGGCAATGTCGGTGGGCCCGGCGTCTTCCTTAATCAGGATCGATTCAAAGGCCGGCTGGGACTTCACCTGATCGAAGCGCTCGCGGAGAATCTCCGGGTCGAGGTTCAAGCCGTCCGAAAGCGGCTTGATCAGCGAAGTTCGATCGATGCTTTTGGTGTCTTCGCGCGAAAGGATCACGGTGTAGATTGGTCGCGAGTCAACCAGCAGGTGCCCGTTGCGATCGAAAATCACGCCGCGCGGCGCGGGGATCGGCAGCAGACGGATGCGTTGGTTCTCGGCAATTTCGGCATAGCGTGCGCCGTTGATAATCTGAATCAGATAAAGCCGGACGCCGAGCACGGCGAGCATCACCAGCACCAGCACCTGGATGATGCGCAACCGCACGCGCAAGTTTTGTGAACTGTCAACGAATTTCATTTTTTCTAAAACGTGAGGAGAAAATATTCTGCAATTACTATCTGCGATTTACCATTTACGACTTACCGTCTCCGCATCAGTCCCGAAGGGCGGCGCGCCACGCGACGGCGAACTGAAAACCTCCGGCGCTGCCGGGCCTTCTCGCTGAGAAACGAATCATAGAGGTAAAGCAGGAGCGAGCCGGCCACTGAGGTCGCAATCAGCTTGAAAGAAAGCGACTGCACAAAAGGCATCGGCGACCTTTGTCCCAGCAGTCGATGCGCTCCCACGTAGACCAGATTGTCGATCAAAGCAGCGCCCGCCAGAACCGGAATCCGCAGCAGCGCCGTGTCCAGCATCACCCGAGATGCCACGTAGTAAACGGCGTAAGCCGTCAGCACCTTGGCAAAACCGCCCGCGCCCAGCAATGCCGGCGGCCCGCTAATCAGGTCAGTGGCCAACCCGGCGGCCGCCGCTACGACCAGGGCCTGCAACGGTTCACGTTGCAAAGCGAAATAGACGACCAGAATCAGAGCCAGGTCAACATAGCCAAGCGGCTGCCAGACGGCTCGCAGCGCAGATTGTAGCGCGATGGCGACAACCAGCAACACTGCAATTTTCAGTTGACGCATGGCTAGAACAGTAAGCAGTAGGCAGTGGGCAGGAAAAACGAAAGGCAATCGATCCTCTCGCATTACTGATCATTTCGAGTCATTCTCAGCGAGCGAACAGGCGCAGTTTCCTGCCTTCTGCCTACTGCTTACTTTTCTTCTTTTCAACGTTGGGGAGCGCCTGATCGGATTCCGTTCGTTGTGGGGGGCGATACAGCAACACCGCGACTTCTTTCAGCCGGTCCAGTCCGGCAGTTGGCAGGATGCGAATTGCCTGCGTCTGGGTGGCTGAGCCCGGGTTCGCTTCAACGACTGCGCCGACATTGTAGCCCGATGGATAAATTCCGTCCTGGCCAGTCGTAATCACTGTGTCGCCCACCTGGACTTTTTCGAGACCTGAAACGTAACGCATCTCCAGCAAGCCGCTTTCACCGAGTCCCTTGATCGATCCGAGCGCGTTCGATTGGCCCAGCTGGCCCACGACTGCGCCGGCGCCGGACTTTTCGTTCGTGATCAGCATGACCTGCGCCCCCCAGGGGCTGGTTGACACCACCCGACCGACAATCCCGCCGGGCGCGACCACCGCCATGTTGACTTCCACCCCCGACCAGCGGCCTTTGTCGATCACGATGTTGTCGAACCACATCGACGGATCGCGCGCGATTACCTGCGCCGCTACCGCTTCGTAGCCGCTCTTCGCCTTCAGATCGAGGAGCTTTTCGAGCCGCTCGGCTTCGGCGACTTGCTGCCGCGAGTCGCGCAGCTCGGCTTGCATCTGCCGCACCTGGTCGCGCAGTTGTTGGTTTTCAACCGAGGCGCGGCGCAACTCGCCGAGGCTTCCAAAGAACCCGGTCACCCCGTTGCCCACACTCGACGCGCCTCGCTGAAAAGGATAGGCGACCATTTGGACGATCGAACGAATTTTCCGCTGCTTGGTGGTGTCGTCCCGCGCGTCGTAAGTCATCAACGCAAAATTCAGCGCCAACAACCCAATCAACCACCAGGGTGCGCGCTGGCGAATTTCTCTTTGAGTGCGAATCGCGGCCATGGCGTTTCAAAGGTAAAAGGAAAAAGTTAAAAGGCAAAAGTGAAGAAAAGCAAAGCCGTGTGCCGAGTTAAGCGCGATAATTGATGGTCTTATACTTTTTCCTTTTTCCCTTTTACTTTTGCCTTGCGTTTCAGGTTCCGCTGGTCAAGCTATTGTCCCACTTTACGCGCTTCAACAGGTCGAAATCCGAGAGCATCTTGCCGGTGCCCAGGACGACCGAGGCCAGCGGATCTTCCGCCAGCGAAACGGGCAGTCCCGTCTCAATTGACAGCCTTTTATCGAGGTTTTTCAGCAGTGCGCCGCCGCCGGTCAGGACAATGCCGCGCTCGACGATGTCGGCCGAAAGCTCGGGCGGCGTTCGTTCCAGCGCCACCCGCACCGCGTTGATAATCGTCGAAACTGAATCTCCCAGCGCTTCACGAATTTCTTCATCGGTGATGGTGATTGTTTTCGGAATGCCTTCGATCAAATTGCGGCCGCGCACTTCGAACGACAACTCTTCGTCGAGCGGAAACGCCGAACCCAATTCAATCTTGATCGCTTCCGCGGTGCGTTCGCCGATCAGCAAATTATATTTTCGTTTGATGTACTGCGTGATCGCTTCGTCCATCTCGTTGCCGGCGACGCGCACCGATTTCGAATAGACGATGCCGCTCAAACTGATCACGGCGATGTCCGTCGTGCCGCCGCCAATGTCCACGATCATGTTGCCGAACGCTTCCGTGATCGGCAGCCCGGCGCCAATCGCGGCCGCCATTGCTTCTTCTACCAGATAAACTTCCGATGCCTTGGCGCGGTAAGCGGAATCTTCAACGGCGCGTCGTTCGACTTGCGTAATCTCTGACGGAATGCCGATGACCACGCGCGGGCTGACCCAGGTCTTGCCGTTGTGCGCTTTGCGAATGAAGTGCTGCAACATTTTCTCAGTCACTTCGAAATTCGCAATCACACCGTCTTTCATTGGCCGAATCGCGACGATGTTGCCGGGCGTGCGGCCCAGCATCTCTTTCGCGTCGCGGCCGACGGCTTCGACGGCGTTCGTCACTTTGTTAATCGCGACGATCGACGGCTCCGAGACGACAATGCCCCGGCCTTTGGCGTAAACCAAAGTATTCGCGGTGCCGAGGTCGATCGCCAGGTCGCTGGAGAAGAGACTGAAAATAGATTTGAATGCCATCTGGAAAATCCCTGACTGTAAAATGAATGGGCCTGAAAGAGGTGAGCGATTACTTCGGCGCGGGCTTTGAAGCTTTGAAGCTTCTCGAGTCCCTGGCAAATGGAAAATAACTCACCGACGCAGAACCGAACTACCAAGATACAACGATTCAGCGGCTAACGCTATCAGGAAATTAGTTTCTCGTCGGGAAATCTTTGAAATTGCGAAATCCCAGCCGGAGCCGAGTTTGGGACTTCGTCCGGAGCGGCGTCTGACGGTCCGGCAATGACGCGAATGCAGTTCTTATCCGCGGCCTTGGCCCCGTACATCGCCGTGTCGGCACGGGCGATTAATTGCTGCGGCGACAGCGCGTGTTGCGGAAACACCGCGACCCCAAAACTGGCGGTCAGCGAAATCTTTAGCCGGCGCCCTCCGGTAAACGGATGTTGCTCGATCTTGGCACGAATCCGGTCTGCTACTTGCACAGCTTCGTCGGTTCCTGTCTCCGGCAGGACGATGACGAACTCGTCACCGCCGTAACGCACGACGCAATCCGTGTCACGAACGGACGGCAGGATCACCGAAGCAACTTCCATCAACGCGTGCGAGCCGACCAGGTGTCCATGCAAATCGTTGACTCGCTTGAAATCATCCAGGTCGAGAAACAACGCCGCGACGTTTGTCTTGTAACGCCGGGCGCGCTTGATCTCGTTGACCAGGAACTGGCGCAGATAACGCGCGTTGTGCAACTTGGTGAGATCGTCGGTCAGCGAAAGGCGCTCGGCTTCGGCGATGCGCACTGAGTTTGCCAGCGCCGCTGCGATCGGAATCGCCAGTGCCGCCAACAGCTTGGTTTCCGTCGCCGAAAACTGTCGCGCACCAGGGCCGTCGCGCATCCCTTCCAACACGCCAAGGACTCTCTCACCGCTGACCAGTGGCAACGCGATCACACGTTGACCGTGTTCGATATTGCTAATCGTTTCGTTCCGCGTTGCCGCGGTGCGCGCACTTTTTGATTCCGGCTCATTCGGAATTTCCGGATCGCTTAACAGTTCGCGGCGCCAATCTTCATCGAAACGCAGAGAGGCTCGGCCGGAAGCACTGCGCACGACCAACGGTTCGAAGCTCAACGAATCAACACCGCCGGTTTGCGCCGTAACAAATATCGCCCAGCGACTGGCAACAACCAGCCGGGCGATGCCTGCGAGCGCGCTTTGTCCGGCCTCCTTTTGATTCGACGCCAGGTGCAGCGACGACAGCAATGTCAGCGCGCCACGCAAATTCTCGCCGCGCACCGAACTGGGAAGCGAAAACGCGCGACTGTCGGGCGAGCTCTTGAATTCGGGTCGTAGTTTGAGTTCGCCTGTGCCCGGACCCTCTTCGACCTGCCGCAGTAGCGCCGCTAGCTGCGCGGGCCGCTCGGCAACTGCGCGGAATCCCAACCGCCTTAACTCCGGATCTCGCGTGGTTGAATTGAGCGCTCCGGTTTTCTCTGACGAACGACGCGAGGCGACGATGGACACGCCGGGCCATTTCGCATTGGCGAATTCGATGACCGCGCGCAGGTCTTCCACGGCCGTATCGGGCTCAATTTCGTAGAGAATGGCGCTGGGATCGGCAAGCGGGAAGTCGGCAGTCGTGGAGAATTGCTCTCCATTGAGCTCTGAATTGTGCAAGCCTTCGATCCGGACCGCGATGCCCGCCGAACTGAGACTCTCGATGAGTTCCAATGTAGGCGCTGCACCAGCGCTCGAAAGCAAAACGATGTGCTTCTTCATTCGGCCGCCCCTTGTCAGTTGACGCTCTGATCTCCTCAAAAGAAGCTGTTCGGTGCCGAGTAAACCGTTCAGCTCACGTGCAAATTCCCGTTATCAATTACCCGCTTGATCCGGGGCTGGTCAGAGGGACACGGTACTGGCTGTTGTTGCCTTGCAGATCCGAAGCTTGAATTGTCACTTCTCGCGTGCCGGACGGTGCCGTGATTTGAACTTGAAAATTGCCATCGCTGGCGGCGGTAGCCTCGCGGCCTGAGACGCGCACGCTGGTTCCCGGCGCACTCGTTCCGCGAATTACGTAAACGTTTCCGCCCAGGTACACCGACGTCAGGTTGGACACGGGCACGGCGGATACGCCGGCGCCTTGTGTCGTAATAAGAAACTTGAGCGGTTCGCTCCAGTCGCTAATCTGTCCCGCTGTGTCGGTGGCGCGGATCCGCCAGAAGTAAGCGCCCTGTCGCAAATCACTGGCATTGAACTGGGTCGCGACCAACTGATCGCGTTCGATGACTTTGCCTTCGGCAACGAAGAAAGGCGAGGTTGCGACCTCGACGCGGTAGTAGGCCGGAACGCCCGATTGCGGTTTTTGCCAACGAAGCGCCACCGTCGCCGAGCCGTTGCCGCCGACAAATACTTTTTCCATATTATGCGGCTGAAGCGGTTGCGGAACTTCCAGCAAACGCTGTGGCTTCGACATCGTTCCTTGTCGGTTCACGGCAATATACTGACCACCTTGCAGCGAAGCTTTCTCACCCGATCGATTGACCATTTCCACGGAGCCGGTGTTGACGCGAATCTCTTCCGTCCCTTCCTTATTGACGCCAAAGCTGGCCTGGGTTTGCTCGCCAATTTGGGTTTGGGTCTTCGGCGTCTCGACCACATTCTGACCCTCGCCCTGCGGCTGGGTCCGCACCAGCATCTGGCCGCTATCGACGACCACGTGCACGTTGCTGCGCTTACCATCTTCAGCGCCGGCATTATCGCGAATGATGATGGTGCTGTTCGGCCTCAGTACTACCGTTGAGCCGTCGGCCATGTTGATGCGGGCGCGGCCGTCAGCCTGAGTTTGCACCGTGTCGCCAGGATAAAGCTGCGTGTCATTGCTCGCGACAATCACTTCGCGCGTGGCCGACCGAATCACTCGCACGTCGCCCTCGAACGACATAAAGCGCGCTCCGGCCGGCAAATCAGTCCGAATGGCGACATTCTTTAGCGGGTTGCCGTACTTCCACACGTAAAGCGATGCGCCCGCGACCAGCACGCATGAGATACCAACGAGCACCGCGATGTAAATCGCGCGCCTTTGAATTACCCACCACTCGATTTCGAAATGGCCGACTTTGGTTCTCATCAGTCCTTTAAGAGAAGGTGAAGACGGAGCGTCGGGGAGGAGCCTAACTAAGCCAAACACAGATTAACACATGAAGTCCGATCGTTCAAGATGCTTATTTTACTGCGGTTTATGGGCTTTGCGGTCAGCCTAGGTAGGTACCAGAAACCGGACGTAGATTGGGTTAGAGATGATCCAAGGCTGGTCCTTAGTCGGGGACGGCATTGAGGCGAGATACGCCTCGACGCGGTAGGCGCCGGGGGCGTCGACCGTGAACTCAACCGCGGTGCCCGATTTTTCGGTCAGGGCGATGCCATCCCTATAGAGTACGAAGCGACTCGAAAGCGGTGCGGCAGCACGCAATTGTAGAACGCTGATTGAGACAGTCTCGTCACCCATAATGCCGGCTTTTGGACCAACGGTGGCAAATGTAAACCCCTTTCCATCGCCAAACAGATCAAAGGAGACGTAGCAGTGCCCTTGCGAGATTGCCTCAAGCAAAGACTCCCGAGTCAGTCCCTTATCTTTCTTGATCAGCACGTGAGTGCGCACGATGCGAAAACTTCGTTCGTAAGGATCCAGCTTCACGCCCAGCCACTGTTTCCCGGAAGCATCATTCATGCTCAGGCCGATGTTCGAATGCGCGTCATTGCCGGCGATGGCTACCAACTTGCGAGTCCCTCCAAGCATGGCTTGGTCCCAGCGATTCAAGTTCGCGGCCGGACGCGCAAAGAAGTTCGCGAACATCAAATCAGCCACGCCGCGATCAGACCACACCGAGTCGAAGACGGCGACGAACGCGTTGTACTGTCGCGCGTTTGTGAAGAGATTGTAGACCTCGACTCCGTCGACTGAACTTGATTGCCAGTTCTGAGACTCAGATGGATAAGTTGCGAACGCGAGGCCTCCCGCTGATTTCTGCTTCGCTATAACTTCCTGAGTTGTTTGCGTGCTCATCGATGCGGCGTCTGCTGATCCCGGAATCAGTAAGAGCCGATCACCACTTGCGGTCGCCACTTCATTGCCGTTTAGGAACAGGATGCCCGCGTGCACGCCGCTAAGTGTCATTGCCGAAGTATCGAACTCTGCCTGCGGATGCTCAGTCATGATTAGAAAATCAAGTTGGTTTGCTTTGGCGGCGGCAATCAGCTCCGCGAACGTGCCTGTGCTGTGTCCGCCGAGCGAAGAGTGAACATGGATCACGCCCTGGTAATCAATGAAATCGCTTTCACTTTGCGGCGCCGCTCGCTGTGATTCAAGCTGCTGAATTGCTTTCTGCAAACGAGCGAGGCGATACCTACGGTAGGCAAAAGGAAGCTGGGACAGGACCACGAGCCCCAGCAGCACGATCAGAATCTTTCTGCGTCTCATCAAACGGATAAGTTCTCAACTGTCGAAATCAACCGAAGCGACGTGTTCGCTTAGGCCGCGACCAAAGTCAGCGACCTTCACGTGTTCGGGATGAACAGTGTAGGCGTCCAGCGCCGGACGGTCGCGAAAGACAGCCACCAGACCGGTGTCGTACGAACGCGTCAGATGCACCGTGTCGAAGCCTACCGAGAAGCCTTCGATTCCCGGAACGACGCGGCTGACGCTTCTCAGCCGGGCGACATGCTCTTCGCGAGTAGCTTGCGGAACGTCAGCGCGATATTTCCAGACGACGATGTGTGTCAGCACTTTGCGGCTTTGCTCCTTTGCGTCTTTGCGTGAATCATTCGGCGAGCCGATTGACGACCCTGGTGATTCCATCCTTGATCAAAGCCTCCCCGAAATTAATTAGAAGGCCGAGGCGCTTATCAGCCACTCGCAAGTATGTCAACAACTGCTTCTTGTGAACGGGAGCGAGAACCTCAAGAGATTTGATCTCGAGATTACTTTGCCTTCGACTATGAGATCTGCTCGGAAACCAACGTCCATGCGAACCTCTTCATGAATGACTGGCAGCGCTTGTTGCTGCGAGACGTGAAGTCATTTCATAACCCATGATGGCCTCGTAAACTGACTCAAGCAAGCCGGGTCCCAGTTGCTTATGAATTCTGTAGGAACGTCAACAATAATCGCGGCAATCTCGTTCTCAGTCATCGGAGTGGAAGCTGTGTTGTTAGTTCACGCAAAGACGCAAAGGGGCAAAGCCGCAAAGAAAACTTGACTCAAGAATTACGAAATGTCAGCGAGCGGAAAGCTTTTTCAATTGCTCGTTCAATAGCTCCCAGGCGCGGCGGACGTGGCGTTCGGCCGTGCGAATGTTTCCGATCGAAAGGCGCAGAGTAAGCTTGTCGTTCAACTTGGTGTGCGACAGAAAAGCTTCGCCGTTCGCATTCACGCCACCCATAATCGCTTCGTTGAGAGCGTCAAGTTGTTTCGCTATAACTTCCTCAGTTTCGCCTTCGACCGGCGGACACGCGCGAAAACAAACCAGCGCAAACGGCACTGGCGCCATCATCTCCCAGTCCGGCGATTCTTCGACCCACGACGCGAACAGTTTTGCCAGACGGCAATGTTCGCGGATGCGTTCGGCGAGTCCTTCACGGCCGAAGTAGCGAATGATCATCCACAGTTTCAGGGCGCGAAAGCGGCGGCCAAGCTGGACGCCGTAATCTGATCCGCTGCGCACCTGATCCTGTTCCGGGGTGCGCAGATATTCCGGCACGAGCGAAAAAGCCCGCCGCAGCAAGTCCATGTGCCGGCAATAAAGCACTGAAAGATCGAAGGGCGTGAACAGCCATTTGTGCGGATTGAGCACGAGTGAATCTGCGCGATCACAGCCGGCGAGGATGTGCCGCATCTCAGGAACGATTGCGGCCGGACCTGCATACGCGGCATCAACGTGCAGCCACATCGTGTGCTGCTCGCAGATCTCTACAATCGCAGGCACCGGATCAACGCTTGATGTTGAAGTGGTTCCCACGGTCGCGACGACACAGAACGGACGGATGCCGTTGCGCTTGTCTTCCTCGATCGCTTCAGCGAGCGACTCCGGGTTCATGCGAAACTCGGAGTCAGTTGGAATCTTGCGCAGCGCGCGCTGCCCCAATCCCAGCGTGATAATTCCTTTATCGATCGAGGAGTGTGCTTGCTCGGAGGCGTACACGCGCAGCAGCGGCAGGTCCGTGCGCCCGCTCATGCCTTCTTCGCGGATACGCAGTTCAACGCCTTCGCGGGCGGCGGCGATCGCGTGCATGCTGGAAACCGACGCCGTGTCGTAGATAAACCCGCTCATGCCGGCATCGAGACCGATCATCTGTCGCAACCAGTCAAGGGTGACTTCTTCCAGTTCGGTTGAGGCCGGGGACGTTCGCCACAGCATCGATTTCACGTCGAAGGCCGCGCTTAACAGCTCACCGAAAATTCCCGGCGCGGAAGTTGATGTGGCGAAGTAAGCGAAAAACGACGGATGACTCCAGTGCGTCAGCGCGGGGACGATCAAGCGATCGACATCGGCGAGAATCGTTTCCATCGCCTCGCCTTTTTCCGGTGGCGACGAAGGCAGTTGCGCCTTTAATTCACCGGGCTCAACTTGCGCGAGCACTGGCAGTTCTTCGATGCGCTCGAAATAGTTCGCGATCCAGTCGACGATCTCATGACCGAAGCGGCGAAACTCTTCCGCGGGCATGTCACCGGTTGGTGGTGCAACTTCGCTTGACTTCTTTTCCGAGATAGACATGAAGAGTTTGCGCCCGTTTTTTTGATTCGCTGTTCTTCGCGCCTTTGCGCCTTGGCGTGAGAATTACTCGTACAAACCATTCACGACGCGGGTAATTCCATTCTTGATTAACTCAAACCAGTTCTCACGCAAAGGCGCAAAGACGCAAAGTTCAGGAAACGGCGTAAAGAACTAAAACCCCAAAGGCTGGAGCGGCCGGGGGGCTGTGCCTTCAAAGAACCAGCTCGCCCCGACCCGCAGACGATGATGCCAGGTCGGCAGGCGTTGAGTGTAGAGCGCAAACCGCGCTTGCCGCGCCAGCGGACCGCTGATCACCTTTCCGGCGGAGAGCACCGCAGCCCGCTCGGTGCCGAGGCTTACCGCTTCACCAAGTTCGACAAAATGTCTTGACTTAAGTTCGCGGCCCTCGATGAATCGACGCACATTGGAAGCCAGCAGGCTTGATTGTTGAAACGCAAGCTGCGCAGTGCCCGCGAGCGTAGGCACGACATCTTTATAGAAAGCGATATCCCCAAGCGCGAAAATATTTTCGTGACCGCGAACTAGTTGTTCCACGAGCGGATTGACGCGCACGCCCGCGACCCACACGACGGCGGCAGTCGCCACTTCAGTCTGCTCGTGGTTGTGTTCGAGCCTAATACTGTTTGGGGCAACGCGTACGACGCGCGTTTGTGTGTGCACTTCAACGCGAGATTCGAACAAGGCCTGCTCGACAAACTTGCGTATCTCTTCGCCCATGCCCGGAACGACGTGGTCGGTCATCTCGATCACCAGCACGCGCGGCTCGCCCTGCAAAGCTCGCCGTCGCAGGGCATCTTGCAGCAGATCGGCCATCTTCGTCGACAGCTCGACGCCGCTCGCGCCGCCCCCCACGACTGCGAAAGTCAAAGCGCTGCGCGCGTCCTGGGGCGCGGCATCAGGCTGAACCCGATCCAGCGCCTCAGTCATTCGCCGTCGCAAATGATTTGCATCGACGAGCTTCCGGAAAGGCAAAGCGTACTGCTCGGCGCCTTCGACGCCGGCAAAGTTGGTCACGCCTCCCAGCGCCAGCACCAGCACGTCGTACGAAATTGACTCCGCGCGCTCCGCTACCGTGACGGCGCGAGCCTCCAGGTCGATTGTTGTCACTACGCCGCGAACGAAGCGCACTCTTTCATCGAGCAGCTCTTTGCAGTCAGGAGCGATATGCCAGGCGTCGACCTCGCCGCTCAGATATTCATAGAGCATCGGCTTGAACAGAAAGTGATCTTCGTCGCTAACCAGCGTCACGTCACCTGTTCCGGCCAACTCAAGCGCGCTGAACAGCCCGCCGAATCCGCCGCCGAGGATTAGAATTTTGGTTGTCGCTGGTGCCATCAACCTCGCACTATTGTTAGGGAATCGGCAAATCTTATCAGAGAAGCAGGTCGCGCGCACCAGTCAGGCGACAGCCGGATTCGCTGGTCGCTGGACAGTCGAGCGAGCCAGATGTTAGTTTTACACGTGTAATTTGACGTTTTCGCGGTTTGACCGTCGTTCACAAGTGGGCTTACTGCGACTTAGGAGGACCATTTTTAGCAGTGGCATTAGCAAGGGAAGCAAAAGAACAGATCGTCAGCGATTATCGCGCGCATGAGACGGACACGGGTTCGACGCCCGTACAGGTCGCACTACTCAGCCGGCGCATCAACGAACTCACCGAACACTTCAAGACACATAAGAAGGACAATCACTCGCGGCGGGGCCTGCTAAAGATGGTCCAGCAGCGACGCACTTTGCTCGATTACTTGAAGCAGACGGATATACAACGCTACCACGAAGTGGTGGGCCGACTGGGACTGCGCCGATAGTCGGACGCGCCGGTCGGATCCCTGGAAAAGATCAAGACGAAAAATCGAACGAGAGAATCTTCGAATCTCGGCACTGAAAAAGCCCGCGTCAATCGAAGAGCTTGTGCCCGAGCCGAACGTGACGGCGATACCGGGAGCCAGGCGGCGCGTGTGGCCTAAACAATCCGAAGGCGGCGAGAGCTTCACGGCTAGGCTCTGCCGCCTTCTTTTTTGGAGTGCGCTGACTGGTTAGCGCTTTCGAAAGCGGACCAGTCGCAGCCCTCCATGACCTAAAACCAAAGCGCGGCGGATGAGACGCCGCGTGCCTGCCCCGGGCAGGTATTGTCAAAGGAGACAATGAAAAATGACAGTTAAGAAATACCTCAAAGAATCAATCAAAGTTGGTGATCGCGATCTCAGCGTTGAGGTTGGTCGCGTCGCCAAGCAGGCCGACGGCTCTTGCGTTATTAGCTACGGCGATACCATGGTGTTGTGCGCGGCGGTCGGCGCCAGCTCGCCGCGCGAAGGCATCGACTTTTTTCCGCTCACAATCGAGTACCGCGAATCGAATTACGCCGCCGGGCGGATTCCCGGAAACTACTTTCGACGTGAAGGCCGGCCCAATGAAAAAGAAGTGCTGACCTGTCGCATGATCGACCGGCCCTGCCGGCCCTTGTTCACCGATGGTTACCGCAACGAGACGCAGGTTGTGACGACGGTAATCTCGGCTGACATGGACAACAATCCCGACGTAATCGCGATCACCGGCGCGTCGTGCGCGCTTTATCTTTCGGACATTCCGTTTCCGAATCCAATTGCCGGCGTGCGCATCGGCTTGATCGACGGCCGCTACATCGTCAATCCGACTTACGATGAAGTGCGCGAATCTCGTCTCAATCTAATCGTGGCCGGCACGGAAGAAGCCATCAACATGGTCGAGGCCGGCGCGCAGGCAGTGTCGGAAGAGATCATGGTCGAGGCGCTGATGCTGGCGCACAAGGAAATCAACCGCTTGTGCCGCTGGCAGAAAGAGCTTTACAAAGCGCTGGCGATCGAGAAGCGGCCCGTCGAACCGCTGCCGCTGAACGAAGAAATGATTGGCGAGATCGAACGCAACTATGCCGAGCGGCTGCGCGCGGCGCTCGACACTACCAATCAGGAAAAACGGGCGAGTTACGCCGCCGTCGATGCGCTGAAGAAGGAAGTGGTCGAGTCATATCCGGAAGATCAAATTGAAAGCCGGATGATGGCCAAGAAGTGCTTCGACCATTTGAAAGAAAAGATTTTCCGCGACGACATCCTGAACCATCGCCGCCGGCCTGACGGGCGGCGCTTTTCGGAGATTCGCCCGATCACCTGCGAGGTCGGATGGCTGCCGCGCGCGCACGGTTCGGCGCTGTTTACGCGCGGTGAGACTCAGGCCCTGGTCACGACGACGCTCGGCACGAAAGAAGACGAGCAGTTCATAGACGATTTGGAAAAGGGCGAACTCAAGCGGCGCTTCCTTTTGCACTACAACTTCCCCCATTACTCCGTGGGCGAAGTCGGACGCTTCGGCTCGTCTTCGCGCCGTGAGATCGGACACGGTGCTTTGGCGCGCCGCGCTCTCGAAGCCGTGCTGCCC
>WNFE01001878.1_pt1 | contig 15347 bp, 19 predicted proteins | sample 5400451 | NCBI WGS metagenome assembly WNFE01 (sample SAMN13153344, study PRJNA577476) | soil metagenome | isolation source: 200 cm saprolite under Douglas fir tree site 2 hole 2 | place: USA:California | collected 2015-04-18 | reverse complement strand
CGCTTCCAGAGCCGCCCGTGGTCTCCACCCACACCGAAGCGATTCCGGCGGCACCGACGACCGAGGCGCTGGCCGAGTCCGTGCTCAACCCTTACGATGCCCGGACGACACCCATCCCCGAGGGCGAGCCCTATCTGGCGCAGCGCGGGGCCAAGCTCTTCCACGGTCGCGACTGCGGCTGGGCCAAGCGCATCCCTGAGGCCAACCGCGTGTACTTCAAGCGGGTCGCCGACGCGAAGGAGGCCGGCTTCTCGGCCTGCCCGGCCTGCGAGCCCTATGAGCCTATATAGCGGAACGGCTAGTGGACGAAGCTGAGACAGCAGAGTCGTGTGTGCGGGGTGCTCGCGACGGCCTGCCTTGACAGTTCCGACGGCTCCATCTAGAGTTACGTGGCCAATTCCTTCACCCCAGGGCCTCGGCCTCGGCGAGGCGCAATGCATCTGAGTCTCTCGCGCTCGCGCAGAACATTCCCAGACGCGCATTAGATCCACAATGGAGGTGGATAAGCATGGGAACTGCATCGCCGTCGGTGGTGGGGAGTCCGGCGTTGACCGGCGCCCGGTGGGTCCAACTGATGGTCGGCATTGTCGGGATGGTTGCGATCGCCAACCTCCAGTACGGTTGGGTCAACTTTCGGATGCGACGCCCCTGAGTCAGCTCCAGTTTACCCGTCAGGGCAAGCCGGCTCGGCGGGCTCGACCGGGTGTACGATGTCGGCCCCGCAATCGCAGGCCATCCAGACCCGCTCACCCTCCACCAGCTCACCGCAGCGTCGATGCTCCTGGAGGAAGGCGCCGAGGGTGCCGAGCAACTCGGACATCTCTCGGCTCGTTGGCGGACAGGCACTTGAAGGCAGGCCGCGCCCGTAGTCTTTGGTACACGGGCAGCGCCCGGCTAACGAGCTACTGGGGTATCCAGATCCACTGATACGGGGAGTACACGCCGTCACCGTGGAGCACGTACCGCCCAGTCGGATAGACCACCTCGCGCTGTACCGGCGGCGCTGGCGGCGCCACGTAGATCGGAGCGGGCTCCACCACAACGACCGGCGGGCTGTAGACCGGGTACGGATAGGCGTACAGGTAGGGAGGGTAGTAGGGCTGGTAGTAGTACGGATATGGAGAGTACGCGTACGGGGCAACGATGCCGATGCCCACGTCGATGTGGAACCCGCCATGATGCCCTCCGTGCCTATGGTCCCCCGCTTGGGCGGGCCCGGCAGCCGCTGCCAGCACCACCAACGCCAGGACTAGTGCGCGGACCATTGGCCGCCTCCTCGAATGCCACCCTGACTACTCTGACGGTTTAACTGACTGGTCCATGCACGGGTTCCTGCTTTTATCCGTTGGTCTAGCCCGCAAGCACAGCTTCGAGAGCGGCCTCGTCTTCGTGAAGCCACGCCTCGCGCTCTCAGCCGCTGGCCGGCGCCAGGGACGGTACGAGGAGCCAGCCGTGCTCAGACGCCTGCTGAAGGCGGACGGAACGGCTGTTCCGGTCAGTCCGCCCGACTTCATCAGGCCCGCCCGGAGCACCAGGCCCTTCCCCGAGGTCGGAGAGGCAGGGACTGGGCACACCGCATACTCGTCGGCGCTGCCCCCGTGGCAGAGATGCTGTCGGCTCACGGCGGCCCGTCCTTGCCCATCAGGTCGAGGGCAGCGACGAGCAGCTCCCGGATCTGCTGATCCCGGGCGTGGCGGAGCTGTGCTTGCCGCCGCCGACTAAGCTCGGCGCGGCACCTGCCGGAGCAGACCCGTTGCCGGGGCCTGAGTGGCTTGTCGCAGATGGGACAGAGGCGCCCGCCGGCGTTCGCGGGGGAGCCCTCCACAAGCGCACGTGCGGCTTCGGAAGGGACTTGAGCGCTTAGGGAAGGCCCTCTCATCGGCAACACTGAATCCTGCACGTCTGTGGAAGGCGCAGCGCTCTGGACTCCGGGGCACCACTGGGCAGGAAATCGCTGGCTCGGGCCGCCCCCACACGAGCAAAAGGGCGACATTCGCCGATCGATGACGGCGCGCCGTTGGGCGTCGGATGCGGCCCGGTAGAATGAAGAGCGTCATGGCGGATCAATGCATCTACCCGGGGCCGCACGGAGACATGTCGGACGAGCACTACCTTCCTGCGGCCCTCGGCCGGTTCCGCGGCTGCGAGCCGTTGGAAGGGCGGGTTTGTCGGCCCTGCAACACATACATCGGCGACACCGTCGAGACTGAGTTCCTTCGAACTGGAGCCATCGCGTTCTTCCGGTGGATGGTGGGAGTCAGCGGTCGAGACGGCCTGCTCCCCTCGCCTTTCTATCGGCGGGCCGCCGGCATGCCGCCCATCCACATGACGGGGCGCGCACCCGGTTTCGCCTACGACTTGCTCTGGGAGGTGGACCCGAGCACGCAGGACGTCTATCCACTCCGGCAGATTGTGTTTGAGCATCAGCTTCTGGCGGAGCCGCGTGCGGTGCCAATCCATGACCGAATGCGTGATAATCCCGAAGCCCTGGTAGAGTTGCTGCGGGACTGGGGCCTGGGTCGGGGACAGCCGATTCGGGTTTTCGCAACGCCCGAGGAGATCCCCTGGGTGACCGATCTTCTGCGGAGCCTGGGATACGCTATCCTGCCGGCTGGGCCGCTACCGAGTTCCCGGCCCAGAAGATCCAGCTCATCGCAGAGGTGACCGTCAGCCACGTGCACTTTCGCGCCGTGGCCAAGATCGGCTTCCACTACGTGCTGAAGATGTTCCCGGACCTGACTGGGACGGAGGCCGAATTCGCCCCCATCAAGGATTTCATCTGGGCCGGACGTGGCGACGTGGCCCAGTTCGTGAGGCAGAGGTCCGATCAGTTCGTGAGGAACTTTGAGCGAGCGCGGCCAACCCAGTGGATGCACATCCTGGCCGTGGAAAGGACCTACAACGTCATCCTCGCGCACGCCCAGTTCTTCGCCGGTCCCGGCATCGTCCCGCCACCGTATATCATACGGATTGGCCGCAACCCGGCGAGAATCGACTCCCGGCGAGAGGTTCGCGGACACCAGTTCGTAGTCCTCGATCCGGCAGCGGGTACGGGCGAGATGGTTGATGCGGAGCCAGCTCAGTTCATCTGGGTTCCCTGAGCGGGTGATGAGGGCGGGCTCCCGACCTCGGCTGCGGGGCCGGATTGCTACCGAATCGCTACCACTCCAGGCTATGCGGGGAGAAGGATGCAGCATGGCCGTTCAGGCCTGATCGGTTGTTTTCTCCCCTCTTACGTCATCCTGGCTTTCCTGTCATCCTGGCTTTCCTTGCATGGAGCCTCGGGATACGCTATAAGAGGGGGCCGCTTCGCCGACCGCGCGTTTCCAGCCTCCATATTTTCAACGGGTTCCACGTCACTCAACCCCGCCAGCCGGCCCGTTGCTACCGTTGCTGCGCCGCTGGCCGCAGATCCGGACGATGCCGGAGTGAAGCCCACCCCGCGCGCCTGGACCTGGGCGGCCCTGATGCACCGGGCGTTTGCCATTGATGTTCTGGCGTGTCCCCATTGTGGGGGCCGGCTGCGCCTGATCGCCACCCTGCACGATCCCGCGGTCATCCGGAAGATCCTCGCGCACGTGGGGGTCGGCCCCTCAGGGCCGAGCCCCGGCCCCGCCCCACCGGAGCCCAGCGCCGCCGCGTCCTGATCCGATCGGCTCGGGGGCGCGGCGGACGCCGTCGTGCCAGCGCAGCGAGGCGCCATCGGCGCTGATCCGGCCGGGCCGCAGGGTGACGGCGACGGTGTGTCTGGCATCTGGCATAGCATCCCGCGCACCCGGGCCGGCTCGCTCGACCCGCGAGGAGGCCGCTAATGTGCGTTGTGCCGTCGGCTCCTGGGCGGCCGGCGTCCGAGTCTGGGAGGTTATGTCACGGGGACAGGGGCCACGAGTTGGGTGACCGCCGCGGAGGGCGTTGATGTTGGCTATCCTCATCCTCTCACTGAAGGTATCCGCTTCCGCCTCTTGCCCGGCATGCACGCCTGATCGTAGCGAACCTATGCGTAGGGGGCAAAGACAGACAACTTGACCCAGCCTATGCATAGGGGTATGAATCGGAAAAGAGGGGCGACCATGAAGCCGAGCCAGGCCAGCCGTCCTAGTACACCCCAGCTGGCGGGCGTGTCGAGATGAAGGCCCATCTGCAGGCGGGAACGGTCGTGTTCAGCGTCAAGGATACCGGGATCGGCCTGCCCCGCGCGCGCGCAGCAAGTGGTCGCCCACCTGGGTTTCGATGCTCAAGGCAGCATGGCCAGCCCGTCGCACCTGGTCGTGGTTCCTCGGGATTAGGCGCTGCCGGCTGAGGTCCTCGTACGAGCGCTGGATCGCGCGGGCGTCATGGTCCGCGACGTCACCGTGGATGCGGCGAACCTCGAGGATGTGTTCTTCGCCCTCGTCCGACACAAGAGGAACACACGATGAAGGCCACAACCCTCGGCGGACGAATCCTCCGCGAGCTGACCTTCACGGCCAAAGGGCTCGCGTGGCTTCCCGCGTTCACGCTTCTGCTGAGCGCGCTGGTGTACCTCTTCCTCACCAACGCCGACCTCAGCCTGATGGATCAAAAGACCATGATCTTCATGACCGCCAAGGCCATTCTGCTGCTGGGCATGCTCGCCGTGGCCATCGTCGGCGCGGATGCCGTGGCGGGCGACGACCGCGGAACCCTCGAGGCGCTCCTGGTCGCCCCCATCAGCCGTAGCCAGCTTCTGGGAGGCTATCTGATCGGGGCCGTCGCTCCCTGGGCAATCATGGTCCTCATCGCGCTCCCGTACCTGGCGGTGGTGTCCGCCGGCACGGGCGAGTTCTCCCTCACCACCGCCTACCTGGTCGGGACGGGCACCCTGCTGGCGTTGGGCGTCGCAGCGTGGACCGTTGGGCTCTCGGCACGAGCCGACTCCCTGCTGACGAGCCTTGTCGTGTACGCGGCCCTGGCGGCCCCGGCCGTCCTCAGCCCTGCACTGCGGGGGAACTGGGTCGGGCGCACCTACGATATGCTGGATCCGTTCTCCAACGTGATGAATACCCTCGACAGCGTCATCATCGACGAGCAAGGGCTCTCCCTTCAGACCATCCGGCTCCTGATGCTGGCGGCCTTCACCATGTCGGGCCTGCTCTACGCCCGATATCGCCTCGCGACCCTGTCGCTGGTCTGAGGGCGACCGTTGAGGGCGCGTGTCAACCTTCAGCCGGCGGACGTCGGCGGACTGACTCTGGTGCTGGCCGCGAGCATCGCCCTGCTCTTCTTCGATTTCGGCCGGCGGTTTCTCGCGACCAACGACGAGGCGCGGTTTCCGCTCCTGGCGCGCGACATCTTGGCGCACGGCCACTGGCTCCTCCCTGAGCTTAACGGCGTCCCACATCTGAACAAGCCGCCGCTCTACGCGTGGCTGATCGCCCTGGCGTCGTGGCCCACGGGTGCCGTGACTCAGCGGAACGCGGCGCTGGTCTCCCTGCTGGCGGCCCTGGCCGTGGTGCTCGGCACCTACTGGATCGCCCGCCGCCTCTTCGGACGGGACGTCGCCACGACGGCCGGCCTGATCGTGGTCACCACCGCCGGTGTGTTTACTCAGGCGCGGTTCCCCATGCCCGACATGGCCCTCGCCGCCGCGTTCACCGCTGCCATGGCCGCCTACGTGGCGGCCGAATTCGATGGGCGTCGATCCCCGCTCATTCTGTTCTACGCTGCCGTCGGGGTCGCATTCTGGCTCAAGGGTCCGGCGGGCCTCTTGCCCCTCGCGGTGGTCATCGCCGACACCCTCGCCACCCACGGGTGGCAGGGACCCGCACGTTTGGTCTCGCTTCCAGGACTCGCCCTGCTCGGGTTCCTGCTCGCACCCTGGCCCCTCCTCGCCGCTGCCGCCGGCGGCGAGCGGTTCACCCACACGGTCGTGGTCAATGACCTCTTGCTCTGGTACGTGCAGCCGCGCGGATGGAGCTGGCGCTTGATGACCGAGCCGTTCGGCCAGGCCTTCACCATCCTGCTGCCCTGGTCGCTGATCTTGCCCGCCGTTCTCTGGACCACGACACGCACGGCCGATCCGGGCCGCGGCCGGCGGCTGAGACTGCTCCTGCTCTGGCTGGTCGTCATGTTCGCCTTCCTCGCGATCTCGTCCCAGCAGCGTTTCCGGTACTACCTGCCGCTGTGCGTCCCGGCCGCTCTGCTCATCGCCGCGTGGTACGCCAGCCTGCAGCTCCGGCGGCCAACCGTCGTGCTGGCCAGCGTCTGGATTCTGGTCGCGGCGGGGCTAACCCTCGGTCAGGTGTACGCCGTGGCGCGGCACAACACGGACAGCAGCCTGAGCGTGAGTACGAGCCAGCTGCAGCAGGCGCCGGCGGCGCTCTACGCGGTGGACGTGCCGGAGCTCGTCTTCACCTTCTATCTAGATCGGCCGGTCACCCTGCTCCCCACCTACACCGACTTCCAGCGACAGGTCCTGGCTGGGCGCGACGCCTATTTGTTGATCGCTCCGCGAGCCCTGCCCACCACGTCCACCGATGTGCGCGAGATCGGGGTCGACCGCCTCAACCGGCATCCCATCTCGATCCTCCGGGCGGGGCATCACTCATGACAGCCGTCCTGCCCAGACGATCCGAACACGCAGGAGGCTAGGCGCCCGCCATGTGCGGCATCACCGGATTCATCGAACCGGGACCGCGCGCGAATCAGCGCGAGATCCTCCACCGGATGACGCACGCCTTGCGGCGCCGCGGTCCCGACGACGAAGGGTTCTATCACGACGCGCACGTCGCCCTCGGGATCCGGCGATTGAGCGTCATCGATCTTCGGACCGGGCAGCAGCCGATCTCGAACGAGGACGGCACCGTGCTGGCCGCGCTGAACGGCGAGATCTACAACTTTCGTGCCCTTCGCCTCGAGCTCCAGGGGCTGGGCCACCGCTTCCAGACCGCATCAGACGCAGAGGTACTCGTGCACGCGTACGAAACCTATGGCCCCGAGTGCGTCGCCCGGCTCGACGGGATGTTCGCGTTCGCCATCTGGGACGCGGTCCGGCGCACGCTCGTGCTCGCCCGCGACCGGATGGGGGAGAAGCCCCTGTACTACTCCGCCGGAGCCGACGCATTCGTATTCGGTTCCGAGCTGCGCGCGGTACTCGAGCATCCGGCAGTGCCCCGGGAGCTGAGCCTGGAGAGTCTCGTCCGCTACCTGGCCTTCGAGTACGTCCCCGCGCCTCACTCGATCCTGGCCGGTATCGCCAAGCTCCCGCCTGGCCACATGCTAACGATCTCCCCGGGAAGCAAGCCCGACATCATCCAATACTGGGATCTGCCGTTCAATCCGGACTATTCCGTCAGCGAGCACGAGTGGGTCGAGCGCCTCCGCGCGCAACTCGAGGCATCCGTTCGCCAACGGATAGAGGCGGATGTACCGCTCGGGTTCTTTCTGAGCGGCGGAGTCGATTCGAGTGCGATCGTCGCCGTGGCGGCCCGGCTGAGCGGCACCCAACCGCTCAAGACATTCTCACTGGGCTTCGCGGAGTCCAGCTACGACGAGCGCCCCTTCGCGCGGGCGATGGCCAGGCACTGCGGCACAGAGCATAGCGAGATGGTGTTCTCATCCGCCGACGCAGCGGCCCTCATCGAGAACGTCGGCGACCTGCTTGATGAACCCCTGGTGGACAGCTCATTTCTGCCGTTCTACGCACTGGCGCGGTTCGCTCGCAAGGAGGTGACGGTGGCCCTGAGCGGCGACGGCGGCGATGAGCTGTTCTGTGGGTATCCAACATTCCTCGCCGACTCGGGCTCCCGGTGGGTTCAACGCCTGCCCCAGGCGCTCGTGAGCTGGGGCCGCAGAGCGGTGGATAGCCTGCCGCCGTCCAGCAAGTACGGCAGCATCGAGTCGCTCCTGAAGCAATTCGTCCGCGGACTGGGGTATGCACCGGAGGTTCGCACCCAGCTTCTCCTCGGCGGGCTCACCGGCCTGGAGCGTTCCGCGCTCCTGTCGGCCGCCGTGCGTGAGGCGTCCGCGGGGTTCGACCCCTACGAGGATTTGACGCGGGTCGTCGCCGAGCTCCCGGAACTGAACAGCGTCGATCGACTGATCTACCAGCACTGCAAGTTCTACCTGGCTGATCAGAATCTGGCCACCGTCGATCGCGCCAGCATGGCGAGCGGCCTCGAGGTGCGGGCGCCCTTCCTGGATCACGCCCTGGTGGAGCTGGCCGGCCGGATCCCGGCTCACCTCAAGCTCAGCGGGTGGAAAACCAAACACATCTTGAAGCGGGCGCTCCAGGGCGCACTCCCTGCGAGGATCATCCATCGTCGCAAACAGGGGTTCGGCGTCCCGATCGCGGCGTGGTTGCGGGGACCGCTGCGGCACGCACTCGAGGAGAGACTGGCGCCCGAGCGCGTGGCTCATCGCGGCCTCTTCGAGCCGGCGACCACGCGACGGCTCGTGGAGGAGCACGTCGCCGGACACAGGGACCATCGGAAGATCCTCTGGGGCCTCCTGATGTTCGACGCCTGGTGCGATCGATATCTGCCTGATGCCCGATGGGCTTGACGTCCCTGGCCTCAACCCGAACCCATGGAGACCACACCATATGCCGATCCACGCCGGCGGCCGGCCGTTCTTGGCGGTGATGCTCGGCCTCTCCCTTGTCGTCGGGATCACCCCGGCGCGTGCAGAGGTCGCGTCCGCGGGGCCCGAGGGGTCGAGCCCGCTGCGCGTCCAGATCTCCGCAACCGGCGCGGCCCGGGTCGCCGGCGACCATGAAACGGTCACGGTCACAGTGACGAACACCGGGTCGACGCCGCAGCAGGATGTCCTCGTGCTGCTCTCGCTGGTGGACGTGACGGGCTCGCTCGCCACCCCGCTGGGCCTGGAAGACTGGACCCCAGCCCCCGAGGCGGCCTACGCCGCACAGCTCCTTCCGGGGGCCAGTGTCAGCCGGACGTGGCGGCTGCGGATGATCCAGGCGGGCCGCCTCGTGGTCTCCGCCACGGCCGTCGCCGGCGGAGAAGTCAGTCACCGGAAGGATCACACTGATGCCCATTCCGCTTGCGCGCCCACCCGTCGATGACGAGATCAAAGCCGCGGTGCTGGCCGCCATCGACTCCCGCCAGTACATCCTCGGCCCCGAATGCACGGCCTTCGAGCAGGAGTTCGCCCGATACATCGGCAGCAAGCACGCCGTACTCACCAGCAGCGCCACCGCCGGCATCTGGGTGGCGCTCAAGGCCTTCGACGTCAAGCCCGACGACGAGGTGCTCGTGCCCTCGCACACCGCGTTCCCGACCGTCGAGGCCATCTGCTTCGCGGGTGCCGTGCCCGTATTCGTAGACGTGGACGACTCCTACACCGTCGATCTGAAAGATGCCGCTGGGAAGATTTCTCCCCGAACGGTCGGCTTCGTCCCCGTACACCTCTACGGCCATCCGGCCGATTTGCCCGGTCTCCGGCAACTCTGTGCTGAGCGCAGCCTGTGGCTGCTGGAAGACTGCGCCCAGGCGCACGGCGCCACGTGGCAGGGACGCAAGGTCGGGAGCTTCGGACGGGCCGGCATCTTCTCCTTCTATCCCTCCAAGAACCTCACGGTCTTGGGCGACGGCGGGCTCCTCGTGACCGATGAGGCCGATGTCGCCGACCGCGGTCGGCGGCTCCGCGACCACGGCCGCCTCAGCAAGGACGTGCACGCCGAGATCGGCTTCAATCTTCGCTTCAACGACATCCAGGCGGCCGTGGGCCGCGTGCTGCTGCGCCGCCTCGACTCGATGAACGATCACCGGCGCTCGCTCGCCGAGCGCTACCGGACCGGACTCGCGGACCTTCCCTTGGCGCTTCCGGGCGAGAGGCCCGGCGCCCACCACGTGTTCCACCTCTACGTCGTCCGTACTCCCCAGCGTGATGCCCTCGCGCGGTTCCTCAAGGAACGTGGCATCGCCACCGGCATCCACTACCCCGTGCCGAGCCACCAGCAGCCCGCGGTCGAGGCCTTCCATCCGCCAGTACTACCGCAGACGGAGCGCCTCGTCCAAGAAATCCTGACCCTGCCCCTCTCGGCGGGCCACACGGTTGGCGAGGTGGACGAGGTGATCGCGGCCGTGCGGACGTTCTTCGGCGCCCGGTGACGCGCGCGGGAGACGCACGTGAACATTCTCCAGCTCTACCCGAAGTCGGGCTACTTCATGGGAGCGGCCGTGCAGCTCGTGCAGTTGGCCGGAGGCCTGGCAGCGCGGGGCCACCATGTCGTGGTGGCCACGCGGCCGGGCGAGGGCTGGGTGGCCAGGTGCGTCGAGGCGGGCCTGCCGTACCATGCGGTGTCCATGCGCTCCGAGGTGGACGTGCGCTCCGTTCCGGATCTTGTTCGACTCATCCGGCGCCATGACGTGCAGGTGGTCCACTGTCACAAGGGGAAGGCCCGCACCCTCGCCCTCATGGCCGGGTTGTTCGTCAGGATCCCGGTGGTGATCCTGCAGCGTGGCGTCAGCTTCCCACTCGATGTCTTCAACCGCCTCGGATACACAACGCGCCGGGTCACAGCCATCGTGGCGGTGTCCGAGTCGATCAAGGAGGGTCTCGTGCGGCAGCGGGTGCCCGCGCACAAGATCCACGTCATCTATTCGGGGACCGACACGGGCCGCTTCCTCCCAGTGTGGACCGGCAGAAGATCCGGAAGGAGCTCGGGCTCTCCCCCGACCACTACCTGATCAGCCAGATCGGCATCCGGAGCTGGAAGGGCAACGACGATACCCTGGACGCCATGTATCTGATCGCAGAGCGAGCGCCCCAAGCCCGCCTTCTCTTCGTCGGGGCCAACGCGGTCAAGGAGAAGATCTTGCGGCAGAACGCCGCGACGCGGGGCCTGGCCGGTCGAGTCTCGGTGCTCCCCTACCGCGAGGACGTCCCGGAGATCCTCGCGGGCAGTGACGTCTGTGTGGACGCCTCCTACGCCGGGCTCGGCATTACCGGCACTCTGCGCGAGGCGCTGGCGGTCGAGACCGCGGTCATCGGCACACATCTCGAAGGGAACCCCGAGCTGATCGAGGACGGAAAGACTGGCCTGCTTGTTCCACCCCGCAACCCGGAGGCCCTGGCCAACGCGCTCCTGCGTCTGATCGACCACCCCGACCCCATGGCTCGCGCGGGGCGTGAACGCGTGGTGACCACGTTCTCGCAGGAGGTCAAGGTCCTCCGGACGGAGGCACTCTATCGGCGACTCCTTGATGAGAAGGGCCTCAGCCTCGCCAGCAGGACTGAGAGCGCACCGTGAGAGGATGGCTGATCCTCATCTTCACCCTTCTGACCGGGGTCATCGTCGGGATCGGTGCTACGACGATGGGCCCGGTTCTCGTAGCCCCGTATTTGCCCAAGGCCATCAGCGGTCAGGGTGAACGAATTCACGGCGAGGTCGTGCGGAAGCAGCGCGACACCAATCGACTCTTGGTGAAAGTGGGCACGCCTCAGGGGCCGATGCTGGTCACCTTCACGCGGAAGGTCGCCGAGCTGGACTTGCTTCTTGAACCGGGGGATACGGTGACCCTCGTCACGACCGGCTATGCCACCTTCCGCAGCAGGAGCGCATGAAGGTGTGCAACGCGCAGGCCGGTCACATGAAGGGCGATGAGCGGAAGGCATTCATGTCGCACTGCTTAAAGGGCGGCGCCGCCACGCCGATGACCCAGCAGGAGAAGATGAAGAAGTGCAACACCGACGCGAGCGCCAAGTCCCTCAAGGGGGATGAGCGCAAGACATTCATGAGCGAGTGCTTGAAGGCTGACAAGAAGTAGCCAACTTCTGCCGCGTCCCCATCACCAAGGAGGATCGACATGAGTCACTACCGCGACACGGATGACCTAAAGGCCCGGCGCGAGGCCGTGCCCGGCATGGCGCTGCGCCGCGTGGCCTGATGGCCGGGGGCGACGCGACCGCGGGGCCTCTCGCGCGCCTCGGGACCGACCCGAAGGACCACGACGCGGTCCTGCAGGCGGTGCGCTTCGAGCTCTACCGCGAGAACATCTACGGCGCCCTCGAGATGGTCGAGGCCGCCCACGCCGCGTACCCGAATCCGCGCTACGCCGAGCAGGCCGCCCGCATCCGCTCGTGGCTCACGCACCTGGCGAGCCGCGAGGCCTACATCAGCGCCCAGGACGAGCAGTACCGGCGCCTGCGTTGGCGCATGGGCCTCAAGCTAATCGAGAAGCGCATCCGCATGCTGCTCGGGCGCAAGACGCGCAAGATGATCGAGCGGCGCGGGCGGGACCCGGAGTTCCAGGCGCTGGAGCGCGAGGTGGCGACGGTGCGCCCGCGCCGCGTGCTGGACGCGGGCAGCGGCGAGGGCGGCGTGGCCATGGCGCTGGCCGCGCGCTACCCCGACATGGAGGTGGACGGCGTCGAGGTCTCCGCCACTAACGTGAAGATCGCCAGGCAGCTCAACCGTTTTCCCAACACGCGCTTCCGCCAGGGCCTGGCCGAGGAGGTGCACCTGGCCTTTCCCTCCGGCGCCTTCGACCTGGTCTACTCCTTCGCGGTGCTCGAGCACGTGCGCGACGTGGACGAGACGATTCGCTCGATCATGACCGTGCTGCGCCCCGGGGGCCGCTTCTGCTTCGTGGTGCCCATGCACGAATTCCGCGCCAAGGGCCCCATCCCCGACTACGCGCCGGTGCACGGCTACGCCGACCACTGCCGCGTCTTCAGCCAGGGCGAGCTCTACCAGCGCTTCGGCCACGAGAAGACCTTCCACTTGCAGAAGATCCCCGGCGCCTGGAAGCACGGCGAGCTGCCCGACTGCTTCGAGCCCATCGAGTTCGGATCGTTCTTCGTTTCGTACTCGAAGTAGACGGCTTCGCCCGGACGGCCGTCAAGTTGTAGCGCTGCTAGTAGGCTACGGGGTCCCCTTCATCACATCGAGAACTAGCACTGGGTGAACATGGCAATAGCCCTCTCAGGGCCTCCAGCCCTGGGAGGGGGCGATGGCGGACACGCGTGATGAGTATGGACTGCGGCATCGAGCAATCGAACTGCACCGACAGGGCATCGCCCGCGGCGTCATCCGGGAGCGCTTGGGGCGCGCCCGCTCCTGGGTGGCCAAGTGGTTGCGGCGGTATCGGGAGGAGGGGTGGGCCGGGCTGCGTTCTCGCAGCCGAGCCCCTCAGCGGCAATGGCAACGAACCCCCGACCGCGTCGTCGCGCGCATTGTGGCGATTCGAGAGACTCTGGAGCAGCGACGGACTCGACGATCGCGGTTTGCGGGCAGCGGCGCCGAAGTGGTCCACCTCGAGCTGCAACACCAACGGGTGCGGCCGGTGCCATCGCTCAGCACGATCGAGCGCATCCTCCGGCGGCACGGCTATCCCAAGCGGCGGCCGCGCCGGCGCAAGGGCGGCGAACCCTACCCGGCGCCGCGAGCTCGGCTCCCAGGCGATCTGCAGCAAACCGATCTGGTGGGGCCGCGCCATCTCCGCGGCCCCCGAGGGATCACCCGCTTCTATTCGGTGCACACCGTGGCGATCATCGGCCGGGGCGTGGCGACCACCCAGGGGCGCCACAAGACGGCCGAGTTGCTGTGCGAGCATTTTGTCCGCGCGTGGCGCGCGCTGGGGCCGCCCCGATTCTCGCAGATGGATAACGAGATGGCCGCGACCGGCGGGGGCCGATACCCCCATAGCTTCTCGCTCGTCATGCGCCTGCATCTGCTCCTGGGCGTCCATCTCCTCTTCATTCCGCCCGGCGCACCGGGGCGCAATGCCCACGTGGAGAGCTTCAACGATCTCTGGCAGGAGCGGGTGCTCCAGCATCCCTGTCCCGATCTCCGGGCCCTCCGGCGCACCAACCAGGCGTTCCTGCGCTACTACCACTTCGGCAAGCCCCACCGGGCGCTGCGGGTCGACGGCGACGGCACGCGCTATCCCGGACCGTGGTTGGCCCGTCACCGCGCCCACCTCCGGACCGTGCCCCCCTCGTTCTCGCTGGCCGCGTATCGAAACACCCACGGCCGCCTCCGGCTGCCGCTGGCCCGCGGCCGCGTGTCGTTCGTCCGCTCCGTCGATCCTCAGGGCGCCATCGACATCAACGGGAAGCGCTACGTCCTTGGCCGGAGACTCGTCGGCCGCTACATCACGGCCACCATCTTCACCCACCGCCGGATGCTCGTGGTCAAGGTGGGCGCCCGTCGCTACAAGCGATTCCCTTTCCCCCAGCACCGGCACGAACGCAACGCCGCCAGCGCCAGCGGCAAGGGGGCCTGGCTCGTGCCCGCAGCAGTTCACGTAGGTCTCGACGCGATGACTATTGCTGGAGGCGACGAAGGCCCGGTGCCTAGTTACCGTGGCTCGCTGGTCGATGCATGAGGATTCGGTACCTGATGTTTGGATACTGCCCATCGCCGACCGCCGTGAATTCCTTCCTCAACCTGTCGCGCGCTCACTCCCGTCGGAAGTAGACTGGCCCCCAGCACGCCTCGCTCGGGGTGTCCAGCATCGCGCGCACCGCATCGCACCGAGCCTGGTCGCCTACCGCATAAAGTACCTGCGGTTCCTTCCACAGCGCGTTGGCGGCCGGTCGCGCTCGGAAGCCCCACGCCTCTTCATCGCGCGGATCCCCGGTCACGCGTATGGGCGTGCAGGACTCCGGCGGCCGCGCCTCACAATGCGCGGTGAGGACCTCGTAGCCCTCGCGCAGCCGGATCAGGGCCGTCGGCCGTGCCGTCGCACAGGCGACAAACAACCCGGCGATCGGCGCGCTCACCAACGCGGCCAGGACGAGTCGCCGCGCCGGCCCTCGGGTCATCGCGGAACAGGTCCGCCGTCGTCCAACTGCACCATCACCGCGTTCTGGGACTTCGCGGGGCTTCAAAGTCACTGGGAGCCTGACGCCAAATCAATACCGCCTTGTAGGTCGTCGGCTCCTCGGCTTGGTTCACGAGGAGCCGCGCCACGTCGGGGAACAAGGAATTCGAATTGGCCCCGGCTATGACCGCTATGCCGTTGCTCAGATCCAGGCTCTTGGACAGGTGCTTCTCCCAGAGATCCCCACGCTCCTCGTGGAACCAGAGATACTCGAGCGGGTAGCGGATCGCTACCATCCGCTGACCATTCGTCGGCGCGTAGGGGAGAAAGTGCCGGGCGGGGCCCGTCGCTTTCAGAACGACGTGGGAGAGCTGCTGCGGCCGCCCGCGGCCACTCGGTTCGACGACCCAGACGCTGCGGTCGCCTGGCTTGCCGTCCCAGCGCACCTCGTCCCAGCGTGGCCCGCCGTCCCCGCCGGGCTTGATCTCGGCCAGCACCCGCACCGCGCCATAGGCCCGGGCCACCGTCTCGCTGGCCCAGCGGAACGTCCGGTCAGTCAGGAGCGGCCCCCGGGGCACATCGCCCCGGTCAAGGCTCGCC
>WNFE01001876.1_pt1 | contig 15351 bp, 14 predicted proteins | sample 5400451 | NCBI WGS metagenome assembly WNFE01 (sample SAMN13153344, study PRJNA577476) | soil metagenome | isolation source: 200 cm saprolite under Douglas fir tree site 2 hole 2 | place: USA:California | collected 2015-04-18 | reverse complement strand
CCCCGCGGCGGTTGCCTCGAAACCGGCGTCGCTTCCGGATCCGGTGCCCGAGGTGGTGTCGATCCGCACGCTCGCCGATGCGCTGAACGCGGCGACGAAGGGTATGGACGTCTGCATCACCCGCCTGCCGCTCGGCTGGAACGGAGCCTACCGCCATTTCCGGCATCCGCTCGATTACATCGGCTCCGAGGGCGGAGGCGGAGTCGGCGCGGGGCTTGGCATCACGGTAGGCGCAGCGCTCGCTCTGAAAGGCACCGGTCGGCTCCCTGTGGCCATCATCGGTGACGGCGATTTCCTGATGGGGGTGACGGCGCTGTGGACCGCGACGCACTACGGCGTTCCCTGTCTCGTCCTCGTCGCCAACAACCGCTCGTTCTTCAACGACGAGCTGCACCAGGAGCGGGTCGCGAAGGAACGCTCGCGCCCGGTCGAGAACCGCTGGATCGGCCAGCGCATCAGCGGGCCGGACATCGACCTCGCGATGATGGCGCGCGCGCAGGGCGCCGAGGGCATTGGCCCGATCATGAAGGCGGCAGAGCTGCGTCCCGCGATCGAGAAAGGCATCCAGGCCGTGCGCGGCGGGGCGGTGTGCGTGGTCGATGTGCGCGTCGCCCCCGGATACGACACCAACCTGAGCGCCTCGAGCGCGAGCCAGAAGCGCTAACCGCGGGTCGGATCAATCGAATGGAGGAGGAAATGCCAGCGGCGCGAATTCTGATTGTATTGGCGTCGAGCGTTGTTTTGGCGCTGGCCGCCGGCGAATCAACAGCCCAAAGCGGTGCCTGGCCGAACCGGCCGATCCGGTTCGTCGTGCCCTTGCCGCCGGGCGGTTCGCCGGATTACCTTTCTCGTCTTCTGGCAGAACATCTGCAGCCGGTGCTCGGTCAGCCGCTCGTGATCGAAAACAAGCCCGGCGCGGGAGGCAACATCGCCCGCGAGTTCGTTGCGCGGCAGCCCGCCGACGGCTACACCCTCCTGATGTCCGAATCCTCGCACATCATGGCCGCGGCCATCGGAGCCAAGCTTCCGTATGATCCGATCAAGGATTTCCAGCCGATATCGCTCGCCGCGACGATCCCGTTCGGGCTGACCGTGAACGCAAGCATGCCGGTGCGCACGTTGAACGAGTTTCTTGACTTCGCAAAATCGGCGCCGCGTCCTCTGACTTATGGCACCGCGGGTGTCGGCGCGCCCCACCACTTCGCCGCCGAGCTGCTGCGCGCGATGACCGGGATCAAGATCGTGCACGTGCCGTACAAGGGCTCGGCTGGGATTATCCCCGCGCTACTCTCGGGGGAGATCGATTTCACGATCGGCGCCGTCAACTCGCTGCTGCCGCACTTCAAGGCCGGCAAGCTGCGCCCGATCGCCGTGGCAGGCTCCTCCCGGACGGCGATCCTGCCCGATGTGCCGACGATCGCCGAGGCGGGACCGCTGCCGGGTTACGCGGTCGATGTCTGGCTCGGCGTCATGGCGCCGGCAGGTGCGCCACGTCCGATCATCGATCGCCTGAACCGCGAGATCAACCGCATCGTCCGGGACCCCCAGGTCATTAAGGACAGGCTGACCCCGGTTGGCCTGGAGCCGGTCGGCGGCACGCCCGAGCAATTCCTCGATGTCATGAAGGCCGAACTGACGAAGTACGCTAAGGTCGCGCGCGACGCTCACATCCGGCCGGAATAGCGGCTCGGCTGCCGCTCACGCCACCGGGCGCGAAGCGCCCGGCTACGGCTTAGACTTCGCGTCCGATGCGGCGGTCCACCGAGTACTCCCCGCCGCCGCGGATCAGGATGACGAGCGCGAGGATCAGGAGGAGCAACGGCATCTCCAGCCCGCGGCCGGTCCAGAAGTAGCCGATTTTCCAATGAACATGGAAAGCGGCGACGGCCATGAAGCCGATGAAAAGCGCAGCGACGGGCCGCGTCAGGAAGCCGATGACCATCAGGATTCCGCCGACGAACTCGAGCGTACCGATGTAATACGCCCAGAACATCCCCGGCTCGAGTCCCGCGGCAGCCATGCCCTTTGCCGTCCCCGTAATGTTCCCGCCGAACCATCCGAAAAGCTTCTGACATCCGTGAGGTATGTAGAACGCGCCGTAAGCCACGCGGAAAATCGGCCATGCGTATTGCTGGAATCGCGCGTACAACGTGCCGAGAGCCGGAAACACATATGGCGAAGCGGGACTCTGCATGATGCCCTCCTTGGTGAAGAATTAGCTGTTCACAACGTTTTCGCCGGCGACAGCCGGCGCCTTCAAATCAGGCGGCGGCCTTGTTTCGGTTGGTCTCGAAGCCGGGTTGGCTGCCGAGCAGCGCAGCCGGTTTCTTCAGGTCCTCCTGCCACAGCAGCGACTCCATGTAGATATTGAGCGGCTGATCCTGAACCGTGAGCTCGTAGACATAGTCGTCATACGAAGCGTGATTGTGTACCGCCCAGCCGGGAGCGGAGAGCATGAGATCTCCCGCCTTCCATTCGTAGCGGTTGCCGGCGACCATGGAATAACCCTTGCCGTGAAAATAGTAGTTGATCGCCGCGGAAACGTGGCGGTGCGGGCGATCGACGATCTTGGGCGGCCGGATGGTGATGGTCGCGAAGAAATTCGGCGTGACGCCGTTGGTTCGGCCGGTGACCGGGTTGTACATCATGTAGAGCCGCCGCCCCACGTAATCCTTTCCGAGCGCCTCCAGCTTGTCGAGCTCGCGCTTGACCTCCTTCCATGGGAAGTGCAGCGGCTTCGACTCGACCGTTTGGGGATTGATCAGGATCTCGTAGGGCATCAGCATGCCGCCGTCGGCGCCGATCCGGATCATGCCGTAGGGACTTTTGCGGCGCGGGTCGCTTGAACGCGCTTTCTCCTCGGTATCCTCCACCGGGTGCAGACCGGCCGAAGGCTCGTCCTCGGGAAGGTAGACCTGCATGTGCTGGAGGAGAGGCGCGTTCGAATAAGTCAGACGGACCTGGAGATCTTTTCCGTCGTTGACGTGACGGTAGATCGCATGGGACGGGTGGTTCCACACGTCGTATTGCGCAAAGGCGATGCGCCTCCCCGCGACGAGCGTGTGCCCCGAGCCGCCGATGCAGAAGTTCACCTCGGTGGCGTTGTGCCGGAACGCCGCAGTTTTCTCGCCGGGCTTAAGCACCGAGAGCTTCACCTGGATCCCGGGCGCGAAGCCCGGCGCGTTGGCCGCCGCGAGCGGATGCGCGATCAACGATTCGCGCCGGCCATTCGCCGGCTGCGGCAGGCTGGCCAGCCGTTCGACTTCGGCGTCGAGCTCACGCTTGGTGACGACGATCGGCGCCCAATAGCTGTTCGCGTCCTGCGCAGGGTGCCCGGAGCGGTCGAGAAAGCGCCCCTGCATCTCCTGAAAATTCTTTCTGAACTCGTTCATTGCCATCTCCTCCGGTCGAGGAACGAATCGTACTCCCTAGACTGCGCTCCTGGCGCGCGCTCCCGCAAGCCGCGGTTTCTGCTTCTTCGGTTGGGGAATCACGCGGCCCACGCCGCGCTCGCGCGCTCGCCTTACCAGCTCCACGCCGAGCGCGAGATCGGATATCCCCATGCCCATCGCTTTGAAGAGCGAAAGATCGTCCGCGCCGGAGCGCCGGCGGCCAGAGGCGATGAGCTTCGAGAGCGGTATTACCTTGTCCCATCCGGCCGAGGCGTATTGAGTCATGAATTCGCGCGAGAGCTGCTGGACGCCGGAAAGATTGTCCACCGCGACCAGAGTGGCGCGCGCGAATACATCCTGCGCGAATTCCTCCCGGTCCGGCGCGATTGCGCCCACGGCATTCAAGTGCGCGCCTTTGTCGAGCATGCCCGCTGTCAGGAAAGGCTGCGCCGCCCGAGTCACCAGTGTGACGATCTGGGCTCCCTTGCAGGCTTCGGCCACCGAGGCGCAAGCCGCGGCTTCGATGCCAAGTTCTTCGCCCGCTTTGGCTGCAAATGACTGTCGCGACTCGGCGCGCGGGCTGTAGATCTGCAGGCGCTCGATAGGCCGCACCGAAAGCATCGTGCCGACCTGCGCAAGCGCCTGTTTTCCCGTGCCGACGACGGCCATCACGCTGGCATCCGGTCTCGCCATCCAATCGGCAGCGACACCCGAGATGCCGCCGGTGCGCAGATTGCCCAGGGCAAAGGCTTCGATCACCGCGACGAGCGACCCGTCCTCGGCGCTCCAGAGAAGCAGCAGCGGACAGGTGCCGCCTTGCGTGTGCGTCCAGGTCTTGGTGCCTACGAGCTTGTCGAGCTTTCCGCCTATCGCGTGCAGGTTGTTCTTTCCGTATTGCAGCAGAGTCTTCGTCATGTTCTGCGCTTCGCCGCGCGCTTCCTCGCGCAGCGCCGCTTCAAGGGCGGCGATCGCTTCCTTGAGGTCCATCAGCCCGACGACGTCGGCCTCGGTGATCCAGATCGCGTCGCTTGTCATTTCAGACCTTGAACGAAGCCAAAGCTTGCCGGGGAAACAGCTCTTCCAGCTTAAGGCGCCGGTGGCACACACCTTGTTCGAAAGCGAAATCGATGAAGGCCTGCAGCGTTTTGCGGTTCTTCCCCAGGCCGTAGGGCCAGAAGTCCTCGCCGAAGAGGCTCTTCATGCGCTCAGTATAGGGCGCAAGCCAGGCGAGCGGCGCGTGCGAGGCGGTGATGTCGGAGAGCCGCTCTACGGAGCGGCGCTTGGCTTCCTCGAAAGCCTTGTAGAGATTCATGGCGAGCCAGGGGTGGCGCTCCAGGACCTCGGTTTTGATGACGACAACGTGCATGATGGGAAAGATCCCGGTTTCCTTGAAATACGCCTCTTCGACCTGCTCGTAGTCCGGAAACAGGCGCCGGATTCCGCTGCCGAATGAGCGCGGCGGCCGCGCCGAAAGCACGGCATCGATGTCTCCGGCGAGCAGCATGTCGTTGAGCGAGCGCTCCGGCTCGGAGCGGAGCCGCACGCCTTCGGGAAGTTTGAGCTTCACTTTCTCGATGCGTCCCGGTTCATTCACCCCTGCCTGGATCCATTCAACGGAGGCGAGCGGCACCTTGGCCTCGTGCACGAGGTAGCCGCGTGCGTAGATGACTGCGGTCTGCGCCCACTCAGGAACCCCGATTCGCTTGCCCTTCAACTGCTCCGGCCGCGTAATCTCGCCGCCCTCGCGCACATAGATCATCGACTGGCGGAACACCCGCGACGGGAACACCGGGATCGCCGCGATGCTGTTGTCCTCCTGCGAGCGCAGCGACACGTACTTACCCATCGACATCTCGGACACTTCCCATTCCCGGAAGAACGTGAAGCGGAAGAACGCCTCCTCCGGCGGCAGGGTGAGCACGTTGAGGCTCACGCCCTGCACCGGCACCTGGCCGGTGGCGAGGTCGCGCGTGTGCTCGTAGTCGCCGATGGCAAGCGTCAGCGAGACTTTTTCCACGGCTTCGCTATTCCTCGAGCAGCACCGAGCCGCCCTCGATCTTGACGGCGTAGGTGCGGATGTCCTCGGTGCAGGGCTCGCCGACCGCCTTGCCGGTCGCGATGTGAAACTTCCCCTGGTGCAGCGGGCATTCGATTTCCTCGCCCTCGATGAAGCCGTCGGCGAGGCTCGCCTGTCCGTGGGTGCAGGTGTCGTGCGTGGCGAAGATTTTTCCGCCGACGTTGTAGAGGCACACGGGCTCCGCGCCGACATGGACGAGCAAGGTCCCGTCTTCGGGCACATCGGAGGCATCGGCGACTTTGATCCAGTTTTCGCTCATGTCAGAGGGGCAGAATCAGGCTGTTCGGGACAAGGAGGCTGTCGAATATACAGAGCTTCTCATTGAATTTTAGCTTGCTATCCTCGACGACGAGCTTGTCGCGATACTGGCCGGTGTTGAAGACGCGCGTGAACTCGTCCTGCAGCGTCTCGAGGGCGAGATAGTTCGCGCGCACTTCGAGCATGCCTTCCTTCCAACCGAGAATTCGGACGCCGCTTACCATGCGGCGCATGTAGCGCGGCGCGTAGACGGCGGTCTTGCGTATGGCGGTGACCCGGTCGGCGAGATACCCCTTGCTCTCGCATAGCCACGTTGCAAGCGGCAGTCCCCGCTCGAAGTTGTCGCGCGGGATAATCTTGTAGAGACACTGCTCGACGAAGAACTCCGGCCATTCCTCGAAGCGTTCCTCGTCGAGGCAGGCGGTGTAAGCGGCATAGAGTTCCTCGAGCTCCAGGCGGAGCTCGCGGGCGTTGAGGGTGAGATACCGTTCCGCAGCGTTCACACAAAAGCCCAGTAAAAGCACGAACGTTCGGCCACAGTAAATTTATGACTGAATATCATGAACCTAAACATCCATAACCTGCCGATAGTAATCATAAAAAGCCCGGATCACGGATTCCGTGACCATGTGCGGTTCATCTTTCCAGCCGCGCCCGCCCATCTCCATGACTCCCGCCGCCTCGGGGTAAGCGGCGACACCAGCCTGTGAGAATTTCATGACTTCGCTGTCGTCGATTGAGACCAACCCCGCCGGTCCCATGAGGTTCGCCTGCCGAAGCCGGCGCCGGGTCATGTCGTCGTCATCGTTGGCATAGCCGAAATACGTCCACGCGAGCTCGAATGCCCCCGGGCCGCGCGTGATCAGCTGGCGCATCGCCAGGGTGTTCGATTGCTGCTGGATGATCAGGTTGGGCCAGAGCGTGGTCATCACGACCGTGTATTCCGGAAACTCTCGCACCGGATCGAGAAGCGCCGGATCGCGCAGGCTGAAGTTGTCGATCAGCGATTTCATATCGACGTTGTCCTCGGTCTTTTTCTGTTCGCCTCGCCACGATATCAGAGCGCCGTGTCGGCCCGTCGCGTCCATCTGCACTTTCGAAGGCTGATCGGCGCGAAACAAGCCGAAGCTCACGAGGAACACGTGCAGCAGGCTCGCATGGTAGGGGTCCTTGATGTTCTCGAACATCAGTTTCCAGTTGGCGGGGATCAGCTGGCGCGAGTAGCCCAGCACACGGAGATCCCGGCCGTCGAACACGCGATCGAACAGCGCGAGCATCGACGGCCCGAAATAGTTCTCGAGCCCCTCGATATTCTCCGCAAAGGAGGCGAAGATCACTCCATGGCGGCGCGCCACCCTGAGTTTGCGCAGCCCGTGGTTCTTCGGATCGAAATCGGCGGGCATCCCGCCCTGCTTCTTCACCCCGCGCCGGAACGGTACGCCGATGAGGTTTCCCTTTAGATCATAGGTCCACTGGTGGTAGGGACACATGAACTCGGGAACGTTGCCCAGATGCTTCTGGCAGAACTGCACGCCTCTGTGGGCGCAGCGGTTCTCGACAACGTTCACCGAACCTTCCTGGTCGCGCACCACGACGACAGGCTTCTCGCCGATGAAGGTTCGCTTGAAGTCGCCGGGGCAGGGCAGCTCGGCGTCGAGCGCGACGTAGCTCCAGCTCGCGCCGCAAAAGATTCGCTCTTGCTCCCGAACATAGATTTCCGGATCGGAGTAAATCCAGTAGGGGATGCGGGCAATGCCTTCTTTGGGCCATACGTGGCGCGCACCCATGGACTCCTCTCTTCCCGGCTTAGGCGGGCGCTCGATCGCCCGGTTGCTCGGTGCCATCTTAGGCTGCGACCCGAACTTGATCAATCCGGTGGCGCACTGGCGAAGGAACCTCGATAATGCGCGGCTTTATCGCCACGAAGGAATGCATGTGACCCCGGGGAGAGCACCCGCGCTGCTCGCTTTGCTGGCAGCGCTGTCGACCCCGTGTGGTGCGCTGGCGCAAGAGGCGGAAAGGATCGATGAGATTCGCGTCATCGGCCACTACGAGAACGCAGTGGGGACCTCCGACGCGGCAAGCCAGGGCACCATCACGCCGAAGCTGATCGAGGAACGGCCGATGCTTCGGCCTGGGGAAGTGCTCGAGTACGTGCCGGGGGTAATCATCACCCAGCACAGCGGCGAGGGCAAAGCCAACCAGTACTTCCTGCGCGGCTTCAACCTCGATCACGGCACCGATTTCCGCACCACGGTCGCGCACATGCCGGTCAACATGCCCACCCACGGCCACGGTCAGGGCTATACCGACCTCAACTTCATGATCCCCGAGCTCGTCTCGCGCATCTCGTACCGGAAGGGCCCGTACTTTGCAGAAGAGGGCGATTTTGCTTCCGCCGGGGCGGCCGATATCCACTACGCAACAAAACTCAATCAAGGCATCGCCTCGGGCGGGCTGGGAAACGGAGGCTATAGCCGCGGGCTGGTGGCCAACTCTTTCGAAGCCGGCCCGGGACACCTGCTCTACGGTGTGGAGTTGTTCCACAACGACGGGCCGTGGGACAACCCCTCGAACTACAACAAATTCAACACCGTTCTCAGCTTTAGCCACGGCACCAACGCCGACGGTTTCGTCCTGACGGGAATGGCCTACCGGGGAAAGTGGAACTCGACCGACCAGATACCCAAGCGTGCGGTGGAATCCGGATCGATTTCGCGCTTCGGCGCGGTCGACCCCACCGACGGCGGCGAGACCGAGCGCTACAGCCTCTCGCTCGACCGGCACAAGGCGCTCGGCAACGGCGAATTTCACTTCGATGCTTACGCGATCAAATACAAGCTGAACCTTTTCTCTAATTTCACCTATTTTTTGAACCATCCGATCGATGCGAACGATCCGATCAAAGGCGACCAGTTCGAGCAAGCGGACGACCGCAACATCTTTGGTCTGGAGCCGAGCTGGACGCTCACCGGAAAATGGGACGAGCGGCAGTACGTCAACAAATTCGGGCTGCAACTGCGCCGCGACAACATCGGCAATGTCGCGCTCTACGATACCGTCGCCCGGCAGCGCTTTAACCCCGTGCGCGAGGACAAGGTGAACCAGACCGGCGCCGGTCTGTACTACGAAAACAGCTTCCAATGGGACAGCGTTTTCCGAACGGTCGCCGGGATTCGCACCGACTTCTACCGCGCCGACGTAACAAGCAGTCGCCCCGAAAACTCGGGCTCGTCAAGCGACCACGTCACTTCGCCCAAGCTCAACTTCATCTTCGGCCCGTTCGAACATACCGAGTATTTCCTCAATTTCGGGCAGGGCTTTCACAGCAACGACGCGCGCGGCACGACCATCACGAAGGATCCGAGGACTTCCGCGTTTGTCGAAAAAGTGAAACCGCTGGTCAAGACCCGCGGGGCGGAGGTCGGCGCGCGAACCGAGCTGATCGAAAACCTGCAGAGCTCGATCTCGCTGTGGCGCCTTGCGCTCGACTCGGAACTCCTGTTTGTCGGCGACGCCGGCACGACCGAGGCAAGCCGGCCGAGCCTGCGGCGCGGCGTCGAGTGGTCGAACCGCTATGTTCCCAAGCCGTGGATCATCGTGGACTTCGACCTCTCGGCGTCACGCGCGAACTTCACGGATGGCGATCCAACAGCGGCCGGGACTTATATCCCGGGGGCGATCGACAAGGTCGCTTCGCTAGGCTTGACACTGAACGATCTGGGCCGCTGGTCGGTGACCGGACACATGCGCTATTTCGGCCCGCGTCCGCTCGTCCAGGACAATAGCCAACGCTCGCAGTCCTCGGCCTTGGTCTCCTTGCGTGCTTCCTACAAGCTGGACCAACGCCTGCGGCTCAACTTTGATGTATTCAACCTCTTCAATCGCCAAGCGAGCGACATCGATTACTTCTACACTTCGCGGCTCACACCAACTTCCGCGGCACAGGACGACATCCACTTCCATCCGGTCGAGCCGCGCAGTGTCAGGATCGCTCTGATCGGAAATTTCTAGCCTCGCAAGACGTAGAATCGGCGAAGAGGGAAGAAGGGTATGAAATCCGAGGTATTGCTATTCGTCGGCGAAGCGTTGGGCAGTTACGGTTTTCCCGACGGCCACCCGTTCTCGGTCGACCGCCAAGGCGCTTTCTGGAAGGAGGCGCAGAAGCAGAACCTGGACAAGCGGGTAACGCTCGCCGCGCCGCGACGGGCGAGTCGCGAGGAGCTGCTGCGGTTCCACGACGAAAATCACGTAAGCTGGGTCGAGACGCGCTCGCGCGTCGGCAGCGGTTACCTCGACTACGGGGACACCCCGGCCTTTCCGGGCGTGCTGGAAGCGGCCTCGGCCGTCACCGGCAGCGCATTGGAAGGCCTGCATCGCATCATGGCGGGGGAGGCGCGGCGCACGTTTCAGCCGATAGGCGGCATGCATCACGCGCGCCGCGGCCGCTCAGCCGGGTTCTGCGTGTTCAACGACCTCGGCGCGGTCATCGACACGCTGCGCGCGCAGTTCGGGACACGGCGCGTCGCTTACATCGACATCGACGTGCACCACGGGGACGGCGTGTTCTACAGCTACGAATCCGATCCCGACCTCATTTTCGCGGATATCCACGAAGACGGACGCTTTCTATACCCTGGAACGGGATTTTCCGAAGAGACCGGAACAGGCGAAGCCGAGGGAACAAAACTCAATATCCCCATGGCGCCTGGCGCGGGCGACAAGGAGTTCTTCGCCGCATGGGAACGCGTTCTTTCGCACCTGCGGGGCTACAAGCCGGAGTTTTTTATTCTGCAGGCAGGCGCCGACAGTCTGGCCGGCGATCCTCTGGCGCATCTCAGCTTGTCGCCCACAGCCCACGCGCATGCGACGAAGACGCTGATCGAGCTCGCCGAGGAAACTGCGAAAGGCAGGTTGATGGTCTTCGGTGGGGGCGGCTACGACCTCGGAAACGTCGCCAGCGCCTGGACCGGGGTGCTGGCAGAGCTCGTTAAGCGTTAGCCCGCTTGCGGCGAAATTTGGACAGGAGATCGTCCAGGTGATCGGCGTTCGAAAAGCTGACCACCAGCTTTCCCGCGCCCTTTTTTCCCGGCTGGATCTCCACAGTGGTCCCGAGCTCCTCGGACAGCTCTTCCTCGAGGCGCGCGATGTCGCGGTCGGGCTTGAGCTTGCGTTTTGGCTTGACCTTGGGGTGAAGGATATCGTTGACCATCTGTTCGGTCTGACGCACCGAAAGTGCCCGGTCTGCGACCCGCTTCGCGACATTTTCCTGCTGCCGTCCATCGAGCGCGAGAAGCGCTCGCGCGTGGCCCATCTCAAGCCTTCCGTCGAAAACAAGCTCCTGAACCGCTTTTTGCAGATTCAAAAGGCGCAGCAAGTTGGTGGTCGCCGTGCGTGAGCGGCCGATGGCATCCGCCGCTTCCTGGTGCGTGAGCTTGAACTCGCCGACGAGCCGCTGGACCCCGCTCGCTTCCTCTAGCGGGTTGAGGTCTTCACGCTGGATGTTCTCGATCAGCCCCATGGCGAGCGCCGCCGAATCCGGGACTTCGCGCACGAGCACCGGAACTTCCGCTAGACCGGCCATTTTCGCGGCGCGCCAGCGGCGCTCGCCGGCGATGATTTCGTAGCGCTCGCGCTCCATCGGCCGCACCAGGATCGGCTGCATCAGGCCTTGCTTCCGGATCGAGGCCGCGAGCTCCTGAAGGGAGTTCTCGTCCATCCGCGTGCGCGGCTGATAACGGCCGCGCTGCAGCTGCTCGACCCGCAGCGTAGCTTGCCGCTCCGGAACCGGGCCCTCCTCGCCATCCTTGTCGAGGAGAGCATCCAGCCCCCGGCCCAGTCCCTTCAACTTCATGGAGTTCCCACGTTCATGCGGTCGCGGCGAGGCCGTTGCGGGAGAGGATTTCGCTCGCAAGCGCGACATACGCCTGCGAGCCCTTGCATTCGCCATCGAGCTTGACCGCGGGCGCACCGAAGCTCGGCGCCTCGGCAAGGCGCACGTTGCGCGGAATGACGGTTTCGTACACTTTGTCGCCAAAATGTTCCTGCAATTGCGCCGACACCTGCTGCGCGAGCGCATTGCGCGGGTCGTACATGGTCCGAAGCAGTCCTTCGATATCGAGCTTCGGGTTCAGGTGCTGGCGCACCTTCTTGATCGTGTTGACGAGATCGGACAGTCCTTCGAGCGCGTAATACTCGCATTGCATGGGGATCATCACCGCATGGGCTGCGACCAGTCCGTTCACCGTGAGCATGTTGAGCGCGGGAGGGCAATCGAGCAGGATGAAGTCGTATTGGCCGGCGATCGATTCCAGCGCCCCTTTCAGGCGGGATTCGCGGTGCTCGAGGCCGACCAGCTCGACTTCCGCGCCCGCAAGGTCGCGATTGGCGGGAATCAGGTCGTAGCCGCCTGGTTCCGATTTCTGCCGCGCCGACTCGGCGGTGGCCAGTCCCAGCAGCACTTGGTAGACCGAGGTTTTGAGGGTGCGCTTGTCGATGCCGCTCCCCATGGTGGCGTTGCCCTGAGGGTCGAGATCCACCAGCAGCACGCGCATGCCGGACTGCGCGAGGCTCGCCGCGAGATTGACGCTCGTTGTCGTCTTCCCCACTCCGCCTTTCTGATTCGTCACGGCGAGGACCCGGGTCATGCGCGCTCGATCAAGACGAGATGCCGCTCCGCCCCGAGCCCAGGAACTGCAAGTCGACGCACGTGTATGACCCGAAAATTGCGCGGCAGCCGCCCGATCTCCTCGAAGGGATGGACCCCTTTCATCGCCACGAGCACGCCGCCCGGTGCCAGCAGATGCATGGTCAGGGTGATGAACTCGGCGATCTCGGCAAGCGCGCGAGAAATGATGCAGTCGAATTTCTCCGCAGGACGCCAGGACTCGACCCGCTCGCAGACGACGCTCGCGTTCTTTAGCTGAAGTTCAGCCACTGCCTGCTTCAGGAACGCTGTTTTCTTGTGATTGCTGTCGAGCAATACTACCTGGGCGTCGGGTTTGGCCACCGCAAGGGGAATTCCGGGAAACCCTGCGCCGCTGCCCGCGTCGAGCACGTGCGCCCCGCTCACGTAAGGGACCACCGCAAGGCAGTCAAGTAAGTGGCCGCTGACCATTTTCTCCGCGTCGCGTATGGCCGTCAGGTTATAGACCTTGTTCCACTTTTCCAGCAGGGCGAGATATTCGAGGAGTTTCGCCCGGGCTTCACCGCCCAAGGCGAGATCGAGTTCCGCCAGCCCTTCTTCGAGGCGTCTGCCGAGCTCGGACTGCGCCCAACCTGCTAGAGCCTCTGTCACGCGGCCGATCTCATGCCGCGTTTCAAGTGAACCAAGAGCAGCGAGATCGCGGCCGGTGTGACACCTGAAATTCGGGAAGCTTGGCCGATGGTCTCAGGCCGGTGCTGGTTCAGCTTTTGCTGCACCTCGATCGACAAACCGCGCACGCCGCAGTAGTCGAGATCGCGCGGAAGGGCAAGCGTCTCGTAACGTCCGTGACGCGCGATTTCCTCATGCTGACGGGCGACGTACCCCTGGTACTTTGCTTGGATCTCCACCTGCTCGGCGACCGAGGCATCGGCAACGGACACGCCCGCGACCCCAAGCCCGCAAAGCGAAGCGTAGCTCACTCCCGGCCGTCTCAGCAGATCCATCAGCGAGTATTCCCGCTCGATCGGCTTTCCGAGCAAACGCTCGGCAGCGTCGGCGGGCAGGGACTTGGGATTCACGCAGGTGGACTTGAGCCGTTCCTGAACGCGGGCGATCGCATCGCGCTTGCGGTTGAACGCGTCCCAGCGAGAATCGTCCACCACGCCGAGCCTGCGCCCGGTTTCAGTGAGCCGCAAGTCCGCGTTGTCCTCGCGCAGCATAAGGCGGTACTCGGCGCGGCTCGTGAACATGCGGTAAGGCTCAGTCACGCCCCGTGTGACGAGATCATCGACGAGTACTCCGATATAGCCTTCGTCGCGCCGCGGGCACCAGTGCGGCTCGCCCTTGACGAACAGCGCCGTGTTGATGCCGGCGAGGATTCCCTGCGCAGCCGCTTCCTCATAACCTGTCGTACCGTTGATCTGCCCCGCGAAGAACAGCCCCGAAATCGATTTCGTTTCGAGCGAAGCCTTGAGATTGCGCGGATCGTAGTAGTCGTACTCGATGGCGTAACCGGGCCGCAAAATATGGGCTTTCTCCAAACCCCTGATGCTCTGCACGAGCTCGATCTGCACGTCGAAGGGAAGGCTGGTCGAGATTCCATTGGGGTAGAACTCGTTGGTGGTGAGCCCCTCCGGCTCGAGAAAAATCTGATGGCTCTGCTTGCCCGCGAAGCGGTGGATCTTGTCTTCGATCGATGGGCAATAGCGCGGGCCGATTCCCTCGATCACGCCAGTGTACATGGGCGAGCGGTCCAGCCCGCGCCGGATGATTTCGTGCGTGCGCGGATTGGTGTGGGTGATCCAGCAAGGTAGCTGGCGCGGGTGCATTTCCCGCGCCCCGAGGAACGAAAACACCGGGACCGGCTCGTCGCCCGGCTGCATTTGCATCACCGAGAAGTCGATGGTCCGGCCGTCGATGCGCGGGGGTGTTCCAGTTTTGAGGCGGCCCACCGGAAGTTTGAGCTCGCGCAGGCGCGCCGCAAGGCTGATCGAGGGCGGATCGCCGGCCCGACCGGCCTGGTAGTTCGACAACCCGATATGGACGAGCCCGGAAAGGAAGGTCCCGGTTGTCAGCACCACCGCGCGGCCGGAGAAGCGCACTCCGAGTTGAGTCACCACCCCGGCCACTCGGTCGCCCTCCAATATCAGGTCGTCCACCGCCTGCTGGAACAGGGTGAGATCGGGTTGATTCTCCAAACGCGAGCGAATCGAGTGCTTGTATAACAGGCGATCGGCCTGGGCGCGAGTTGCACGGACGGCAGGTCCTTTCGAGGAATTGAGGATGCGGAACTGGATCCCCGCTTCGTCGGCGGCAATCGCCATGGCTCCGCCCAAGGCGTCGACTTCCTTGACCAGGTGCCCCTTCCCGATGCCGCCGATGGAGGGGTTGCACGACATTTGCCCGAGCGTCTCGACGTTGTGCGTCAGGAGAAGCGTCCTGCAGCCTGCGCGCGCAGCGGCGAGCGCCGCCTCGGTCCCGGCGTGTCCGCCGCCGACCACGATGACGTCAAAAGGGGTGGGAAATTGCATTACCTAGGGCAAAAAGGGCGAAAAACAAAGCCGAATTTTAAAGGTATTCTGGAGCGAGAGACAGTAATTCACGCAGAACATCGGACTTGGCCAGGGGAACCGACATCCGCCGTTCTTTTGCGGTTTCCGACCCCGGATGTTTCACGTGAAACATCGGAGTCACCCCCAGGTTCTCTACCGGAAATCCAAGGCTAATACCGCATGCAAATCACAGGACATCCACCGGTTTTTCACCAGACTATCCACAGGAAATTTTGGGAGCCCTCTCAACTCAGAACTGTTTGTCAAAGAAACGCGCGACGCGCTGAAATACAAATAAAAACAATAACTTCTCTAGAGCCGAAAATAAAAAAGCCGTCACCGACGGCTCCCTTATCCACGAATCTGGTCTTCAGCCGAGCGAGCGTTCCAACGCCTCCCGCCGCAGGGCGAGCTCGCGCGGCAACC
>WNFE01004146.1_pt1 | contig 15357 bp, 12 predicted proteins | sample 5400451 | NCBI WGS metagenome assembly WNFE01 (sample SAMN13153344, study PRJNA577476) | soil metagenome | isolation source: 200 cm saprolite under Douglas fir tree site 2 hole 2 | place: USA:California | collected 2015-04-18 | reverse complement strand
AGTTATTACGACCATATTCTCCGGCCCTCGGACCGGATCGAGGATGTGGCCTGCTACATCTGGTGGAATCCCGTCCGCAAGAAGCTTTGCGCACGTCCGCAAGAATTGCCTTTCTCCGGTAGCCAAACCATCGACTGGATCAAACGTTCCTCCGCAGTCCCATCCTGGTCGCCTCCTTGGAAGACTCCTGGCTCCGCGTAGTGGCGGGTCTTTAGACCCGTGCTTTTCTCCTAAATTGGGCTAAGAGTGCGCGGGAACCGACGCGTTTCGGAGCGAGCGGAAGCGGCGGAGGCGGTCGAAGAACTTGTTGGCGCCTGCGATGTCTCGGGCGATTTGCGCGCGCAGTTCTTCCGGGCCGCTGAACTTTTTTTCCTCGCGGAGGCGCTTCCAGAAATGAACTTCGATGCGTTCGGGAGTTAGCTCACCAAGAGAATCGAGGACGTGGGTTTCCACGCTGAGGGCTGAGCCGTTGAAGGTTGGGCGGATGCCGATGTTGGTTACGGAGCGATGGCTGCGCGTTTCGCCTTCGATCAACGCGCGCGTGATGTAGACGCCACGGGCGGGGAGGAGTTCTTGCTCAGGCGCGAGATTCAACGTGGGAAAGGTGAAACGGCGTCCCGTGCCCGTGCCTGTTACGACCTTGCCGGTGAGCGCAAAGGGCCGGCCGAGCAGGCGCGCCGCATGGGTGACGCTGCCGGCAGCGATCTCGCGCCGGATGACGCTGCTGGAGACTACTTTGCCGTCATAGACGACGGGCGGAATAATCACAATCTCGAACCCGCGGCTCGCTCCGAGCTCGCGCAGACACTTCACGTCGCCAATTTGTTTGTGGCCAAAACGAAAGTTCTCACCGACGAGAACCGCGCGCACGTGAAGATCGCGGACGAGGATCTGGTCCACGAATTCCTGCGGGGAGAGCCGGGCGAGATCGTGCGTGAAGGGAAGCACGACCGCGGCTTCGAGGCCGGCGGAGGCGAACCACTGCATGCGTTGTGAGTTTGTGGAGATGCGCGGCGGCGCGGACTCCGGCCGAAGGATTTTGGCCGGCAAGGGCTCAAAGGTAAGCACGGTGGCAACGACGTTGAGCTGGCCGGCTCGCTCCACAACGGCTCGCAGGATGGCCTGATGACCGAGGTGGATGCCGTCAAAATTGCCGATGGCGAGGACGCTGCCGCAGTTGGAAGCAGCGTAGCGTGAAGCCCAGGCAGCGGAGGAGGAGAATTGGGAAAGCCGAATGGAGTTCGCGGAGACTGTGGTGTTTGTTGACGGGACGGCAGGGGACTCCTCCACGGCAGTCTCGAAGCGCAGGCCGTCGTAGGCGAGCTGCACGTTTGAAAATCCCAGCTTGCGGAGGCGCTCGTTCGTTTCTTCATGAGGGAGGTCGTGAGCGATGTGGGTAAACCAGGCGCGGGCGGGCTTGAGCCGCCGGATAAGGGCCAAAGCTTGATCGACGGTTTGATGCATGGGGTGAGGAATGTCGCGCAAGGCGTCGAGGATAAGGTCGTCAAGCCCCTCGAGCAACCTGAGCGACGATTCCGGGACGGCGCTGAAATCGGTGAGATAGGCGGCGCGGCCGAACCGGAAACCGAGAACCTCCATGTCGCCGTGCTCCAGCGGCACGGGAACGAAAGGAATGCCGAGAAGCTCGAAGGGACCGTTCACGACGTTGAGGGACACGCTCGGGACGCTGCTCAAGGTCGGCTTATCGTCAAATACATAGGAAAATGCGCGGCGAATAATCTTGAAGGTCTCTTCATTGCTGTAGACGGGAAGGGAAGCTCTTTGGCGAATATTGAAGGGGCGGATGTCATCGAAGCCAAGAATGTGGTCGGCATGGCCGTGGGTGAGAAGGATGGCATCGAGGCGGTCCAGCCCGGCGCGCAGGGCCTGCTGGCGAAAATCGGGGGTCGTATCGATGACGACGTTCTGGCCGTTGCGAGAGAGGAGCAGGGAAGGGCGAAGCCGATTGTCGCGCGGATCTTTCGAGGTGCAGACAGAGCAATGGCAACCGAGGGTCGGAACTCCCATGGAGGTTCCCGAGCCGAGAACAGTAATTTCTAATGCAGGCGGGGCCATGTTGAGAGAACTGAATCTCGCTGCGCGGCGTCCGATGGCATAGTCCGGTACTGGCTAAGAGCGCGCCTTGGCTTTCGATTGCGTTGCCGCCTGGGCCGCAACAGCTTGGTTGATCTCTAGATAGGTCATCTTCAGCTTGCCGAGGAGATCGAGCAGGAGCGTGTCTTCTTCCGGGGCCAGATTGCCTTTGGTCTTTTCGCGAAGCGCATCCAACATATCGATCAGCTCGCGGGCGGCATCGGGATCGATCACCGGCTGGCCGGTGCGCGGGTCGGCATAGGCGCCCAGCACCATCGCGGCATTACTTCCCAACATGCGAACGAGGTTTTCAAAAGCGGAGGACCGCTTGGGCAATTCAGCGGGCGGCTGAGGAGTTTCCAATTTGGGCGCGTCGGCTGCGGGCGGTTTGGCTTCCTCGCGCGGAGTCTCGCGCTTGGCCTCCCGCTCTTCTTCCTCGCGGGCTTCCTTGCGCAGCTCTCCCTCCGCGGTGAAAGGCCGGCGGTCAATGACTCGGAACTCTTCCTGCTTGTGATCAGACACGGGGACAATCCTCGACTCTAGTTTGACGTTAAAGTTTACCACGGGTTGCGAGTTTGGGCAGCGGCGCGGCGGTTTTGGCGGATGTAGCGCGCTTGTCAAAGGTGGAGACGGGCCGTAAAGTGGAACGCTTGGTACACAGCCGGGTTTTGCGGAGAACGAATGGCCGTTAAAAGCAAGAGTGCTCGAAGAGCTCCGAAGCGGGCGGCTCGTACGCGGAGCGGGCAGAAGCCTGCACACGCGACGCCGGGAGAATGGTTCGAAAAGCTGGTGGACCTCCAGGCACGGCTGCGAGCGCCCAAGGGATGCCCCTGGGACAGGGAACAGACGCACGCCACGCTCCGGACATATCTGATCGAGGAAGCGTACGAGGTCCTGGATGCGCTGGAAAGCGGCGATGACGTCAAGTTTGCGGAGGAGATGGGCGACCTGCTGTTGCAAATCGTGTTTCACTCGCAGATCGCGCGGGAAGAAGGACGGTTTACGGTTTCCGATGTGATTCGGGAAATTCACGAAAAGATGGTGCGACGGCACCCGCACGTTTTTGGAGAAAAACGCGCGCGGGATGCGGCGGAAGTGCTGAAGAACTGGGAGCAGATCAAGTCGGAAGAACGGCGCGCCAAAGGAGAAGGGAAGACAGCCAGCAGGAAAAAAGAGAAACCAGGGTCGCTACTCGATGGAATCTCGCGGGGCTTGCCGGCAACGCTTGAGGGCTTTCAACTGACGCGGCGCGCGGCGCGGATTGGGTTTGACTGGGAGAGCATGGAGGGCGTTTTAGAAAAGATGGAGGAAGAGAGCGCCGAGCTGCGCGACGCGGTGAAGGACAAACAGCAGGGAAGAATGGAAGAAGAAATGGGGGATCTGCTTTTCGCGGCGATAAACCTGGCGCGTTTCTTGCAGGTGGACCCGGAAATCGCATTGAAGAAGGCGAATGCGAAGTTTTCCCGGCGGTTCAGGGAAATGGAGCGGCTTTCTGCAGCTAACGGGAGAGCGCTCGCAGAGGTTCCGAGAGGGGAGATGGAATCTCTGTGGGAACAGGCCAAGCGCGGCGGAGATAAGAGCGTCACAGCGGGGGCACGCGAGGCGCGCAGAAGCTGATGAGCGAGGGGATCGTCGTTCGCAAATGTGAGGGCCTCGAGGAGTTCCAGCGCTGCGTGGAATTGCAGCGGCAGATCTGGGGTGAAGAGGATCTGGAGGTCGAGCCCGCGACGATGTTTGTAGTGGCCTCGGAAACGGGCGGCCAAGTCCTGGGGGCGTTCGATGGCGAGCGCATGATTGGCTATACGCTGGCAGTGGCCGGACTACGCGGCAATACTCCCTTCCTCCATTCGCACATGACGGGCGTGGACACAAGTTACCGGGACCGCGGAGTCGGACGGATGCTAAAACTCTACCAGCGCGACGAGGCGCTGGGGCGGGGAATCAGGCTGATTGTGTGGACCTTCGACCCGCTGGAACTGCGCAACGCGCATTTCAATTTGAACAAGTTGGGAGCAATCGGGAGGGAATACAAGCCGAATCTTTACGGCCTGACAACAAGCCCGCTGCACCGGGGGCTTCCGACCGACCGGCTGGTCGCGGAGTGGCAGCTAGATTCGGCCCGTGTGGTGGCCGCGCTTGGCGGACTTGCTAAAGAGCAGAAGGAAGCGCCTGGGGTGATCGAATTGCCGAGAGAGCTGGAGCGATGGAAGCAAGAAGACAGCGGGCAAGTGGCACGAGTGCAGGCGAGAGTGCGGGAAGAATTTCAGGCGTGGTTTGCCCGAGGCTACGCGGCGGTGGCAGTGCGAAGGACTCCTGCGGGAACCGCGTACCTTCTGACACCGTGGAGCGATTTCTAGACGATTTCTAAATGATGTTTGACCGGGCGCGTCCGTGGATTGGTGCTTAGGGAGTGGGAAAGCTGACGATGCGAATTCGAGAGATCACGCTGCGCGAATTGAGGATGAAGCTGGTTACGCCATTTGAAACCAGCATGGGAAGCCCGGAAACGACGGATACCGCATGGCATATCTTGCGCGATCACTTGTGGCCGCGGGTGAAAGGCAGGGAATTTGGCGCGGCGTCTGAAATCTGGGATTTGCTGAAAACCGTTCGCGGGCACAACATGGCGAAAGGGGCGCTGGAGGCGGCAGTCTGGGATGCGGAAGCCAGGCAGAAGGGCCTGCCGCTTTGGAAAATGATTGGCGGAGCGCGCGAAGAGATCGCCTGCGGCGTGTCGATCGGGATCAAGGAGTCGCTCGACGAGCTGGCCGCTGCCGTGAAGAAGGAGCTGGCCGCCGGGTATCAACGGATCAAAATCAAGATTAAGCCGGGAAAAGATTTGGAGCTGGTGAAGCGGCTGCGGCAGGATTTCCCGCGCATCAAACTGATGGTGGACGCGAATTCGGCATACCGCATGGAGGATTGGCCGTTATTGAAGCAACTCGAAGGCTTCTACCTGATGATGATCGAACAGCCACTCGGCTGGGACGATTTGTACGGCCACGTGGAATTGCAGAAGAAGCTGGAAACACCGATTTGTCTCGACGAGTGCATTCATACGGAGGAACAGGCACGCGCGGCGATTGAACTCGGCGCGTGCAAGATCATTAATATAAAGCTCGGGCGAGTGGGCGGCTATACGGTAGCTCGAAGGATCCACGATTTGAGCCAGAAGAAGGGCGTCCCGGTGTGGTGCGGGGGCATGCTGGAGTCCGGGATTGGCCGAGCACATAACATCGCGCTTTCCACGCTGCCGAATTTCACGCTGCCCGGAGACGTGGCCGCCAGCCGGCGCTATTGGGAAGAGGACATCATCGAGCCAGAAGTGACGGTTTCGCAGCAGGGCACAATCCGCGTGCTCACCGGACCCGGGATTGGGTTCGAACCACGGCGCGAGCAAATCGAAGAATTAACCGCGCGAAAAGAACGGCTGGCCTGATTCCGTGCGAGTAGAAAGCTCCAAAGGGCAGGCGCCCGGCCGAGGTGTGATTGGTTCCTCGATTGGGCTCATCGTCGTGGCCTGGGCCCTCAACTTCATTGCGGCGAAGGTCGGGTTGCGGCACCTGCCGGCGCTCACGATGGCCTCTTTCCGCGTGTGCCTCGCGGGGGGCGTGATGCTGCCAACGTATTTTATCTGCAGGCGATTGCCGGCATTTGCCGAAGCCCTGGAAGTGCGGCGTCGGGGATTTACCGGACGAGATTTTTGGAGGTTTCTCTACCTCGGTTTCTTCGGCGTCGCCGTCAATCAAATCTGCTTCACAGTCGCACTGCGTTATACCTCGGTGAGTCATGCCGCGGTGATCGTGGGGATGGGGCCGATTTACACGCTGGTGCTGGCGGTGCTGCTGCGGATGGAGAGGGCAACATGGCACAAGGCAACCGGAATGGCGATAGCGTTCATGGGAATCGCGATTCTGGCCTCGGAAAATGGGCTATCCGCGCACTCTCCATCGTTGGTGGGCGATGCCATCGCCTTGACGGGCTCGCTGGGGTTCGCGACGTTTGCCGTGCTCGGCAAGCGCGTGGCGGGAGCGTACGACAGCCTCACGATGACCGCCTTCAACCATTTCGCTGGCACGTTGATCGTGCTGCCGCTGGCGGTGTATCAGGCGCGAGCGATAGGCCCGGCATGGAAGTGGCGAGCAATTCCGTGGGAAGCGTGGGCGGCGATTCTTTATATGGCGGTGGTCGCGTCGGCGGTGGCGTACGTGCTTTATTTCTGGTTGCTGCGATATCTCGAAGCATCGCAGCTCAGCGCCTTCACCTACCTGCTGCCGGTTCTCGCGACCTTGCTGGGGATTGCGTTGCTGGGGGAGCGGGGCTCCTGGCGGCAGGTTTTCGGCGGGGTCCTTGCGCTCGCCGGGGTCTACTGGACGGAGTCCGGCCGGGAGCAGTAGCCGCGGGGTGACGGGAGACCGCGGCTCGCGACGGCGATTCGTGAACGCACGGACGAGCGGGCTTGTGCTACTGTGCGTCTTCGAAGGAGGAAAGCTCTGTGGCAAATGTGCCCCTGCGGAGTGGAGGTCGGGCGGCCCGCATAGCGGTCATCCCGGGCGACGGAATCGGCAAAGAGGTGACTCCAGAGGCGATCAAGGTTTTGAAGGCGGTTACTGCGCCGGCGAAGCGGCCCATGGAATTTGTCGAGTTTGATTGGGGGGCCGACAAGTATTTGCGTGATGGTGTGACCCTGCCGGCGGGGGCGGTGGAAATGCTCCGGGATGAGTTTGACGCGATTCTTTTTGGCGCCCTGGGCGATCCCCGCGTGCCTTCGAATCAACATGCCGCCGATATTCTGCTTGGGCTGCGCTTCAAGCTGGACCTGTACGTGAATGCCCGGCCGGTCGAGCTGATGCACGAACGACTGACCCCCCTGCGCGACCGCACCGAGTGGGATATCCGCCTGATGGTCTTCCGGGAGAACACGGAAGGGTTGTACGTCGGCGTGGGCGGCTTTTTCAAGAAGGGCACCCCGGATGAGATCGCCGTGCAGGAGGATGTGAACTCGCGCAAGGGCGTGGAACGCATTATCCGGTACGCGTTCGAATACGCGCGGGCGAATGGGCTGAAGCGCGTATGCATGAGCGATAAATCGAACGCCATGACCTTCGGACACGACCTGTGGCAGCGAGTGTTTAAGGAAGTTCGTCAAGAATATACCGCAATTGAGTCGCGGCACCTTTACATCGATACGCTGGCGATGGAGATCGTGCGCGATCCCGCGCAATTCGACGTGATTGTAACCTGCAACCTCTTCGGCGACATTATCAGCGACCTCGGAGCGCAGCTCGCGGGAGGACTGGGGCTGGCGCCCTCAGGAAACATTCATCCGGGAAAGACGTCGCTATTTGAACCAGTGCATGGCTCCGCGCCGAACATAGCGGGAAAGGGAATCGCCAATCCGCTGGGCTCGGTGCTGGCCTCGGGGATGATGCTCGATTTTCTTTCGTGGAAAGGGGAGGCTCAGGTTTTGCGCGAAGCAGTGAAGGCCGCCTTGCATGAGAACTACGTCACGCCTGATCTTGGCGGGGTGAAACAAACGGTTGAAGTTGGAGACTGGCTTGCGAAGTTTGCCGAGAACCACGCAAAGGCACAATTAAAGTAACACTTTAAATCAGAATCGGCCTTCCAACTGGGGCAGCCATTTCTGCTAGTGGCGCCGAGATAACGACGTCAGCAGCATCCCTAGAAGGAATCCCCCAATGTGTGCCCACCAAGCGACCCCGCCGGTTGCCTCGGCCCCGAGAGAGCTCACTCCGGCAAGGAACTGCAGCAAGAACCAATATCCCAAGATGACGAAGGCCGGGATGGGCACCAGAAAAACGAAGAGCAGTGTAAGCACCCTGGCCCGGGGGTAGAGGAGGGCATAAGCGCCCATCACCCCGGAAATGGCACCACTGGCGCCCACTGCGGGAAGCGAGGAATGAAAATTAAACAGCACGTGAAGGAGTCCCGCACCAATCCCGCAGACGAAATAGAAAAAAAGATAGGGGATATGGCCGAAGAAGTCTTCCACGTTGTCGCCGAATATCCAAAGAAAAAGCATATTGCCCGCGATGTGGGCGATTCCGGAGTGGAGAAACATGCTTGTAAAGAGTGGGTAGAAGGCCATTCCGAAGCTGAGGTCGCCGCCGAGGAATGCGGGAACCCGCGCGGGGATGGTGGCATGGGCGACGAGGAAAGCCTGGTAAGCGCGGGGAGGAAGCGTCAGTTGCATCTCAAGCTGATAGAGGTATACCGCCACGTTCGTGAGAATGAGGAGAACGTTCACAACGGGGTAGGTACGCCGGGGGTTAAGATCTTTGAGAGGGATAAACATACGTGATTTCGATCGCTGGAACCGCGTCTCCCGGGCTGCGTTAGTCTCTAAGCGCAGTAATTGCGGCGCGCCGCAATTGTGTGCTGGAAAAAACCGGCGGATTGCAACGGCCCTTGCGGCGCAGCGCCTCTACCTCCCGCTCGGAGCGAATGCCGCCACGGGCACCGAGCGCCGTACAGTTTAGCCCCCCGGCGGCACAAGAGAACTCAAGCACCCGTTGCCAGTCCCACCCGCGCAGAATCCCGTATGCGAATCCCGCATGGAACAGATCTCCGGCTCCTGTCGAATCAACGACCCGCACGCGGTACGAGGGAGCATACCAGAAGCGCAGGCCATCCCAAGCCACTGCGCCGCCGACGCCGAGAGTCGCACAGATCAGTCGGAAGCCATATTTTCTTTTGAGCCGAGGGAGAGAGCGGAGCAGATTTTGTTCGCCGGCGCCGGTACGACGAAAACCTCTTGAGATGACAGGAAAGTCGACGAAAGGAAGGAGTCGGAGCAGGGCGGGAGAAACATGGTCAAAATCGGCGACCACAGGGATTTTCGCCGCGCGGGCCCATCGGGCAGCGATGATCGTGGCCTCAGGATCGTGACCATCGATGTGAAGCAGCCGCACCGAAGTGACCCAATCCCGGCGGAGTGCAGACGACCGCAACCGCAGGCGAGGGTCGCGCTTCCAGAGAACAGTTCTCTCGCCAGTTCTGCCGTCGACGAGAATAACGGATTGATGGCTGATACAATTACGGACCGCGATGAGGTGGGATTCCACCCCCGAGCGGCGCAGAACTTTCTGATGCATTTCAGCGGCGGAATCGTCCCCAACGACCCCGACGTAGCGAGTTCGCAAGCCCCACCGCTGGCACGCGATCATGGCGGTTGCAACTTGGCCGCCCGGCAGCACTCGCGTAGATAGCGTTTCGAGCGCGGAATCAGAAACAGGGAAGTGCGGCAGGTGAATCAGCGTGTCGGTGGCATTCTCGCCGATTCCCAGGATGTCGGCCATCGCTGTACGCATAGGAGCAACGTGCAGGGTAGCGGAAGAGAGCAAAAATGCAAAGCAAGACTATAGAAGGCTCTGCGTCCGATAATAGTATGGGCTACGAGGTGCCTAGTTAACAGAATCCTGGATCTCTGATTATCCAAAGAAGAATGAGGTTCGGGGCCACTTCCGTGGGCAGATCGCCAGCCATCATTTCTGCGAGTGAAGTGGTGCTGATTCGCACGCGGCAGATTCCCCGGCGAGCGCCGACGTCCCATCGCCGCGAAGAGAGTGACGGAAAGAATTGCGCGACGGCACGGCGTATGGTAAGAAACTTAGTTCCGCGTGCGCGATTCGGACTTGCTTTTTCACGGCGTCCGGCGCAGCGTCGGCGCGCCGACAGCTCATGCCTGCCCGGGAGACGGAAGCAATCATTCTGAAGACCTTCCCGCTGGGCGAGGCCGATCGCCTGGTTAGTTTTCTTGGACGGGCCTCGGGCCGTATGCGAGGAGTAGCGCCGGGTGCTCGGAGGATAAAGAACCGGTATGGATCGACGCTTGAGGCCCTTTCCCACGTGCAGATATGGTACGTGGAAAGAGAAACGCGAGAGCTTGTGAGGATTCAGGAGTGCGAATCGCTGGAGTCTTTTCACAAGGCGCAAAGCGACTACCAGTTGAGCACTGGCCTGGCCGTGGTGAGCGAAGTTTCTGAGCAAGTTTTGCCCGAGCATGAAGCATCCGAATCCATGTTCCGGTTGATCCTGCTCACGGTCCGGGAAATTGAGCGAACAAGGGACTGGCGGCTTCCGCTAAGTTACTTCGCGTTCTGGACCGTTCGGCTTGGAGGGTGGCTTCCCCAGTTCGACCGGTGCGCCTCCTGTGGAACGCCATTCGGCTCGCAGGCGGCCTATCAGGCAACGTGGGAAGCGGGCCTCTTGTGTGAGAAATGCCGGCGTAGTGGGATGCGGCCATTGCACCTGGAAGCGCGGCAGCTCGCGGAAAGATTTGCAAATGAGCGAGTGGACCGAATTACGAATGTGGGGGCTCTTGCAGGACTTCTCACAGAACTTCGTGAAGCAGCATTGAATTGGATTGAGCACCACACGGAACGACATCTAAAGACACGAGAATTTTTGGAGAGCGCTTGAAAGCTAAAGTAAGACTTGAGAAATTTGCGGGCCTCACTTTCCAAGATCTGATTCTTAAACTCTCACAGTTTTGGGCGAAGCAGAACTGCGTGCTTCAGCAACCCTACGACGTGGAAGTCGGCGCCGGCACTATGCACCCCGAAACGTTCCTCCGGGTCCTTGGCCCGGCCGCATATCGGGTCGCCTATGTGCAGCCAAGCCGTCGGCCCGCCGACGGGAGATACGGGGAAAACCCCAACCGGCTCTACAAACACACGCAGCTTCAGGTAATCCTCAAACCTTCTCCCGCGGATGTTCAGGACATCTATCTGAGGAGCCTTGGAGCAATCGGAATCAACCTAAAGGAGCACGACATTCGCTTTGAGGAAGACAACTGGGAATCACCTACGCTGGGCGCCTGGGGAATTGGCTGGCAAGTATTGCTCGACGGGCTGGAAATCACCCAGTTCACTTACTTTCAGCAGAGCGGGGGCATCGATCTTGACCCCATTTCCGTGGAGCTCACTTACGGGCTCGAACGAATCTGCGCCTTTTTGCAGGGTGTGGAGAGCGTATACGATCTTCGCTGGTCGGCAGACAAGACGTACGGCGATATTCGGCTGGCAGAAGAGCAGCAATTCTCGGAATACAGCTTCGACCGCAGTGATGCGAAGCTGATTCGCACTGAATTTGATCTGCACGAAAAACAAGCCAAGGACCTGTTAGATGGATTTGGCAAGACGGAAGGGAAGGAGCGTGCGCGCTACCCGCTGCTTGCCGCGTACGACCACTGCCTGAAGTGCTCGCATTTGTTCAACCTGATGGATGCAAGGGGCGTCATATCAACCACCGAGCGGGCAGCTCTGATGAATCGCGTGCGTACGCTGGCCTGTCGTGCTGCCAGTGCTTATCTAGAACAGACCGGCGGCCCTGCGCTCCGTCGCGAGGCGCGCGCATGAAGTCCGGGGCGCAGAAAGCAGTTGAAAAGAAAGTTGAAGTTCTTCTTGAGATTGGTTGCGAAGAGATTCCAGCATGGATGCTCCCCAAGGCCGAGGATGAGTTACGGCTGAACCTTGAGAAGCTCCTAGCAGCGGAAACCCTCGCCGATGAGGTGAAAGTTGAAACCTTTGCCGGACCCCGCCGGCTGGTTGCTTTGGCTCATGGTCTACGAGCCAAGCAACCGGACGCGGTGAGCGAAGTCACCGGGCCTCCGAAATCGGTGGCCTACGATACGGTCGGCGCGCCGACGCGAGCGGCGCACAGCTTTGCGGAGAAGCAGGGGCTTTCGGTCTTCGATCTCTACGTGGTGCAGACGCCCAAGGGCGAGTATCTGGCCGCCAAACAAATCAAGACGGGACGCTCCGCGGAACAGATTCTGCGCGAGATCCTGCCGCGGGCGATTCACGATCTTTCCTGGCCGAAGTCTATGACCTGGACGGGGCTCGAAGGAGCGCGTTTCATCCGTCCCATCCGTTGGATAGTGGCTGTGGTAGATGGGAAGCCGTTGCAATTCTCATTCGCAGGGGTGGCCGCGGGTAATGAGTCCCGGGGTCACCGGTTCCTCGGCAAGGGAAAGCTCCGCGTCAAAGACTTTGCCGATTATGAAACGCGAATGCGAAGGAACGGCGTGATCGTCAGGCCCGCGGAGCGCCGCGAGAAAATCGAAAAGGAACTTCTGGCGCAGGCCAAGAGAGGCGGATACCGTGTCCACGAAGATGCGGAATTAGTGAAACTGGTCACCTACCTCAACGAATTTCCCAGCGTCATTGAGGGCAATTTCGACAGCCGATTTCTCAGCCTCCCCGATGAAATCCTCATCACCGTGATGAGGGATCACCAGAAGTATTTCGCGGTTGAAAAGCGCACCGATGAGGTTGCGCCGCACTTCCTTGCGGTGATCAATCTCGCCAAGGATCCCAAGGGGCTGATTCAGCTGGGTCATGAACGGGTCTTGCGTGCCCGGTTTACAGATGCGCAATTCTTCTGGGAATCGGACCAGAAGTGTCGGCTCGCCGACTACCTTTCCAAACTGGAGCGGGTCACTTATGAATCGAGGCTGGGAAGCTATCGCGACAAAGTCGAAAGGACACGGGCCATTGCGCGCTGGCTGGCCGAGCAGTGGTTCAACAGCGGGTTGATGCAGGCGCACGTAGCCGAGGCCGATCGCGCCGCCGAGCTGGCGAAATGCGATCTTGCAACCGAGATGGTGCGCGAGTTTACGGAATTGCAAGGAATCGTAGGAGGGCTCTATGCAAGAGCCCAAGGGGAGCCTGCCGAAGTGGCGGACGCGATCTACGATCACTACCGACCGGCCGGACTGGACGATCCGGTTCCACGCAATCTGACCGGCTGCGCGGTCGCACTTGCCGACAAACTCGACTCCGTGGTGGGGTGCTTTGCCGTTGGTATTGTGCCCACAGGATCGAGCGATCCCTTCGCTCTGCGCAGAGCCGCTCTAGGAGTCGTCAAAATTATCCTGGAGAAGAAACTTCCCGTATCGCTTTCCTTGGCGGTGGGCGCGGCGGCCAAGGCCCTCCTGACACACGCGCCAAAGCGCGGAGTCACTCCCGCGCAGGAAGCGCAGATCCTGGACTTTCTTATGGACCGCGCCCGCTTCGTTCTGCGCGAGCGGGAGAAGTTTGGCTATGACGAAGTCAACGCCGTCTTCCGCGCGGGTGCCGAGGACTTGGTGGATTCCCAAAAACGCTTGGGAGCCCTCAAAGCGATTCGAAAGACGAAGAACTTCGAACCCCTGGCGATCTCCTTCAAGCGAATCCGGAAAATCCTAGAGAAGGCGAATGTGAAGGAGGGCGAGATTAAGGGAATTCAACCTGACCTGTTCGAGAGCGAAGCGGAACGCGAGTTGTTCTCCGTAGTGCGCGCGACAGCTTCCAAGGTGCAAGCAGAGAAGAGGGCGGGGCGTTACCTGCAGGCGCTGGAGATCATTGCAAGCCAGCGGAAGGCCGTCGATCGCTTCTTCGAGGAAGTGATGGTGATGGCGGAGAATGAGGCGGTGCGTCAAAACCGTCTTGCGCTCCTCTCGGAACTCCTCCGCGAATTCACTACGATTGCGGACTTCTCCGAGCTTGGGGGAGAAGAGCGCTCTTAAGGACTTAAAGTATTGGTTTAGATATTTCTACCTGCTGTAAAGTCGGCGTGCCGACGAGCGCAGCTGAGGATTCCCGACGGGAAGCCTGCGGTAAATACAGATTGCAGTTCAATAGGAAATTTAGGGGGCACTGTGAAAAAGTGGGTGTACTTCTTTGGCGCGGGCAAGGCGGAGGGCGATGGCGAATGGCGAGACTTGCTTGGCGGGAAAGGAGCGGGTCTTGCCGAAATGACGAAGATCGGCTTGCCGGTGCCCGCGGGCTTCACCATCTCCACGGAGGCGTGTGATTATTACTATAAAAACGGCAAGAAATATCCCGCCGAGCTGAAGAAGCAAGTCGCGGCAAACGTGGAGCGGCTGGAAAAGGTAACACGCAAGAAGCTGGGCGACCCGAAAAACCCCTTGCTCGTGAGCGTGCGGTCCGGCTCGGCCCGTTCCATGCCGGGCATGATGGAGACAATTCTCAACCTGGGCCTTAACGATCGGTCCGTTGCAGGGCTTGCTTCGGTGACAAAGAACGAGAGATTCGCCTACGACGCGTACCGACGGTTTGTGCAGATGTACTCGACGGTGGTCATGGAGATGCCGAAGGAAGATCTCGAACACCGGTTGCGCGCGATGAAGGGCAGGCTTGGCGTGAAGGATGACACGGCTGTGCCCGCCAGCGGTTGGAAAGAACTCGTTGCAGAATACAAAGCGCTTTTCCGCCAGAAAGCGGGCAAAGATTTCCCCGCCGATCCCATCGATCAGTTGTGGGGAGCCATCGGCGCGGTGTTCGGTTCGTGGATGGCCGAGAAGGCGGTCACTTACAGACGCGTGGAAAAGATCACGGGGCTTCTAGGCACGGCAGTCAACGTCGTGCAGATGGTCTTTGGCAATACCGGGGAGAACTCCGGAACCGGCGTGTGTTTCACGCGCGACCCCAACACGGGAGAAAATGCCTTCTATGGCGATTACCTCTCGAACGCACAAGGCGAGGATGTGGTCGCCGGAATCCGTACTCCGATGCCCCTGCGTGAAATGGTCAAGGGCATGCCAAAGGTTTATGCGCAGCTTGAGAAAGTTCGAGTAAAACTTGAGAAGCATTATCGCGACATGCAGGACATGGAGTTCACCGTCGAGGACGGCAAGCTTTACATGCTGCAGACGCGCACCGGGAAGCGCACACCCGCCGCCGCTTTCCGCACGGCAGTCGACATGGTCAGCGAGAAGCTAATTACCAGAGAGCAAGCGATCCTTCGTATCAAACCTGAGGACGTTGAGCGGCTCTTTTATCCCATCATTGATCCGGCTATCGATAAGAGGACACTCTTGCCAAAGATTCTCGGGAAGGGGATAGACGCCGTCCCGGCAGATGCTGTAGGGAGAGTTGTGTTTTCGGCACAAGATGCAGAGGACTGGGCCAAGAAAGGCGAGAAAGTGATTCTCGTGCGCCGGGAAACGAGCCCGGAGGATGTTGGGGGGATGGCGGTGGCCCAGGGAATCTTGACGGCCACCGGTGGCAAGACGAGTCACGCAGCGGTGGTGGCCCGCGGCTGGGGTAAGTGCTGCATCGTCGGGGCGGAGAGTTTCGATATCGATTACAGTTCCAAGCGCGCGACGGTCGCTGGGAAAACGATCAAAGAGGGGGATTGGATTACCTTGGACGGGGGCGAAGGAGTGGTTTATTCCGACAAGCTGCCCCTGGTTGATCCCGAGATTCCGGAAGCGTACTGGACGTTTATGAAATGGAC
>WNFE01001873.1_pt1 | contig 15368 bp, 12 predicted proteins | sample 5400451 | NCBI WGS metagenome assembly WNFE01 (sample SAMN13153344, study PRJNA577476) | soil metagenome | isolation source: 200 cm saprolite under Douglas fir tree site 2 hole 2 | place: USA:California | collected 2015-04-18 | reverse complement strand
GCATTCACTTGGCTTAGTACTGGCCGTATTTGACTCGATGTACCGTCTTGGAATGAGATCCTGCTTTTTCGATTGCTTACGATCCGATGGGGCTTTCTTGTGGCCGTTGAAGTATGTCCGTACCAGGCGTTCAAAGAAGATGCTGAATCCCCCGGTCCTACCATAGTAGACCTTGTCAACTTCCTGTCTAACCAATTGTTCCGCCTCGGACGACAAAGAGATCATCACTTTGCCCATGGTATCTCTAGACTACCGGAGATAGCTCTTAGCCGTTTTATGCTTATCCCCTGCAGCCATATCCCATCTGGCAAAGAATAAGAGCCAGAAAACGCGCGATCCGCCACTTCCAACCATCTCGCTTGCTGACCTTTTCATAGTCCGAGATACTTAGCTGCCTAATTGTCGATGAGGTTGAGCACGTCTAGCAACACAGAGACTGTCGACCCCCGCCAAGTCTTTCGGTCGTGCCCCTCGTCATAGGGATCCTCATCAGATCCTCTGAAAAGAACCGGTGTCAAACCCGCCTGAGAAGCTCCTGTCAACTCATGCTCATTCCCATCAGCCACGTACAGAGAGTTTCGGGACTGTACTCGCAATCGTCTGCATGCAAGGAAGTAGATTTCAAGATCAGGCTTCTTAAGACACACCGAGCAAGAGAAAATTGGTACGTCTACAAGGCGGGCCAATGGGGTCCTAGGCCACACTGATGGAACATTCGCTGCACAGTTGCTGACGAGCCCTGTTTTGAGCCCTGCGTCCTTTAGAAGGGTGAGGGTCTGGACGGCAGTGTCACGCGGCTTGTCAAGAACGTGTCGAACGAAGGTCTTCGCAAGTTCCGCTGCCTCTGAAATGCTTGTAGCGTCAGGGGTGGGCGTTCACGAGCGCGCATAGATGCTGAATGTCCGCCTCGAGCGTGGAGAAAACTCCTTTGCTTCGCTTATCCCACATCTCGTTTCATAATCGTACGAAATCTTTCTCCGATACTGAGAGCAGTCTAGCCATGTGCGACAGCATCAATTCGAATTCGGTGCGGCGCAGGTTCTCAACGAGTGTCCCAAAAAGATCGAATATGACAGCCTTGCACTTCATTTGCATCAACTATTGTAGCATTGTACATTTGTTAGTTTCCCGGGCTTACAGCACTTCCTACTGGATAGATGGACCTGCCAGCGCCTTTGTTGGCATCGATCTTCCTATCTTATTGATGAGAAAGACTGCATCGGGCGGGAAAGCTCATAGATTTGGTCGACGCCTTTCTTCGGAGGACTTTGACTCAGTACCCCTTGGACTTCACGCCAGACCTGCGTCGTTTGAAGCCTTGGCCGTCCTTGAAGGATAGTCTTTGGAGGCAACCCTATCTCATCGAACTCACATATGCGGATAACTTCCGCCGAGTAGAAGATTCCATTCGTGGCCGAAATCTCAAGATTCTGGAAGTTGGTTGCGGAACCGGTTTCATGAGTCTAGAGCTAGCTCGAATGGGCCACGATGTTGTCGGGATAGACCCGAATGACAAGATTATCCGTATAGCTAGGCGGACTATGGAAACCGACCCCTATGGTAAGTCTCGAGGCGATCTACGATATGAAATAGCGGACTTCAACAAATGGTCTGATGATCCGGGAACGTACGATGTTGTTCTCTTTAGCCGAGTCCTACATGATCTTCTTCATCCAGGGAAGATCCTCTCTAGGGCTCACCATTTGTTGAAAAATGGAGGAAGACTGATCTGCCTAGAATATGCGTATGATAGAATAGATCGGAGAGCTGCGACCTGGCTCTACCAAATCCGACGAGCACTAGAACTAACAGGCTGGTATTCGTCGCATCTTCCCGTGGATCCGAGGGAAGGGGTGGACGCTATCATGAACGATGCTCTGTACGGGAGGAAGGAGCACATCAACAAGTTTGAGGAGATGAGGCATCCGCTCGAACAGCTCTTCCATGGGGAACACTTCTCCTGGCATTGCTACTATTGTTGGGACGTATTCCGCGAAATGAGAATCCCTGATCAGAGGAGAGAGAAGGCACTCGCGGGTTTGTTCAATGGAATGGAACAGTTGTTGATAGATTCTCTGGAGATTCAACCGGCATTGTTCCACTTCATGGGAACCAAGGCTACGGTGTAAGCTGTTTGCAATTATTTCCCTACTGATCGACCTCTAGGCGAGTTTCTGAAGGAGCCTAGCCACTGCCGTGACGGCGACTACGGCTCCCACAGCTAGGCCTAACTGATCGTTGATAGCCAGAGAAAGGATTGCTGTGATGCTTCCCGCGATGAAGTCTCGGAAGAGTCCCTTGCTGTTGTCAGAAGTGTCGAGTACATCTGAACCCAGAACTAGTAGGAGGATCAAGAAGTACACTGGTTCTTGGCTTATCGCATTGGCGATGACGAAGCTGGCTACCCATGCCGCCGACTCGGCGACGGGACGTAGGGCTGGTCGTAGTTCAGCCAGCTTGTACGATAGATCGCTCATGCAGTACGGGTACTATAGGGGGATAGAAAAGGCGACCCGACTTTTTCTACTGCGTCCCAGTCCAGCAACAAAGGTGTCAATTCTGCTAGGATGATACTCGAACCGTAACCGGGGGCCACGGAACGATCGTGGAAGAAAAGTGGGCAAAGGGACAAGTATGAACCGCAGCTATTCTATTGTATCTTGTCAGCAGTAAAGATCTACAAAGCGATGCCGATGGCTCCGGGAATGGACCAGTCTGAGATTGACGCATTTCTAGCCAGGAGTAAGACACCACTCCGACTCGGAACCACTAACTCGAAGGGCGAACCCAACATTCACCCAGTATGGTACGACTTTGTGAACAACAAGCTTTACCTCATGAGCTACAAGGACGCAGTGAAAGTCCGAAACCTGAAACGAAACAAGACGGTCTACTTTTCGGTCGATACCGACGCAATGCCCAATACAGGAGTGAAAGGAAAAGGCACCGCCATCATAGTAAAGGACATGGGAAAGGCATTACCACTATCGGAGAAGATCATAGCGAAGTATCTAGGCGATCTCACCAGCAGCATGGCGAAGAGCATGGTAGACCAGGTAAGAAAGGGTTCAGAAGTCTTGGTCGAAATAACCCCGCACTACTTTTCGACTTGGGATTATGCCAAATCGAAATTCTAGCACATATTGTAAGCCTCTCTGGAAAGGCTCAGACAATCTCTATGAGGTCCAACGACGGGTATCCCTTGTCAAAATTGAACGTTGCACCGTGAATGTGGGTGAACGGTTTCACGCCGTAGATCAGTAAATGACCGTTCCAGCTTTGGACCTTTATGTGATAGTCGGCCTGTCTGAGAAACTCATCACGTACCTTAGTAGGACGTGACGATATGCCGATGCTGAAAGCTCCTTCATCCCTCAACCCTTCTCCTATCTCCGTAAAGCCCGGAAGCGTCAGCTCCTCCCCATAGACTTGCACGAGCTTGTCGAAGTTCATAGTTAACATCATCCCAGTAGACGTTTCCTTCAAGGAGTTCCATGCTCTGTAAAACTCGGCCAAATCGCTCATCAGCTGGCCTCTCAACTTTAGCCTCCAAGTCTTCGAAGGAAGCTGCGAGTTGAACTCCACTATTCGAACCCTCTCTCCGAGAGCCTTGTCACCTACGTAGGGTCTTAGTGCCTCCGCCGAGGACTCCGAGCTGAAGGTTCCGGTTGAAACACTGAAGCAAGCTCCGCCCTGGTTTACGAAATTAGATCGGATCATGTTAATCAGCAATCTCAGAGACTGCGGGGAGACGTTGCTCTCGGTGTCGATCATGAAGAAGGCGCCTTTTCGGACTCCGCCTCCCAGTAACTGGTCGAGCTCTCTGCTCCCGGTCGAGAAGTGGGTTGCTGTGTGTGGAACTTTTTCCGGACTTCTTACGATGTTCGGTGGGCCGTTTTCGTATTCTTCGTCTAAGAAGGTGAATCTTCCTTTTTCGAGGGAGAATGGGAAGTGTTGGCTCTGGACCCTGAATCCTCTCAGCTTGTCTATTCCGAGGGATCTGATTCTCCTTCCATCTAGCTCGTTCTGTTCGAGGGTTACGACTCCGTCGACTAGATAGCCGAGGTTGTCGGCTCGTTCGGCCTCACTGACGAGAATTACACTTACTTTTGTCGAATCTAGTTCCGACATGACGGCTGACTCGAGCATTTTTCGACCTTCAGGTGTCGCGTTTCTCAACGCTCCCTCCCAGCTATCTACAACAAGGATGGATTTCTGTTTGGCTTGTTTCAGGCGTACGATTTTCGAGAAGACGCTGTCCGTATCGGAGCCTCGGAGGTCGTGGAATTCGTCATTCCAGCTTGCCTTTGAGGATCGTCCAGACATAGAATCGATGACCTCATCGATCCAGGGAAACTGGATGCGCAGTTTTACTGGTGAGACCCTGCTGGACGCGTAGACCCTGTGGGAATCCCCAATGGCATTCAATATTTCAAATGCGAGAGTTGTCTTCCCGGTGCCAGGTGCTCCTTGGATAAGCAGGACGTTTCCTGGAACTTCGAGAAATTCCAAGAACATGTTCATCATAGGAGATGATGTCGCACGGACTACAGAAGATTCGAGATCTTGATGATCGGGCTTCGTCCCTGAGGCTATCAATTATTTCATCATTATTGAGAGGGAGTGTGAAAGATTTCAAGAATTTGTCTCCTTTGCGATGTTCAGGCGGGAACCAATGTAGTTGTTTTGTCGCGTTGACCCTCCACGTGATATTGAACCGGTAGACCATAGTCCTCAAAGCCTAGAGCATTGCGTATACTGGGTAGGTAGCGGTGCCAAAACTCAAGTTCAGCAAGGATTACCTCCAACGTTTGACGAAGCCTATTCCAAAGAAAGACCCGAACCGGCGAACATCAACGGCCATGGAAGGGCTGTCAGAACCGCGGCATCCAACAGGATTTCACCAGTACTGCACAAACTGCGGGAGAGATCAACTCTTTAGTGTCGACACGTTAGGCTGGAAGACGTGTACTGTCTGCCGCGTTACGGCACCGGACAGAAGCCAGAGCCCAATCTGAGACTTTCAGTTCTGACATGATGGCATGATGTTTCTGCACTGGGTCCGATATTGGTTCAAGTACAATTTTTTAAACAGGGCGAGGAGAGGAAAAGACTTGATTCTTCTTGCAGCGGGCCTACGAACGTTTCAGCTCTGACGTTCTGGATGCTGCTTCTGCGCCGGTTAGGCTTCACATTCTCAAGCTCCTAGTCTCCAAGGGTCCCCTGCCATATACCGAGATAATGTACGAGGCGAAGCTGGACCCTGTGCGGGACGCTGGAAAGTTCGTCTATCACCTCAAAACCCTTCGCAAAGCCGGTTTGGTCGCGATTGAAAAAGGCACGAAAAAGTACAGCATAACAGACCTCGGTAAGATCCTAGTCGAATTCTCACGCGATCTAGAGGAGTGGATCGCAGTCAAGAGAGGCCGCCTCTTCGTCCGAACCTCCAAAATGACGATAGAGGAGTTCGACCGGACCCGAATTGCTTCGTCACTTGTCACTGAGGCGGGTATGCCTCAGAGCCTAGCCGACGAGATTGCATCTGAAGCTGAAGAAAGACTCCTGCGCTTTGGAACTACGTACCTAACTGCTCCCCTCGTCCGCGAACTCGTCAACACGATCCTCGTCGAAAGAAAACTCGAAGAGTATCGTCACAAACTGACCCGACTTGGACTCCCCGTCAATGACGTCACAGTCCTCCTAAAAGAGGCGGGACAGAAACACCTTGACTCTGATTGGGTCCAATCATCCGCGGGAGCCGCGGTAGCCGAAGAGTACGTTCTGCTCAACAGCCTCCCAAGACAGCTGGTCGACGCACACTTCTCAGGACAAATCCACCTAGAAGACGCAGAATCCTGGACCCTCAAACCAAGCATCTTCTCACATGACCCGCGCCCTTTCTTCCGAAAAGGATTACCCGGATCGCAACCGCCTGTCTCGTTCGAGAGTGCTCTAGGAACACTCCTGCGATTGGCTAGGGTGACTAAAGGGCAGGTGTCCGGGGAGCAAGTATTTGATCATGTGAACATCTTACTAGCACCATTTATCAAGGGTGTCCCGAGTCAAAGAGTCCAAGAAGCAGTCCGACTCTTTCTCTCGCAGCTAAACTGGGATGGTTTCTCAAACATTCTTCCTTTCCCATCCACCTTGGGTCTCGACCGAACGGCCCCTGACATCCTTGAGCAGTCTGACGCGATTGGCCCCAACGGCAAGAAAGAGGGGAGGTACGGAGACTATGCTCATGAAGCTGAAGAATTACTTCGCACAATGATCGATGCAGCTCGGGAAACTGCTCAGGATAATCCGCTTGTTAATCCCTCGATCAACCTAAGACTCGACCGCGACAAACTGTCCGAGCCCGACGGGCTTCTCTCAATGATCCATGAGACCTCCTTGAGATATTCGTTCATGAATTATCTCATACAAGGTCCGGGAGAATCTTACACCGTTTCTTCGGACGGGTGCATGTTTGTGACTGATAGTATGGGCGATGTCGCTAGAGGAGCGCTGATCGGAACAGTTCAAGTCAATTTGCCACGAATAGCCTATGAGTCAACAGGAAAAGACGAGCGATTTTTCCAAGGCGTTACGACTGCTGCGGACGAGGCGGTAAGGGCCTTGGAGATTCGCGGACAAGCCATTCAGGAGCGAATGAGAGAGGGACTTCTGCCGTTACTATCATGGCAAGCAGATGGGAGCGCGTATTATGGAGCACAACCGATGGCGGAAATAAGCCTCCTCGGGCTAAACGAGTCAGTGAAGCATCACATGAAGAAAGATGTGGACAACAAGGACTCTCTTGTCTTTCTGAAAAAAATCATCGAGACAGCGAGACGTGCCATTTCAGAAAGCGACTTTCGTAAGCTTAGAATTCGAGTCGGGCTCCATCCCTCTCCGGAAGCATCATCAAGGCTCGCAAGCATCGACGCTGAAAAATATGGTTTCTCCACCATCGTGTATCAAGGGTCCAAGCGATATCCCTACTACACAGACGTCCCCGTGATCCCGCTTACACAGAAGATTCCATTCTCTTCACGTGCCTCTCTCGAGGGAGAAGTTCATAGATTCCTCGACGGAGGATCAATCCTGCCACTCCTGATAGGAGAAAAATCAACGACTGCAGGCTTGACAAAAGCCTCCCAATTGCTCGGACAATCGGGAGTCAAAAACTTCACATTTTCCAAGACACTGTCTCGATGCCAATCGTGCTATCACGTAGACACAGGCGTCCCGACAAAATGCTCGAAATGCAACTCAGACAAGCTCACAATCATCGCAAAGTATGCTGGTAGACTGATTCCCATCGACCTATGGACAGAGTCGAGGAGAAGAGATCTGGACAGAATCGCTGCCTACGATCTCGCATAAACGAACCTCACCTTCAGTAACTCATGAGACAATATGAATTGGAAGAGATTCAGTTGAGTTTATCTTATCGACCGTTTGACAGTGCGGGGGAAGGAAGCCTAGCTTGACGGAAGTCCGAGTTGGTTCGAGGAGGCCCTTCAGAATAGGTCTACTGACGGGCATTCTCGCGATCGTGGTCGTTCTCGGAATACAGCTCGTGTTTCTCAGAGAACTATCGGTTTTCAACACGACACTCGGACTCTGGGTCCTCGCCACAGAGTTCGTTTCCACCACGGCGCTCCTCCTGGCCTTAGTGTTTGTCGGCTCGTTCTTCTCCGCAAGAGTTCAACGACAGTCGGGTTCTCGGACGCCGTGGGTTGTCTACTACATTCTTCTCGGTCTCGCCTGCTTCACCGCCTTCACTCTCGGCATGAACAGCGGCCTGACCCTTGACGTGAAATACTCAGCCTATGCAACGAAGGCAGGAATCAACTTTCTCAACCTCCAGTACCTGAATGGAGCAGTCATCTGGACAACTCTCATCCTCACGGCTCTGTTCATGTTTAGCGACCCCAGAATCTCTACGGTTACTGGGAGCGATGGAAAGAAGCATTTCTACATGCACAGCAAGCTCCTCGGAATTCTTCGACTGTTATCCAGGACCAACCTGGGAGCAATTCTGCAAACGACCCGGAGGAGAAGCTACTATGAATCATCCAGTCCCACACCATCCTTTGACTGGGACATTGGAGAGACCCCTGATCACGCGGTCCTATCGAAGAACGGTAAGCTGCAATGGAACGACAAGTTTCCGGTCTCTTCTCCCCCATTCCTAGCGTGGACCACGATCAAGTTTCTACTCGCACTGGGTATCGCTGCATCCATAGCAAATGACATTGCCCTGCGATTTGTTACCATCCAGAACTATCTCGTCCAGACAAACACCACTTGGTTCGCGCAAGTACAGAACTACTTCGCAATACTCGCAATGAGGCTTTCAGGAACTTACCAGGTGTCGCCAACTTTCGGCATAGACAACGTCTTCACGTTTGAAGTCTTCAAGTTCATCCTGTCAATAATCGGCCTATCCTTCGCTGTTCTCGGGATCAGACTTGGAATCTCGCTCCTTGCCAATGCTATGGTTGGACTTTCGAAGAGAGCGTTCGGAATGTCCCGAGTCGCCCTGAGCAATCTGTTCATCATCATAACGCTACCGATAATCTATGTGGTGTTGAGCAGTGGAGCCTGGGTCTATGACGTCGGCACATCATTCATTCTCTCCACCATAGTCATCGTGCTGATCGGGGTAGGCTTCATGGCCGGGTACACGCGGACCCAGAGAATTCTCCATCTCAAGATCACCCGAGTAAAAGGTCTGGTCATACTCGCGATCGTCCTGGTCTCTACTATCACGCTTCCAGTTTACGGGACATACCTCCGCGCCCAGTCTGGACAATACATCAACTATCAATGGAACCCAGCCTATGTCCCGACAATTCAATACACCCGCTGGGCCTACGGAGTGAACTCGGTCACCAGTGCCGACCAGTCTCTCATAACGAGCTCTGGAAACCAGACAAACACACTGGACCACATCCGGATATTCACTAACGAGTCGGCACGGCTGAACATGAAACCCCTCGTCGGCGTTAATTGGATGTCCATCAACGACGCCCCAGTAGACATCATCTACATCCAGGGCAAAGAATACTGGGTGTCTGTCCTCCAGCTTGTACAGGCAAGTCTCCAGAATGATCCAGATGTCTGGCGCACCCAGCATCTTCTGTTAACGCATTCGGAGAAGATCCTCGCGGTCGATGCGGCCACGACGCAGGCTGTGGACATTACCAAGATCTGGAACCTAACCCAATCTCCCCAGATCTACTATGGAGAAGGAGGATTATGGCAGTCAGTGGACGAAATCTACCTGAACATTCCAGGCTTCACCGAAGCCCACCTGTCCAACTACACAGGTCCGCCTTCCTACAATGGAACAGCGGACTATACCTACAAGGGTTCCTGGTTGTACTGGAAATTCTTGTGGCAGGGAAGGTTCGACTTCGCAAACGGAGCCTACGGCAATATCAAAGCGCTCGAATACCGGGACGCAGACACCAGAATCTCCAACATTCTACTGCCAAACATGCAGCTCGACCCGGACCCTTACCCGGTGGTGGACAAGCAGGGGAACGTCTACTTACTGCACTGGGTCTGGATCAACTGGCAAAGCCCCAGCGACTTCGCAGACTACCCAGACCACACTGACACATCGATCCTCCGACTCTTCGCAGCAACGCTCACCAACATGAAAACTGGAGAAGTCACAGGGTATCTGTACAACAACGGCAAGACCGATTATGTCAGATCATTCTACAGCTCCATGTATCCCCAGTGGAACCAGCAGATGCCGTCCTGGCTCCTCCCCCAGCTCAGATATCCTGAAACATACTTCAACACTCAACAAAACGTGTACAACTTCTACTTCCAAACAGACCCGCTACAATGGCAGAGGAATGTGTTCCTGCAATCGACTGAAACCACCCGGTTCATAATCACGCCCATTAATGGAACTCTAACGTGGGCGGCTGTCAGGCTGGTAGAAATTTACAACAGCCCATCGCAAAACCTAGCAGGTCTCTACATTGCTCCGGCAGGAACCCGGACCGGGCAGGTGTACCTGATCAGGTTCCCGGAAGGAACGACCGTTATCGGACCTGGCTCAGCTATCTCAGCCGTATCAACTGACCCGATAATCAAAACTCAGCTAACGCTCCATCCCGACTGGACAAGCGGAAACATACTTCTCTATTCGGTGAACACCCGCTTGATCTACGTCATACCGTACTATGGAACACAAGGGATTCTGACCGTACCAGAAATGGTGGCAGTGGTTGACGCTTCTACGAAACAAGTGGGCCATTATTTCATTCAAGACCCTACAAGCTTTATCGAAGTAGGCGGCGCAACGACACAGGCGGTCAGCACCATCGGCATATCGACCACCCAGACGACTGTAACCGGCAATCTGACGTCTATCGACCAGTATGTGCAGGGTGGAAACACTCGATGGGATATTGGAATAAAGACGACCGGTGGAGCAGTTCAGGTTCTCGCGAAAGCGGAGACCCTCACGACGACAGATATTTTCAAGATATACACTACAGGCATTGGAAACAAGATTACTGTCGTAGCGGACAAGACCACGTCCCCCTACACGGTCGTGAGCGTTCAATGAAGGTTGTACGAAAATCCCCGAACTCGCTAGACCACTCCAAAGACCAAGCCGAGTAGTCCCATTCTCAACACCACGCCATTCCCAACCTGAGGGAAATATTTCGCGTGACTCGTCGAGTCAACGCTAGAGTCTATCTCATCGACTCTAGGCAACGGATGCATAACAATAGAACTCTTCTTCGCTCGTGCCAGCTCATCCGAGGTCAATCGGTAAGACCCTTTGACCTTCTCGTACTCAGCCAGATCTCCGAACCGCTCTTTCTGGACCCTCGTCATGTAGATCACGTCTAATTCTTTCAGATGCTGTTGCAGCGACGTGGTTTCCTCAACGTCCATTTTCTTCGAGACCTCTTCCAGGACCTCCTTCCTCATCTTGAGAATTTCGGGAGATATGAGGACCAATCTGACCTTGTATTTCGCGAGCGCATAGGCAAGCGAGTGAACCGTCCGGCCATACCGCAGGTCCCCAATCAGCCCTATTGTAATTCCGTCAATCGCCCCAAGCTCCTTCTTGATCGTGTAGAGATCAAGCAATGCCTGGGTAGGATGCTCCTCTGCTCCCGACCCCGCGTTAATCACCGGGACCCTTGAGAACTCTGCGGCCATCCTCGCCGCTCCCTCCAGAGGATGCCTTACCACCAAGACGTCAGCATAGTTCTCGACGACCCTTACAGTGTCTGCGAGGTTCTCGCCTTTCTCGACGGAAGTTCCCTTTGTCTCGGCAAATCCGAGAGCGGTCCCACCGAGCCTGGTCATCGCGGACTCAAAGCTCAGTTTTGTGCGTGTACTTGGTTCGTAGAATAGGGTCGCCATTATCTTACCATGAAGCATATCCGACCCGGTCTTCGCGAGAGGCTCCATGACCTGCGCCATGTCCAGAATCTGGTCGATCTCGGACCGGGAGAGGTCGCGAACGGAGACTATGTCTCTGCCAACAAAGTTAGATGTGGGCGGCATTCCGATTCCTAGCCGAATCGAGGAGTCCTATAACTATCTTCAGAAGCGATGGCACAATGACCGTTCAGATACTCGCGATAACCTCAGACCTGTTCCTGCAATCAAGGGTCGCGGAATTGGCAAAGTCACTTGGCGTAAGCGCTACCTTGGTAACAACTGAGGAGGACCTCCTTAGACAAGCAAGTTTGAAAACTCTGAACTTAGTCGTCCTCGACCTAGCTTCGTTAGAGTATGACCCGTTCTCGTGTGCCCAAAAACTGAAGACTTTGGCGTCTCCACCCAAGATACTGGCTATATTCCCCCACATCAGAAAGGACCTCAAGGGGAAAGCTGAGAAGGTAATGATCGATTACATTGTTCCGAACTCTGGTTTCCTCAAGACCCTAAAGAGTGTCCTAGAGAAAGAGGTCCGGGGCAGTTGAGCTGGATCGTCAAAGACCTCTGGGACACACTAGACAAGCGTCGCGGAGAATTCGAGAGTCTCTGGCAAGATCGTACTCTGCGGGCCTTTGAAACGATCAACTGGATTGCCAGCGAAGTGGGCGAACGCTGGGGTGTTCTCATACAGATCAACTTTCCACCCGGCCAGGAAAGACCAGAAGCCGCCCTTATTGGACGCAGAAACGTGAGCATTCTTGTAGACAGGAACAGGAAGAAGTTCGAAATGGTAACAGAAGATGAGGTGAGCGAGGCAGCTCAGCGGTTGAGCCCACTCTCATTTGACCCTGCTCGCTTTGGTCATGAAGGATTCAGAGCGAAATTAGCATCTGGACTGTTGGACTGTCTGCCAAGCGGGGTTCATCTATGGTGCAACATAACACCCGAAGTCTTGGGATTCCTCGACTGGATCTTCGTTAACGGTTACGGGCTGAAGCCAAGACCCCTGTTTAGGAGACGGGCATGAGTTTCTTGCCCAGTCTTCTCTCAATGTCCATCTTCGCTCTCCTCAGCTGCCTCGCACGCTTGAGCAGCTCGATAAGATAATCCAAGTCAACTATTGGGCGAAGGGCCGTGTACTCCCATGGAGTCTTGTTGATCTCGTCAGGATAGATCATGTACCCGTTAGGATAGTGAGTCAACAGAATCCCCGTAGGGTCCGTCTCAAGGCCCTTGGAGAACTCTCGCAGAGTGTATCCTGCCTTCTTGAGCTGTTCGAGCGCCCTATCGAGCTCGTCACAAGCTCTTTCCAGTTCCGCAAACATCTCTCCCCTGTCGCCATCTCCCATAGAATACCCGCTCCAGGACCCTTATTCGCGAGAAACGAGGCTCGCGGCGGGCATAAGCGTTCTTTAACCCAGACACGCTCTCGCCCGAAACAAGAACCACTCCGCGCGAAGAAAGGCGACCAAGGCAAAGGGCGAAGGGACCGTGAAACATCGACAGATTGCGATCAGCTGTTCGACGTTGACTTGGCCTCAGATTGTCTTCGAGTAAGGACAAGTTTCCATAAGATGAGGACCACGCCAACTATGGTGGCCAGTACTGGTCCAACGTATCCTGCGAGGAAGAAGCCGAGCGGCGACGCGTTCTGGCTTATCCACTTTTGCATCCAATAATTGGACCGGTATTCATTGGAGATAGCAACGAGCAGGCCTATCATGATGATGAATTGGGCGATAATAATGGTGCCCACAGCTCGCGATCCTTCACGTTGACTATCTTTCGGGACGGCGGTTGCCTTCGCAGCCTGGGCTGATCTCGGGTTCGGGATTAGTAGCGAGCTGATTGCGCCCAGCGAGACGAAGATGCCAGCTGTGAATGCTGCCCAGCGCGTTCCTTGAGTAATCGAGTCGTACAGAATTGATAGGACGGCAGGTGCATTCCGACCGAAGCTGGCGATGAAGGAAGGATCGATTCCTCCGGATAGTCCTGAGTTAAGAGCTGTTGCCAATGCCGATCTTAGAGGTCCGAAATTGACGGTGCTCGCTGCAAGGTCGGCCTGTCCCACTGTAGATATTTGGGCTACCAGTACTGCACCGATTACGGCGATTCCGAAGGCTGAGCCAATTTGTCTGACGGTATTGTTGGCTCCAGATCCAACTCCGGCCTTCTGCCAAGGTATGCTCAGCAAGACGGTGCTCGTTAACTGGCTGATCGCCAGACCAACCCCCGCGCCATAGATAACGAGGATAGGATACAGGTAGTAGACGGGATTGTCGGCGCTGATAATCTGAGACAGGCTGAAGAGCGCAATTGCCTCAAGAGTCATGCCTGTGGTCACAATCCACTTGGGTCCAAATCTTGTTGCTAGTACGCCGGCTACTGGTGCGAAGATGAAAACCGAGATGGCCATTGGCAGGAAGGTTAGACCAGCATTGAACGCTGACAGTCCTTTGACGGTTTGCAAGAATATTGAGATGATGAACACTGCGCCGAACTCGCCCATCGCAACGATTGTGACAGTGAAGAGACCGTACCTGAAACCCTTGAACTTGAGGAGGCTGAAATCGAAGAGAGGAACTCTTTCCTTCCTAAGCCGGCGGATCTCGTAAAAGGTGAACAGGCTAAGTAGAATGATCCCGATTATGATCGATACCAGAGGAAGGGATACAGGGTTTGAGACCGACCATGAGAAGCTCCCCACACCAAAGTCAGTGGCTGGAACAATCCATCCGTAGGTTTGGGCTTCGATAAAGCCGAACAGTAAACTGGCCAGACCTACAGTAATCAGAATCAGCCCGATGGAGTCTGCTGTGTACTTTGGATCTTTGAACCGAGTCTCCTTAATCGCGAATGCAGCCCCGACTAGGGCTACTATCCCTATCGGGATGTTGATGAAAAACGCCCATCGCCAGGTAAAAGTCGGGTCACTTGTGAAGTAGCCTCCCAAGACTGGTCCAAGAACCGCAGCCGCTCCCGCAGTTGCTCCCCATATTCCGAAAGCAACCCCTCGCGCTCTGCCGGTGAAAGTGGTCGTTAGGATTGACAGGGTGGAGGGGGAGGCCATTGCTGCCCCGAATCCTTGGATTACACGGCCCACCAGGATCTGGGATAGATCTTGTGAGAATCCGTCGATGATTGATCCGATGATAAATAGAGATATTCCGATGATGAAGATCCGTTTTCTGCCGAACTCATCGCTCAGTTTTCCCCAGGTGAGAAGGAATGAGCCGAAGACAAGAGAATAGAGTGAAGTGATCCATTCTAGATCCTTGAGATTGATCTTGAAGTCTTGCGAGATTCGATACTGAGCGACGATCACTATCGTTGCGTCGATGACGATAATTGCGAGAGAGAGGCTCAGGACGAGCAGGATGAGAAGTTGCTTTGGCTCGATCTTGGTCGGGCCTGCGGCCGCTGGTGGACCCGCTCCTTCCCACTTCTGTCCAGACGGTTTGCTCTGGCTCTCTCCTGACATTGAATCGGCCCACGTTTGTTCGGGGTAATCAAACATTCCCATGAGAGATGTTCGCGGCCCTGTAGGCCGTGAAACATCTAAGAACTCGTCAGGAAAGATAGCGTCTCAAATTGCCAAAGGATCTTCACACGGGCCGCTACAGAATCGAGCCGGGAGACGAAGTTCGCCTGAGCGATGTTGACCCGAACGATACTACCGGTTTCGAGGGAAAAGACGAAGATGAACAGAAAGAGTCGAAGAAGCTTAACGAGAAACTTAGACAGCTACAGGAAATGCTCTACGGTGAGCACCAGCAGAAAGTCCTAGTTGTTCTGCAAGCCATGGATACCGGCGGAAAAGACGGAGTCATTAACAGAGTCTTTCAAGGAGTCAACCCGCAAGGGGTCCGGGTTGCACATTTCAAGGAACCTACACCGGAAGAACTCGATCATGGTTTCTTGTGGCGAGAACATAGACAAGTGCCCGGAAACGG
>WNFE01002481.1_pt1 | contig 15387 bp, 17 predicted proteins | sample 5400451 | NCBI WGS metagenome assembly WNFE01 (sample SAMN13153344, study PRJNA577476) | soil metagenome | isolation source: 200 cm saprolite under Douglas fir tree site 2 hole 2 | place: USA:California | collected 2015-04-18 | reverse complement strand
TGCTGCGTCTGGGTCATCTCCGCCGCCTACGGGATGACTTGGCCTCCGGCTTCGGGTCCGGGTTCTCCTTCAACAGCGACTGCGCGATGCGATCGAGCGCACGCGCCACCGACGACTTGGGATCTTCGAGCACGACCGGGCTGCCAGAGTTCACTGACACCGGCATTGCGAGATCGTCGGGTATCGGGAAGTTCGCGCTGAGCCCGAGCACCCGCTCCACCTCCTTCACGTCGAGCTTCACCTTGGCGTTGGCGTGGTTGAGTACCAACTTGAGCTTCGGACCCGCGATGGCATGGAGATCGAGCGACTGCATCCCGATCTTCAGGTTCTTGATGCTCGGAATGTCCATCGAACCCACGAGCAACACGTCGTCGGCTGCCTCGATGAGCGCCAACACGTAGTTGTTGAACAGCGATGGCAGATCGACGACCACAAAGCCGGCCACTGCTTGCAGTGCCGCGCAGATGTTGACCATCTCCCCTGGCAGCAGCGCATCGGTGGGCATGGGCTCGATCGGTGCCGGGAGAACGAGGAGCCCGCTCGGATCGTGACGGCACGGGAGGGCCTGTACCAGCTCGAGATCGCCGTACTGGGCGGCCGCGGCCGCGTCGATGACCGTGTTCTGGGGTGGCAGGCCGAGCATCACGGAGACGTCGCCGAACTGCAGGTCGCCGTCGACGAGCACCACCGGCCGGGTCGAAGCCTTGGCCATCAAGACGGCGACGTTGATCGCGACACAGGTCTTGCCGACACCACCCTTGGTCGAGAACACCACGACCAGGCGACCGGGCTCTCCGCTCGCCGGCGTCAGCGCGGCCGTGCGTGAGGTCAATGAACCCACCAACAGCTCTCCGACCCGATCGACCGATTGGTGCAAGCTGGCCTCGCCGCCGAGCACGACCGCGTCACGCGCGCCGGCTCGCAGCGCATGCTGCAGGACGTCAGTCGACATCTCGGTGACGGCAAACACCGCGCCCAGCTCCGGGTGCGCGCCAGTCAGTCGGTGCACGTGCTGGAACCCGATCGGGCTCACGAACCCGGGACCGAAGACCGCGACCGTCGGGTGTCCCCCTTGGAGATGTTGGACGAGCTGCTCGATGTTCTGGAACTGCGACGCGCCCGCCAACTCCACGGCGAGGCGGGTACGCAGCGCCGGCTCGGGCTCGACGACCGCGACCTCGAACGTCGACGCTGGGCCGGCACTCACGACAGTGGCGTAGGACTCCACACCGCTACCGGCTCGCCGCCGGCGCCTTGGTGCCGCCGGACGTTGTCGGGGTATTCGCCCCCGGCGGGAGCAGCACCAGATAGATGTTGCCGTCGTTCTTGGCCGAGATCAGCTGCAGCGCCTGGTCGGGAGTGACCTCGAAGGTCAGCAGACCCGAAGCCTGGACCGGGGGTGCCGTACCGCCCGCGCTCTGCTGCTGCGCGATGGTGGCCGCGCCGACCGCGAGGACCTTGAGGTTGTTGAGGAGATAGGTCGTGGTGTTGACGCCGTTCACGTTCTTCGTGATCGCGACGTCGACATGATCGCCGGCGGCAATCTGGTTCGCAACGCCCCGTTCCTGGTCGACCGAGATGCTCATCGCGACGAGGTCCTTCGTCGCGATGGCCGCGGCAAAGGTCCCACCACCGCCGCCTTGGTCGGGAGTGATGAAGGTCTGCGTGGTGATGAACTGCTTGGCGTCGATGCGGGCCGCGGCGACCTTGTTGGCGAGCGAGTTCGGGTCGGCGACGATCGCGACCGGCACCGAGTTGCGCGCCACCTTGGCCGTGTGCACGAGACCGGCTTGGAGCACCTCGGCTCCGGTGGTGCCCTTGGCGATATCGGTATCGGCAACGAGGGCGTCGACGAACTGCGCGCCGCTTTGGGCGCGCGAGTCGGCGTTGGACGCGTACGAATAGACGCCGACGCCCGCCACGAGGGCGAGAATGACGGCCGCGACGGCCATCAAGGTTCGACGATTCGACACCAGGACTCCCCTCGAACGATCCGGGATTGCTCCCCTGGATCGTCGGCCGGTGCTCAGGCCGGCTTGAGTGGGATGTCCGTGAAACCCCCCAAAATCAGGGGGTTCAGGCTCCTTCGGGCTCGGCCGCGGCGTCGCCTTCCGGCACGACCACGGCTACCGCCGCGATCGCGGTCTCCGCCCCGGTTTCGGGAACGGTTTCGGGAACGGTTGCGGGAGCGATCTCGGGCGCGGACTCGGCGGTTTCGACCGCGGGTTCACCCGCGGTCCCCCCGGCTTCGCCCGCTTCGTACGCCGGTCCGATGTAGTTGCCCTGCTCGTCGTACGCGTGCTCGCCGAAGTGGTCCTGGTATTCGGCTGCGACCACGCCACCCTCGGCGGCCTGCTTGATGGACAGCGAGATCCGTCGGCGGTCGAGGTCGATGTCGATGATCTTCACCCAGAGCTCCTCGCCGGGCGTGACCACCTGCTCGGGCGCCTCGACGTGCTGGACCGCCATCTCCGAGATGTGCACCAGTCCTTCGATACCCTCGCCGACCTGGACGAACGAGCCGAAGGGCACCAGCTTGGTGACCCGGCCGTAGACCAGCTCTCCCACCTGGTGGGAGGTGGCGAACTCCTGCCACGGGTCCTGCTGCGTTGCCTTCAACGACAGCGAGATGCGCTCGCGGCTCAGGTCGACGTCGAGCACCTGGACCGTGACCTCGTCGCCCACCTGCACGACCGAGCCGGGATGGTCCACGTGCTTCCACGAGAGCTCGGACACGTGCACGAGCCCGTCCATACCCCCGAGGTCCACGAAGGCCCCGAAATTGACGACGGACGACACCACCCCGCTGCGGATCTCACCGGGTTTGAGGTTGGCGAGGAACTCGTCGCGCTGCTCGCGTTGGGTTTCCTCGAGGTACGCGCGCCGGGAGAGCACGACATTGTTGCGGTTCTTGTCGAGCTCGATGATCTTGCATTCGATCTCTCGGCCCACGTACGGCTGGAGATCACGCACTCGTCGGAGATCGACGAGCGAAGCGGGCAGGAAGCCACGCAAGCCGATGTCGAGGATCAGGCCACCCTTGACCACCTCGATGACCGGGCCCTTGACGATGCCGTCCTTCTCCTTGATCTCTTCGATGGTGCCCCACGCGCGTTCGTACTGGGCACGCTTCTTCGAGAGGATCAGCCGACCGTCCTTGTCCTCCTTCTGCAGCACGAGCGCCTCGAGCTCGTCGTCGAGCGAGACGATTTCGTGTGGGTCGACGTCGTTGCGGATCGACAGCTCCCGAGATGGGATCACGCCCTCCGACTTGAAGCCGATGTCGAGCAGCACTTCGTCGCTGTCGATCTTGACCACCCGACCCTTGACGATGTCGCCGTCGTCGAACTCGACGATGGTGGCATCGACCGCGTCGGCGAACGATTGGCCCCCGAGGTCGTCGAACACGACGAACTCGTTCTGGGTCTCCTCGGCCGGCGACTCATCCGCAGCGGGCACTTCGGCTACGGGCACTTCCGCTGCGGGCACTTCGGCGATTGGGGTGGTTGCTTCCGAAAGGGGCGACGCGGCCGCCTCCCCGGTGTCCTCCGGGACGGTGTCCTCCGGGACGGGAGCCTCCAAGACGGCTTCCGTCGTTTCCTGATCCGACAACATGACTCCTCGTAGGGACGACGACACCCACAACCGCTAGGACGTTCAAGAGGCGCGAATGACGGGCCTCGTGGACGAGGCCGGATGACAGGCTACAAGGCAACTCCGGGAAACGGAAGTGGGAGCGCTTTGCCGCTGGTTTGCCGCTGGTTCCCCGCCGCCCTGCGCCCCTCCTCGCCGGCCCGCCCGCTCGCGTTTACTTGGCGGCGGCCCAGTTGGACCCGAAACCGACGTCGACGGTGAGCGGGACCCGCAGCTCGCAGACATGCTCCATCACCCGGCGCACGAGTGGCTCCGTGTCAGCTCGCTCGACCTCCGGCACCTCGAGCACCAACTCGTCGTGGACGGTGAGCAGCATGCGTGCGCCCAGGGCCGCCGCATCGAGCTCTCGGTCGAGGTCGATCATGGCCAGCTTGAAGATGTCGGCGGCCGACCCTTGGACCGGCGCGTTCTGCGCCATGCGTTCGCCCATCTGGCGGATCCGGAAGTTGTCGGACGCCAACTCGGTGATCTGGCGCCGTCGCCCGAAGATGGTGGTGGTGTAGCCGCGCTCGCGCGCTTCTCGCACCGTGCCGTCCATGAACGCCCGTACGTTGGGAAAACCGGCGAAGTACGCGTCGAGGATCTCGGCGGCCTCCCCGGTGGGAATGCCGAGGCGTTGCCCGAGCCCGTACGCCTCCATGCCGTAGGCCAAGCCGTAGTTCACGACTTTCGCAAACCGGCGCTGCGCGTCGTCGACCTGCGCCTCCGCCACGTGGAACACCTTGGCCGCGGTGGCGGTGTGGACATCGACACCCCGCTCGAACGCGTCGATGAGGCCGGGATCGTCGGCGAGATGCGCGAGCACGCGCAACTCGATCTGCGAGTAATCGGCGGTGAGCAACCCGTAGCCTTCGTCGGCGATGAATGCGCGGCGCATCTCGCGCCCGTCGCTCGTGCGGACGGGAACGTTCTGCAGGTTGGGCGCTTCGCTCGAGATGCGACCGGTCGTCGTGTCGGTCTGCTTGAAGGTGGCATGGATGCGCCCGTCGGCGCCGATGAGGGGAGGAAGCGCGTCGGCGTACGTGCTCCGCAACTTCTCGACCTCGCGGTAGCGCAGCAGGTCTTCGACGATCGGGTGCTCGTCGACCATCTTCTGGAGCGAGTCGGCGTCGGTCGACGGTCCGGTCTTGGTCTTCTTCACCGGGATGAGACCGAGCTTCTCGAACAGGATGGTGCGGAGCTGGAGCGTGGAGTTGACGTTGAACTCCTCACCGGCATGCGCGTGAATCCGCCGCACGAGCTCCTCGCACTGCTGTGCAAGGTCGGTGCGCAGCGCGTCGAGAAACGCCCGGTCGATACGGATCCCCGCGCCCTCCATCTTCGCGAGCACCCGGATCAGCGGCAGTTCGAAACGTTGGTAGAGGTCGGTGAGCTCGCGTGAAGCCAACGCCTCCTCGAGCACCGTCGCGAGCTGCAACACGGCGCTGGCGGCACGGCCCGCCTGCTGTACCTCCACCTCACCGTCGAAATCGAGCGTGCCCGGTTCGGCGTCGACCGACCGAACCTCGAGCCCGAGGTAGCGCGGCGCGAGCTCCTCGAGCAGGTACTTCCCGGCGCCGGGATCGAGGAGATAGGCCATCACCACGGTGTCGTGACGGAGGGAACGCACGTCGACGGCCAAGCCGTGAATGAGCTCCTTGGCGCGATGGGCAACGAGCGGCGGGCCGTCGATGCCCACCAGCGCGGCGAGGGCGGCGTGTACGGCCGGATCACGCAGGAGGGCCGCGTCGATGTAGGCGGCGTTGCCGTCGCGCTCGCCGATGGCGAGACCACGCAGCGGGCTGTATCCGGGCGCGCCGTCCCATCGCGCCTCGAGCGCGTAGGGCTCGCCGCGTGCCGCCACGGCACCGAACGACTCGATCGCGGCGGCCGCGTCGCGGACGACGGACACGTCGACCTCGATGGCCGCCGCCTGGCCGGTCGCCGCCACGTCGCCGACTGCTTCCAACAGGCGCGGCATCAGGGTCCGGAACGCCAGTTGGTCGAAGAGCACCTGCACGTGCTCGCGATCCCACGCGCCTTGACTCAGCTCCCCGACGGCGACGTCGAGCTCCAGATCGCACCGCAACCGTGACATCTGGCGGTTGAGGAACACCCGCTCGCGCGCCGCGCCCAGGTTCTCGCGTTGCTTCGGCGGCAATTGATCGACGTGTTCGTAGATACCCTCGAGATCCCCGTAGCTCATGATGAGCTTGGCGGCGGTCTTCTCGCCAACGCCGGGCACACCCGGCAGGTTGTCGCTCGGGTCACCCCGCAACGCCGCGTAGTCGACGTACTGCGCGGGAGTCACCCCGGTGCGCTCGAAGATGCCCGCTTCGTCGTAGAGCACGTAGTCGGAAACGCCCCGTCGGTTGTACAGGACCTTCACGTGCGGGTCCTGGACCAGTTGGTAGCTGTCCCGATCGCCGGTGACGATCACGACGTCCGTACCTTGGGCCGCGGCTTGGGTGGCGAGCGTCGCGATCACGTCGTCGGCCTCGACGCCCTCGACCTCGAGGACGGGTATGCGCAACGCCTCGACCACTTCGCGGATCAGCGGCAGCTGCGGCACGAAGATGTCCGGGGTCTCCTTGCGGCCACTCTTGTACTCAGCATCGAGATCGTCGCGGAAGGTGCGTCCCGGCGCGTCGAACACGACCGCGATGGCATCCGGTTTCTCGTCGCCCAGCACTTTCACGAGCATGGACGTGAATCCGTACACCGCGTTGGTGATCGTGCCTTCCGGCGTCGACAGGTCGGTGGGCAACGCGTAGAAGGCACGGAAGGCCAACGACAGCCCGTCAATGAGGAGGAGCTTGGCCACAGCCGGATCGTAGGCCCGCGCTGCCGCGTCCTCGATGGTGCGGCCGCTCGCTACTCGGGATCACCGTCGGGATCACCGCCGGGATCGTGGCCGGGATCGGTCTCGGTGTCCACGCTCGGAGGCTCGGGTGTGAGCTCACCGTCGACCACTCGGCGCGCGATCTCACCCACCTGCACCCGATTGGCCATTGCCTGCTGTTGGATGAAACGCCAGGCCTCGTGCTCGGTCATCGAGTGGTCGTCCATGAGTCGACCCTTGGCCCGATCAATGGTGCGCCGCGCCGCGAGCCGTCCCTGGAGATCGCCCACCTCGCCTTCGAGCGCCTTCAACTCGGCGAAGCGGCCGACGGCGACTTCGATCGCGGGGATGAGATCGCTCTTCTGGAACGGCTTCACCAGATAGGCCATCGCACCGGCGTCGCGCGCGCTCTCGACCAGCTCGCGCTGTGAGAACGCGCTGAGGATCAGCACCGCCGCCAGCCGGTCGCGTGCGATGTGGCGCGCCGCCGACAGACCGTCGAGACCGGGCATCTTGATGTCGAGGATCACGAGGTCGGGAAGATGCTCCTGGACCAGCTCGATGGCGGCATCGCCGCGGCCGGTTTCCCCCACGACCTCGTAGCCCTCTTCCTCGAGAAGCTCCTTGAGGTCGAGGCGGATGATCGCCTCGTCTTCGCCGATGACGACCCGGGTGGGGGGTTTGGCGCGCTTACGAGCCACGAGAGCTCCGTACGATCAACGGGCCGAGAGCTCAGCCGAGATGCGATCGAGGAGCGAATCCTGCTCGCGTTCGAGCTCCCCCACGGTGCTGCGCAGGGAGTTCCGCTGCCGCTCGAAGGCGTCGGCGTGGCGGCGGGCATCGCGCGCCTCGACGTCGGCGAGTGGTGTCTCCGCCATGAGCGCGCGCAAGCGAACCTCTTCCGCTTGCTCCTCGAGGAAGACGAGCTGCTCCTCGGTGGCGGCGAGCTCGGCCCGCATTCGCTTCAGGCGTTCGCTCACGTCGACCAGGCGCCGCTGGAGAATCGACTGCGACATGCGGGGTAAGTCTATGGCCATGCACACAGAAGTCGGCCGACAACGGGCGCGGTCCGGGTAGGGTCTGGCCGCGGCCCGGATGGCGCAATTGGCTGACGCGAGCGGCTCAAAACCGCTTGTCCGAAAGGACGTGTGGGTTCGAGTCCCACTCCGGGCACCACTCCGGGCACCCTTGTCTGAGTTCAGGACATCGGCGCCGCTCGACTCGAGCGGCGCGAACCACGAGCTACTCGCGGTCTTCGGGCTCGTCGGCGAGCTTACGCAGGAGGATGAGGAGCTGCTCTTGCTCACCCTCGTCGAGCACGTCGAATACGGGGCTCTTCGCGAACACCGCCTGCACGATCTTCTCGCGGTGGCGAACCCCCTGCGGGGTGACGACGACGCGTTTCACCCGACGGTCTTCGGAATCGGCCCGGCGTTCCACCAGACCCAAACCCTCGAGTCGGTCGACCAGAGCGGTGATGTTCGACGGGTCGAGCGCGAGCCGTTCCGCGAGGTCTCGCATCGGGAGTGGCTCTTGGAGCGCGTAGAGCGCGCGTACGTGCGCGACCGACACTTCGAATTCTGCTGCGCTCCGTACCGCGGCCTGTTTGATCTGCTGCATGACGCAGAAGAAGGTCGCGGTGAGCGCGCGGGGTGCGTCCTCTGCCTGCTCGGCGGTCTTGCCCGTCAGACGCGTCGAACGGCCGTGAGTCGGGGCCACCATCGCCGACAGCATACTTGCCTTTCGTGATAGTTGTCGAGTACCATGATCGTCGGTAACCGGTATTGACCCGACGCGTCACCTGGTCGAAGCTCGCCACCGGCAGAGCGGTAGCGGGCACGGATGCGCCGGGGCGATCCTGCGAGTGCGCGCCCCCCCTGTGCACCCACGGTGAGTCGCCCCGGCGTCACCGCTCCGATCGCGCCCGAGCCATCGTGTGAGCCCGAGCGGGGGCTACAACCCGAGCGTCGAGACAACCCCGTCGTGGTGTTCGATGGCCCGCATTCGCGACCCGAACACCGCGAGCAGCTTGGGTGCAATCTCGGGCATCGCAACCTCCAGCATCTCGTTGAAGTCGTGACGGCCGAGGACCAGGAGCTGCATCGCGCTCAATGCCACCACCGTGGCGACCCGCTCGCCGCCGTCGATCAGAGCCATCTCGCCGAAGAAGCCGCCTCGATCGACGCGTCCCACCTCGTCGCCGTCGACGGTGGCTATAGCACTTCCGTCCACGACGACGAAGAACTCGAGGCCAACCTCACCTTGGCGACAGAGCTCGTCACCGGCGAGCGCCTCGCGTGGTTGCGTGAGCGCGCCGATTCGATCGAGCTCCGCGTCGGTACAGGTCGAGAACAACCAGATACCGCGCAACAGGTGGATCCGCTCTTGGAGGTCAGGGCCGAAGGTCATCACGCAATCCTCACGCCTCGCGACGTGGGTGTCGAGTCGCGAGACGTCGACGGCACCGCCCGATTCACCCGCCGTTCCCTCATTGTGTTCCTCGTGTTCGGGTGGAGATGCAAGGCACGCTTCGCGTAGCCGCGATACTGCACGACATGCATCCCGCACTCGCGCTCGACATCTCGATCACCGTGCTCCTGATCGTCGCGATCGCGTCGGCTCTGATCCTGGTCCTGATCGTGGCAACACCCTTCCCGCGAGTGCGTGACGAGCCACCCCTCGATCCTGCCGTCGAGGCGAAGTTGCTCCTCCGGCGCGACCCCGACGAGCCGACGGGCGAGATACCGCCGGCGGACGATCTCGACGAGGCTTCCGGCGACGCCGCACGAACCCTCGGTGACGAGAGCGCCAACCCCGACCCGCTGGCCGAGCTGCGCGACCTCGACGGCACCTGATCGGCGTTCGACGCCGACAACGCGTTCACGCGATCGCGAAGAACAGGCGCGCGTCACAGGCGGTTTCGTCGTCGACCGATGCTCGGGCCTGGCTCCATCCACCGCGTGCGCTCAACCGCTCGATGGTGACGTCGAGCTTGAGCTCGTCACCGGGCCGGACCAGCCGACGAAAGCGCACCTTCTCCAGCCCGCCGAAGAGCGCCAGCCTGCCTTCGTAACGGCCGTCGCACAGCAACGAGATCGCCCCGGCCTGCGCGAGCGCCTCGAGCTGGATCACACCCGGAAGGATGGGATTGCCCGGGAAGTGCCCGGCGAGGAATGCCTCCTCGCCGGTGATCCGATACCGCGCCGCAATCTCCTGTGCGGGGGTGACCGAATCGACCACGTCCACAAAACGAAACGGCGGCCGATGCGGGAGGAGCGCGATCAGCGCGGCGGAGTCGGGATGCGGCATTACAACCGACGTTACCGGAGGGTAATGAACGTTACCGGCAGGTAATGGGCAACACTGGAGCTTCGCCGGCTGGTCATCTCGATGTAACCACGTGAGGGCACCCGGGGTCGGACTATTCCACATTCGTGGGGTCGTCCACATTCGTGGGCGAAATGGCAGTCGAGATTACGGGGGGAGAACACACGTTGACCATCGCGGTCGTCTTCCCGGGACAGGGCACCCAGCAGACCGGCATGGCCATTCCGTGGCGCGGGCATCCCGCGTGGACGGTGATCGAGCAGGCCGAGGCGGCATTGCACGAGCCCCTCGCCCATCTCGTCACCGACGCTCCCCCCGAGGCTCTCGCACGCACGCGCGAGGCACAGCTCGCGGTGCTGCTCACCTCCCTCGTCGTCTGGACTGCACTCGGGCCCGCGCTCGAACTGGGGCCCGACACGCCGGTCGCGTACGCCGGCCATTCACTCGGCCAGGTCACCGCCTTGATCGCCGCGGATGTGCTCTCCCTTGAAGCGGGCGTCCGTTTCGCGGCCCGCCGCGCCGAGCTCACCCAGGCTGCCGCCGACGCCCATCCCGGCCGTATGGCGGCACTCCTTGGCGCCACCATCGAACAAGCCGAGGACGCCTGCACCGCTGCACCCGACGGATGCTGGGTCGCCAACGACAACGCGCCCGGCCAGGTCGTGATCGCGGGGACGCCCGATGGGCTCGCGGCGGGCTCGGCCCGGGCCCTCGAGCTGGGTGTTCGCCGGGTCACCCCGTTGAACGTCGGCGGGGCGTTTCACACGCCGCTCATGGGCGACGCCACCGTTGCCCTCGCGCAGGAGGTCACCGACCTCCCCCTTGCGGCTCCGAGCGCCCCGGTCGTGTCGAATCACGACGCGGTGGCCTACGACGATGCTCACGGCTGGTGCGCCCGGCTCCCCCAGCACGTCTCGGTTCCCGTTCAGTGGCGCTCGACGATGGACACACTGGTCGGTCTCGGCGCCACCACCTTCTTGGAGATCGGCCACGGCTCGATGCTCGCGGCACTGGCCAAGCGGGGCGCGCCATCCGTCACCGTCCGCAACATCGCAACACCCGATGACATCACTCTCGAGCTGGAGGTCGCGTAGCCCCATGGAAGCCCTCTTGACCCACGGTGAGGGGCTTCTCGTCCCCGAGCGGATGATCATCGCCCCATCCGTCGGGGTGTTCCGCCCTCTCGACAACATCGACGACGGGGTCCTCGTCGACAAAGGCCAGACCGTTGGGCATCTCGACGGCCCCGGCACCTCGACTCCGGTTTTGAGCCCGTTCCGTGGACAACTGGTTGGCATGCTCGTGCTTCGTGGTGAGCGCCTGCGTGAAGGTCAACCCGTCGCCTGGCTCCGAGTCGCCTGAGCATGCGTGCCTGCGTCGCAGGATGGGGCGCCGCGGTTCCTGAACAACGGCTGACCAACGCCGAGCTCGAACAGCGCGTCGACACCACCGACCAATGGATCGTCGAGCGAACCGGCATCCATGAACGCCGAGTCGCCGGCGCGGGAGAGACCACCGCGTCGCTCGCGGTCGAGGCCGGCGCCGCCGCGATCAAGCAGGCGGGCCTCACGCCTGACGCCATCGATCTCCTGATCGTCGCCACCGCCACCACCGAACAGCTCATCCCGCACACGGGCGCGTTCGTCGGAGAGGGCCTCGGCGTGCGGTGTGGCTCCTTCGACCTCAACGCCGGTTGCGCCGGGTTCGTCTACGAGCTCGTGGTGGGCTCGTCGATGCTCGCCGCCGGTAACCTCGACCACGTCCTGGTCATCGGATCAGAGACGCTGTCGCGCGTCACCGATCCCCACGACCGTGGTACCTGCATCCTCTTCGGCGACGCCGCCGCCGCGCTCGTGCTCAGCGCATCTCCCGACGACGGCCCCGGCCTGCTCGCGTGGGAGCTCGGGTGCGACGGATCGGGTGTGGGGCTGCTCGAGATCCCCGCCGGCGGCAGTCTCCGCCCCACCAGCCTCGAAACCGTTGCCAACGGCGACCACTACATCCGCATGGCGGGTCAAGAGGTCTTCCGCCGGGCGGTGCGCATCGTCGTGGAGTCCGCCAACATCACCCTCGAACGGGCCGGCGCCACCATCGACGAGGTGGTCTGGTTCGCTCCGCACCAGGCCAACATCCGTATCATCGAGCTGGCCGCGGCTCGGCTCGGTATCCCCCCGGAGCACACCCTCGTGAACATCGATCGCTACGGCAACACCAGTGCGGCGTCGATCCCGCTCGTGCTGGCCGAGGCGGCCGAAGACGGCCGCCTCTCCGACGGCGACCTCGTGCTGCTCTCCGGGTTCGGGGCCGGCCTCACCTGGGGCAGTGCGCTGCTCCGCTGGGGACGCGCGTGACGACAGGCCGCACTGCGTTCGTCACCGGAGGATCACGAGGCATCGGCCGCGCCTGTGCAGTGGCACTCGCAAAGGACGGGCATCGGGTCGCGTTCTGCTACAGCTCCGACCACGACGGCGCCAAGGAAACCCAGGCCGCCATCGAAGCAGCCGGCGGCGACGCGCTCGCCGTCCAATCGGACGTCGCCGACGCGGGATCGGTCGACCGCGCCTTCACCGAGATCGAGACCGCGTGGAGCCCCGTCGAGCTGCTGGTGAACAACGCCGGCATCACCCGCGACGGCTTGCTCGCACGCATGACCGACGAACAGTGGTCGAGCGTGCTGCAGACCAACCTCACCGGCGCATTCCACACCATCCGCCGGGCCACGGCCAAGATGATGCGCGGTCGCTACGGGCGAATCGTCAACGTCTCATCGGTGAGCGCGCACTCCGGACAAGCCGGTCAGGCGAACTACGCAGCCGCCAAAGCCGGCCTCGTGGGGCTCACTCGGGCGGTCGCCCGCGAACTGGCATCGCGGCAGGTCACCTGTAACGTCGTCGCCCCTGGGCCTATCGTGACGGCCATGACCGACGGTCTACCCGGCGAATGGCGGGCGTGGGCCGAGGAAACGGTGCCGCTCGGAAGGCTCGGCCACCCGGATGAGGTCGGCGCCGTCGTTGCCTTCCTCTGCTCGGATGCCGCCGGATATGTCACGGGGGCAATTGTCCCCGTCGACGGGGGATTGGGTATGGGCCACTGAGCCAAGGGCTCGGTACGGCTCGAATCACACCGCGGTCGACAACCAACGGTTCGAAAACCAGGAGGGAACAGCATGGAACGTGAGGAAGTAGTCGCCGCGTTGCGCGAAGTGGCCGTGGAGGTGCTGAGCGTCGACCCGGACACAGTGGTCGAGGGCGCCCGGTTCAAGGAAGATCTCGACGCCGACAGTCTCGACCTTGTCGAGCTGGTGATGGGCCTCGAAGAGCGTTTCGACATCTCGGTGCCCGAGGAAGATCTCGAGAACGTCGGCACCGTCGGCCAGGCCGTCGACCTCGTCATGGCCAAGGTCGCCGCGAAAGCATGAGCGGAGTGGCGGAAGCTCTTGTCGACGCACGCGGTCGCCCTCGGGTGGTCGTGTCCGGCATGGGCGTGAAGTCCCCTGCGGGCCTCGATGTCGACTCCATGTGGGCGACGGTCCTCGCCGGCAAGGGCGTGGCGAGGCGCATCGAGCGCTTCGATCCGTCCGAGCTGCCGGTGCAGTTCGCGGGTGAGGCGCGCGGCTTCGACCCCGAGCCCTACTTCGGTCCCAAAGAGGTGCGCCGGGTCGACCGGTTCACCCAGCTCGGATTCTCGGCCGCGGCCGACGCGATCGACCACGCGGGCGACCTTTCTCGAGCGCGGCGCGAGCCGGGTCAGCCCTTTCTTCGTCCCGATGATGATGCCGAACGCAGCCGCCGGCCAGATCTCGATCCGGTACGGATTCAAAGGCCCCGCTCTGTGTCTCTCCACCGCGTGCGCAGCCGGCGCCAACGCGCTGGGCGAAGGCGCACGCATGATCCGCGACGGCAGCGCTGACGTCGTCGTCGCGGGGGCCACCGAAGCGCCCGTGACGCCCCTCACCATCTCCGCGTTCGCTCGCATGGGTGCGATGAGCACCCGCAACGACGACCCGACCATTGCGTCGCGCCCCTTCGACGCCGCCCGCGACGGATTTGTCATCGCCGAGGGCGCGGCCTTCTGCATCCTCGAGACCCTCGAGCGTGCGCTCGGCCGCGGCGCCGCGATCTACGGGGAAATTCTCGGTTACGGCCGCAACGCCGACGCCCACCACATCACCGCCCCCGTACCGGGTGGCGCCGGTGCCGCGGCGTGTATGCAACTCGCGCTCGACGACGCCGGCCTCACCGGCGCCGACATCGGTCACGTGAACGCCCACGGCACCTCCACCCCGCTCAACGACGCCACCGAGGCCGAGGCCATCCGCAAGGTGTTCGGCGACCACGCGCCGCCGGTGACGTCCACCAAAGGCGTCACCGGGCACATGATCGCGGCCGCCGGTGCGTTGGAAGCGGTCATCTCGTTCCTGTCGCTGCGCGACGGCGTGATTCCCCCCACCGCCAACCTGCACCAGATCGGCGACGACATCGGCCTCGACGTCGTGGCCGACGAGCCGCGCCCCGTGAGCCGCGAGCCGGTGCTGTCGAATTCGTTCGGTTTCGGCGGCCACAATGCGACGCTGATCCTGGCCTCAGTCGACCACCCTGCGGGGTGAGCTCCCGCGGGGTGGGCTCCGACAGGGTGAGCTCCGACAGGGTGAGCTCCGGTGCGGCACCGACGCCTGTCTTCGGGCATCGCAGCGCCACCGTCGTGGCATCGTTGCGGGAGATCGACCACCGGCGAGTGAGCTGGTTCAGTCTGGACGGCGGCAAGCATCGGGGCGCGATCGGGACCGCCGAGGGCGAAGCCGTCGAGCGGGCCGTTCATCTGGCGGTGGAGCTCGGCATCCCGATCGTCGGTCGCATCGCGAGCTCGGGCGCCGACGTCACCGAGGGCGTGGCATCTCTGCATGCGTGGGGTCGAGTTGCCAAGGCACTGAGCGACGCGTCGGGCGTGGTGCCGATCGTGCTCCTCGCGGTGGGGCCCGCGGTGTCCGGTCCCGCCCTGCTCCTCGGTATCGCCGACCACGTCATCATGACCACCGACGCGTTCGCGTACCTGAGTGGCCCCGACGTGGTCGTCGCGTTCACCGGCGTCCCCATCGATCGAGATCGCCTCGGCGGTTCCGCGGTACACGAGCGCGAGAGCGGCGTTGCCACGCTCGTCGTGACCGACGAAGCCGAGGCCATGGCGGCCCTCGACGCGCTCCTCGGCTACCTCCCGTCGAACCATCTCGAGGACCCGCCGTTCGAAGAGCCCTACGACCCCATCGACCGCGACTGCGCGCGCGCCGCTTCCGTCGTCCCCGCCCGCTCCACCGCTTCGTACGACGTGCGTTCCGTGGTCGACGACGTGCTCGATGACGACTCCCTCTTCGAGTTGCGGCCGGCGTACGCGCCCAACATGATCACCGGCCTCGGTCGCCTGGGTGGACGACCGGTCGGCATCGTGGCCAACCAGCCGATGCATCGCGCCGGCACCCTCGACATCGAAGCCGCGCGCAAGGCCGCACGTTTCGTGCAGTGGTGCGACGCGTTCAACCTTCCTGTCATCACCTTCGTCGACACCAGCGGCTACGAGCCCGGCCGCGACCT
>WNFE01001867.1_pt1 | contig 15389 bp, 10 predicted proteins | sample 5400451 | NCBI WGS metagenome assembly WNFE01 (sample SAMN13153344, study PRJNA577476) | soil metagenome | isolation source: 200 cm saprolite under Douglas fir tree site 2 hole 2 | place: USA:California | collected 2015-04-18 | reverse complement strand
GGCCATCGCCGAAAAGGACATCCGCGAAGCCGAGAACGATCTCAACAAGGCCGCCGCCGAGCGCGACCGCGCAGCCGCCCGTCTCCGCACTCTCGGCATCAAGACGGACCAGCTCAAGGAAATCGCCGAGCGCGGCGACGCGTCGACGACGATGACCGTGCGGGCGCCCAGGGGCGGCGTCATCGTCGAGCGCAACATCAGCCCGGGCCAGGTTGTCGCCTACGGGCAGTCCGACACGCCGGTCAGCCTGTTCACGATCGCCAACCTCGGATCGATGTGGGTGCTGGCCGACATCTACGAGCCGGACGTCCCCAAGGTGAAGCTCGGCCAGGCGGTGCGCGTCACCCTGCCGTGCTGCCCGCAGGACCGCTACCAAGGCACCGTGGCCAACATCGGGGCCGCGGTGGACAAGGACACCCGTACCCTCAAGGTCCGCGTGGTCGTGCCAAACTCGGGCGGGGTCCTCAAGGCCGAGATGTTCGTCAAGGCACTCATCGATACCGGCTCGTCGGAGGTGCTCGCCCTGCCCCAGAGCGCCATCCAGCGAGCCGACGGGCAGACCTTCGTCCTCCTCGCGAAGGACAAGGGAGAATACCAGCGGCGGGCCGTCAAGACGGGCGTCGAGTTCGAAGGGTTGACGGAGATCCTCGAGGGCGTGACCCCGCAGGACCGTGTGGTCTCGACCGGAGGGGTCCTCCTCAAGCGTGACGCGCGGTGATCGAACGGCTCATCGCGTTCGCGCTGCGCCAGCGTTTCATCATCCTCGCGCTGGCGCTCCTCCTGACGGTGATGGGTGCCGTCTCCTTCCGGAACCTGCCCATCGAGGCCTACCCGGACGTCGGCGACGTTCGCGCGGAAATCATCACGCTGTGGCCGGGGCACGCGGCCGAGGAGGTGGAGCGGCTCATCACGATCCCGCTCGAGAACGAGCTGAACGGCATCGCCCGCGTCACGGTCATCCGCTCGGACACGCTGTTCGGCTTGTCCAATATCCGCGTGGTCTTCGCGGACGGCACCGACGACTACTGGGCCCGTCAGCAGGCGCAGGAGCGCATCGCCCAGGCCCAGTTGCCGGCCGACGCGAAGCCGGGACTGGGCCCGCTCTCGAGCGTCATCGGAGAGGTCTACCGCTATACGCTCGAGTCCAAGACGATGCCGTTGGTCGAGCTCAAGGCGCTCCAGGACTGGGTGCTCGAGCGGGAGTTCCGGCAGGTCCCGGGCGTGGCCGACGTGGTGTCGTGGGGTGGCGGGACCAAGCAGTACGAGATCATCGTCGACCCGGCGAGGCTCCGGGCTTACAACCTGACCCTCAAGCAGGTGATCGACGCCGCCTCCGCCGCCAATTCCAACTCCGGAGGCGGTTACATCGCCCAGGGCGAGTACAGGGTGACGGTCCGGGGTATCGGCCTCATCAAGTCGATGACGGACATCGGCAATATCGTCGTCAGCTCGCAGAAGGGCACACCCGTCCGGGTCCGCGACATCGGGACGGTCAGCGTCGGCATCGCCATCAGGCTCGGTGTCCTCGGCCGCGACCATCAGGACGACCTCGTCCAGGGCATCGTCCTCATGCGCAAGGGCGAAAACCCGGACGCCGTGATCCAGGGCGTGGCGCGCAAGATCGAGCAGCTCAAGAAAACCCTGCCCGCCGGCGTCGAGCTCAAGGACTACTACAGCCGCGACAGGCTCGTCAGAACGACCGTAACCACGGTCATGCGAAACCTGATCGAAGGCGCGGCGCTCGTCGTGGTCCTCCTCTCGCTCTTCCTCTACAACATCCGCGCCGCGCTCGTCGTCGCGCTGACCATTCCGCTCTCGCTCCTCTTCGCCTTCATCTTCATGGACCTGCGGGGCATTCCGGCGAACCTGCTCTCGCTGGGCGCCATCGACTTCGGCATCATCGTCGACGGGGCGGTCATCATGACCGAGAACATCATGCGCCACCTCGCCGAGCACAAGCCCCGGGGGCGCCGGGTGGTCAGGGAGGTCCAGCACGCGGCAGTCGAAGTCGCGCGGCCCCTGACCTTCGCGGTGCTCATCATCATGACGGTGTACGTGCCGATCCTCACGTTCCAGCGCATCGAGGGAAAGCTCTTCCGTCCCATGGCGGTCACGATCTCCCTCGCCGTGATCGGCGCGCTTCTGCTGACGCTCACGCTGATCCCGGTGCTCTGCAGCTATCTCTTCAAGAAGCCGCCGTCGGAGCGCGAGAGCCCGCTGCTGGCCGTCCTCCGCCGCCCCTACCTGCCGGCGATACGCTGGTGCGTGCGCCGCCCCCTCATCCCGATCGCGGCCGCCACGGGGCTGCTCGCCGTCTCGCTCTTCACCTTCACGCTCCTGGGCAAGGAGTTCCTGCCGGAGCTCGACGAGGGCGACCTGTGGGTGCGCGTCCAGTTCCCCGTCGGCGTGTCCATCGAGGGCATCCAGCCCTACGTGCACGAGATCCGGGAACGCCTGCTCCGCTTCCCGCAGGTCCGTGTCGTGGTTTCGCAGCACGGCGCCCCGGACGACGGCACGGATCCCGAGGCGCCCGACAACCTGGAGCTGTACGTCGGGCTCAAGCCGCGCGAGGAATGGCAGGAAAAGAACAAGGAGAAACTCATCCTAGCGATGACGGCAGCGCTCGCCGACATCCCGGGCGTAAGCACGAACTTCTCCCAGCCCATCAAGGACAACGTGGATGAGGCGCTGGCGGGGGTCAAGGGCGAGCTCGCGATCAAGCTCTACGGGCCCGACATCTTCGTGATGGACGGCATAGCCAAGCAGATCACGGCCGTGCTGAAGGACATCCGCGGCGTGACCGATCTCGACTGGGATCACTGCACCGGCCAGCCCCAGCTGCAGATCACGGTCGACCGAGGCGCCGCCGCCCGCCACGGCATCAATGTCCAGGATATCCAGGACACGATTGAGGCGGCGACCAAGGGACGTGCCGTCACAGAGATCTTCGAGCAGGAGCGCCGCTTCAACCTCGTGGTCAAGATGCTCCAGCCCGGCGAACCCGCGGTCCGCCTGCGCAACGTGGCGGTCAGCGCTCCGAGCGGCGAGCGCATCCCGCTCAGCCAGCTTGCGGAGTTCTCGCGCACCGACGGCCTCGCGGAGATCTTCCGCGAGGACAACGTCCGGCGCGTCTCCATCAAGTGGAGCGTCCGCGAGCGCGACATGGGCGGTCTCGTCACCGAGGCCATGCAGAAGGTGGACGCGGCGGTGAAGGTCCCTCCCGGCTACCGGATGGTCTGGAGCGGCCGCTTCGAGGACCAGCAGCGCGCGCTCGGGCGCCTGTACATCATCGTCCCACTCGTCGTTTTTATCATCTTCGTGCTGCTCTTCGGCGCCTTCAACTCGGCGGGCGACGCGCTCCTGATCATGCTCAACCTGCCCTTCGCGCTCATCGGCGGCACGCTGGCCCTGTACTTCTGGCAGAGCAACTTCAACATCTCGGCCGCGGTCGGCTACATCGCCGTCTTCGGGGTCAGCGTGCTGAACGGCACCGTGCTGGTCTCGTCCATCCGCCAGGCCTTCGCCGACGGCTTCCCGCTCCGCGACGCCATCGTCCGGGGCTGCGAGCTCCGCTTCAGGCCCATCGTCGTCTCGGCGATCGTCGCCATCATCGGCTTCCTGCCGGCGGCGCTCAGCCAGGGCATCGGCGCCGAGATCCAGCGGCCGCTCGCCCGGGTCGTCATCGGCGGCCTGATCTCGTCTACCGCGCTGACCCTGCTGGCGCTGCCCGCGGTATACGCGCTCTTCGCGCGGCGTGAGCCGGGTGCCGGCGACGACTCACCCACATCGGAGCCCGACTAGGGCCTTAAGGCGAGACGGCCCCCGGGGCGCGCGTGGCGCCGGGGGCCGTGCCCGTCAGGCCGGGCGGCTAGATGTCGTAGTAGAGGGCGAACTCGTACGGGTGCGGGCGCAGCCGCACGGGGTCGACCTCGTTCTTCCGCTTGTAGTCGATCCAGGTCTCGATCAGGTCCGGGGTGAACACGTCGCCCTTGAGCAGGAAGGCGTGGTCCTTCTCCAGGTTGTCGAGGACGATGTCGAGGGCGCCGGGCAGCTGTTTGATCTTCTTCTGCTCGGCCGGCGGCAGCTCATACAGGTCCTTGTCGACCGGCTTGCCCGGGTCGATCTTGTTGGCGACCCCATCGAGCCCCGCCATGACGCAGGCGGCGAAGGACAGATACGGGTTGCAAGTCGGGTCGGGAGTGCGGAACTCGATGCGCTTGGCCCCCTCGGCCTTGCTGTACATGGGGATGCGGATGGCCGCCGAGCGGTTGCGCTGGCTGTACACGAGATTGATCGGCGCCTCGTAGCCGGGCACGAGCCGCTTGTAGCTGTTGGTGCTCGGGGCGATGAAGGCAAGCAGCGCCGGAGCGTGCTTGAGGATGCCGCCGATGTAGTAGAGGCACATCTTCGAGATGTCGGCGTACCCGCCCCGCTCGTAGAAGAGGTTCTTGCCGTTCTTCCAGATGGACTGGTGCGTGTGCATGCCCGAGCCGTTGTCCTGGAAGAGCGGCTTGGGCATGAAGGTCGCCGTCTTGCCCCACTTCTTCGCCGTGTTCTTCGCGCAGTACTTGTACCAGCAGACCTTGTCCGCCATCTTCGTCAGCGTGTCGAACCGCATGTCGACTTCGGTCTGCCCGCCCGTCGCCACCTCATGGTGGTGCACCTCGACGCGCACCCCGACCGACTCCAGCGCCAGCACCATGTCGGAGCGGATGTCCTGGAAATGGTCCATGGGCGGCACGGGGAAGTAGCCCTGCTTGTAGCGCGGCTTGTAGCCGAGGTTCGGCCGGTCCGGGGTGCCCTCACGGCCCGTGTTCCAGGCGCCGGCCTCCGAATCGATGAAGTAGTAGCCGTGGTTGTAGCTCTGGTCGAAGCGGATCGAGTCGAAGAAGAAGAACTCCAGCTCGGGACCGATGAAGATCGTGTCCCCGGCGCCCGACTTCTTCACGTATGCCTCGGCCTTCTGGGCGACGTAGCGCGGGTCCCGCGTGTAGGCCTTGCCAGTGATCGGGTCCTTGACGTTGCAGATCAACACCATGGTGGGGACGGCGGTGAACGGATCCATCTGCGCCGTCGACGCGTCCGGCATGAGCAGCATGTCGGACTCGTCGATGGTCTGGAAGCCTCTGATGGACGAGCCGTCGAAGCCCAGGCCGTCCTGGAAGATGCCTTCGCTCAGCTCGGAGACCGGGATCGAGAAGTGCTGCCAGAGGCCGGGAAGGTCGATGAACCGCAGGTCGACGATCTTGACGCCCTTCTCCTTGGCCATCTTCAGTACGTCCTTCGGGGTCATGCGTTCCGCCTCCTTTGGAGTGACGTGGGACTAAAATGCCGGGCCGGCGGAGCGTCGCTGCTCCACCGGCCTGGCTACCCTATGCGCTTCGATCCGATGCGTCAATGGGCCGGGCGCTTGGCCTGGGCCGCCTTCATGGCCTCCGCGAACGCGCCTGCGCCGGGGCCGCTCATCCCGTATTCGCCGTAGGAGGACCCGCCGAGGGCGTACGCGGTCTCGGAGTGCTGGGAGAGATCGAGCCCCGCCATCTCGTCGTCCTCCGTGATGCGCAGGCCCATGATCGCGTCGAGCACCTTGAGGATCACGAACGTCATCACGAAACCCAGGACGAGGGTTGCCGCGACGGCCACGACCTGTTTCCAGAGCTGCCCGGGCTCGCCGTAGAGAAGACCGTTCGCGCCGCCCTCGTTGACCGCCTTGCTGGCGAAGATGCCGGTGGCGAGCGCCCCCCACGTCCCGCCGATGCCGTGCACGCCGACGACATCGAGCGAATCGTCGTAGCCGAGCTTCGTCTTCATGTTGCACGCCGTGTAGCAGAGCACGCCGGCCAGGCCCCCGATGATCAGGGCGGCCATGGGCGTAACGAAGCCGGCGGCGGGCGTGATGGCAACCAGGCCCGCCACGGCACCCGAGGCCGCCCCGAGCACGGTGGGCTTGCCGCGCGAGCTCCACTCCGTCAGCATCCAGCCGAGGGCGGCCGCTGCCGCGGCGGTGTTCGTGGTGGTGAAAGCGTGAACGGCGAGGCCGTTGGCGCCGAGCGCGCTTCCGGCGTTGAAGCCGAACCAGCCGAACCACAGCAGGCTCGCGCCCATCACCGTCAAAGGCAGGTTGTGGGGCGGCATCGGCTGCTGGCCGTAACCCCTGCGCTTGCCGATGACCAGGACGGCCGCGAGGGCCGACACGCCGGACGAGATGTGGACGACGGTGCCGCCCGCGAAATCGAGCGCGCCCAGCTTGTGCAGCCACCCGCCGTCTCCCCAGACCCAGTGGGCCAGCGGGTCATAGACGAGCGTCGCCCAGGCCAGGACGAACACGATGAACGTCGAGAATTTCTTCCGCTCGGCGAAGGCGCCGGTGATGAGCGCGGGCGTGATGACGGCGAACATCATCTGGAAGAGCATGAAGGCCTGGTGCGGGATGGTGGCGGCGTAGGCCGCGTTGGGCTCGGCGCCGACGCCCCGGAGACCGACCCACTCGAGCCCTCCGATGATGCCCCCCTTGTCCGGCCCGAAGGCGAGGGTGTAGCCCCAGAGCACCCACTGGACGGAGATGAGGGCGAGGATGATGAAGCTGTGCATCAAGGTTCCGAGCGCGTTCTTCTGCCTGACCATGCCGCCGTAGAAGAGCGCCAGGCCCGGCGCCGTCATGAGCAGCACGAGGGCCGAGGACATCAGGACCCACGCGGTGTCCCCCGTGTCGATCTTGGCGGGCGGCGCCGGCGCGGGCGTCGCGCCAGGCGGTGCGGCCCCAACAGGCGGCGCCGCGGCGGGCGGGGACTGGGCGAAGACGGCGCCTGCGGCGCACATGCCCAGCGCCGCCATCAGCAGGATGACCAAGCAAACGCGGGACGCTCTCATTACGGCTTCTCCTCCCCGGCCCTCGCCGTCACAGGGCACTCTCGTCGCGCTCGCCGGTTCGAATGCGAATGGCAGTGTCCACTGGATGAACGAAGATCTTGCCGTCGCCGATATTGCCGGTCTTGGCGGCTCCGGCGAGGACACCCGAGACCTTGTCCACGAGGCTGTCGGGCACCACGACCTCGATCTTGATCTTGGGGAGGAAGTCCACGGTGTACTCGCCGCCGCGGTAGAGCTCCGTGTGACCCTTCTGCCTGCCGAAGCCGCGGACCTCGGAGACCGTCATGCCGATGACGCCGATGCCCGTCAGGGCCTCTTTGACGTCGTCGAGCTTGAACGGCTTGATAATGGCTTCGATCTTTTTCATGAAGTCCTCCCGGGGCGCCTTGGTTTGCACCTGCCGTGCCGGGGGACCGAATTCCGAGAGGGCGAGAGAAATCAATTGCTTGCATCCACAACGGAGGGGCTCTCGAGGCAGACATCTGCCCAATTGATAGGCAGATGCTGAAAATTGCCTCGGCGCTAGGCAGGGGGGATAGCTGGAGCAGCTACTTCTTCAATCGCGCCAGACGGTCTCTTCCACAGCTCGGCGGGCCTTGAGCACGGGATCCATTTCGACCGGCCGCGGCATCGCGGCCTCGAGGGCGCTCCAGACATTGCGAAGGTCCGGGCTCTTCGTGGCCGGAAACACGCCCGGGATCGCGGGCGGACTGTCCATGCTGAACATGCCGGAGCACACGATGACCGGCACCTTCATTCCGCGACGCTCCATTTGCCGGAGAAATCCCATCCCGTCGAGGTGAGGCATCTTGAGATCGAGCACGATGATGTCCGGTCGCACCCGGTCGAGGGCAGCCAGGGCGTCGAGCCCGTCCACCGCCTCGAAGACCTCGAAGTCTCCCTCGAAGCCCATCCGGTAGAGGGCGCGCCAAGCGGGATCGTCGTCGACTACGAGCATCTTCGGCATGAGCCCTACCTCCTGATGAAGGCTATTGCAATCGGGGGGCCCAGCCGAGAGATGCGATTCGACGCGGGTTTGCGAGCGAGATGTCAGGAATGGCGTCACGACGGTGACGACAGGCCCTGACACCGTCAACGAGCGGACATCGGATAGATACGCCGCTGGAGCTCAGGTACGCCGCTGGGGAATGTTGTGACGGCGCATCTTGGAGTACAGCGTCGGCCGGCGAAGACCCAGGAGGGCCGCGGCGGCCTGCTTGTTCCAGCCCGTCGTTTCGAGCGCACGGACGATCGAGACGCGCTCGATCTCTTCAAGGGATCCAGCCGGCGGAACCGTGGTCAAGAGCGCCGCGCCCGCATTGAGGGCTTCAGGCAGGTCGACCGTAGTGATCTCGCGTCCGCGGGCCACCAGGACCGCGCGCTCGATGACGTGCTCGAGCTCGCGCACGTTGCCCGGCCACATGTAGGACAGGAGGCGCCTGAAAGCCTCGGGGTCTATCCCCTCCACCGGCCGGCTGTGCTTGAGCCGGAAGCGCTCGAGGAAGCCTTTCGCGAGCAGCGGAATGTCGTTGGTCTTCTCGCGAAGCGGCGGCAGCTCGACCGTCACGGTGTTGATGCGGAAGTAGAGGTCCTGCCTGAGCGAGCCGTCCCTGACCGCCGCCTCGGGGTCCCGATTCGTCGAGGAGATGAGGCGGAAGTCCACGGGCACCGCGCGGCTGCCGCCGAGTCGCCGCACGCTCCGGTCTTCCAGCACGCGCAGGAGCTTGGCCTGGAGATCGGCCGGCATCTCGGTGATCTCGTCGAGGAGCAGCGAGCCCTTGTGGGCCTCCTCGAGGAGACCTGCCCGATCGGAGGTGGCGCCCGTGAAGGCGCCCTTGACGTGCCCAAACAGCTCGGACTCGATGAGGTCCTTCGGCAGCGCGGCGCAGTTGATCTTGATGAGCGGGCCCTGGGCGCGCGGGCTCTTGGCGTGGACGGCGTTCGCCGCCAGCTCCTTGCCGGTGCCGCTCTCGCCCACGATGAAGACGTTGGCGTCCGACGCCGCGACCGAGTCGAGCAGCTCGAAGACGCGCCGCATGGTCGGGGAGCCGCCCAGCATTTCGCCATAGCCCATCTGCTCGGCGAGCTGGCGCTTGAGATCGGACGTCTCCGCCAGGAGACGCCGGCGCTCGAGGGCCTTGCCGAGCAGCGTCAGCATCTCGGCCGAATCGAAGGGCTTGGTGACGAAGTAGAAAGCGCCTTCCTTGGTCGCCTCCACCGCCTTCGAGATCGAGCCGTGGCCCGTCATGATGATGACTTCGATGTCCGCATCCCGGCTCTTCAGCATCCTCAGGAGGCCCAGGCCGTCACCATCGGGCAGGACCAGGTCCACGAGCGCGACGGAAAAGTCCCGGCCGTCCAGGCGGGCGGCCGCTTCCGCCGTGCTCCCCGCCGTCTCGACGAAATAGCCCTCGCGCTCGAGGATGAGCCGCAGGCTTTCCGCGATCGCGGGCTCATCGTCGACGACCAGCACTCCCGGCTTCACGGCGCCACCACCGGCAGCGCGACGCGGACCTGGGTGCCGCGGCCGACCTGGCTCCGGATCTCCAGGCGCCCTCCGTGCTGCTCGATGACGGTCCGCGCTATGGCCATGCCGAGTCCCGTGCCGGTGTCCTTGGTGGTGAAGAAGAGATCGAAGGCCCGCGCGCGCGTTTCCTCGCTCATGCCGCAGCCCGTGTCCTCGACGCTGATCTCGACGAATCCCCGCTCCATCGCGCGTGTGCGCAGGGTCAGCTCCCCTCCGGCGCTCATGGCCTCGAGCGCGTTGACGATCAGATTGAGGAAGACTTTGCGGACCTCGCGGGCATCGAGTGCTGGGTGCGGCAGCGCCGTGTCGAGTTCGAGCGCCACGCGTATGTCCTTGCCAGCCACGCGCGCCTGGGCCAGGCCGAGACACGACTCCAGCAGGCCGTTGACATTGGTCGGAGCGCGCCGTAAAGATCCCGGCCGGCCGAACTGGGTGATCTCCCGGACGAGGTCGGCCATGTGATCGACCTCGCGGCTGATCTTGCCAGCCACCTCGGTGCCCTCGGCGTCCCCGGCCTTGCCGAGCCTGTGCTCGAGGTATTCGGCGAAGAGCTTGAGCCCTCCCAGCGGGTTCCGCAGCTCGTGCGCCACCTGGGCGGCCATGCGGCCGAGGGCCGCCAGCGCGCCGCTCCGCAGGCGCTCGAGCTCCCGCGTATTCTTGAGCGCGACCGCCGCCTGCGAGGAGAAGAGCGCGAGCACGTCCAGATCGTCCTCGGTCGGCTCCACCCGGGTCTCGACCACGAGCGCGCCGGCAGCGCCCCCGCCCACGAAGAGGGGAGCGCCCAGCATCACCCGTCCGTTGGCGTCGGCCGTCGCCGCCGTTGGAGTCTTCCGGTCGATCACGTCCGCCGCCATTTTGGCGAGGTCGTCGATGGAACCCGGCGCGGCGCCCGCGCTGGCCATCGGCACCAGGCTGCCTTCCTCCAGCAGGAAGACCACGGCTCTTTCGGCCTCAGTGGCCTCGACCGTGGCCTGGGCAATGGCGTCAAGGACCCGCTCCTTGGTGCCGGAGGATCCGAGCGCGTCGCCCACGGCCTTGAGGAGCGTCCGGTCACGGGTCCACCGGCGTTCCGACAGCGCCCGGCCGACCTTGCCGCGCAGCTCTTCCGGCACGAACGGCTTTGTCAGGTAGTCGAAGGCTCCCTGCCGCACGGCTTCGACGGCATTGTCGATGGTGCCGTGGGCCGTCATGATGAGCACGGGCAGGCGCGGCTGGCGCTCGTGCGCGGCCGTCATGAGCTTGAGGCCGTCGACCGGCTCCATGCGAAGGTCCAGGAGCGCCACGTCGAAACCTCGCTCGTCGAGCAGCGTGATCGCCTCGCGATAGTTCTTCGCGAGCGTCACGTCGAGCCCCATCGACTGCAGCCGCATCTCGAGGACCTCGAGGATGTCCGGGTCATCGTCCACGACCAGCGCGCGCGCGGCTTTCACCGCTCGCCCCCTGACGGCGCGGCGGCGATCGCGGGCGCGCCGTCGCGAGGCAGGCGCACGAGGAAGCGGCTTCCCCGCCCCGCCCCCGATTCGACCTCCACGCTCCCGCCGTGCGCTTCGACGAGACCTTTGACAATGGCGAGCCCCAAGCCCGAGCCCCCGTGTCCCCTGTGGGCCTGCTTGTAGGGATCGAAGATGCCGGTCAGATGCGTCGCCGGAATGCCGATCCCGGTGTCCTCGATCGCGATCTCGACGGCGGGACCTACATCGGTCAGGCCGACCGTCACCGCGCCGCCGTGCGGCGTGAACTTGACCGCGTTGCCGACAAGGTTGACGACGACGCGGAGCAGCTGGTCCTCGTCGCCCTGCAGCGCGAAGTCCGTGCCGCTGGTCGCGCGCCCGACGGCCAGCCCCTTTTCTTCGATCTGCGGGCGCAGCTCCTCGAGCGCGCGTACGATGACCTTCTCGATGTCCACCGGCCGCCGCTCGATCGGAAGGAGGCGGGCGCGAAGGCGGGAGAGCTCGAGCACCTGGTTCACGAGCCGCAGGATCCGGTCCGAGCTCGCGGCGATGATGCCCACGAGCCGCTCCTGCTTGGGCGTGAGCGGCCCCTGCACCCCGTCGACCAAGAGGTGCGTGGCCTCCTTCACGGAGGTCAGCGGGGTTCGCAGCTCGTGCGAGATGTGAGAGAAGAACTCCTCCTTGAGGTGATCCACTTCGCGGAGCCGCTCCGCCATCCGGTTGAACGAGCGCGCCAGCTCCCCGATCTCGTCACGGCTCGTCACCCGGATCGGCTCGGTGAAGGCGCCGTCGGCGAGCTGGGCCGTGGCGACCGACAGCCGGCTGAGCGAGCGCGTCAGGTGCACGGACAGGATGGCCGTGGTGGCGAGGCCCGCAGCCAGGCTTACCAGGAGCGCCCAGTACACCGTATGCCAGGTGTGCCCTTCGAGCCGGCGCGCCTCGCTCTGCGTTTCCTCGAGGGCGCCGTACGTGGCGCCCAGCATACGGTCGAGGTGGGCCTCGGTGCGGTCTACCGCCAGACGCCGCTCGGAATCGAGACCAGGCCCCATCGCCGCCAGCCGGCGGTAGGTCGCGAAAGCGACCGTCGCTTCCTGGTGCTGCCATCGCTCTTCGTCGGTGCTGAGAAAGAGGCGCAGGAGATCGAACTCCTTGGCCATGCGGGCCGCCCGATCATTCCATGCCCTCTGGGCAACCTCCGCACCGCCTGGCCCTGCATCCGACTCAGTGCGCGTAAGCCCGGCCAGCTGCTCGCGCAAAGAGGTGCCCATTCTCAAGGCCGGGAGAGACTGGGTCGCGATGCCTCGATTGACGTCGACCAGCCGGCTTATGGCCAGCAGGCTCCAGGTGGCGACGGCGACCAGCGCGACGATGACGAGCGCCGACGTCATGAAGACTTTGTAGGAAAGCCGCATGGTACTCCCAAGCTAGCACAGCCATACCCAGAGCGTCAGCAGACTGACACTCAAAAGTCTTGCCTAGAAACAATATAGAATAATTACATTTAGAATTAGTTATTTATCTCTTCTTATCTCTCACTAATCTCGAAGCCACTCAAGCATGAGTCCAGAGCCGAAACCGGCTTGAACGTCTGCTCGAAACGTCCCGAGTGGGTGATCGGACGGCCGTCGTCCTTGCCTTGACAGGCCCCCGGGTGGCGAGCAATATGACCCCCCATGGACTTCGGTTTTTCATTTCCGGGCCGCGGACCGTTCGCTACGGCAGAGATTCTCGCAAAGCTCGCCCACAAGGCGGATGACCTCCGCTACTCCTCGATCTTCGTCACGGACCACGTTGTCATCCCGGCCACGCAGAGCGCTCCCTACCCCTACTCTCCGACCGGCAAGTTCGCGGGTGACTGGACAAACGGCTACCTCGAGCCGCTGGCTCTCATGAGTTACCTCGCCGGCGAGACGTCGCGCGTGAAGCTAGGGACGAGCGTGCTGGTCATCCCCTACCGCAACCCGGTGGTCACCGCCAAGATGCTCGCCACCCTCGACGTGCTCTCCGGCGGCCGCGTCATCCTTGGCGCCGGGGTTGGCTGGTTCAAGGAGGAGTTCGAGGCGCTCCACGCCGAGGCCTTCGAGCGACGGGGGGCAGTCACCGACGAGTATCTGCAGCTCATGCGGGCGTGCTGGACGCAGGAGCCCGTGGAATGGAAGGGCGCCTACTACCAGATGGGTACGGTCAGCGCCATGCCCAAGCCGCGCCAGAAAGGGGGCATTCCGATCTGGGTCGGCGGGCACACCGATGCCGCGCTTCGCCGGGCCGGAGAGCTTTCGGACGGCTGGCATCCCATAGGGCTTAGACCGCCGGCCATGCTGCTGCCGGAGGAGTATCGCGACAAGGTCGCGATCGTGCGCGACTGGGCGCGGAAAGCGGGACGCGATCCGAAAGCCGTCACGCTCTCGTTCCGGTGCCCGCTGGAAGTGCTGCCGAAGCGCGCCAAGGAGGCAGCGGGCGAGCGCCAGCTCTTCCGGGGCACGGCAGCTCAAGTGATCGCGGACGTCAAGACCTACCAGGCGCTCGGCGTCACGCACTTCGTCTTCGACCCGATCGCCTCGGACGTGAAGGGCTGGATTGCCATCATGGAGCGCTTTGCCGAGGAGGTGCGCCCGAAGGTGCAGCGCGGCTCCGGGCCTCGCGCGGTCAAGCCGTGAGCGCTTTGCCGGCCGACGTAACCGAGTTCATCGCCAATGCCCGGCTCGGCCGCCTCGCCACGGCGGACGGCACGGGGCAGCCCCTGGTGCTGCCGATCTGCTACGCCTGGGACGGCGAGTCGCTGGTCTCCGCCATCGACGCAAAGCCCAAGCGCTCCGGCGACCTCAAGCGCGTGCGGAACATCCGGGAGAATCCCAAGGTCTCGGTCGTGATCGACCACTACGACGAGGACTGGCGGCGGCTGCGCTGGGTCATCATCCAGGGGTTTGCCGAGATTCTCACTGCCGGACGCGACTTCGCCGCCGGCATCGATCTCCTACTGTCGAAGTATCCCCAATACCGCACCATGGAGCTGTCGCGCGACAGTGGAACCATGATCAAGGTCAGGCCGGGCAGGGTGCTCCAGTGGCGCTTCGCGAGCTAGCCGCCGCCGAGCGCGCCGCGGCCGGCCATCCTCCGTCACCGGAGGAGGCCTTGGCCCTCCTCGCGACTCCCGCGCCGCTGTTGCCCGACCTGCTGGCCGCGGCGACGGCGATGCGAGACCGCGGCCGCGGCCGGCGCATGACCTTCTCCGCCAAGGTCTTCATCCCGCTGACCAACCTCTGTCGCGACTACTGCGGGTACTGCACCTTCCGCCGCGACCCCGGCGAGCCCGGCGCGCTGAGCATGACTCCCAACCAGGTCCTGGCGCTCGCAAGGGCCGGCGAGCGGCTCGGCGCCAAGGAAGCGCTGTTTTCCCTGGGTGACCGTCCAGAGGCGCTCTTCCCCGAGTACCGCGAGTTCCTGCGGCGCATGGGGCATAGCACGACGCTCGGCTATCTGCGGGAGGTCTCGGCCCTCGTCGTCAGGGAAACGGGACTCCTTCCTCACGCGAATCCGGGTGTCATGGGCGAGCGGGATCTCGCCGCGCTCCGGGAGGTCAACATCAGCATGGGCATCATGCTGGAGACCGTCGCGGAGCGGCTGCTGGGCCCGGGTCTCGCCCACGACCGCGCCCCCGACAAGGTCCCGGCCCGGCGCCTCCGGACGATCGCGCTCGCCGGCAAGCTGTCCATCCCCTTCACCACCGGCATCCTCATCGGAATCGGCGAGACCCACGCGGAGCGTGTCGAGGCCATCGTCGCGATCCGCGATCTGCACGAGCGCTACGGGCACATCCAGGAGGTCATCGTCCAGAACTTCCGCCGGAAGCCGGGGATCCCGATGCGGGACCAACCCGAGCCGGATATGGACGATCTCCTCCGAACGGCGGCGGTGGCCCGCCTGCTGCTCGGCCCGGACATGAACATCCAGGTGCCGCCCAATCTCTCCGACGCCGATTTCGCGCGCCTGCCCGAGGCGGGCATCAACGACTGGGGCGGAGTCTCGCCGCTCACCCCCGACCACATCAACCCCGAGCGGCCGTGGCCCGGGCTCGCCGTGCTCCGGCGCGCCACCGAGCGAGCCGGCCTCGACCTGCGGGAGCGCCTGGCCGTGTATCCCGAATACGCGGGGCGCCCCGAATTCATCCACGAAAGCCTCCGCCCGCGCGTGCGGGCGCTCGTGGATCAGGACGGCCTCGTGCGAGGCGACCTCGAAAGGTGGAGAACGTGGAACTGAACGGCACGGCCCCCGGCGGCAGCATCACGCTTGACTGGATCGACAGCGACGTTCGCCGCATCCTCGGGCGGGCGCTCGACGGCACTGAGCTGACCGTGGACGAGGGCATCCGGCTCACCGGGGTCGTCGGTCGCGAGCTGCACGCGCTCACTCTCGTCGCCGACGAGATGCGCAGGCGGCAGGCGGGAGATACCGTCACCTACGTCGTCAACCGCAACATCAACTTCACGAATGTCTGCATCAAGCACTGCACGTTCTGCGCCTTCAGCCGGGACCACCGCGAG
>WNFE01003141.1_pt1 | contig 15392 bp, 16 predicted proteins | sample 5400451 | NCBI WGS metagenome assembly WNFE01 (sample SAMN13153344, study PRJNA577476) | soil metagenome | isolation source: 200 cm saprolite under Douglas fir tree site 2 hole 2 | place: USA:California | collected 2015-04-18 | reverse complement strand
TGGAACACGTTCGTGAAGATCACGAAGCCGATCATGAAGATGAGCAGGGCGACGAACATGAGCACGCGGCCCTGGCGGAGGAGGTGCGCATCGTTGTGGCGCAGACCTTGCAGCCAGATCCCGAGGCCGACTCCCCCAGGCGCCACCAGCGGCCACGCGAAGGCCCACGCGGGCCAGTCCTGGGACGCGTTCATGTAGGCGAGGATCAAGCCGATCACGGTCAGGATCGCGCCCGGTATGAGAGCGCCGGTGCCAAAGCTGATGAATCCGACCACGAGAAGGGTCACGCCCGGGATCACCACGAACAACGGCCAACTGCCGCCAGGGTCGAATCCTGTGAACTGGACCAACAGCGCGAACAGGCCGAGCACGACGAGGACCACACCCAGGGCTACGCTCGATCCCGCGCGCCGCTGCCCGGGCGCCGGCATGCCGGCGGCCGGGGGCCGCGGCTGGTACGCGGGAGGCGGGGGAGCGCTGACGATCGCGGCCGGCTCGTCGTGAGCCGGCGGCGCCTCGGCGCTCGCGGCCGGCGTGTCATCCTCGAATGCGGACGGCGCATCGCCGGCCGGCGGTTCGGGTGCGGCCATCTCCTCCTCGGAGGCTTCTCCAGAGCTCGTCGGCGTGTCTTCGACGCCCTCGACTGGCCTTTCCTTGCCCGGCGCGAAGATGTCTGGGCTGCCCGCGAGCATGTCGGAGGTGACGTGGACGGTAGGGTCGCTTTCCGGGGTCTCAGCGGGTTCGGCCGGGGGCGTGTCCTTCGAGGTGGATCGCTTGCGCTTGCTCATTGGGCCTCCAGCTTATACAGCAACAGGTCTTTAAGGGGCGCTGCTATGCGTCGCGCCAGGGCGCGGGCAGGAGATGGGCGAGGATCCGGTAAACGTCCGGGTTCAAGGCCAACCCGACATGGCTGCCCCTGACCTCGATCACGTTCACGTCGCGTCGCAGGCACGCTCTCCAGTTCACGACACCATCCGAACGCGAGTAGATCGAGGTGGTGGGCACCCTGGGCGGCGCCGCCAGGTCACGCAGGAATCGCATCTCCACCGAGGCGGCGTGCCCAGAGCGAAAGACGTTGTAGAGATGGGCGGCCCGTACGCCCGCCATCGTGAGCGGATGGACGTCGAACGGGTCGTTCAGCGGCGCGCCGAGCGTGATCACCTGCTCGACGAGCTCGGGCTTGCGGTGGGACAGGACTTTGGCCAGCACGCCTCCCCGGCTGTGGCCGACGAGCGAAACGCGCGCTCCGGTTCGGTGCTGCAGCTGCTGCAGAGCGTCGAGCAGCGGGCGCAGCATGACCTCCGAGTACATGACGTTGAACGCGACCCCGGCCATTCGCGGCCTATAACCGATTCGCCGCAGCCACCCAAACGGCGTGCGCAGCGTCCAGTCGCCGGCAAGGAACCCCGGGATGAGGAGGACAGGGCGCCCCAGGCCCGGTGGGACCTCGACCCCACGGAACACGGGATCGCGGATCAGGCGGAGGTATTCGAGGTAAATCCGTCCTTCGAGCCACATCGGGGGGATGGGGTCCCAGCTGCCCAGGTGACGGAGGTCGGGGAGGACGGAGGCCGCGACCTCCTCCCAACGTCCACGTCGCCTGCTGCCATGTTGTGAGACCGTGGCCAAGTTAAGTTCTGAGTGTGTCTCCGTTATGAAACCGCAGCGGGCTCGGGTGCGATTCTATCCGCAAGCCACTCGGAGACAACGTTCATAAACTCCTCCGGGGTCTCCATCATCGGCACGTGGCCGACGCCCTCCAGGATCGCCAGCTTCCAGTCGGGCCGGCGCCGGACCAGTTCCCGAGCGGCGGCTACCGGGACGACCTGATCGAGCGAGCCGTGGACCACAAGCGCCGGCGCTGTCACGCGCTTGACCCGCGCCCAGAAACGCGGGTCGGCCATCCGCAGCGCGATCGAGCGCGAGGCCTGCAGGAACGCGCGGCTGTTCTGCGGGCCGAGGTGGCCCCGCTCCTGAGCGAGCCTCACGTGGGCTTCGACGACGTTCGCCGGAACCCGCGACGGGTCGGCGCACACGAGCGCCAGCGACTCATGCACGATCCTTTCCGCACCCATCTCGCGCAGCCTGCGCTCGAACAAGACCTCGGCCAGGCCGGGGATCGACGCGGCCGCCGCGACACCAAGCAACGCGGGGTTCGGCCTGCGCACCTGGGTGAGGGGAATCGGAACGGCCGGGTCGACCAGGATGCATTCCGTCACGACGGTCGGGTGATCGGCCGCCACCAGGATCGTGATATGGCCGCCCATCGAGTTGCCCATCAGGACCGCGGGCTCGCCGATGACTTTTTCCATGAACTCGTGCACCAGGTCCGCGTTGGCGCCGACCGCGGCCGAACGGTTGAACAGGGGGGTTTGGCCGAAGCCCGCCAGGTCGATCGCGACGGCGTGGTATCGCTTCGCCAGCTCAGGGCCGACGGCCATCCAGTTCAGGGCATTGCCCCCGAGTCCATGCACCATCAGGATCGGCTTGCCGTCGCCGCCGAAGTCGATGTAGTGGACCGGCCCGTTCAGGTCGGCGATCTTATGGCGCAATGCGTCAATCCTACGCCGACGGATTCAAGATGGAGCCCGCCAGACGCATCAGGATTTCGGCGACCGCAGACGGCGAGCGGCGGCCGTCCTGATGGAGCCGATCGAATACGCCGAACGAGGTGAGCGCCCCGATGACGTCCTCGGCCTCTTTCAACGAGCAGCCGGGCCGGAGCTGATCGGCGGCGGCCAGCCTCTCGGCGAGGCCGCGGTCCTTCAGCGTGGCGGGGTCGCCCGCCGAGGTCACGGCCGGCAGGGCGCGGAAGAGGGAGGGGTCGGAGGACCAGGTCGAGCAGGCCGTCGCGATCCGGTCGCATAGCTCGTCGCGAGCATCGCCGGTGCCGGCTGCCGTTGCCGGCAGGGCCCGCCGGTGCGCCTCGCCGGCCACCGCGCGGAGCAGGCCGGACCGGGATCCGAACCGGTTGTAGATGGTCAGCCGTGAGACGCCCGCGCGGCGGGCCACCGCGCCCACGCTGAGGGTGGAGTCGCCGGCGGCGGCGACCAGCTCGCGCGCGGCCGCCAGCACCGCGGCCTTTGTCCTGTCGACCCCCGCCTGACGCTTGCCAAGATCGAGCCGGCCGTTCATGTCTCCGTGGGGAGCACCTTGGAGTAGATGTCGATCGCCCGCGCGTCGTAGCCGACCAGGTAGCGCGCCTTCGGCCGCTTGGCGGTCATCATGCTCGCGATCAGGCGCGCGACCTCGATCGGGTCGCCCATGAGGCGCTGGCTGGCCTTGATGCCCTCGTCGAGACGGTGATAGGCGGTGAAGTATTCGGAGTCGGCCGGTCGCCGCACGTCGTTGCTCGCGCTCTCCCAGATATTGGAGCGAAAGGCGCCGGGCTCGATCAGCACAACGGCGATTCCGTCCGAGGCGAGCTCGACGCGCAGGGCATCAGAAAGCGCCTCGAGGGCGTGCTTGCTCGCCTGGTACCAACCAGTGAGCGGGGTGGTGATGAGGCCGTAGATCGACGAGATGTTGACGATGCGGCCCTCGCCCTGCGCGCGCATGTGCGGGGCGGCGAGCCGCGCCAATCGCATCGGCCCGAGCACCATCGTCTCGAACGCGAGTCGGGCATCCTCATCCCGGACATCCTCGATGGCGCCGCTTGCCGAGACCCCTGCATTGTTGACGAGCCCGTACGGCTTGAGGTCGTCGACCGCCTGCTCGCATTGCTGCGCGTCCGTGACGTCGAGCATTACAGTCCGCACCTTCACACCGGCTTTGTGCGCGGCACGTGAGACCGCGCGAGCCTTCGCCTGGGAGCGAACCGCGCCCACGGAATCGAATCCGCGCCGCGAGAGCTCGATGACCGTCGCGAGCCCGATCCCCGTGCCGGCTCCTGTGGTCAGGACCGTCCGCTCCACTGCGCCGACAACCTACCATCCCTGCCGATGAGGCTTCCGGATCCGCTGGCCCTGCGCGAGCTCACTGCGCTGCTGAGAGATCCGGTCTTCCGCGGCCGCGGCGTGCCTCGCGGAGACGGCCGGCCGGTGCTGCTGGTGCCGGGCTTTCTGTCGGGCGATTGGTCGTTGACCGTGATGCAGGGTTGGCTGCAGCGGATCGGGTACACGGCGCACATGTCCGGGATCTACTTCAACGTGCGCGCGTCGGAGCACATGATCGCCGGCCTGCGCCGCCGAGTTTCCGACATCCAGGCGACCGATCCCTCGCGTGTCACGATCATCGGCCACAGCCGCGGCGGTCTCCTCGGCAAGGTCCTCGCCCAACGCCGCCCGGACGCCATCGAGCAGGTGATCACGCTCGGCTCGCCGCTGGCCGATCAGTCCGACATCACTCCGCTCACGCAGGCCGCGGTCGGCGTCGTGCGCACCGCGAACGAGATCGGCTTCGGTCTCAGGTTGCGCGCCGAAGGACGGTTTGCTTACGACCTGCGGCTGCCGCCCGCGGTGCCGACGACTTCCATCTACACCCGCTCAGACGACGTCGTGAACTTCCGCAGCTGCATCCGCCCCGACATCCCCTCGATCGCAGTTTGGGGCAGCCACAACGGGTTGCTGGTCAACCCCGAGGTCTACAGGCTGCTCGGCCGCCTGCTTGCGCGGCCTCGGCGCCATGCGCACGCGTCGATCAGGTGAAGCTTTGATCAGCATCGCGATCGTTCTCGCCCTCATCGCGTCCGCCATGCACGGCACCTGGAACGTGCTCGTCAAGGTCAGCGGCGATCCTACCGACACGCTCACCCGCGCGACCGTGTCTGCCGCGGTGCTGATGACTCCGGCGGCATTCGTCACCTGGCTGGTCGCTGGCCGGCCCGGCCTGACCGTCGAGGCGGCGGGGCTCGCCGCCCTGTCAGCGCTGCTCGAGCTCGCCTACGTATTTCTTTTGTCGGCCGCTTACCGTCGCGGCGAAGTGTCGGTCGTCTACCCGATCGCGCGCGGTTCGGCGCCGCTTCTGGCCGTGTTCATCGGTCTCGGCGTGCTCGGTGAGAGGCTCGCTGCGCATCAACTGCTCGGCGTAGGGCTGCTGCTTGCCGGCATCCTCGCCGTCACTCTTTCGCAGACGGGCGGGCGGGCCACCCTGCCCGCGCTGCTGACCGGCGTTGCCATCGCTGCGTACACGGCCGTCGACCGGATTGGGGTCAGGCTCGCGGCGCCATGGCTCTACGGGTGGCTGCTGGTTGTCCTGCTTGCCCTTGGGCTGGTGGTGGCGCGCTGGGTGGGTGCCAGGCTTGCCCGCCGGCGGGCAGCTGCAACGGGTCCGCCGGCGATACCTCACGAGGTCACGTGGCGGCAGGCGACGGTGATCGGACTCTTCATGTGGACCGCCTACCTTCTTGTCCTCGCGGCCTTGAGCATCGCGCCGCTCTCGGTGGTTGCCCCGGTGCGGGAGGTCGCGGTCGTGGCGGTCGCCGTTTGGGGCGTCTGGAAGCTCGGCGAGCGGAAGGCTGCCGGGCTCAAGCTGTCGGGTGCCGTCGCCACCCTGCTCGGGGTCGCATTGCTGGCCCTGTGAAGTCGGGTTTCGGGCCGCTGGGGCCGTGGTAAGGTAGGTTCGTCGACCGGAAGTCAGTCGATGTTCGCCGCGGTCGTCGATTCTTCTCGAAAGGACCCGTGCGTTCGCGAGATTGCTTTCGAGAAGAGGAGTTGCAGATGCCGACAGGCACTATCAAGAAGCTTGTATCCGACCGCGGGTTCGGGTTCATCGCCGCCGAGGATGGTCGGGAGTATTTCTTCCACCGCACCGGTCTCGACTCGAGCGTGAACTTCGACTCTTTGGCCGGCGGAGAGCGCGTCAGCTTTGAGATCGAGCCGAGCCAGAAGGGCCCGCGCGCGAATCGCATCAAGCTTGCGTAGCTGAAACTTTCCGGCGTCGCCAGGGCGGCCGGCCTTTTTTGTTTCCCACGTGTCAGCCATTGCCCTGCAAAGTGGTACCTGTGAGCACGAAAACCGCGAAGCCGGCCTTTGAGATGGAGCCCATGGGCCCGTACTCGCTGGAGGAATCGGCGCAGTTCATCGGGGCCTGGCACCAGGCACCGGCCGAGGGCGGAGCGGGACAGGGCCACCTCCACCTCGCCTTCCTCACGGAAGAAGGCTGGGAGCCGGTCGGCGTGTGCCTTCGGCAAAGCGAATCGGGGGCGGTGCGCGGTGAGGTCCATGGCGCGGCGGACGTGGCCCTGGTCGAGCGCCAGGTGGCCCGCATCCTCAGCCTTGACGTCGACGGACGTGCCTGGCCCGAGGTCGGGCGGCGCGATCGTGTCGTTGGGCTGCTCCAGCGCCGGTTTCCCGGGTTCCGGCCCGTGAACTGGTCCGACGCCTACGAGGCCGCGGCCTGGTGCCTGATATCGACGCGGATCAACATGCGGCAGGCGCAGGCGATCAAGGACCGCATGTGCCGCGAGCTCGGTCATGAGGTCGATGTTCACGGCCACCGGATGTGGACCTTTCCGGAGCCCTCGCGCCTGGTCGGTCTCGAGTCGTATCAAGGACTTTTCGGCCGCAAGGTCGAGTATCTCAATCGACTGGCCCGCGCGACGCTTGCGGGCGAGCTCGACACCGAGACGTTGCGAGCGCTGCCGCGTGAGGAGTCGCTCGAGCGGCTGCAGTGGCTGTCGGGAATTGGCGAGTTCGGATCGCAGCTGATCAGGCTGCGCGCGCTGAGCGCGGTGGATGAGCTGCCGACGTGGGAGCCGAGGCTGATGGGCGCGATTCGCACCGGGTACGGGCTCGACGCGGAACCGGACCTTGCGGAGCTGGAGGCGTTGGCGGAGCGGTGGCGGCCCTACCGGATGTGGGTGGCGGTGTGCCTGCGGCGAACGCTGGCGGGCGGGGCCGGGATGATGCACTCGCGCGCCTCGGGCTAGGTCGTCGTTCTTAGCGCGAGGCGCGCCCGACCACCGCGATCGCGCCCGCCCACGCCACCGTGCCCGCGCCCACAAGGGCCCACATCGTCGGAGCGATGACAGGGAAATCGACCAGCGCGCCGAAGATGCACATCGACGCCGCGCCTGCGAGAAGGAACGCCCCCGGCAGCAGCAGCCAGGCCGAATACCACGGCGGCTGCACCACGTCGCCACGATCGAATCGCCGCGACGCCATGAACAGGACCGCGGCCGCTGCGATTGCCGGCGCCGTCAGCTGAAAGGCCCATCCCGGACCCACCGATCCCGTCGCCGCGCCGAGCAATGGCTGTACACCGGCCAGGGTCAGTGCCGCGGGCACCGCGAACCCAAGCAGTCGCAAGAGCCTGCTGGCGGGCGGCATCGATCAGCGCCTCACGTGGCGACGATCACGAGGGCGGAAGCGCCGGGACCGGCGCGGGTTGCGTGAAGACGGGGGCGGTGGGCACCCATCCCCGCTGGACGTCGCGGTAGTAATCCGGCTGGGAAAGCTGGGTCATAAACCAGTCGTTGAAGGTGTGCGCCCGCTGGGCAAGCCCGGCCTGGTCCCTGATGCCGCCTCCGTATGGCTGGCGCGGCAGCCCCGCGGCAAGGTCGGGCGAGCCGTAGAAGTCGTCGGTCCCGTAAACCGAGGTCGACCCGTACGAGTAGATGGCGATGCCGAGCACGCGGTTGCCCTGCGGGGACGGCGCCAGCGCTCGATTGATCTGCGCCAGCGTTTCCTCGGGATAGTTCAGAAATGCGCCCACCCCGGTCACCACGCGGCCGGCGAATCCAGAGTCCTTTTCAAAGTTCAGCCAGCGGTCGAACCAACCCTTCTCCAGGCCGCTCCAGTCGCTGTCGTAGTTCATGGGCACGCCAAAGTCGAGGTAGCCCTTGCTCAGCCAGTCCTTCCAATCCTGGAAGACCGAAGAGTAGGCCGACGTGCGCGGCCAATCCGCGGCTGTCAGTGGCCCGCCGCCAAAGCAGATCAGCGCGCCGCTGAGCTTGACGTTTGGATATGTGCGCTTGAGGTCGTCATGAAGGTCGCGGACGAAAGCAGTGACGCGCCCTCGCCGCCACGCCTTAAAAGTCTCATCCCCGGACCAGGGCGCGCCCTTGGCACCCGTTTCGAGCATGAAGAGCGACAACGATTCCGGGCTGTAACCCCAGCCTGAACCTGGATAGCGGACGAAGTCCATGTGCAGTCCGTCGACGTCGTAGTTCTTGGCCACATCCATGAACACCTGGTGTGTGTAGATCTGGACCTCGGGCACGCCGGGATCGAGATAGCCGCTGGTGCTGCCGTCATCGGCTCGGTTTCCCCACGTGTCTCCGTGCTGGAGATAGACCTGGCTGTCCTGGCCCGCGAAGAAGGTGTTGAGCCAGGCGTGGACCTCGATGCGCGGAACCGCCGCGTGCGCGAGCTTGATGACATACGCGAGCGGATCGAAGTCGGGCGGCCCGATGATGTCGCTCGCCCTCGGCTCGTCGGATCGGTTGAAGTAGGCGTCGCCCGCCTTTCGCACCTGGACGATCAGCGCGTTGATGTTGGCGCGGTGCGCGTCTGCGACGAGCTTCTCCACCTGCGACGGCGACTTGATGCCGTCGTGGAAGGCGTCGACCCACAGCGCCCGATACTGCGGCGGCCCGAAAACGATCGGGCTCGGCAACGGGGTCGGGCTGGCGACGGTCACGCTCGCGGTCTGGCTGCTGCATGCGATGGACAGCAGGACCAGCGCGGTGGCGCAAGCGATGCGATTCATTTACGCAACCGCGAGCAGGACCAGGTTTCGTCCGGTGGTCGTGATCGGGCCCGGGTGCTCACGACCCAGGGTCTCGATCGCATCCGTCATGAAGGCCTGACGCCTTGCGGGGTCGGTGCCTTCGAGGCGTGAGGCGCAGTCCCACCAGCTCATCAGCATCGAGACCATCTGAGCGGCCGATTCCCAGTGCACGTCTTCATCGATCTGTTCAACGTTGGCGGAGGCAAATCCGGCATCAAGCGCCGCCTGGCGAAAGGCGCCCGCATCGGCGACCGTCGCGCGCGTGGCCTGCTGGTCGATCACCTTGGGCGCCGGCGGGAGCCAGCGGTCGATCACCGAGTCGAGGGAAGTCCAGGCCGATCCTCCCCGGAGGCTCGCGGGGACGCTCGCGGCAAACCTGCCGCCGGGGCGCAGGACGCGGCGGGCCTCGTGCAGCGCCCGCCCGAGGTTAGGGGCGAACTGCAGTCCGTGGCCGCACACGGCCGCGTCGAACGAAGCATCCGCAAACTCCAGCCGCTCGATGTCCATGACCAGGAACTTCGCGTTCGGGATGCCGGCTTCGGTGGCCAGCGCGATCATCCCGGGTGCAAGGTCGACACCGACCACATCGCCGCCCGGCGAAACCATCGCCGCCAGGCGGCGGCTCAGGTTGCCGGGACCGCAGGCGAGGTCGAGGATTCGCATTCCCGGCCGCGGTTCGGCCAGCTCGAGCAGCCTCGTCCGGCCTCGCGATTCGCCCCGGGCCATGATGTCGTCGAGACGCTGTTTGTACGCCGCGGCATGGCGGCTGAAGACGCTGGGGAAGAACTCCTTCGACTTCATCGCGCGCGGTCTTGCCACTCCTTCTCGAGCGTGGCTGCGACGCCGATCACAACCTCGTTGGTCCGGCCGACGACCTGGATTCCGACCGGCAGTCCCGAGGCCGGCGCCGGCAGCGCGACCACCGGCTGCCCTGTCGTATTGAACGGACGCGTGAATCGCGCAAGCGGCTCGCGTACCTCGTTGCCGGCGCTGACCAGGGGCGCGACCATCGCCGTGGCGGGGACGATGAGCGCGTCGATCCCCGCCATCGCGTGCTGCGCCTCCTCGCGCAGTCGGGGCCAGGCCACGAGGGCAGCTTCGAAGTCGACGGCGAGGATCTCGAGCCCGCGCCTGATGTGGCTGATGACGTCGGCGCCGTACTTTTCGGGAAACTCCGCCGCCCATCGCCGGTGGTACGCCGCCGCCTCGACGAGCAGGATCGTCAGCCCGACCTGGAACAGCTCCTTGCGGTCGGGGAAGTCCACCTCGGGCACTCCTGCCGAGACGGCGGCCCATGCCTGCGCGGTCGGTTCGTCGAGGTCGGTGATCCAGCCCGCCGGCACGCCCAGCCGTGGAGCGCGAACCGGCTCGACGGCCAGCAATTCGCCCGACATCATCGAATAAGCGGCCGCGGCGGCAGAGACGTCGGGCGCCATCGGACCGAGCGTGTCCAGGGAGCGGCTCAAAGGGATGACGCCGGTCGTGTCGATGCTGCCGAGGGCCGGCTTGAAGCCGACCACGCCACAGAGCGACGCCGGGATGCGGACCGAGCCGCCCGTGTCGCTGCCGATCGCCCAGTCGCACATCTTCATCGCCACCGCCACAGCCGATCCGCCCGACGAGCCGCCGGCGACGCGGCTCGGGTCGTGGGGGTTCCGTACGGCTCCGTAGTGCGGATTGACGCTCGTAACCCCGTATGCGAACTCGTGGAGGTTGGCCTTCCCGACGACCACACAGCCATGGGTGCGGATGCTCTTGACGACAGGGGCGTCGTCGGCTGCGGGGACGTTAGGGAGGATGATCCCGCCCCCGGTCGTCACCATCCCGGCCACGTCGACCAGGTCCTTCACCGCGACCACCGTCCCGATCCCGGTCTCGCTGGAGACTGAGATGAAAGCGTTGAGGTCCGCGTGCTCGCGAATACGCCGGCGTGCCTCCTCGAGGTCCATCGCGGCAATTCTGGCAGCCGGGGAGTTATCCTCCAGAGCCAGTCGATGTCTCAAACGATGGGCGCGCTCACCACCCCGATCGCCTGGACCAAGGTCGATGTACTGACGTCCTACCAGCGCATTACGGCCGAGATCCAGATTCGCGGCCGGCTTCGGGAGACGATGAATGACCCGGAGCCCTTGTTCCATCTGCGCAACGTGAGCGCGGAGCCGCTGCTGCCCGGGGCAGTGGCGCTCAACGGCGTGCCGGAGGGCGTGTTCAACAAGGAATCGGTGGGCGCAATCCGGACGATCGATGTGGAACCTCCGCTGCCTGACCAGCCTGAGTACATTCGGCGTTTCGTGATGTTCCAGGCGAACACGTTCATGGTCACCGGTGCGGCGGAGTTCGCGAAGGCGTCAGACCCGAAGATGCACGCGGAGCTCCTCATGAAGAGCCGTTTCTTCCCAATGGTTGACGTGACCGTGGCGATCATCGGGGCGACCGGGAAGGGTTGGACCCAGCCGACGATCTGGGTCAACCGCGACCAGATGGTCGCGTTCTATATGGGCTAGGCCCGAGCGCCGAACAGCCCGCGAAGCCGGGCCCACAAGACCGAGAACAGCAGCCCGATCGCATTGACCGGCTTGGCGGTGGCGACCGGCGCGCTCAGTGGAGTCGGGGACGCCGCATTTGCGCTCGCCCCTGGTCCCGCGCCTGGCTCTTCCGCCTCGACGTTGGCCTTGATGCACGCCGCCATCTCTCCGACGAGCCGTCGCGATACGTCCTCCATGACGCCGCGGCCGAATTGCGCCACGCGGCCGGCCACGTTGTAGTCGGTGACGATCTTGACCGTGGATCCGCTGCCGTCGGCCACGACGCTCATGAACGCCTTGGCGCGCGCAGAGCCCGGCCCGGTCGTCTCGCGCCCCTCGGCTTCGAGCGTGGCGGAGTGCGCGGCCTCGTCCCGTTCGACGATGCGCGCCGTGCCGTTGTAGGCGACGGTGATCGGGCCCACCTTGATCTTGACCTTGCCCTTGAAGGTGGTCGGGTCGACGACTTCCGACAGCTCCGCGCCCGGCACGCAGCCCGCGACTTTGTTCACATCCAGGAGGTAGGCGAACACGCGATCGGGGGGCGCCGCCACCGGGAAGGAATTTTCTAGTTGCATTTCACCGCTAAAAGTAGCCGAATAGAGGGCCTAGGTTCGGTTGGCTTTGCCCGCTCCGGCGCGCTGGGGTGCGCCCATCGGTCACTGGGAGGATTTGGAGGACGCAATGAAGCACAAGGTCGCCACCACCATCAACGGCCGCAAGCACGAGGACGACGTCGAGCCCCGACTCCTCCTTGTGCATTACATCCGCGACGTGGCGGGCCTCACCGGCACCCACATCGGCTGCGACACCAGCCAGTGCGGCGCCTGCACGATCCTCGTCGATGGCAAGGCAGTGAAGAGCTGCACGATGTTTGCGGTCCAGGCCGAGGGCAGGAGCCTCACCACGATCGAGGGCATGGCCAAGGATGGCCAGCTCCACCCGCTCCAGCAGGCGTTCTGGGACGAGCATGGCCTCCAGTGCGGCTACTGCACTCCCGGCTTCATCATGGCCGCTGCCTACCTGTTGGAGCAGAACCCGAATCCGACCGACGACGAGATCCGCAAGGGCCTGGAGGGCAACCTCTGTCGCTGCACCGGCTACGTGAACATCGTCAAGTCGGTGAGGTCCGCGGCCGCCGCCATGGGTGGAGCGCACACCAAGCCCGCCGCTCGGCCGGCGGTCACGATGGGAGGAGAGTAGATGGCAGTCTCCCAGCTCGTTGGCGCCAAGATCCACCGTCGTGAGGACCCGCGGCTGATCACCGGCCACGGCCGGTACACAGACGATCTGCCGCACCAGGGCGTCGTCCATCTCGCAGTCGTGCGCAGCCCGCATGCCCACGCCCGGATTCGAAGCATCGGAGTCGAAGCGGCGAAGAAGGCCCCCGGCGTCCTCGCTGTCTACACGGCCTCGGACTTCAAAGACATCATTGCCGGGCCGGCCACATTTGCGGTCGCGCCCGTGTTCGCGCCCATCAAGCTGACCAACCCGCCTCGCTACCCGATCGCGGCCAAAGAGGTCTGCTACCAGGGCGAGCCGGTCGCGGTCGTGATCGCCGAGCAGCGCGGGCAGGCGGCTGACGGGGCCCAGCTGGTCGACGTCGACTACGAACCACTTCCGGCAGTGATGGACATCGAAGAGGCCGCCAAGCCTGGCTCACCCAAGGCCCACAGCGACCAGCCGGACAATATCTGCTGGGACACCACCTACGTTCCGTGGGAGGCGACCGAGGAGGCGTTCAAGACGGCCGAGGTGGTGGTCAAGGAGCGAATCCTGCAGCAGCGCCTGTCACCGAACCCGATGGAGAGCCGGGTCGTGATGGCCGATTTCGACTCGTTCGACAACCGCCTGTCGATGTGGATGTCGACCCAGAACCCGCACTGGATCCGCCTGTTCGTCGCCGGGGCGCTGGGGATGGGCGAGCACTCCGTCCGGGTCGTGTCCCATGACGTCGGCGGAGGCTTCGGTTCCAAGATCAGCCCCTATCCGGAGGACTTCATCGTCCCCGCCTGCGCCAAGATGCTCGGCCGGCCAGTCAAGTACACGGAGACGAGGACCGAGGCCATGCAGAACGCGTACGCGGGCCGCGGCCAGATCTTCGACGTCGAGGTGGCGGCGAAGAAGGACGGCACCCTGCTCGGGATGCGCCTCACTCAGCTGCTCGACGCCGGCGCTTACATGGCCCTATTCAGTGCATTCCAGACGTGCGCATGCCTGGTTGCGGGCGGTGCCTACCACTGGAATGCGATCTCGTCACGGTCGCAGGCCGTCCTGACAAACAAGATCCCAACCGACCCATACCGGGGCGCCGGGCGCCCGGAGGCGACCCATGTCGCAGAGCGGATGATGGATGTGCTCGCGCTCGAGCTGGGCATGGACCCGGTCGAGCTGCGGCGCAAGAACCTGATCCGCAAGGAAGAGTTTCCTTACACACAGAACTTCGGCCTTGTCATCGACTCTGGCGACTACGAGAAGGCCATGGACAAGGCGCTGAAGATCGTCGGCTACGACGAGCTGCGCAAGAAGCAGAAAGACCTGCGCAAGCAGGGCAAGCTCATGGGTATTGGGCTCTCGACCTGGATCGAGCTCTGCGGCCTAGGACCAGGCGCGGTCACGGGTCCGGCGACCGGAGGAGTCGTGCTTTCCGAGTCGGCGCAGGTGAAGATCCATCCGGCGGGCGGGGTGAGCATTTACGTCGGCACTCACAACCACGGGCAGGGGAACGACACGACACATGCCCAGATCGCGGCCGACACGCTGGGCATCCCTATGGAGCTGATCGACATCCGGCACGGCGACACCAATGAGGGCCCGGGATTCGGCTATGGCACGTATGGTTCCCGCTCGCTCGCGGTGGGCGGCATCGCCATCCTCAATTCCTGCAACAAGGTCATCGACAAAGGCAAGAAGGTCGCCGCGCACCTGCTCGAGGCGGCTGAGGAGGACGTCGTCTTCGACCACGGCAAGTTCCACGTCAAGGGCGCGCCGGACAAGTCGAAAGCCCTCGGGGAGGTCGCTTTCGCCGCCTATGGCCAGCTGCCGGCGGGAATGGAGCAGGGACTCGAAGCGGTCGCGTACTTCGAACCGCCCAACTTTGTCTGGCCGTTCGGGACACACATCTGCGTCGTAGAGGTGGACCCGGAGACGGGTGCGGTCGACCTACAGAAGTACGTCGCGGTCGACGACTGCGGCAACGTCATCAACCCGATGATCGTCGCGGGCCAGCTCCACGGCGGCATCGCGCAGGGCATCGCCCAAGCGCTGTTCGAAGAGATGGTGTACGACGACGAGAGTGGTCAGCTCAAGTCGGCCACGTTCCTCGACTACGCGATGCTCACGGCCAACGAGATGCCCGATATTCAGCTCGACAATACTGTGACCCCGAGCCCGACCAACGTAATGGGCGTGAAGGGGATCGGCGAAGCCGGCACCATCGCATCCACGGCAGCCGTCATCAACGCAGTCTGCGACGCGTTGAGCCCGCTGGGCATCAAGCACGTCGACATGCCGGCGACTTCCGATCGGCTCTGGAAGCTGATCCAAACCGCGCGCGGTACGTCCCACAACGGAAAGGAGGCACGCAAGTGATCCCGGCCGCATTCGAATACGCACGCGCCTCCACGGTCGACGAGGCCACGAAGCTGCTCGACAAGTACGGCGAAGACGCCAAGGTGCTCGCGGGCGGGCACAGCCTGATCCCGCTCATGCGCCTGCGCCTCGCGCAGCCTAAGGCGCTGGTCGACATCAACGGCATCAAGGGCCTGGACCGCATCGAGGTCAAAGGCTCAAAGCTCCATGTCGGCGCGCTCGCGCGTCACGTCGACATCCACAACTCCGAGGTCGTCAAGGACAAGCTGCCCATCCTGGCGGAGGTGGCATCCGAGGTCGGCGACAACCAGGTGCGCAATATGGGCACGATGGGCGGCGTAGTAGCGCACGCCGACTCGGCGGGCGACTACCCGACGATCGCCCTGATGCTCGACGCCGAGATCGTCACCAACAAGCGGACCATCGCGGCGAAGGACTTCTTCAAGGACCTGTTCACGACGCCGCTGGCGGCGAACGAGATCGTCATCGAGGTCGTGTTCCCGGTGGCCGACGGACCTCACAAGTACATCAAGTTCCGGCGCCGGCTCTTCGACTGGGCGATCGTCGGCGCGGCCGCCCAGAAGATGAATGGCGGCTGGCGCATCGGGC
>WNFE01007654.1_pt1 | contig 15410 bp, 14 predicted proteins | sample 5400451 | NCBI WGS metagenome assembly WNFE01 (sample SAMN13153344, study PRJNA577476) | soil metagenome | isolation source: 200 cm saprolite under Douglas fir tree site 2 hole 2 | place: USA:California | collected 2015-04-18 | reverse complement strand
AGTTCCTCAAGCACGCTCGGTCGAAAAATTTCTCGAGATCCAGATCCACCACCCAGCGGTAGCCTTCGCCTGGATATTGCTGCGCCTGCTCCACCGCCTGATGAGCCGATCGCTTGGGCCGAAACCCTTAGCTGTGTTCAGAGAACGTTCCGTCCCAGCTCCGCTGCAGCGCCTGCATCACCGCTTGCTGGATGAACCGATCCAGCACGGTCGGGATGCCCAGCTTGCGCACCCCGCCGTCCGGCTTTGGGATTTCCACCCGTTTCACCGGTTGTGGTGTGTAGGTTCCGTTGAGGAGTTGTTCGCGGATGACTGGCCAGTGCTCTTTCAGGTGTCTAGACAATTTCTCGACGGTCATCCCGTCGATGCCTGGACTGCCTTTGTTGGCCTTCACTCGTCGTAGCGCCTGCTTACAGTTTCCCCGCTCGCAGACTTCTTCCATCCACTGCTTGGTAGTCGGACTTTCTGCTTTGCGCTTCGCCAACTCCGATTCGGTCCCTCCATCGAAGGCCATCGGGGCTGCACCCCTACTCTCCTCCGGGAAGGCCAGACGATACTGGTTTTTCTGCCGCTTGTCGGTTGTTGAGTCGCGCCGCGTACTCATCGCTCCCTTTATCCCCTTGCGGGGACCGTTCGGGCCTTCACTGCTTGCGCAGCTACTACGCCCTCTGCTGACTTCTGCCACCGGGTCAGAAACGATCTCTCGCCTCTCAGTCTCGAATTCGAGACCGCTAGCAGATCTCCCGAGGTAAGTTCGACCGCCTTCGACGCGCAACCGCTGGATTTACATTCAGTGCCCTTGATGGATTAGGGCTTCGCTGCCATTGGCCAGCTCGCCCGAACACTGCCTGCCTCGTATCCAGTTCTTGTTCATCGGCTCGCGTCTTTGCTCCACGCTTCTTTCAGGCCCCGCCTCGCGGCGGCTGTTATTTCGCCCTTGCGCTTCGCTATCACTTCACCTCCATCTGGTTGTGAAGAGGACTCGCACCTCCAAGCTGTCGGACATGCTCGGCACACCAAGAAAAACGGCCCTCTAGGAACTCCCAGAGGGCCGTTTCTTCAAATCGACCATTTCGCACCGATCAGGCGGCCGGCTTCTTAGCCGCTGGCTTTCTTACTGGCGGCTTCTTGACCGGAGCTTTTTCCTTGGGCAGATCTTCCGCGTTCACTTTGGCTTTGTCCCAATGCAACATGAACGCCGGATCGGGATCGTAGGACGCCAAAGTCCCGGTAAAGCGAACTGGATTGTCCTTCTCCAGTTTTGCCGCTTCTGGCTGCCCCACAACATTCACAATCATATTGGGAGTCGTGGCTGCCTGGAATTCGGCGTCGCTGGTGACGAACGCCACCTTAAGGACGGTAGGATCGTTGGCCGTCGCGCCAGGCGTAACTTCAATCAGCTTTCCCGGCACATCCGGAAATTCCAGTCCGCAGGACGCCAGCCAGATAACTTTTGCTTTGTCTCCGCCAGCCTTCAGGTCCGTAATCACCGATGCGATCGTCATGTCTTTGCGCGCTGCATCCAGATCAGCCGCGCTGGCCACCTTATAAGTTCCCGGCCTCTCCGTCGCGCTTCCCGCAAGTTGCAGCAGTTCGTTCAGCTCCGCGTCCACCAGGTTCTCGCAGGCAGCCTGCTGATAATTCACGATCAATTTCCGTAAGTAAGGCTTGAGCTGCGTGGCCTGCTGCTGCGTGGCGGACTTCGAGGTCACCGCGCGCGCGATGTACCAGAAACCATCCATTGGCTGCGGAGGCGTCGATGACATATACGACTGTCCCAGCCGGTAATTGGCAATGGGCTCGTCCGGATTCACCGCAAGGATGGCCTTATAGTAAGTAATCGCCGTCGCATAATCTTTCACCAGCAGCGCGGCTTGGCCAGCCGTGCCGTTCAGCAGGACCGCACCCTTTTTCTTTTCTTCCTCAAACGCCTTTTCATCGATCTGGTCAGGCTTCTTCAAATCTGGCAACAGCTTCAACGCTGCCGCAGTCGCGGCGATGGCCCCCTTCGCTTGCGTGGTTTGATCTGCCGGACTCAGGCTGTTGTAAGCCAATGCCCTCACGTACAGCGCGTTGTAGCGTTCGTTCGGCCCGATTTTATCGCCCAGGCTCGCGGTCTTGTCCGCATACTCGATCACTTTCGCCCAGTTTTTCAGCTGGTAATACGCCCCGTAATACATCGGGTACACGTAAATCAACAAATTTGAATTTGGGTACTTCGCCACAAAATCGTCCAGGCACTTTATTTGCGAGGTGGGATTCTTGTCGGCGCCGCAAGCCTGTTCCGCGTTGTACTCAGGCATCGTATAAGGCTGCTTGCTGCCAGCTTGATCCTGCCCGGCCGGGGCCTGCGCGCCAACCGTGCTTCCGCTGCCCAGCACCACACACATCGCCGCGGAAATCGCCAGCACCGCAACTCGTCTGATTCGATTCATTCCCATTCTCCTCACTGAAACTTCACACTCCTGAGATTTTGTTCCGGTGCATCCCGGACTGTCTGTTTCCGGGTACGCTGCAGAAAACGGTGCGGGCGGAAATTCTGCCGCTCCGTGAATCCCTCGGATTATAGGGAAAGCTTCACCCGTATCGCAAGGAATTCTCTTACCGCGAAACTGGTATCTTGCCAGAAAAATTTGCCCAGGGGCTGGCAACTTCTTCCGTTCGCGCTTGCGAAAAAAGCTTAACTTTCGTTGTGCCTTCATCAAATGATTTTCGACTGTCGGAAATGCGGCTTCAGCTTTGCCGGTACCTGCTTGCAGACTAAGATGAGGATTGCACAAAAAGCGTGGCCTGAGGAAGGAAGAATTCGCATGAACAGGATTCATGGAGCTGATGGCGGCAAACAGCCTGCTGGCGCACTCGCCGGCCAGGTGGCATTGGTGACGGGCGGAAATCGCGGCATCGGCAAAGCCATCGCTGCTCGCCTCGCCGCTTTGGGAGCCGCCGTCGCAATCTGCGGCCGCGATCTCAACACGCTCAAATCCACGGCCAACGAGCTTCAAGCCGCTGGCGCTCGCGTTCACTGGCAACGCGCCGATGTCGCCAACTCCACCGATGTCGCTTCGCTTGTCACGCAATCCGAATCCTCCCTCGGCGGAATCTCCATCCTAGTCAACAACGCCGGCATGGGCCTGTTCGGCCCGGTTCACGAGAAAACCGAGCAGGAATGGGACACTCTAATAAACACCAACGTAAAGAGTTTGTTTCTCGTCTCGCGCGCGGTCATTCCCGGCATGATTCAACGCCAGCGAGGCGACATCATCAACATCAGCTCGCTCGCCGGAAAAAATACCTTCGCGGGAGGCGGAATTTATTGTGCCTCAAAATGGGCTGTGCAGGGCCTCAGCGGTTGTATGGCCGAAGATTTGCGCGCCTACAACATTCGCGTAAGCACTGTCTGTCCTGGCAGTGTCGCCACAGAATTTTCCGGCCGCGGCCCCAAGGACCCCAGCAAAGTCCTGACCGCTCAGGATGTCGCACACGCCGTGGCCATGATCGCCACCCAGGGCCCACAAAGCTTCCTCAGCGAAGTGCACCTCCGCCCCGTCGCCAAACCCTGACAAAAGGCACTGATCGTCATTCTGATGCGCAGCGAGGAATCTCTCTTGGGTTTTTCCGTTCGCACCGCGCCGCTCGTCAGTCCCGCGCGCCGGCCCTGCTGCGCAACCGCACTTTCCTCTTGACAATAGTCGTTATGACGACTATAGTCACGTTCGTGACCGCCGGCAAACCGCAAAAACCTACCGCCCCTTCCCTCGAATCCCGAGTCTTCGTGGCCTTGCTCATCGCCGCCGACCGCCTCAGCCAGCAAGCCGAACAACTGATGAAGCAACACTCCTTAACCGGAACTCAGTACAACGTCCTGCGCATCTTGCGCGGAGCTGAGCCCCATGGCCTGCCCTGCAAGGGCATCAGCGACCGCATGATTTCCCACGACCCCGATATGACCCGCTTGCTCGACCGGATGGAAAAGCGCGGCTTGATTTCCCGCGTGCGCCAGCTCGATGATCGCCGCGTGGTCAAGACCCGTATCAGTGCACAGGGCCTGGAAATTCTGCGAAAGCTTGACGCTCCGGTGGAAGAATTACACCGAAGACAGTTCCGCAATATTGCTGTTGCCCGCGCGCATCCAAAGGATTCGCCGAAGGATACATTCAAATTAGAGAGGAACAATAAAATGGGCCAATTACTCGCAAAGTTTTTCCTCGCCGCAACGCTGGCTGCATCTTTGGCCGTTCCGTCTCCGGCCGCCACCACCACCTGGCTAGTTGATCCGGCCCACACCGCTGCGGGATTTTCCGTCAAGCACATGATGATCGCCACTGTGCGCGGACAATTCAAAGGCGTCACCGGAACCGTCAATTGGGATGACCAGGACATCGACAAATCCAGTGTGGATGTGACCATTGACGCCACGACTATCGATACCGGCGAACCCAAACGCGATGCTGATCTGAAAAGCCCCAATTTTCTCGATGTCGCCACCTATCCGACCATCACTTTTAAGTCCATCAAAATTGAAAAAATTTCTTCCGGCAAAATGAAAGTTGCCGGCAATCTCACGATTCGTGGCGTAACCAAATCAGTCGTTCTAAATGTCGAAGGCCCATCCGGCGCTATCAAAGATCCCTATGGCAAAACTCGCGTTGCTCTCAATGCCACCACCACCGTCAATCGCATGGATTACGGCGTAAAGTGGAACGCCAAATTGGACGGCGGCGGCATGGTGGTCAGCGACAATGTGGACATCACCATCGACCTCGAGATGACCAAGAAAGAAGCCAAGTAACCGCCGATTTCACGCCCGCAAAAACTGAAACACTTTGGAGAAAAAATAATGAAGAATCCCGCACCAACGGAATATCCTGTCCACGAATTTATCCGCGAACGCTGGAGCCCACGCGCCTTCTCTGAAAAAGAGATCGCTCCCGCGGATCTCCGCAGCCTGTTCGAGGCGGCCCGCTGGGCCCCTTCCAGCAGCAACGAACAGCCCTGGGCCTTCATCGTAGCCACTCGCAATGACCAGGAAACTTTTACCAAAGCCTTGCAGCCCCTGGTCGAATTCAACGTCAACTGGGCCAGAAACGCGTACGTTCTCGGCTTCGCGGTTTCCGAGCTCGCATTCGCGAAAAACAACACTCCCAATCGCAACGCGCACTACGATACCGGCGCTGCCATGTCGCAGCTCACCACCGAAGCGACTTCGCTCGGAATTCTCGTTCACCAGATGGCCGGTTTTGATCCAGACACCGCGCGCGACGTTTTCGAAATCCCTGCCGGCTGGGACGCCATCGCCGCTTTTGCCATGGGCTATCCCGGCGATCCCAATTCCCTGCCGCAGCCCTACCGCGATCGCGAAACCGCGCCGCGCGTCCGCAAACCCATCCGCGAATTCGTAATGTCCGGCAAATGGGGCCACACCGCCGATTTCATCACAAAGTAATTAAGCTCATCTTGTGAACGCGTATCGGGCGTGCCCGAGGCGTTTTGCATAACAGCCGCGCGTCTCGACGCGCAGCGGCACCTTTTGGACTGCGGCAGCCCAGCCGCCGCCTTCGCTTCACTCCTCGTAGCGGCCACTTTCAAGTGGCCATCTTTCTTTTGCCTTCGAGAGGGCACGGCATTTAGCCGTGCCGATACGCCCTACGACCGCAGGGGCTTTAGCCCTGCGGTCCGCTGTACAATAAATGGCAGCGCGGAAGATGACAGCGCGAACAAAATCAGTTCTACTATTTCTATAAGCTTCGCAAGGAACCAATCCCGCTCGATGCACAGCACGCTCGAATTTCTCATCAAACACGGATACGCCGTCCTGCTGGCCTGGGTCTTCGCCGAGCAACTCGGCCTGCCAATTCCTTCGCTGCCGGTAGTTTTGGCCGCTGGAGCGTTGGCCGGCACCGGCCACCTCAGCTTTTGGGCCTCGTTATTTTTTGTGGCCATTGCCGCTCTTTCCGCCGACTCCGTCTGGTACATCCTCGGCCGCAAGAAAGGCATTCGCATCCTGCAATTCCTCTGCAAGATTTCGCTCGAACCCGATTCCTGCGTTCGCCGCACCGAAGGCATTTTCTCCAAGCAAGGCGCGCGTTCGCTGCTGCTCGCGAAATTCATTCCCGGTCTCAGCACCGTAGCGCCACCGCTCGCCGGAATTTTTCACATGCGCGCGCGCAAGTTCCTGCTGTTTGACGGCCTGGGCTCGCTGGTCTGGGGAGGTTCAATCCTCGGCACCGGCTACATCTTCAGCGAGCAGATCGAGCGCATCGCGGAACGCGCCGCCAGGCTGGGTGGCTCACTGGCCGTTCTGATCATCGGCGGACTTGCTGGCTACATCGCCTGGAAGTTCTTCGCACGGCAAAGATTCTTGCGCGATTTGCGTATCGCGCGCATCACTCCAGAAGAATTGAAACAGGAAATTGACGCCGGCATAGAGCTGGTCATCGTTGATTTGCGTCACTCCATGGACTTTGAAGCCGACCCGGAAACGATTCCCGGCGCATTTCGTATGGACGCCAAAGAACTGGAAGAGAAAACCGATCGGTTGCCTCTCGACCGCGAAGTCATTCTCTACTGTACTTGACCAAACGAAGCCACCAGCGCCCGTGTGGCGCTGCTCCTCAGAAAACAAGGCATCAAACGCATTCGCCCGCTGCAAGGCGGCCTAGACGCCTGGCGCAAACTCGGCTATCCGATAGCAAACATCGAAGTCGCTCCCGCAACGAAATAACAAAAAGCTTTCGCGACATTGTGACTTGCCTTTAACAATAGTTATGGCAAACTCGTTTTGCCCACCGCACTTTGCCCTCTCCAGAAAATGTTCAATGCAAGGAGAATCTTCATGTCCACTGCAAAAGGCACCGCACTGCAGCTCACGCAGCAACCCGAAATTGTCACTTGGCCGGAAACCCATTATGTTTACCTGGAAAAGATCGGACCCTTTCAGGACACCGCCCCGCAAGCCTGGCAAGAAGTGCATAAACTGATTCCCGCCATTTCAGAACACAACAAAATCACCGGCTACACCAGCCTGTACAAAGTCGGGCCAAAAATATATCGCGCCGGCGTGTCCGTGGAAGCCGAACCGCAAAACCTGCCGGCAGGTCTGCAATACACAAAATTCAAAGGCGGCAAGTACAAAAAATCCAAACCCGCGACGACTTCAACATCGAAAACTACGTCAACGATCCAAGAACCACCCCGGAAGCGGAGCTTGTCACCCAAATCCTGATTCCTACTGCATAGCCAACTCTCGTGTTTGAAGGAATCGGAAGGATAGTTAGTTCCTATTTTTTGTGCGGGCGGGTGACCAGAAACTTTATCCAGAAGCGCTGTGACCGGCGCATTGCAGCACACCGAGGTATACGCTCCACGGGCCAACGGTTTCACGGTATTGGTGGGCCATGACGCGCGAGATTTGGTGAAGATGAGTTAAGTCATGGGCGGCCCAGGTGGCGAGCAGTGCTGACAGAGTGACGGAACCGAAGGCGGGATGTTGGCCGCGGCGGTCGAGATCGACGGGCTGAAGATTTAAGGCGCGAAGCTGGTTCAGATTTATTGAACGCAGATGAGCGAAGTCATCCAGTAATTGAGTCAGTGACTTGCCTTGAACCGCTCGTTGATGTCCCAGGCGATCGAATGGCGCAAACGCCTGAGTTTCGCCAAATTGCAGAAGCAGGTTCACGCGCGGCATCCAGTCGGCATGTTCGCAGTGAATCAGATGGCCAACGATGTCGAATGCGCTCCAGGTGTTTTCGCCTTCATTCTGGTGTGTCCAGGTTTCCGGTAGATCGCGGAGAAGCGTGTTGAGAGTGGCCGGAGTTCGGGTGAGAAGGGCGATGGTGTGAGGTAGGTTGTGTTCCATGGTGCTCCTCGCTTCGCGCACGGCGATTTTCCGGGAATCGTGATTGTATCTGTTCTGGGTCGCAGGTGTCACAGAGCGGCCGTGGCGGCTCTAGGGAGGATGGCCACTAAAAAGTGGCCGCTACGAAGATCGCGCGCCGCGCCCAGACCAAATGTGAAGAGAAGAGAGATTCCTCACTTCGCTCGGAATGACGGAATTATAGGCGCGGCAGTGCGGAACTATAGGCGCCGGGAGACAGAATTATAACCGCGGGAGGACGATGCCGCTTTGCGATTGATACTTGCCCTTCTTGTCTTTGTAGCTGATTTCGCAATCGTCGTCGGACTCGAAAAAGATGACCTGGCACAATCCTTCATTCGCATAAATCTTCGCGGGCAAAGGAGTGGTGTTGCTGATCTCGAGAGTCACGAAACCTTCCCATTCCGGCTCGAACGGCGTGACGTTGACGATGATGCCGCAGCGCGCGTAAGTGGACTTGCCCACGCAAATGGTCAGCACGTTTCGCGGAATGCGGAAATACTCGATGGAACGTGCGAGTGCGAAAGAATTGGGCGGAATGATGCAAATGTCGCCTTTGTAGTCCACCAACGAACGCGCATCAAATTTTTTGGGATCGACGATGGTCGAGTTCACATTGGTAAAAATGCGAAACTCGTCGGCGACGCGAATGTCGTATCCGTACGACGACACACCGTAGCTGATCACTCCGTCCCGGATCTGCCGGTCGGTGAATGGCTCGATCATTTTATGTTCCAGCGACATGCGGCGAATCCAGCTATCCGGCCTTACAGACATTCACATCTCCTTTATATCGGCGGGCTCCAAGTGGAGCCCGCACCCGTTACGTGTAATATAGCGGGCTTTACTTGAAGCCCGCCTTAATCTTTGTCAGCTATCGACAAGTTTTTTGCACTATCAATGGCGTGAAGGAAGTTAGTTTAGTCGAGGCGTCACGTCTTGACAACCTCGCGCGCAGCCTCTAGCATCTGCCCACAGAGCAGCGCGGGTGCGGGCTCTACTAGAAGCCTGCAGTGCTAGACGAAGCGGGCTTTACTTGAGGCCCGCAAAGGTGAGGAACGTTTGATTAAACTGGATATCGTGAACGCCGTACTGGCCAAGCTCGATGGAGCTGGCGTGAGCCGCGTCAAGGCCGAACAGGCCGTCGAGACGGTTTTTGAATCGCTGAAAAGCGGCATGGGCCGTAGCCAACGAATCGAATTGCGCCGCTTTGGAGTTTTCACCGTGAAGCCGCGCAAGACCGGCATTGGCCGCAATCCGCGCACCGGCGAAGAAGTGAATATTCCGCCCGGCAAAGCGGTACGCTTCAAGCCCGGCAAAGAACTGCAAGGCCTGGGAGGCTTGTAAGAGTCGATTCGCACGAGAGATTGCAAACATCGTACCGTCCCGCCGATTCCCGCATCCAAGCTACCTGAAGCCTGCCAGATACGGCTGCGGGCTCTACTTGGAGCCCGCCAAATAAATCGTGAACAGCGATAACCAGACCCCGGCGACAATTGACTTGCAACTTCCCGCGCCGGAAGTCCCGATCTCGCTTCCACCCCGGCAAAGCCTGCATTCTCCGAAGCCACAACGTCTGTGGCTGGCAATTTTGCTTTTTGTGATTACGTTTTTGACGTGCCTGGCCGCCGGACGCCAGTTTGCGATTTCGTTTGCAAACGGCGAGGCTGCGTCGGTGGCTGAATTCGCAGTTTCGCTGAAACTGTTTTACAAAGATCCGACGGCGCTGGCATCCGGCATGCCGTTCGCCATTGCGTTGATGGGAATTCTGCTGGCGCACGAACTTGGACATTACTTCGCATGCAAACACCACGGCATTCGAGCCAGCCATCCATATTTCATTCCCGCGCCGACTTTGATCGGAACTCTTGGAGCATTTATTCTGATGCGCTCGCCAATTCGCAGCCGCCGCGCGTTGTTTGACGTCGGCGCATCGGGACCACTCATCGGCTTCGCGGTCGCAATTCCTATTCTGATTTATGGCGTGGTGCACTCGCGAGTGGTACCGGGAATTAATTCCGCCGACGCAGATGTTGTTTTCGGTGTGCCACTGGTATTGCGGCTGCTGGCGCAACGGTTTTTTCCTGGCGTGGATCCGCTGACAATATTACTGCATCCGGTTGGCCGCGCCGCCTGGGTTGGAATTTTTGCTACCGCGCTGAACTTGCTGCCCGCAGGACAACTCGATGGCGGACACATTCTTCGTTCATTCAATCCGCGCATTCATCGCTGGGTGGGCTGGCTGATGCCTGGGATTCTTCTCGCGCTGGGATATTTCCACTGGCGCGTGTGGTGGCTGTGGGCGGGAATTTTGCTGGCGCTGCGTTTTCTCCGCATCCCGCCAATTTACGACCAGCGACCGCTGGACGCCCCGCGGATAGTGCTGGCAATCGCAACGTTGCTGATAATGATTTTGTGCTTTATGCCGGCGCCGCTGTGGCAGTCGGCAACTTCTCATTGACCTGTTTCCCGCCGCGGATAATGATGCTGGTGCGTGAGATGCTTACACCCCGAATCTTGCGCAGTGCCTCATGCCTACCCTCGTCCGCACACTGCGCCTGCGCGATCTGCTTTTTCTTTTTATCGGCTCGGTTATTGGATCGGGAATTTTTCTTTCGCCGGGACAAATACTGAAACTGGTGAACGGCTCGGTCAGCCTGTCGATGCTGGTATGGATCGCGGGCGGAGTGATGTCTCTGCTTGGCGCGCTGACGTACGCGGAACTGGCTGCGGCGAATCCCGAGGCCGGCGGACTCTACTGCTACATTCGCGACGGCTTCGGACGTCTGCCGGCATTTCTCTATGGGTGGTGCCTGTTCCTGGTGATTTCGGCGGCGACCATCGCGGCGCTAGCGCGTGCTTTTGCGCGTTACCTGACGGAAATTATTCCGCTGGCGCCGATGGAGTCAAACGCTGCAGCGGTCTTGATGATTGCCGTGGTGACCGTCGTCAACGTGATGGGTACGCGACAGAGTTCAGATCTGCAAAACTGGACCACGCTCGTGAAAGGCGGTTTGGTAGTGGTGCTGAGCGTGATCTTGCTGGCGCTCGGCAAACACGGCGGCGAAATTATTCCTGCGGCCGGTACACAAATGCGCGGCATGAATTTGTTTTCCAGCTTCAGCCTGGCGATGATTGCGGTGCTTTGGGCCTATGAGGGCTGGCAGTTTGGCACTTACAGCGCGGGCGAAGTTATCGAGCCGCAGAAAGTTTTTCCGCGCGCGTTTCTGCTGGGTTCGCTGATTTTGATTGCATTGTATGTGGTCGCGGTAATGGCTTACCTGGTGGCGCTGGGACCAGCGGTGGTGAGCAACAGCGACGCGATTGCAGCTACGGCCGCGACGGCGCTTTTGGGGCCATGGGCGGGCAAACTCGTTGCGCTAACAATTCTCATTTCCGTTTTTAGCGCGACGAATAGTGTGGTGCTAACAGCGCCGCGCGTGTTTTATGCGATGTCGAAAGATAATTTGTTTTTCAAGACTCTGGCGGAAGTGCATCCGCGATTTCACACTCCGGCCAACGCCATCGTCGCGCTATGCGTTTGGTCCACGGTCCTGACGTTTGCCGGGAAATTTTCCGAACTGGCTTCTGGAGTGGTATTCATCGGCTGGATTTTTTATGGGCTGGGCGCGGCGGCAATTTTTCCTCTGCGCGCGGCACTTGGGGAGTTGACGAAGGCGTTGCCTTATCGCGTACCCGGATTCCCGTGGACGCCGATTGTGTTTTTGCTGGCGGCCGTGGCAGTTGTTGGGAATGCGATTTTTCTGGCGACGCGTGATCCGCAAGAATTTCGGCATGTGCTGGCTGGATTGATATTGCTGGCGATGGGGATTCCGGCCTATTTTTTATGGCGATCGTGGAATTCGCGCAGTGTTTCGTGGTTCTGAAGGTGTGAAGAGGGCACGATGTATCGTGCCTCTACAAGAGCTGCAACGGATCCATGTCAACGAGGACGGCGGTTTGGGGGATTTCTTTTTTGTCGCAATAGGCAAGGACGCTGGAGAGGATTTTTGTGAGCTGGGCTTTGCGTTTGGATTTCAAGAGAAATTGAAAACGGTATTCGGTTTTGAGGCGTGCTAGCGGCGCGCTGGCGGGACCGAGTACGCGAATGCCCTCGCCATTGTGCGGTGCAAGGAACCGCGAGAGTTCGCGCGACCAGGTGATCGCCTTCTCCAGGTTCGAGTCGCGCACGATCACGTTGGCCAGCGAAGTGAATGGCGGATAGGCCATCACCTGGCGGTAGTGCAATTCGCGTTCGCAGAAGGCGACGTAATCCTGTTTGATGGCGTCCTGAATTGCGTAGTGCTCGGGATAAAAAGTCTGGATGAGCACACGGCCGGGCAATTCACCGCGGCCGGCGCGACCGGCTACTTGGGTCATCAATTGGAAAGTGCGTTCGGCGGCGCGAAAGTCCGGCATGGTGAGTGAACTGTCCGCGCTGATTACTCCTACCAGCGTAACGCGATGGAAATCGTGGCCCTTGGCGAGCATTTGCGTGCCGACGAGAATGTCCAATGCGCCGTCGGCGAAAGCGCCCAATGTTTCCTGATATTGGCGCTTGGTGCGCGCGGTGTCGCGGTCCAGACGCGCGATGCGAGCTTTGGGAAATTCCTTACGCAGGCGTTCTTCGAGTTGTTCGGAACCTTCACCGAAGAAATAAACGTATTTCGAATCACATTTGTAACAATTTTTGGGAATCGGTTGCACCGAGCCGCAATAATGGCACTCGAGGCGATTGCGGTTCTTGTGATGGGTCATGGAGATGCTGCAGTTCGCGCATTGCACGGTCGCCCCGCAACTTCGGCAGATCACGCTCCAGGAATAACCGCGGCGATTGATCAGGATGAGAGCCTGGGTTTGGAAATTGAGACTTTCCTGAATGGCTTGCTGCAGCCGCGAGGAAATCGGGCTGGTTTGGTGGGTCTGTCTAAATTCTTCCCGCAAATCTAAGATTTCGACTGTGGGCAGCGAACGCTCCGCCACACGCTGTGCCAAAGAAAGCAGTTCATATTTCCCGCTGCGCGCGTGATGAAAGGTTTCGAGCGATGGTGTAGCGGAACCAAGTAGCGCCAGCGCGTTTTCCAGCTTGGCGCGAACAATGGCTACGTCGCGGCCGTGGTAGCGCGGAGTTTCTTCCTGCTTGTAACTCGATTCCTGCTCTTCATCGACAATGACGAGGCCAAGTTTTTCTGCAGGCGCAAAAATCGCAGAACGAGTTCCGACGATGACGCGCGCTTCTCCATTTCGAACGCGCCACCATTCGCGCGCACGCTCGATGTCGCTTAGAGCGGAATGCAATACCGCAACGCCTTCGAAGCGCGCGCCGAACCACGCGCGACACTGCCGCCCCATCCATAATGTGAGGGCGATTTCGGGCACCAGTACGATGGCAGTCTTGCCGCGCGCGAGAGTATCTTGTACGGCCCGCATGTAAATTTCTGTTTTCCCGCTGCCGGTGACGCCATGCAAGAGCTGCACTCCGAATTCGCCGAGTTCAAACCGCGCGCGAATGGCGCTGAAGGCGTGTTCTTGTTCTGGATTCAGCGTGTGCGCGGGTGGAGTGTAGCCGACGTCGAAGGGGTCTTCGGCGGGATCGAGTGTTTCTTCCCACGCCTCCAGTTTCCCCTCGCGCAGTAATCTTTCCACGACAGCACGCGAGAAACTTCCAAGCTTGAGCAACTGCGTCAGGGGCAAAGCGCCGCGTTGCAGCAGGAGCATATCTCTTAGCCGGGCTTCTTTGTCGCTTGAGACCGGAGCGTCGGTTCCGGCGCTGCGCCAGGCAATGATTCGCTGGGCGCGCCGCTTGCGAGTTTGGATTTGCTGGAGGATTTCCACTAAGCCGCGACGCTGTAGTTTGAGCAGATCGCCCAGCGCGACGCCAGAGCGGAGAGCGGTCTGCAACGGCACACCGTCGTTTGCGGACTCCAGTTTTTGCAGGAGGGCCGGCTTGGCTTCTATCTCACCTAAGAGGCTGGCGCTTGCGGATCGGCCTAGTTCGGTGATTCGAACAATCTGTTGTGCGCGCAATTCCATCAGTGGCGGAAGCATGGCGCGATAGACTTCTCCGATTGGAGCGACGTAATAAGAAGAAATCCATTGGCCGAGATCGAGGAGATTTTTTGTGAGTGCGGGAATTACATCCAGACATTTCTGCACTTCGCGCAGTTTGGCGTCTGGCGGGCCTTGTGCGGCCCATTCGGTGACGACACCGACCAGGGATTTTTTGCGAAACGGAACGACAACACGCGAGCCGGGCTGGATTTCCGCCGCGAGCCTTTCCGGAACTCTGTATGTGAACGTGGTGCGTAGCGGAACGGCGAGCGCTACGTTGCAAAGTTTGTCGTTCATTGCGACGAGTAGTGTAGCAGGTGGTCGTCAGGCGTTGTTTTGCCGCTACACATCTACGCATTCATCAGGGCGACGCCGAGGAAGATTGCGGCGATGCCGCTCCATTGCAAGGGCGCGATGCGTTCCTTTAAGAAAATAGCTGCGAGGGCTACGGTTACCGCGCCGTAGAGCGAGCCGAGTACGCTGATGACCGCAACCTGTTCGATACGCATTCCCAGATTGCTGAGAGCGAAGGCGGCGGTGTCCAGATAGCCCATGGTGTAGAGTTGCGCCCGAGTACGCTTGTTCTTTGCTGGCAGAGGGATTTTTTTTGCGAGCAGTACCGTGAAGGTGATGAGCGCACCGCTCACGCGAATCAGCCACACGGTTGCGAGGGCACCAGCGCGCGGGATCATGCGAAGGCCGAGGAGCCAAAATAAAATAGCAAAGCTGAAAGCTGCCGCAATGGCCCAGCCGAGCCCTGGAACTCCGCTGGATTTTTGCGCGTTGCTATTTGCGTCGCCGGATTCATTGCAAAGAGCGAGGGGGGCGCTGGATTTTTCTCCAGCAGCAACAAAAATTACGCCGAGCACCGCCGCAACAATTCCGAGCGCGCGATACGCTGACAGGCGCTCACCGGAAAGCAGCGACAGGATTACCGTCAACGCAGGATAGCTGGCAGAGACTGGGCCGACCAGCGAAAGCTTGCCAATTTCAAAGGCGCGATAGAGAGCGAGCATCGCGAAGGTGTTTATGGACCCGGCGAGAATTCCCCAGGCCCAGGGCTGCCAACCAGAGCCATCGAACAAATGTCCCCAGTCGCGCGCGAAAAATAAAAGAATGGTGACAAAGATGGCGCCCCAGAATTGCATGCCAAATAAAGCGCGCACACTTCCGACGCTGCGGGTTGCGAAGCGCGCCAGAAAATCGGCGCTGCCCCACAACACCGCCGTGGCGACACCGAGCACCATGCCGCTGGGCATTTACTTGCCCTTGTTCCTTTTTACTTCGAGGCCGAGCTCGGCCATGACTTTCTGAAGATCTTTCCAGACTTCGCCTTTAGCGGCAGGATTGCGCAGCAAATATGCGGGATGATAGGTGGCCATCAGTTTATGACCGCGAAAATCCAGCCATTGGCCGCGAAACTGAGAAATGCCGCGATTGGTCTGCAGCAGGGTTTGCGCAGCGGTGCTGCCGAGGCAGACGATCG
>WNFE01006807.1_pt1 | contig 15412 bp, 10 predicted proteins | sample 5400451 | NCBI WGS metagenome assembly WNFE01 (sample SAMN13153344, study PRJNA577476) | soil metagenome | isolation source: 200 cm saprolite under Douglas fir tree site 2 hole 2 | place: USA:California | collected 2015-04-18 | reverse complement strand
CGAGCTGGCCAGCAAGGGCGCCCGCGTCCCGGCACCCAACTGGTCCGCCATGGACCAGTCCACCCGCGCAGCCGAGCTGGCCAGGCTGTCGGAATGGGTGGACCAGGTCCTGGTCCCGTCCCAGGCGTGGCCGCGCGATAAGGAGCTGCGGCCGTGCTGGCGGGCACACTGGCCCGTGATCTGGGAGCTGGGCGTGGTCTGGTCGGAGTGGCGCCGCGTGTACGGGCGCGAGGCACCCGAACTGGCCGGGGCGCTGGAGATGGAGGGGCGCTGGCTCCCCGGCGCCCTGGAACGCGTCCACCGCACCCTAGCCGACTGCCGCCCCCACGAATGCATCCTGGCCGCCACGGCGCCCCGGCGGCCCACGTAGAGTCCCCTCCTGAGCCACATTGGACCCCCGCGCCTCAAGCTGGGCCGGGGATCCTGCCATGTCGGTAGCCCGGCTTTACACTCGGTAAAGGCGGAGGGTCCGGAGGTGTTTCCAGTGGCCGCGGCCGAGGACTGTAAGCGGGCGGAGGCCCTGCGTCGGCGCGTGCCCGCCTATGCGCTCATCCGTGCCATGGTGACCCAGGACCAGGACGCGGCCGTCCTCCTGGTGGACCAGGCCCGGACGGCCGGGTCCCTGGACCTCCTGGCCTTCAACATGGCCAGCGTGGCCGCCCAGGCCCTATTGGCCTCTGAGGGGTACGACCTGGAGCGGGTGCTGGCCGCGCTGGACTACTGGATGGAGTCCGCGTCTAGCGGCGTGCCCAGCGCCAAGCGTGCCCGGGACGCTGCAGCATGACTGCCCCCGCCGCACACACCGAGGCGGGCGAGGCCCTGGCCGCGTTCGCGCTCATCCGCGCCTACGCGGCCCGGGACATGTACACCGCGCGTCACATCCTCGCACGCTGGGACACCCGCGACCGGGCCGCATCGTTCGCGGCCGTAGTCGCCAGCTCGGCCGCAACGCTCCTCCACCGGACGGCCGGGGCCGACCGGGACCGCGTCCTGGCGCTGGCGGACGAGGCCCTGGAGATCTACCAGGGGCTGATCCTGCGGGACCGCCACCAGGTGGCCTAGCTCCTGTACGGATCTACTTCCGTACAGGGCTCTGTGGCGTCTGGCTTGGTTCTTAAGAATCGCGCGCACGGACGTGTAGAAGCGCTGGGTTGTCGGTCCGGGTTACTGGCCAACGACCAGACGGTCAACGGCAACAAGGCTGGCCAGGGGATCGGGTGAGCCTGTAAGCCGGTCTTGAGTAGGCGTCAGAGATCGCCGATGGACTTCTCCTTACCATCTGGAGGCAAGGCGGTCACTGACGGTCGGTACCGCAGGCCAGCAAGCCCATATGGGTCGGCTGCGGCCAGGCTGGCTCGGTGCCGTTGCTGCACCTTGGTGCTGCACATCGCCAACTTGACGCTTTAAGTGTCAGCGGGTTCTCCGGCCAGCAGCTTGACGTCAACTAGCGTTAATGTTCGGGATTGCGCTACTGGCCGTGGCGAGATTGATGAATACAGAGCTGACAGTCACCATCAGTGAAGAACAGATCACGCGTAGATTTTTGGCCATACTCGTGCCTCCCTTCCTGGCCTGCATGAGTCCCGCCGATATCTGCGCAAAAGTCGCCACGGCCAGTAGCAACCCAACGGCAGGCACGCCGAGGCTCAGATCAAGTATAGCTGGGCGCTTGGTCGCAGATCGTACTACCAGCTTGGAAGATCGGTATGGTTCCATCTCGCTCGACGTGCTCATACATAGGCCCTGGTCACGAACACCCAATGATCCGCTGATGACCGTGAGGCCCCTTGGGTCATCGCGGTATCTGGCCCGTGCGTGGCCCGCGCCAGAAGTTGCAGCTTTTACTCACAGCGCCGGTTAGCCCCAGCGCGTGATCAGCTCCGCTCCGCCATCGCCAGTCCCGCCACGATGGCCCGGGCCACCGGCGAGGGATCCGACCCGTCCAGCGCGAACCCGTCGCGGACATGCACAGCGGGCTGGGCGATCATCCGCGGCGCGGTGCCCCGGTGCGGCCAGGTCGCGGTATGCACCACGAACGGATGGCACAACAAGACATCCCCGGCCTTGCCTGTCGCGTGCGCGACCGGCCTGCACAGCACCGACGGCCGCCAGAACTCCGCATCAGCGCTGGTGCCTGCCTCACCGTAGCGCGCCAGGAACTCCGGGACATGCAGATGCGACCCGCACACCAGCCGGGTCGGCGCGTCATCCGGGCCGACGTCGGACAACAGCAGCAGCGCCAGCAGCCCGCGCGCCCGGGACCGGACGTTGACCCAGTACCCGCCGGGCCCGTCGTAGCTGCCCTCAATGTGATAGCCGGCACCGGCCCGGTCCTCCGACGGGAACCGGACCACCACCGCGCCGCCGGCATCCACCTGCGGCGTCCACCGGCCCGGGCCGATCAGCTCGTCATAGGCAGCGGTCAGGGCCGGCGACATACCCGCGGTGGCGAACGGGCCGCCGATCAGGCTGTCGACGTGCGCCAGCGGCGGCCAGGAAGCAGGATCGTCCTCGCGGACGCCCCGCTCACCCAGCGCCGCCCAGATCATCTCCCGGCAGGCCGCCGCCGTGGCCGCATCGAACGCACCGCGGACAGCAACATAGCCATCCCGGACGAAACCCTCTATGTCAAGGCCCACCGGCCCATTCTGGGGCTGTCCCCACAACAGGTCATCTCAATTACGCTCCACCAGCGGCAAGCGATCGATCCGGATCCTTGCTGTGGACCTGACCAGTCACGGTCAAACCCCACCCTGGCATTGCATGAACTACCTCTCTATGTCACTCTCTATGTGAGGATGTCAGGAGTACTGAGCCCACGTAAGTCTGCGGGCCACTAAGCATGGGTCTTCACCACACGGCTACATGAGCAACTACTGTAACAGTGTTCTCCAGGCAGCTGTGGCGGCTGCCTGGGTTGTGACTGCGGGTATGCGCGGGAGTTATTTCCAAGATTTTCGCGTGAACCGGGCCCCCAGACTGGGGGACGTGCTCACGAACACGAATGGTGCCCCGGAGTGCAGCATTGCCATGCTTGCGCTGGTGGCGAAGTACCGGAAGGGGATGATGCCAGATTTAAATCCTAGCAGTACAGGACTTTCGTCCCTGGTGTGCCCTGCACGGCAGACTTGTCCTTCTGACAAAGAAAGGAGACCGGCATGAGACTCCCCGGAAAACTACGCATGCTCGCGGTAATGATGCTTCTCGTCGGGGCAGGGACCGGCGCCGCCGTAGCAACCGCTCCCGCAGCTTTCGCGCAGGAGGTTGTCAACATCTGCTGGGACCACCACTGCCAGAACCTATGGAACAACAACAGGTCCAGCGGTGCGCCGGTCAAGTTCTACCAAGCTGGCGGGAACAACCTGGAAAACAAGTGGCAGATCTACGAGATAGGCACGGTCAACGGACAGAACTGCACCACGAACTGCTGGCCTTTCGCGCCTGGGTCCGGACTGAATACCCGGTATAACAACAACATAGTCTGGCAGTTCGTATACTACAATGACCCACGCTGGTGCCAGGATCAGTCGAACTATAACGCCAATACCGATATCGGCATGCTGCAGATCCGAGCCTGCAACTCGGCCAGCTCCCGGCAGTGGTTCGTCCAAAGCACCTACGACTACCTCGTTCCGGTGTACGCATCCAACCTCCGGTACATCGACACGGGGCTCGCGAACAACCCGGTGCTCGTGGGTGACGACAACGGTAACGTCAGCAACGGTGCACAGATCTGGATGGGCACCCCGCTCATGGTGAATCAGCTTCAATGGTTCTTCACGACTCCTACGTGACCTGTGACAGTGAATATACGCTGAACTGCGGAAATCTTGATCTCGCGCGTTCGCGATCATGGCATTGCACGCTCGGCTGTAGCGTCTCGTGGCCACCGGGAACCATTCGATGCTGCACGTAGGCTGCACGCGCCAGTGACAGAACGCCGTCAAGCTCGCTCCCTTATCCGGACGAGACTCGGCCCAGCGGCAGCGCCGCTGGGCCGGTCACCTGACCAGACTGCCAGAAGATCAGGCCGTAGGGTAGCTGCGTGGAAAGCGATCGCCCGTGGACTGCTCCCACGGAACACGTCGTTGTAGGTAGAAAGTGGAAGTACGCCCCGCCTCCCTGGCTTATGTATGAAGCGGTCGTTGGTGACATCGAGCAGTGGCTCTCACTTCTGACCGGCGAGGTCGCACCAAGGGTGGCCGCTTCACGACGATCCGATGCCGTGCTTCTTAAACCTTGGGTGGATTCGGCCGTAAGGGCCGTGGAGCTCTGGATCGAGCAGGATGGCTACGGCTCTGCGATCACGGTGCTTGCCTACGGCGAGGTTCCGCAGCTTCCCGACGAGACCACACGCTGGGTTAGGTACCGGCTGGGCACGATCTTCGGCGCGGCCCTGCGCGAGTGGGTGGATGAGCCACACCAATAGCGGCAAAACGGTCCCGAACCGTTCGCCCGGCCGCCAGCCTGCCCCGTCCAACCTGATAGGTGCCAATGGCTTTGCCGTGGGAGGGCGCAGTCTAGGGTGGCGCGTGCGCCATCCCGAAGGGACGCGACCAACGGGAGCGCCCTAGACGGCGTGCTTTCACGGCGAAAGAATCGTCGGCGCCGTTGGACGGGTCACCCGCACTGATCGGCTAAGCGCGGTGCCGGAGACCCCGTGACGGCGAGCAACCACCGGCCTGCGGGAAGCGGGGACAGCCGCCCGGCGTCGGCCGCCGCGCCCGGCAGCGCCCCCGGCGCGAGAGGGCGGGGCACAGCCGACGCCCTGGCGTGGATCTCCCCCGCACATTTCCCGCTGAGCCCCTGGCCCTGGTGGTCTTGCTCGCTTCGTCCCACGCTCTCAGTCGTCAGGCACTTCGCGTCTCCGGCCTCGATCCCTGCGCGCGGGCATGGCCCGCGCCTGGCGGGAGCCGCAGGCGAGCGCCCTTGACACCGTAGAGAAAGTTGTCACAGGGCACAACAATTGCAACAATTGCAACTGCAACAACAACTGCGACAGGCTCTGCGGCGTCTACAGCCCCGCCTCCGCCTCGGCCGCCTCGGCCTCGGGCACACTGGCCTGAGGGCCGCCCCATTCCGGCGTGGCCGGTCCCTGGACCCAGGCGGATGGCGTCCCGGGCTCGGGGGCGCTCAGCTCGGCCGCCGTGTACGCCTCGCGGTTGGCCTCCCGCTGCGCCTCGTCCTCGGCCGCCTCGGCCTGAGCCGCCTTGCGAGCGGCCAGCTCCTCCAGGCGAGCCTCCGTGGCCGGGCTCACGGTGGACGCGTCCAGCTCGGGGCGCTGGTCCACGGCCGCGTCCAGGCCCCCGGCCACAGCCGCGGGCGCCTCCAGCTCGGGACCGGAACTATAAGCCTCCGGTTCCGGCCCGGCGCTGACCGGGGCGGATAGGCCAGCAGGAGTCACCGGAGTCTCCGATTCGGAGGACTTGGCCTCGGCCTCGGCCCCGCGCCGGCTCAGCTCGGCCTGGGCCAGGTCGGCCGCCTCACGCTGTGGCGCCGTGGACTCTTCCCAGGCCGCGTACACCCCGGCCGTGCCCTCCAGCTCCGTGGCGCGGGTGTTGCCAGCGTCGGCCCGTGCCTCGGCCTGGGCGGCCAGCTCGGCTTGGCCCCGGGCGCGCAGTTCCAGCGCCCGGGCCCGCGCGTCCGCCTCGGCCTGCCGCTCTGCCCTCAGCTTGGCCGAGACCTCGCGCGGAGCGGTGGCTGCCACGCGTTCGTATGCGGCCACAGTGGCCTCCAGCTCGGCCCGGGGGACAGCCCAGACGAGCTGGTTCGGGTCCCGGATCTCCAGCGCGCGGACCGCGCCCGCGTGGGCAGCGGCCAGCACGGGGTGCCCCTCGGGGACCGGCCCCACGACCTGGCGGGGGTTGGTGAGCCCGGCCGCCTCCCGGTACACCGCCGCCTGGCCGACGCGGGCCAGCCAATCCGCCTGGAGCGCTGGCGAGCCCGCGGCCGGGAAAGCGCCTAGGGTCTCCAGGACCCAGGGCTCCGGGCGCTCTGCCTGGGCGTCGGCCAGCTCCTGGCCCCGGGCGTCCAGTGCCTCCCCCAGCGCCAGACCGACCTTACGGGCCTTGGGACGGATGACCTCGGGGACCCGGGCCGCCCACGTCAAGGGCTCCAGGCGGCCCCGGGCGGTCTCTGGAGCGTCAACTGGCTCCTGGACTGGAGTGCTACTGGGGGCTGCCTCCTGCTCCGGCGCCCGGAGGATGGCCTGGCCCATGCGGTACCCGGCGGCTTCCAGGCGTCCATGCATCACGCCCGACACCGAGCGCGCGGCCGTGAAGTCACGCCCGGCGGCCTTGTCCACCACGGCGTCCAGCTCGGCCCCCGCGAGGACCGCGCCCAGGACGAGGCGCTGGAACACCGGCCGCTGGGGCTCGGCCTGGTAGCGCGCACACTCCGCCGGGGACAGGCGTTCCTGGACAGCCCGGTCCACGGCCGCGTACGCCTCGGCCCGGACGGCCGCGCTCCACATCGTGAGCAGGTGGCCGGAGTTGGTGGCGAACGCCTGGGCCTCCCGCATGGCCTCGGTCGCCGTGGTGGCGCTGGAGGCCCGGTCCAGGACCTCGGCCAGGACCGCCAGCGGATCCGCCTGAGTCGTGGGCTCCTGGCCCGGGGCCGGGCTCGGCCCGGTCACCACGTGGGCCGTGTTCGCGGCCCGGCCCCGGGTCATGGCCACATAGAACGCCTCGCGGGACAGGCTCTCGGCCGAGCGGGCCAGGTAGTCCAGCGAGACCGGGAACTGGCGGGACCATGATCCGTCTGGGAGCTGGCGCCGGGCCAGGGCCACCCGGCCCCCGGCGGCCAGCGTCGTACCGTCCAGGCGCAGCGTGTCCCGGTTGGTGACCGGGCGCCCGGCCGCGTCGATCGCGGGGGAGTTCTCCCGCGCCCGCAGGAGATCCCCGGCCCCGGCGCCGTTGCCATCGGCCAGGCGGACCTCCAGCTGCTCGGGCACGCGGCCGTGACGGACCAGCTCGGCCCGCACCATGGCGGCCAGCTCGGCCGCCTCCTCGTTCGTGCCCGCCAGGAGCATGGCGTCCCGGCCCATCAGGAGGTCCACGACGTACAGGACCACCGCGTCCCGCATGGCGGCCTGGCGCTGGTTGCCGCGGACCCGCCCCCGGGCGTCGTACGCCTGGAGCGCGGCCCGCTGACCGTCGCGGAGCTGGAGGGACGCCTGGGCCTCCCACTCCGCGTCAAACCGCCGGACCTCGGCCAGCTCCCAGTGACCCAGGTCCGCCGCGATGAGCCGCATCATGCCGCCCGCGTCCACCGCGCCGAGCTGGGCCGTGTCCCCGGTCAAGATGGCGCGGGCCCCGGTGGCCCGGACCACCGAAAGGACGGCCGCCAGGTCCTCGGTGGAGACCTGGCTGGCCTCGTCCACCACCACCACGTCCTGGGGAGTCAGACGCATGGCGCCCCGGGACCCGCCATCCTCGAGGCGGCCGAGGAACTGGGCCACGTTGACGGCCTGCGTCATGCCCTCGGCGGCCATGACCCGGGCCGCGTTCGTGGACAGGGTGACGCCCACGGCCCGGCCGCCGGTCCACTGCGTCCAGGCCCGGGCGAACGCGGCCATGGTGTGCGTCTTGCCCGAGCCCGCCGGGGCCACCAGGACGGATACGGCCGTCTGTGTGGCCAGAAGCCCGGCCGCCACCTCGACCTGGGCGGAATCCAGGTCCGACAGGGCCAGCACTAGCTCGGCCTGGGCTGGGGTGACCAGCTGGGGGACCTTGCGGGCCGCCTCGCGGACCAGGTACTCCTCCAGGTCCAGGTGGGCCGGGGTGGTGTACCGCTCGGCGCCCGGCGGGGTGTACACGCTGCGGCCGTCCGACGCGCGGAGCCCGAGCGCGGACACGTCCACCACGTCCGGGGCCGGACCAAGGGCCAGGACCGCGCCCGAGGACACCGCCTCGGCCGCCAGCTCCTCGGCCAGGGCGGCCTGGTCCACCCCGGGCGCCATGGCGGGCATGGCCCGGTGAACCTCCCACAGCAGCGCGGCCCGGGTGAACGCCGCGGCCGAGCGCTGGGCGCCGTTCACCGCGCGGCGGATGACACTCCCGCGCTGTTGCGCCGACAGCACCCCGGGCCGCTCCAGGCCCTCCGGCGCGGCAAACGCGCGCACTGCTACGTGCACAGCGGACAGGGCGGCCACCTCGCGTTCGGTGGTCCGCGTCTCCCAGGCGTCCAGCTCCTCCCCGGCGCTGCCCTGCGGCATGCCGCTGCGGTCCGAGCGGCCGTGCTGCTTGGCCTTCCGGGAGGCCAGCGTGGCGTCCTGGGCCATGGCCCACAGCGTCCGCTGGCTCGGCTCCCGCCCGTACCGCTGGCGGTACTCCTCCGCCATGCGCCGCACCTCGGGAGTGATCTGCGCCCGGCGGGAGGAGAACGCGTCCATCACCGCCTGGTCCACGCCGCCGACCTCGAAGCCGTTGCCGTCCGCGCGGGGGACCAGGACGTAGCCCAGGCTGGTCAAACGCGTGGCCAGCTCCCGGGCGGCCACGGCCGCCACGGCCAGGCGCTCCTGGTAGAGAAGGGCGCCGTGCAGGGTCCGCCAGCGGGCGTCCGCCCCGTCCGCGCGCTGGGCCAGGTTGAGCACCGCGTTATGGACGTGCAGCTGGGGGTCCCCCTCCCTGGAAGTGTGCTGGAGGAACGACGCGACAACGCCCCCGGCGGTGTCGCGGTACTCCCCCGAGGTAGCCGAGTGGTACCCGGTCCGCACGTACAGGGCCCGCTCTGCTCGCGACAGCGCCGCGCCTGCTGCGGCCGTCAACGCCTCGGTGATGTCCTGGGCGTCGCGCTCCAGCGTCCCGGCCTCGGTGCGCCGGCCGCCGGCGCGGGCCTGGCGTGCTGCGACCAGCAGCGAGGCGTGCAGCACCGACACCGACTTGGCCGCGCTCACGGTGAAGTCAAAGTACGGGACCGAGTGCTGGGCCTTGGCCCGCTCGGTCACCCGGACTAGCTCCAGGTCCCGCCCCGTGGCGAACGGGTGCGCGGCCATGTGCGCGGCCACGGCCGCCTCCACGCGCTCCTCTACGGGCCGGTACTTGGCCCGCTGGCGCGCGTCCAGGCGCTGGCCGTCCGGCCCCACGCGGTCCATGTAGAGCGCCTGGAGCTGATCCGGGTCCACGTCCCCGCGGAGGCCGAGCTGGGCCGCCGCCTGGCCGCCCCACTGGCCAGGAGACTCCCCGGCCGCCTCCGCGTAATACTTCGTCCCGCCCGCATGACCGAGGGCGGCGCCCTCGGACAGGTAGCGCGGGTCGTAGCCCTTCGCCAGCGAGGTGACGCTAGTCACTGAGCGTCACCCCCTCTCCATCACGTTGGGTTAATGCATGTGTGTGAGCCTCAAACTAGTCCAAGAATAGCCTGCTCAAAGCATTATAAACGAACACGTGTTCACAGAGCCGCTAGCGTTACCAGTGCAGTGTGGAGTGCGATGGTCGGCGTGCGTGCGTCCCGAGCCTGGGCCTCGACCACTTCCCTTCCGAACCGTGGTGTCAGGTCTGGGGCATCCCGATGCGGCCGTTTGGCGTGTGCACGCCAACCAGCCGTCAGGGTGGAGGGTGGGGGCCTCGCGCCGGCTGGGGCAGGCTGCTGCCTGCCCGCGATTCCTGGCCCAGGGTTCGCAGAGGCTCCGCGCGCAAGGGTGGGGCCTCAAGATGCTTTCCGCGGAGCGGTTGGAAAGGATCTTGAGGTGCCCTTGCAGGTGGAGGAGCGGGCCCGTACGCTGCGAGGCACCCACCCGGAACGGCGGCCAGCCTGAGGCGTTTCCCCGGTGATGTAGCCCCAGATGCCAGGGCAGGGAACGCAGACAAAGGAACGCGGACCCGAGTCTGTGCAGACCTTCTGAACGATTTCAAGGCGGCGGCCCGCCGGGCCGCTCGCACCGCCGCCACGGCGGCCTCGCCTCCGCTCCCGCTAGAGCTCCCGCTGCGGCGGGCCCAACGCCGGTCGGCTGGCGCGAAAAACGAAAGCCTTGCGGGTCGCGGTCAACTGAGAAGTTCCGGGGCCGCGGCGGATTTGACAAGGGAACCCTCGCGACGGCCCAGATCGGGCTAACGCGGGCAGGCCAGAAGCCAGCCCGATCGCGTGACCAGCGTATGGGCCGTCGCCCCTTGTCAAATCCGCCACTCCGTCCGCGCGGAGCTGACGCGCCGTCGCTGACTGGCCCTCGATGATGACGCTTAAACGTCAAACCAAGGTCCTCGGCTCATACGAGTCCTTCAACTGAACCGGTCACATGTGAAGACCGTCCGACGTTAAGAATCTCAACTTCATCGATTCCGGTTAGTGAAGCCTTGAATATCAGAACTGACATAATTTGGAAAGATATTTTCCGGCTGCGGCAGGAAATATCGTCCTGACAGCCCAGATTGGGGATTGCGAGTCGTAATTCATCAAGAGCTTCTGGCCGCAGCGCGGATGGCCTCGACCAGGCCACTGCCGGGTCGGCAGTACACATACCGCGAAGCGGCCTGAACCTGCCACCGGTTGAGCGCGTCAACCCGCTCCTGGCTGAGAATGTGGAAGGCATCGGCATCGCCTGTCGAGACAATGAGAGCAGGGCCGAGCGGCAAGGCGATGGTCGTCGCCGAATCGATCCCGACGCCTTGCAGGAGTCCTATGCGACCGCCCGCTCCAACGGCCACGGCCGGTGCATCGCCGATGACGAACTCGCCAATTGGGAGCCGGGAGACCTCAAGTCCGCGGACTTCAAGATGTCTGCTCCCCAGATTGAACAGTCGCTCCAAGCTCTCACGGAAGAAAGCATCGGCATCCTTGAGTGCGAACGATGAGCGGAGGGCGTCGTCCAAGACAAGCCCAAGGCATTCTGGTCCGCCGGGGTACAGCCCGTACCGGCTTAGAAAGACTTTGGTGAGTAGATCCCGCCTATCAAGCATTGCTGTTCGAAGGTTAGTGAGGTTTTCGTGCCAAATCTTGTCGAGGAAGGCCCGGGTGTGAACGCTACGTACGAGATGTAGGACGATCACGTCCTTCAGCGTCTTAACGTGCTCCGGATGAGCAAATATGGAACCGTCCTCGCACGCGGTTATGGCCTTGCCAAGCCCATTCTCAACCGACCCCCACAGTTGCTCCAACGACTTCGATGCGTAACGAACAAAGTGGTCGATGTAGCCGCAGCCGCGCGGTCCCCTGTACGTTGGCTTCGCCTCAGGGTGACCAAGATCTACGACTTCGAGCGAGCCAGCCCGCCTATGCGGCAGAGTTGCCGCGAAGCGTTTCAAGACGACCCTCGACACCACGTGCTGCTTGGGCACGTTGTCGCCAGCATGAGGCGCCAGAACTTGAATACGGTCGATGCTCAGCACAAGTCCATGATCCCACCAGCCACTGCAACCATGTCGACCGACGAGACCTAGTGATGTCGCCACCGCAGGTCAGCCCATATATGACCTGTATCTGCCGAGGTCAAAGCATCCCCGGGTACAAGACCCGGCCTACAGGTCAGGAAGCCTGCCTAGGGATCACATTGTCGCTAAGACCACCGCCGCGCTGGACGCTCGGTCGCTTCGAGATACTGCCAGCAATCGGCAATGACCACTAGGTCGTCACCTCAGCCCTGCGACCGTGAGCGCCACCAGCCCCGAGGCCCTGTTCCGTCTCTGTTCCGGCTGATGCTGATCAGCACCGCCAAACAACACAAACCAGCAAGCAGTGAAATCCCAGCTCAGCGGGTGTAACCCTAAGTGCCGGGACTACCGCCAGAAGTTCGAGCTCTACTCCGATGCGACGGTCAGGCGGTCACGATGTCACCCGGCGGAAGCAACCGAGGAGGCCCTGGCAGGGTTCCGCGCTTCCTAGGATTTCTGCATGGCCCTGTTTCGCAAGCGGAAGCCCGCACCGACCGTCACGCCGGTACCCGCACCAACCGTCACGCCGTCGTATACGCCTACCGTCCCGCCGCTGCCCACCCCTGTCTCTAGTGGCGTAACGGCCCTCTCCCGCCCAAGCGCGTCGTGGCTTGCATACCCGACGCTTTCGCATGGCAACGCCGGAATGGTCAAGCTGTCGGGGCCGACCTACTACCGGGGCGAGATCGACGCGGCGATACGTCGTTACGGCGCGCTGGCCCTCGCCGAGTTGCGGGTCGAGACGACGGGGCAATACGCGGGCGCTGTGCGCGTCTTCGTGGACGGCCGGCAGGTCGCCTCCATTCCCCGCGGCCTAACGGACGAATACCGGGAGGTAGTGGAATCCCTCAACCGTGACGGGATAGCCGCCACCATTCATGTCGAGCTGGAGTCCGGCACCTACGTGGACGTGTGGGGTCTGTGCAAGCCCGAACGGAGACACGACGGTGAGCCGCTGCTACCTACTCAGTACCGGGAGGACATTGATCTTCTCGACGGCATCGCCTCGGCCCTAGATGAGAGCCTGAACAGTCGGGCGAAGGAGAAGAAGGTCCGTCGTAACGGGGTGCTCAGTCTTGGGTCTAAAGGTCGGTGGAGCGTGTCGGAAGGTGGCCGCGTGCTCGGGACCCTCGAGCGCAAGCCGTACAAACGGCTTCACGAGGTCATGGACGCGGGTCTCCCGCTGGACGTTGTGGTGACGATTCATCGCAGGCCGGAACGGGAGTTGGTTGCCCATGTAAGTATCCCGCCCGACGCCTAGGAAGCTTGGACGACCTGGGTCGTTAGTTTTGAGTCAAGTCTTGTGTTTTCTGGTCGGGATTGTGGGCTGCCAGGTAGTGCCGGGTCAGGCGGCGAGGCCGGCCTGGCGGGCGAGGTCGTCCAGCGCGCGGGTGTAGGCGCGGGTGGCGGTTGCCAGGTTGCGGGGGCTGGCGACGGTGTCGGCCAGGCTGGCAAGGCCGGTGCGCAGGTACCGGTCGTGCAGTCTGGTGAGGAACATGGCCTGCGCGAGGCCGGTGTCGGTGACCTGGTAGCGGAAGGTGTGCGGGATGCGCGTGATGAAGCCGCGCTGGCGCAGGCGGCGCAGGTCGTAGGTCATCTTTCCCGGGGTTATGGACTCGGCGGGCAGGCCGAGCAGGCGCGCCATGATGGGGCGCAGGTCGCTGTTGGCGAAGCCGCGGGGAAGAAGCCGGAACATGCACAGGGCCGCCAGCAGCGCCTGGGCGCGGGGATCGCCCAGGCGCAGGCCCGCGACGCGGGTGCCGGAGCTAGCGGTGCGGGGTTCGCTGATCTGGCGGAGTGCGGCCTGGCCGGCGGCGGGATCGTGGCTGAGTTTCTGGACGTCGAGCAGACGCCGGTTGGCCTGGAAGCCGGTGGCCCGCAGGGCGGGCAGGTTAGTCAGCCGTTTGCCGATGCCGAAGTCGCGGGTGTCGTTGATCGTGGTTTCCGTTCTGAGCGCTTTGCCCTCCTTGTGGTACTGCTTTATTTTCGAGTGCTTGTAGTCGACGTGCAGGGACGGGATCACCCCGTCGGTGATGACCCGGGTGCGGAACCGGCCCGGCGTCGCCCGCGGTCCGGTGCGCATGATGCGCCTGCTGAAGATCAGCCCGACCTGGTCGGGGCGGCCGATGTCGAGGTTGTCGCGGATGGCCTGCTCGAAGAAGATCCGCCCGGCCACCGGGGTGCCGAGGACCTGGGTGAGGGAGAACTCGGCCTGCGCGACGGAGATCTCATACCGGTACCCGGCTGCATGGTCGGCGGGCGAGTACGGGCACGGCAGGATGTCCGGCCACCGGGCGGCCAGCGCCTCGATCACCTGCTCATCGAAGGAATCGCAAATCGCCTGGATGGCGGCCACGTCATCGACCGCGGCGAACCCGTTGCCCAGTGCGGTGAAGCCGATCCCGGCACGCGCGGCCATCCGCTTGGCGTACTCGTTGCCGTTGCAGCACAGCTTGGCGTTGTAAGGGAAGTAGCCGCAGTACTTCAGGAAGAACGGGCCCGCGTGCCGGTCATGGCAGTAGAAGTACCACTGGGTGACGACCCGGCTGGTCTTGGTGATCCACGGGTAGGACTTGCCCTCGGCGTCGCGGCGCTTAGAGGTGGCGAATACCCTGACCTTCTCCTGTGCCCGGCCGATGAACACCACCCCGTCAGTCCGGCCCCCGGCCAGGAACCGGGCCAGGTGCTCGCGCATCACATCGTCCTTGCGCTGCCCCGCGGCGAACTCAACGATCGGGACCCGCTGCAGTGCCGCGAAGTCGCGGACCGCCGCGTAGAACGCCTCCGTCTTGTCGGCCAGCGCCGCTGTCGAGGCCACCGGCATCCCCAGGTGCTCGCGGACGAACCCGGCCACGCCCAGCTCGCGCTGCAGCTTGGGGACATACAGGTTCAAGTACGCCCGGTCGATGCACTCCAGCTCGAAGACCACATGATCGTTCAGCACGTCACTGGCAGTGCGGGGTAGCGTCATCAATGGCTCCGGCCGGACAGACCCGCGCAGGGTCACCTACCGCCACAGGCGGTCCATACACGGGACACACGCTGTCACCGTCTAGATCCGGCCGGAGCCCTTCCGGCCACATCAACCCGAGATGCACGGCTCGCTGGGCTGGGGCGCAGCCCCGTTAGTACTACAACGGCGGGCTGTGATAGTGCCCGGCGTGGCGGCGTGATCTGACGCTCGCGTGAGGCCAGGCTCGGTGCATGCTGAGTGTCGTGGATGAGTCGCGGGTGCTGGCCGGTGAGGCGCATGCCGCGTGGTCGGAGTCGTTTAATGAGCTGTTCGCGCAGGCCGCCGGGGCGTTCGGGAACGCGGCGGTGCGCCGGCACGGGCGGGCGTATCTGCTGGGGCTGCTGTCGCAGACCGAGCGGAAGAACGGGTGGACGCTGGCGGAGTTCGCCGGGGACACCTCGCCGGATGGGCTGCAGCGGCTGCTGAATTTCTCGCCGTGGGATGAGGATGCCTGCCGGGACGCTGCACGGCGGTATGTGGTGGCGCACCTGGGAAACCGGGGGGCGGTGCTGGCCGCCGACGAAACGGGATTCCTTAAAAAGGGCCGGATGTCGGCCGGTGTGGCCAGGCAATATACGGGCACGGCCGGGCGGGTGGAGAACTGCCAGGTGGGGGTTTTCCTGGCGTACGCGGCCCCGGACGGGAGCCGGGCGCTGATCGACCGGGAGCTATACCTGCCGGAGAAATGGGCGTCTGACCGGGGCCGGTGCACCGCGGCCGGGATCGGCGAGGAGGTGGCGTTCGCGACCAAGCCGCAGCTGGCGCAGAAGATGATCGCCCGCGCCGTGAAGGCCGGGGTGCCGTTCTCGTGGGTGGCCGGCGATGAGGTGTACGGCGGGAACCCGGGGCTGCGGTCCTGGCTGGAAGAAGAAGGCATCGCGTATGTGATGGCCATCGCCTGCAGTGAGATGATCACCACCGCGGCGGGGCGGTCCCGCGCAGACGAGCTGGCGGCCCTGGTGCCGGCCTCGGGGTGGCAGCGGCTGTCCTGCGCGGACGGGTCCAAGGGGCCGCGGCTGTATGACTGGGCGCT
>WNFE01001859.1_pt1 | contig 15413 bp, 21 predicted proteins | sample 5400451 | NCBI WGS metagenome assembly WNFE01 (sample SAMN13153344, study PRJNA577476) | soil metagenome | isolation source: 200 cm saprolite under Douglas fir tree site 2 hole 2 | place: USA:California | collected 2015-04-18 | reverse complement strand
ATTTTGAAATCTTCGAAACCTTAAGTTTTGTGCATTTTGTCTTGCAACTACCGGCTTCTGTGCAAGAGCGATTATGGCATTGGCTTGACGAACATCTTCACACGGTCCAAAAACGAGAATGACCTTTCCGCAACGGAGATCTCCCCCCGGACTATGCCCTTGACACTCAGATGCAGGAGTTGCTACAACTCTGCGCATCGCATAGCATTGTATTGCGCCCCTGGGTATGAGCGGCCTTGGCAGCAGTCAACGTGAGGAAACAGCGGTGAAAAGTTACACTGCCTTGACACAGAATATGTTTAAGCATCTCGCCCGCGGCGAGGAAGTGCAGTACAGCGCCTTTCGGGTGAAAACTGTGGATGACAAGATTATCGTCCGCGGGGTGTTGCAAGACGGCCGTGAGATGGAGTTGCATTACCGACTGCGGCAAGGGAAAGAGGCAGGCTTCTCAAAAGAACAATTCAAAAATATTTTTGCCTTCCGAGAAAAACCACTTTTTAGCATTAACATTCGTTCGCGTCGGGCGGGCCAGACGGCATAGATCCAAGGAGAGGGAAGGGAGGGTCATGCATGGAGGTCTGGACCCTCCCCAGAGATACGCAAGAGCTACGCTGCTGAGGATGCCGTGGCACTTTTGGTAGATTCTGTGCTGGCAGACGTCGTGCTGGCAGAGCCACTACTCTCACTTGTTCTTTTTGTGTCGCTACTCTCTGTACTGCTCTCTGAGTCATTCTTGCCCGTGGCTTTGCCATTCGCGCTGCCATTACGACCGTAATCGGTGACGTACCACCCACTGCCCTTGAGGTGAAAGGCGGAGCGTGAAATCAGCTTCTGCACGGTCCCAGAGCAGGACGTACATGTCTCTGCCGGAGGATCCGAAAACTTCTGCATGAGTTCAAACTGATGGCCACAGTCGAGGCAGCGGTACTCATAGATCGGCATACCCTACTCTCCTCCCACGTATCTGTAAAACCCTAGGTGTGGTAATGCTCTCGAGCATGTGCGGCAAGGGACCATTGCTGTTAGCACTCACCTTAAGAGAGTGCTAAAGGAAATGTAATATGGCCTGGATGACTTGTCAAGCGCGTAACGTCTTTTCGTATACCACGTCGGTGGTGTTTCACATGAGTTGACAGGCTGGTAGAATGGCCCATCTGTTCTGGTCTCCAGAGGGGGACGCTATGCCCGCTGTACCGGGTCCATGGTCCAGCCTGTCAGGGTGTCGAGGACGTGCGGGATGGCAAGCAGCGCCATGGCGCCCAGCGCTAGCGGGGGAACAACGCGGACGGCCCACGGCCCATGTTTCTCTGACCGTACCGGCACCAAGGCCGCCGCCCTGGGGTGTAACAATGGATGGTGGCGAGGGCCCTCAAGAGTAGGGGGCTCCGGCCCGGCTCTTAGGGGTCAGTCTCATCACGGTCCTCGACACGCTAAAAAAAGAGGCAGCCTTACAACAAGGCCATGCAGGGCTTCCCCGGCGTATGGCGCCGGTGGAGGTCTTCGTCCCCCAGGTGGAGGAAGCAGCGGTCGATGCCATGGGGCGCTTTGGGGGCAGCCTGCAGCGGGGGTTGGGGCCTGCGTTGGAGCCGTGCACGGGACAGGCCTGTGCCTCTAGCTTGGGGGCGCGAGCGGAGCACGGCTTTTGGGCACGCAAAACCTGATGGCCGCCGTTTGGCATCACGCGCTTGTACACAGACGGGGGGCCTCTCGTCGTCCTATTGATCCTGACAAGTATCTCGTGGGGCAACAACCTACGCCACAGAGCGAAGGCCAACATCCCCTCTGGCGGGCACGGATCAAACGCTTGGGACGGAAGCCCAGTTGGTTTTCTTAATCCCTCCAGAGGCATGCGCTTGTGCTTGGGGTATACATCAATCGCTTTGCCTATGGACGAGCTGTCTGAATTCGAGAGCCACTCATTTGAAACACTACCGCCTTGGAGACATCTTCTGCGTGGGAACCACGCACACTACTCAGAATCATACAGCACCGGAGTCCCCCCTCCAGGAGCCTCCACAGCGGCCAGGGTTGCGCCATCGCTTGCTCCCTGGATGTGCTCGAGCGTGGTGAAGATATCCGCGAGCCATTTGTAGATGTTATGCTCTGCAAGGTGCATGTGCAGTCGGGTCATGCGGTGGGCCTTTTCCTCGCGGGACATCTCGATGGCGTGTTTGATGGTATCTGCCACGCCCTCCGTATCGTACGGGTTGATGAGCAAGGCGGTGTCCAGGGCTTCGGCGGCCCCAGCGAACTCGCTGCAGATCAACACCCCTCGCTGTTCGACCTGCGACGCGACAAACTCTTTCGCCACCAGGTTCATGCCATCATGCAACGAGGTCACCATGGCGAAGTCCGCCATGCGGTAGTACGCCACCAACTCCGCTGGTTCCAGATGGACGTAGCGATAATGGATGGGCTTGGCCGTCCCTATGCCAAAGCGGGTATTGATACGTTCCACTGCACACTCCACCTGCGCTTTGACCTGGCGATAGTCCTCGATCTGCGTCCGGCTGGGCACGGCGATCTGCACGAAGCCAAAGCGTCCCTGATACTCTGGATACTTCTCGAGGAACCGCTCGATGGCCTCAAACCGGTGCACGATGCCTTTGGTATAATCAAGCCGATCCACTCCCAGGCCGAGAATAGGGAACGCCAGGTCAGGCTGCGCGCGCAAGCGCACGATCTGGCGCGCCACGCGGCGTCCGCGGGCCAGCCTCGTCCACCAGGCATAGTCGATGCTGATGGGGAACGGTCGTACCCACGTTTCGCGCCCTTCGTACTCCACCACACCGGCCTTGCAGTCGACGCTGGCGCCCAGCACCCGCTGCGCACACTCGAAGAAATTGTGACAGTACCGCGCGAGATGGAATCCGAGGAGGTCGTTCCCCAGTAGGCCCTCGAGGAGTTCCCGCCGCCAGGGACAGGCCCGGTACAGCTCCCAAGGTGGCCAGGGGACGTGCCAGAAGTGCATGATCGCGAGGTCAGGGAGACGCTGGCGGAGCAAGGCCGGGCAGAGCGCCAGATGATAATCCTGGAGCCAGACAAGAGCGCGCTTCCCACCACACTCTTCCGCCGTGATGGTCGCGAAGTGCGCATTGACTTCCTGGTAGTGGCGCCAATGGAGTGGTGTGAACACCGTACGCTCCAGATTGAGGTGACACAATGGCCACAGGGCGCTATTGGCAAAGCCAGAGTAAAACCCTTCCACCTGGGTCTCGCTCAACCATACGCGCCGCAACGTGTATTGGGGGTTGTGCGGCGGCACCTGCACGTGATCCTGGGCATCGACGGCCTGTCGATCGGCGCTGCCGCTCCCCCAGGCCACCCAGGTGCCGTGACAGGCTTGCATGACGGGATCGAGCGCCGAGGTGAGGCCACCGGCCGGCTGACTCCAGCGCAGAGCGTGGTCGCCCTGGAGCACGCGGGAGATCTGGGCGGATACACGGCGCAGCCATCCACCATCCCAGATCGTTGTGCCGGTCGCCAACGGTGTGTCGGCACGGGGTTCGAGAGGAGCCGGGCGGTGCCAGCGATGGCTATACGGCTCACGGTTCGACACCACGATGAGCCGGGTGTCGCGGAGAAGCGACGTCGTGTGCGCGGCTATACGCGTTGCGGTCCATCTCGACATATGACATCCTCCTTCAACCATATATGGCGCTGTCCTGAGGTCATGACCGCTGCAGCGGTTCCCAAAAGCATCGATGAACTCCGCAAACGCAACGTCTGGTTGCACCTCTAAACGCTCGGGTTGTCTAATCGTCGATGCCCGCGAAGGATGGAGGGACTGCGTCAGCACCATCGCAGTCGGCTCCAGAAAATGCAACGCTATGTCGTAGCCGACTCTGATCAACATAATTGCTGCACCATACGTCTCACCCCCGCGAATCTCTCGCCTGTGTTTGCCCCCCATTAGATGAGGACGTCAGACGTGGCGTGAGAGCCCCTCCCGTCTCTGCCGCGCGAGCTGAGCCCACGGGCGCATAGGGTACTTTCTCGGGGACCGCTGTCTCTAGCAGCCGCGTCAGCGCGTTGCGATCCACGACTTCGTGCGCGATGAGCAGCTTGCCCAAGGACTCGAGCAGCGCTCGTTGCGCTGTTAAAGTCTCACGCACCCGTGTGTGCGCAGCCTCCAGGAGCTGCTGGATTTCCGCATCGATGCCCCGCGCAGTCTCTTCGCTGTACTCTCGTGGCGCGCCGGTCGGCACCTGGAGGAAGAGCGCCTGCCGTGGCGGCTCGAAGGTCGCCAGCCCCAGGGTTTCGCTCATGCCGTAGCGCGTGATCATGTGACGAACCAGGTCGGTGGCACGCTGGAGGTCGTCTTGCGCCCCGGTGGAGACATCGCCGAAAATAATCTCCTCGGCGGTACGTCCGCCCAGGAGGACGTCGAGGCGATCGAGCAGCTCGGCACGCGTCATCAGGTACCGATCTTCCGTAGGCTGTTGCTGGGTATACCCCAGCGCCGCCACGCCACGCGGGATGATGGAGATCTTGGCGACGCGGTCGGCGTGGGGGCGGGCTTCCGCCACCAGGGCATGGCCGGCTTCGTGATACGCGACGATGGCCTTTTCTTTCGGGTTGATGACGCGGGATTTGCGCTCGATGCCGGCGACGACCCGGTCAATGGCCTCCGCGAAGTCGACCATCTCGACCGCGTCCTTCCCCTCGCGGGCGGCGCGGAGGGCCGCCTCGTTGACGAGGTTGGCGAGGTCGGCCCCCACGAACCCTGGTGTGTGGGCCGCAATCTGTTCCAGATCCACGGCCGAGGCCAGGGTGACCCGCCGCGTGTGCACCTGGAGAATCTTCGCCCGGCCCTTCAGGTCGGGTCGGTCGAGCACCACCTGACGGTCGAAGCGGCCTGGACGCAGCAGCGCGGGGTCCAGGATCTCCGGCCGGTTGGTGGCGGCCAGGAGGATGACGCCTTTTTGCGTATCGAAGCCGTCCATCTCCGCCAGGAGCTGGTTCAAGGTCTGCTCCCGCTCATCGTGGCCACCCATCAGGGGACTGACGCCGCGTGCTTTCCCCAGGGCATCCAACTCGTCGATGAAGATGATGCTCGGTGCCCTCGCCTGCGCCTGCGCGAAGAGGTCGCGCACGCGGGCCGCGCCGACGCCCACGAACATCTCGACGAAGTCGGCCCCGCTCAAGCTGAAGAAGGGCACACCGGCTTCGCCCGCCACCGCCTTGGCCAGGAGGGTTTTGCCGGTCCCAGGGGCCCCAACGAGTAGCACCCCCTTGGGGATCTTGCCGCCCAGCCGGCGATAGTGCTCCGGGCGCTTGAGGAAGTCGACGATTTCCATGAGCTCGGCGCGCGCCTCGTCAATGCCGGCCACATCGTCGAAGGTCACGCCCGTGGCCTGCTCTACATAGACCTTGGCCTTGCTCTTGCCGATGGTCATGAGTCCGCTGGCCGTGCCCATGCGCCGCATCATGACGCCCCAGATGGCCACGAACACCAGGGCCGGGACGATCCAGGACAGCAGGGTGCTCAGCCAGTGACTCTCGATGCGCCCCTGAAACTGGACCCCGGCGGCCTCCAGATCTGGGATGAGGGCGGGGTCATCGAGCTGCACTGTCACAAAGCGATACTCGCCTTGACCGACCTTGCGGAATGCCTTGAGCCTCGCCGGCGGAAGGAGTCCCTCCAGTCCGTCGGTCATGAGGCGCCCGGTGATGGTATGCTCCCCGAGGCTGAGGTCGGCGACCTTGCCCGCCTTCAGCAGTGTTTTGAAATCGCGATAGGACAGATTCTCGCTCTGGGGCGCAAAGAACATGGTCTGTATGAGAAATAGCCCAAGGAAGGCCAGGATGAAGTAGCCAATGGAAATTTTTTGCTGGGTAGATGGCATGTTTTCCTTCGTTTCATACCCCGCGATCGTCCCGGTGAGGTGGTGATGGCGTAGGTGTGGTTCCTGGGGTCATACGCTGCATGGCGACATTGCCGCCGTCCTCCCGATACGTCTTTCCCAATACTCTGATACCCCCCGCTTCTCGGCATAGGATTCTTTCGAACTCATGAGGGGCCCCGTCATGTAGACCGCTTTTTCCACCACTGTCCGCACGAGCTGCTGCTCAATGGCGCGGTGGCTGCCGTAGCGGGTGTGCAGGGCCGTCAAGTTCGGCTCGTCAAAGGGCATCTCCCACGAAATGGAGCCGGAGATGACCGCGTGGGCGCCATCGTTGAATCTGACTTGTAGGGACTCATTGGATGTTTGGCCCTGATCGGGCCGGGCGGAAAACCAAAACTGCTCGCGCTTTTGATACTTCGTGACCTTCCCGAACCACTGTCCCTTCACCCCTGGGCTGGTGTGCCAGGTCAGCTTGCCGCTCAAGGGCGATTGGATCACCATGATCTGACTCGCGTCGAGATATTCGAAGAGGCTGAAGCCCGCGCCCATCGCGACGACGATCAGCACCCCTACAACACCAAGTGCCAACATCTGCCTCGGATTCATCATGTACCCTCCTCTTGGTCCCACACCCAGGGCAGGCGCGGCTGGGCTCCCTCAGCCGCAATCCCATCTGCCTGGGTCAGCTCGGCGATGGCATGCTACTCTCCTCCCGGGGCACCGCCCCGCCGCAGAGGGCTGCGAGCCGTGAAGCCGGCGCCGACGGCGCGAGGTCGGGGGGTCAGGATGGTCCGTTGGCGGGCAGCGTTGCGCTCGCTGCGTATTGCCGCCGTTCCACTTCGGCGAGCCTCTCGGCGACATGGGCACGCTTCGGATCCAGCTCGCGGGCTTGGTGAAAGGCGGCGATCGCTTCGTCAAACTTCCCTTCCGCCAAGTAGGAATTCCCGTGCGCAAAGGCATCAAGCGCTAAGGTCTCGCGGGGAATACCTCCTGGCGGGACGGGAGCGGTGTAGACTCGCGCGCGGCGCCGACGCATCCAGACGATCCAACCTGTACATAGACCTATAACTACCAGCATGATCATGCTCACCATGTTGTACCCCTCATGTGTTGTACTCCTGCACCCTGACGCATTGCTCCGTATGCAGGATAGGGTGTCTTTGAAACGCGTGAAAGCCTACTCACCTACGAGAGGCATCTTCTCGATATCAGCAAGGTTCTTCTTGCTGCGAAGCATCTTCCGGAACCACGCGGGAACAGGTGTTGTGGGAACCTCGGTCATAGAGAAGTTCCCCTCTTGCCATCCCTGCACGTCCGGCCAGATGGGGCGGGTGAGTCCTCCACCCCAAGCTTGGTACTGCTCGACATACTTTTCCATGTTCTTCTCGCTCCTCTACAGTGCGGTGCTGTCGTGTATGGCGATTGTTGAGCACAACCCGAAAAATCGGCTCTCAGCCATGCAACGACACACAGCGTGATCGATATCCAAGGGAACCAGTACCCACGAGAGAGGGCGGACGTGGCCGCCCCCACCGTACACCAAAGACCTCTTCGCATCAGACAGCGACGCGAGAGACGATCTTGTGGAAGGTCGAGTTCGACACCTCATAGGTGTGCACCGCAGGAGTGCCCTCAACCACCTTCGCCAAGGCTTTTAGCACAGCTGGATAGGTACTGCGGTGATAGGCTTCCGCGTGCTCTTTGTGGTCCCACACACTGACGCTTACCGCTTCCGTGCCGTCTGGGACGACGAACGCAATCTCGTCCTGGAAGCCTGGCTGTTTCCGCAGCAAGGGAATGATGTCTTTCTCGATGGTCTGGGTAAACTCCGCGACACTGTTGGGCTTTAACTGCAAGGAAACTGTGCGAGCAAACATATTAACCTCCGGGGTTGTCGTCTAAGAGGTACAAGTGCAGATAACCCGACTTAGTTTAGGAAACCTGTGGAATGACCAGAAGATCTCATCTTGTTAACCATGATAGATTAATTAACTAAATTTGTCAATCAAATCATGAGATAATTTAATTTGCAATAGATTATTAATCTACGATAGTTAATCTACCGGTCGAATTGAAAGGTCGTGTACCGCTAGTGCGATTCGTTGATCAGAAACCGAATCTGAATAAGGTTTGGGGGATTGATCCTGAGCCAAAGAGAGGAGACTCTCGATGGTTTGAGAACTTGATTCCAGTGTTGGTGCAATTCCAACCGCCCCTGGTGAGGGGCGGCGTGACGACATGATGGCCCTCTCATCTATGTCGTTTTGCCGCTGTGATAGCGACGGGCGAGTCTGGTATATTTTATCCGCATATAGAAAGGTACACGACCCTCTGGCCTCACAGAGCGTTATAGACGGAGAGGAGGAGGGCGGCCAGCGCGCACAGGGCAGCCATCCCGCATAGACGGTGCCAGCGTTTTCTGTATGCGGCGTTGATGCCTGCTTCGACGGCATCCAGCCGCGTGTTCTGGCCCCGGCGTTCGCGCATCTGGTGTCGGAGAGCCGCCGTGCGCTCGGTGATGCCGGCTTCGCGGCTCCGGACGAGCAGGATGTCGTTGATGCCGGTCTGGGTGTCGGCAGGCAAGGTCAGGAACTCTGCGTGGAGAAAGCGCGTTTGGAGGGCTTCTGGGATGGCGCGCCACCGGCGCATGAGATACTGGATGCCGGCCTGCACTCTGCCGCTGTGCACCAACCGACTGCACTCGTTGAACGTCTCTGTGGAGTAGTGGATTTGCTCAACTGTGGGAGACATCATGATCCTCTCTCGTCCTACAGGAGGACGTGGAGTAAAGGGGTAGGAGCGCACGTGCGTAGATGGAGAGGGGGCAGCAAACGTCCCTCAGCATACACGTGATGGCCTACGAGTGATCGAGAACGGTGAACGAAGCCGGTCGGGACGTGCCCGGCCGCTGGCGGCGCCCCCAGCGCTGCCACCAGGGGCGACGCCGGTGCACCCGCGCCATGAACTTCTCGACGGCATAGTCCCACTCGCGGGTCTCCAATTCCAATGTCGTCTCTGCGCCAGGCTGCGCGGTCACGGCGATGTGCCCTCCACCGCCCTGGAAGACCAAGCCGAGGTTGGTCTGGGACGTGATCTGCAGCCCTAACCCGCCTGGTCCAAAATCGGCGAGAGCCTGCTCAAGCGCCTGGCGCGGCGTCAGCGTTGTGGTGACCTGGTAACGCATACGGTGTCCTTTTCTTGCCTACGACCCTGGGGAAACAGCCCGCACTCCCTGGTCTCGCACCACCTGCATCGCAGGGCTTGCCCTTCTGACCCCCGAAGCGCTTTATGCATAGAAACTCGATGGGATATATGGAAAGTCGGCGATATCGGCGAGGTGCTTCGTGCGGAGCACCTCCCGGAACCACGAAGCCACCGGTGTGCCAGACACCCCGGTAATGTAGAAGTTCTCCTTTTTCCATCCCTGTACGTCCGTCCAGGTGTGTAGGGTGATACCTCCATACTTGGCTTGATACTCCTCGACATACGTCTCCATAGTCTTCCCTCTCCTCTGTAGTGCCCACCGACACCGCTTCTGGTAGAGCCCGTCCTTGGGATACCCGCGGATCATCTGGACAGATGTAGACATTGTATGGTGCACATTGTGGAACGACCTTTCGCGGGGCTGGACCTGCACCGGCGCCTCAGCACGGATTCCGCGCGGACGCTCCAGCCCAGCGCGACGCTCCGGCAGCGGGCCCTAAGCCGGTAGAGGGGGCACGCCTGGCCCAGCGGGTGTGGTGAAGGTATCCATCCCCCCGAACGCCTTGATCTCGTCTTTATGGACGCCTTCCCATCGGAAAAGTTCCAGGTCAATGGCTTCGAGCCGGGCCGTCGTGGCCGCGCTGATCACTTGGTCCGTGACGACGTATTGCTCTGTGATGAGCGCCGTATATTGCGCTTGCAGCACTCGAAACCCACTGTGCTTTTCGATCATTGCATTGCTCATTGATGTTTCCTTTCCTTACAAGAGTGTGTGTCGGAACCTGCCCTGGGTGCAAGCAGCGTGCATCATGTCATCGCTGCACGCCCCCTAGTGCCACCAGGAGCCCAAGGCGCGTTTCCACCGGAGCCACCGACTCTGGGCGACCTGATGCGCCTCGGCGAACGTTGGGGACGGGAAATTTTGCGGGATCTCACGCGGGAAATTCATTTGCAATTCTATCGGTTTGTCACGGCTCGCGACAAACGTCTTGCACGCCGTAAACCCCTCCTCCCGCTGGCGAAACTGCACGATCCCTGCGGAGGTAAAGCCCCCCTCGCCTGGAGAACGAAAGCGCACAAAGACACAGCCTGGCGGTACGGACTGGTGCAGGTCGCGATGGTAGACTGCGCCAGAGCCTTGCTTGGCTGCAAAGTGGACAAAGTCTTCGAACAGCTGTTCCTGTACTTTGGGCATCATGCTCTCCCTCCTTGTGGTGACCCCTCCGCATGCGCAGGAGCGCGGGGGATCACAAAACTCCCCTCTACACCCTCAGCAGGCCCATCGGGCCTGACCGCTGTGAGCGCACAGAAACGCACGGCAGGCAGGACAGGGTCCTCTAGATATTTCCATGTCGCTTTGCCGGACCAGAGAAAGGGCGGCTGTGGCCGCCCCCACCGCACACACACGACCTGTCCACTTCAGGTGGCGACGCTAGCGGCGATCGTGTGGTAGGTCGAGTTCGCTACCTCATAGGTAGACACCTGAGGCGTGCCCTCCACCACCTTCGTCACCGCCGGCAGCACTTGAGGATAGGTGCCGCGGGCATAAGCGTCCGCGTGCTCTTGCTGATCCCACACGCTGATGGCCACCGCTTCCGTGCGGCCTGGGACGACAAACACAATCTCGTCCTGGAAGCCTGGCTGTTTACGCAGCAAGGGAATGATGCCTTTCTCGATGGTCTGGGCAAACTCCGCAACACTATTGGGCCTGAGCTGCATGCGCACCGTACGAGCAAACATATGAGCCTCCTCGGCAGCGAAGACTGACGTGAGTGCAGATAACCTGAAGCAATGAGCTGAGATGGCTCACTTATTAGTTAACTATAGTAGGTTAATTTACTGCAATTGTCTAAGGAATATATAGTAACATTTCAATACTTCATTAGACTGTATTTGGTCATAAAAAGGATCAGTATAAAACTAATATGCGTGAGTGCGATACATAAACAAACATGATATTGCTCTGTTCGGTCGATGAAAATGAGCCTTACTTGCGACGAAGAATGATCAAGAAAGGTCTAGCTTGCTCTGTCGCAAAGTTCGATTTTTGGGGCAAAATCCAAAAATTGGGTATCAGGAATTCAATGACTTACAGATTCCCAAACTCTCGAAAAAACAACTTTGCAACAGAACCACGGGCCGTGCCCACCACGTCACAAATCCCGAGAGCCGTCTCACCGCCCAAGGCGGTGGCTGACCATAGGTGAGTTGTCATGCCTCTGTGTTACTGGACCAACTCCGCGAGCCCCGCACTCTGCTGTAACCGACGGAGTTTAGCAAAGGCCCCTTTCTCCAATTGCCGCACACGCTCACGGCTGATGCCGTAGATAGCACCGATGTCTTGGAGACTATGCGGTTCGTGCGCGTCGAGACCATAGCGCAACCGCATAATCATCGCCTCGCGTTCGGTGAGGTAGCCGAGGCATTCTCTCACGCCGCGGCGTACTTGCTCCTCCGCCACAAGCTCATCGGGCTGAGGCGCCTGGGTATCCTCCACAAAATCTTGCAGCGCATCGCCACCGTCCGTGACCGGTTGCTGCAACTGGGCGATCGGCTGGACGGCGATCAGGAGTGCTTCCACCTCCTGAGGCGTCCAGCCGAGTGCGGCGCTGAGTTCCCGGGCACTCGGAGCGCGGCCATGGCTCGTCCACAGCCTGCTCGTTGCGGCGTACAGCTTGTTCTCGCGCTCGATCATGTGGCTCGGCAGCCGGATCGTGCGGTACTGCTCGCTGAGAGCCCGGTTGATGGCCTGGCGAATCCACCAGTGAGCATAGGTGATCAATTTGAGCCCGCGACGCGGCTCGAATTTCTCCACCGCGCGCATCAGCCCAAGATTCCCTTCCTGGATCAAGTCGAGCAGGGGTACCCCGCGGTTGCCATAGCGCTGCGCTACATAAATGACGAAACGCAGATTGGCCTGCATCATCTGCGCTTTGGCTTGGTCCAGTTCCCTTTGGGCACGCGCCCAGACCCGCGAGGCCGCCTGCAGGGCTGGATCCAGCGGCGTCGTCTGCCGGGTGTCCGTTAACGCCTCGCGCATCGCTTCATGGATGTGGGGAGGCAACTGCAGGGCTTCGTAGGTCGTCAACCACGCACGCCACAGGCTGAAACGCTCGTGGCGGAGCCCTCGGCCTTCCTGTGCTGCCCGTCGAGGCAGCCCGCTACGCGCTTCCGGACGATCCAGCCGTGTGGCCAGATCCTGCAGGGACAGCATGGCCTGCCTGGATTGCGCCCGCCGTTCGGTCTGCTCAGGCATGATCACCGCGGGGTGCTGCACGACCTCGTGCAGGGAGATGTCCTGAGGCTCAATCTGATGCCAGATCCTGCGCAACGTCGGCAAGGCCATCGGTGAGGTGTACAGAGCCCAGCGGACGCGCCGCTGCCAGCGTTTGATCCGACACCCGAGCGCTTGTTCCTGGGCAAAGCTGAGCAGGGCAAAACGGCGTACCTCACCAAAATACTGGGCGATGAGATGATCTGTCTCAGGGTCTCCCGCGTCGCAGGCCATCGCCGACGCAGAGTCATCCTCTACGGGGGCCTCTGCCGCGTCGGCATCCTCCCAGGTGGGATCGTCCGAGACCAACGCCCTGACGACGACGTCGGCGTGCACTACCATTGGCTGTCCCGCCTCGTGGGCATCGAGCGCGCTGAAGCATGAGGGCGCTTCTCGTGCATCCGTGGAGAGCCATGCCCTCCTCTCCATCGCGTCTGGTTCGTGCACAGCTATCATACGGGTATGCTCCTCATACTTGGATCGCCTCGCGCAATTGCGGGGACTCGGCACCTCTCAAGGCGTGCGACTCGCGTGACCGTTGTACCTCCGAAGCTGGTACGTGTTGTCGATGAGGGCGTGAGAGACGTCCCGTGCGCCATAGTGCATGAGACGTGCAGCGCCGAGCAGCGTCGCCATCCCTCGCCACTCCATGTCGTCCTGCACGGTAGCCACCGGTGCATGAGAGGGGAAGGCGACAAAGGGGGAGTGCGATGCAGGCAATGCTCTGCCCGAGGTGCTTGGCATAGGCTATATGTATATTCACTGTGTTACAAAGCAGTACTAATCAGCCAGGATGACTTGTGTAGCACTACTAGCAGCGGCGCAGGCGTGCGTTTGCACCTCGCTACTCAACTCCCAATGGGAGGACTCCCCGGCAGTACCCGCTTAGGTCAAGATCCGCTTCAGCGTGCCGAGCAACCAGTGATCTTTGGCCAGGACACGTTCGAGTGCCTCCCCGAAGAAAAGGAACTCGTCACAGTCCAGCCAGACCCCCTGGCAGGGCGCGCATTTGTCTATGACGAGGCTGCGGTACGTGACCGTCACCAGCGGCGCACCACACATGGGACAGTGCTGCTGGACAAGGGTGAACACACGTTGGCGTTTCGCCTCGGTAGCCCGACTTGCCTGTTCCACCAGGGCCTGTTGACGGCACGCGAACTCCAGTCTGGCGACATATTCTGCCTCCTGCTCCAGCGATTTCACGGACATGATGTCTCCTCTTGCCGCAACCATAAGGGATCGGGTGTTCCGGGAACCTCGGTAATGACACAGTTCCCCTCTTGCCATCCCTGCACGTCCGTCCAGACGGGGAGAGTGATTCCTCCGCCCCAGGCTTGATACTGCTCGACGTATTTTTCCATGTTCTTCCCGCTCCTCGCTGAGATACAGGATATATATTGATCCACATCAAAGGGAACCAGTACCCACGAGAGGGCGGACGTGGCCGCCCCCACTGCATACCCACGACCTCTCCGCGTCAGACGGCGACGCGAGCGATGATCTTGTGGAAGGTCGAGTTCGACACCTCATAGATGCGCACCTGAGGCGTGCCCTCAATCACATTCGCCAAGGCTTTCAGCACGGCGGGATAGGTGCCGCGCTGATAGGCTTCCACGTGCTTTTTGTCGTCCCACAAACTGACGCTCACCGCTTCCGTTCCACCTGGGACGACGAACGCAATCTCGTCTTGGAAGCCTGGCTGTGGGCGCAGCAAGGGAATGATGTCGTTCTCGATGGTCTCGGTAAACTCCGCGACGCTGTTGGGCTTTAACTGCAAGGAAACCGTGCGAGCAAACATATAAACCTCCGTGGTTATCGTCTAAGAGGTGTGATTATAGATAACCCGATTTAGTTCAGGAAATCTGTAGAATGACTGGAATATGTCACCCTGTTAACTATGGTAGGTTACTTAACTATTTTTGTCAAATTAAATAGCGAGACATTTAAATATGCGATAGATTATTAATCTAATATAGTGAATCTGTAGAAAAATGATGCCGGGATTGGCGTTGACCACATTCCACCGCATTTCGCGGTGAGGCTCTTGGTCCTTCACAATACTCTCGAATTCAAGGTGCTGGCCGTCCTCGTACTGCGCTTCACGGATCGCTCCCCACGGGCGTGGAAAGTACCGGGTAACATCTGCCTGGCTAGCTGGGAGCTGTCCAGCGGGCTCGGCCTCATCACAGCGCTACTCTCTCGCCTCGTACTCATCCCACAGACAGGGGTGATTCGCCTCAAATCGACCACACACAAAAAGTTGCGACAGAATCTTCCAAGAAGCTCGCGAACCCTATCGGTGCCCCGCAGCTCTTCCTATGCCACTACAACCTGACGAGAGCTGCGGCGTAAAACGAGCCTCCCCTGGACATCCCTACCGCAAGCGACACGCTTGTGGCACGTCTGCCCTGCCGCCCTGCACGTTTTTCGCACGATTCCAACATTTTGCGCAAGTATGGCACAGAAGGCGCGGGACACCTACGCTATAGTCCTCATAGTCCTCTGATGAACGCATGAACAGGGGTCTCGCATGGCGCAGAGTACGCGCCTTCCCCCTGCGGGACGAAAGCCGGTGGCCGCATAAGGGGTGGTGTTCTATAGGTGGAGAATACCGTACGTGAGGCCCCCGAGGCCCTGTGGTAACAGAGGGAAGACGCGCGGCATGAAGCCAGCATCTCCATGGCCAGCGCACGACCGAGGGGATGGAGGATGAGCACGGCAGTATCAGGCGTGTTGCTGCTTCGAGACCTATGTCAGCTGTCCCTCTTTCCGTCCACTAGGAACACCAGAGGCACAGACGCGGGACGATTCTCATGGAATAAACCCGCCTTTGCAAAACGGGTAGCTCTGCCCTTAACCGTGGTCACGAACACCAGCGTGCAACCAGGCGTTGTAGTGCCCGTGAGGGACGCCCGCGCGGCTTGGGTGGTGTCCACCGAGGCGGTGGCACATGAAACGAGAGCCGTGCCTGGACGGTCCAGCAGTGGTCGGTGATGCCCGCAGCCATGGCGGGTGTGATGGCGCCACCGGTGTGGGCAAGACTCGTGTGCGGTGTGCAGAAGTTCTCGACGGTCCCGATCATAGAC
>WNFE01001858.1_pt1 | contig 15415 bp, 15 predicted proteins | sample 5400451 | NCBI WGS metagenome assembly WNFE01 (sample SAMN13153344, study PRJNA577476) | soil metagenome | isolation source: 200 cm saprolite under Douglas fir tree site 2 hole 2 | place: USA:California | collected 2015-04-18 | reverse complement strand
CGACAGGCAGGCCCGCATCAGCAGGCTGACCACCATCTGGGACGGCTCGCTGGTCGACAACGCGGCGATCACCACGCTGCTCGCGGCCACCATCGAGCAGTGCGTTCAGCGACCCGCAGTGGCTGCAGGTCGATCTCGGGGCGACGCACACGATCAGCCAGGTCGTGCTGAACTGGGAAACGGCTTACGCCACGGCCTTCCAGATCCAGCCGTCCAACGACGGCTCGACCTGGACGACGATCTATTCGACGACGACCGGCACTGGCGGGGTGCAGACCCTTCCGGTGAACGGCAGCGGCCGCTACGTGCGCATGTACGGCACGCAGCGGGCCACCCAATGGGGCTATTCACTGTGGGAGTTCCAGGTCTCGGGCACCTGAACCCCGTACAGCTGACCCGTCAATGACTCGCTGAGCCCGCACAGAGCAGGAGGCCGCGGACCGGATACGGTCCGCGGCCACCTGCGGAATCGCACCGAAGGTCCCTTCGTCGCCCGCGGCGCGCGTGAAAGGGCGTTGTCCAAGTAGCCTCAGGTCCTTGCGCAACTGCTCGAAGTGCTCGCGCGCGCACGGACACATGACGGACAGGGCGGGCCACGAAGATCGCCGCAAGCCGCGTATTCGCAGGTCAGGATGCATATGGCCGTATCAGGTCAGGCGGTCTGTAATTTCGCGGTGCCGCGGTATCCGAGGACTAGCGACCGGTGCTTGTCGCCGCTGTGGTATCGCGCGAGTCCCGTGGATGGGGAACCTGGAGCTGGGTGACCCTGCCCTTGGACACGCCAAGGAGAATGGCGGTGTCGCTGACTGGCAGCTGCCCGGCGAGCTGCCCGGCGAGCTCGCGGGTCTGGCTGGCTATCTCAGCGGCGTTACGCTCGATTTCCTTGCGCCGGGTGCGCAGCTCGCTTGAGCGGGCGTCGAGGTCCGGGTCGCCGGTGCGGTATTCGAGGTCGAGGTCGAGGCTGGCTTCGGCGCTGCGCGGGAGGTCTTCGACCATGCCGATGACCTCGCGGATGTTGCGGTCCAGTGCGCGCAGGGTCTTTGCCCAGGTATGGGTGCCGGGAAGGGCTGGGACGTCGGCCATCCAGCCATCGCCGTCTCGGGTCACCACTACGTGGTAGGTCATCTCTTCTTCAGCCATCCCTTCCCGAATACCGGTTCAAGGTCGCTCGCTCGCAGGGTTCCGGGCCGGATGTCTCCCGGGTGCTGGGCGATGGTGGTCCGGGCGACTAACTCGGTGCCGTTTGCGTCCTTCATCCTGGCCTCGTACTGGCGGTGAGAGCCTCGCTGGCGTAGCAGGACCGCACCGTTACGCTCGATGATCCGGATGACGTCCCTTGGTGTCACCAGTATAGATTATCAGCTAAACACTTCAAGTGTTTAGCTCTAAACAGAACTTGCCTAGAGCGGGCGGCGGTCGTCGCCTGCCGCTCTAGGCGGCCGGATCTAGCCTGGACAGCGACCTCAGGCAGGCGGTTGGCCAGCTCGGTTGAGGAGTGGTTGAGCTTGCGCCGATGGGCCGCCCAGGAGTGCGATACCGCAGGTTAAGCAGCATTTGCGATCTTCATCGGGGGCTCCCTGTAAAACCGTCAGCTACGTCGGTTCGAACGTGACACCTGCCGCCGCCAGCGCGTAAGGTCTCTTGGGCGCGCTATCCGGCCATCGGCCCGCGGGGGAGAGAGGTAGCCCTTGATGACATCGGCTCCGTCCGCTGTGGTCACTGGCGCGGGCTCGGGGATCGGGCGAAGCGTCGCCAGGATCCTGCTCGCGCACGGATGGCGGGTCGCGCTCGCCGGCCGCACTCGTGACTCGCTGCGGGAGACGGCGGGGGAGTCTGATCTCGCGCTCACGGTGCCGGCCGACGTCACCGATCCGGACTCGGTCCGTGGCCTCTTCGAGGCGGTAACGACGACGTTCGGGCGGCTCGACCTGCTGATCAACAACGCCGGCACGGTCGGGCCGCAGGGGCCAGTCGACGAGATCAGCTATCACGACTGGTCGCAGGCCATCGCCACCAACGTGACCGGCGCGTTCCTGTGCGCGCACCACGCCGTCTCGATCATGAGAGCACAGCGGCCGCGCGGCGGCCGGATCATCAACAACGGCTCGATCTCGGCGCACAGTCCCCGTCCGGGCAGCGCCGCGTACACCGCGAGCAAGCACGCGATCACGGGTCTGACCAAGTCGGTTGCCCTCGACGGCCGGGCCCATGACATCGCCTGCGGGCAGATCGACATCGGCAACGCCGCGACCGACATCACCAGCCGCATGGCCCATGGAGTCCCGCAAGCCGATGGCCGGATTCTGCCGGAACCGACCTTCGACCCGGAACACGTCGCCCGGGCCGTCCTCTTTATGGCGGAACTGCCGCTCGACACCAATGTCCAGTTCCTCACCATCACCGCGACGAAGATGCCGTTCATCGGCCGCGGCTGAACGCCCGACCACGCACGTGCTGTTCGCTGCTTCGACACCGGGGCGCCGTGGTTCACAAGCGTGCCAGCACCTCATGGAGCTTGGCGGCGAACGCCTCGGGCTGGACGGCGAAGCCCCGTGGTCGCCGGGGAACACCACGGGCTCGGTGCCAAGCCGTTCGGCCAGGGCGAGCGTGGCACCGCTCATCGGCGTGCCTTCGAGTTCGTCGCGTCGTCGGCTGTCATGCACGTGCGCTTCGCCCGGAAGGCGCGCCATTAGCCATCTCAGCCTGGCGCTCACCATTCGACCAGGGTCCAGATCTCCGGTCGCGGCGGGCCGCCGGGGTCGACGGCGGCGAAGCCGCGGGCGGCCTCCTTCAGGTGCTGAAGCGCTGCTTCGCGCTGGCCGCTGGCGTGCAGCAGGTCGGCGAGGTTGGTATGCAGCGCCGCAACCCGGTGCTGGTCGCCGAGTTGGCTGCCGAGCGCGAGCGCCTCGGTGGCGAATTCGAGCGCCTCGCCGGTGCGCTTCGCGTCGGCCAGCAGCCGGGCCAGATTGTTCAGCGCCGCGACTGCGGCACTACGGTCGGGCAGCAGCCGGGCCTGGTCCAGGCTTTCCGTGAGCCGATCCTCGGCGGCACGGTCGTCGCCGGTCCGGGCGGCCAGCATGCCGAGCACGTTGAGCGCCTGGGCCGTGGCCGCGGTATCCCCGGCCCGCCGGGCGGCGTCCAGCGCCGCCACGCCCAGCTGGCGGGCCGTGTCGCTGGTGCCGCGGCGGTAGGCGACGACGGCCCGGTCGGCCTGCACCCGGGCTCGCCGGCCCAGGTCTTCGGCGGCCAGCAGGTCCAGGGCAACGCCGAGATGGGCGTCGGCGAGCGCCCAGTCGCCGAGCCGGTGGTGTACCTCGGCGAGCTTGTGCTCGATGATCGCCAGCGTGGCGTCGTCGTGGCCGCTGCCCGCCGCGGCCGTCTCGAACTCGGCGAGCGCCTCGCGGTAGCGGCCGAGGACGGTGAGCACCTCACCGAGCGCGATGGAACCAGGTACCGCGGGGTAGCCGAGCGCGACGGCCCGGCGCAGGTACGCGTTGGCTTCGGTGTGCGCATACAGCTCGCGGGCACGCTCGGCGGCCTTCCACCACCACTGCGCCGATTCAGCGTCACGCCCGGCGCGCTGCAGATGTTCAGCGATGGTGGCCGCCCGGGTGGTCACCGGATCCCGCTCGTACCTGCGGGCCAGCGCGTCAGCGGCGCGGCCGTGCAGCAGCCTGCGCCGGGCCAGGGTCGAGGACTCGTAGACGACGTCGCGCATTGCTTCGTAGGGGAAGTGGTAGGTCGGCACGCCGCGTTCCCCGGCGGGGGGCACCTCAGTGATCAGGAACCGCCGCACCGCCTCGTCAAGCGCTTCTACGGTCTCCGCCTCGCCCCGGCCGCTCACCACCCGGAGCAGATCCGCGTCGCAGCCGCTGCCCGCCACGGCCGCCGTGGACAGCATCTGCAGGGTCGGCTCGCTGGCGGCCTCCAGCCGCCTGCGCAGCAGATCCCGGACGGAAGCGGGCGGCCACCTGCTCTCGCCTGCTCCGCCGCGGCCAGCCACCGAGCGCAGCGCTTCCACGTACTCGCGGACCAGCATCGGCAGCCCACGCGTCTGCGCGAGCAGCCGGGCCACATCCACGTCCTGCACGCCGGAGTGCACGAGCAGCGTGTCAATGTCCACCGCGCCAAGCGGGGCTGGCTTGATCACCTCGCCCTGGGCCGCGGCGGACGCCTCGCTGAGGGCAGACCGGAGCCCGCGGAGGCGTTCCACATGCTCGGACGCCCAGCTGACCACCAGCAGCAGTGGCCAGTCCACCAGGCGGCGCACCAGGTAGGCCAGCAGATCCAGGGACGGGCCATCCGCCCAGTGCACGTCTTCGACCAGCACCACCCCGGGAGGTGCGCCTGGCCCGGGCAGGCTCCGGGTGGCGGCCTGCAGGGCCTGCCCGATCGCCCCGTACAGCCGGGTCAGCGCCACCGGGCTGTCCAGCGGCGGCGCCGGTGTGTCCCGGTAGGCGACGGCTAGTTCGGGAGCCAACCGGCCGGCCATCGCGGCCGCGTGCCCCGGCAGCCGGGCGGGCAGGTCGGGACAGACCGAGAGGGCAGCGCGCAGTAGATCGGCGGCGGCGGCGAACGGCAGTGTGCTCTCGCCGTCGTGGCACCGGGCGGCCAGCACCACCCCACCCGCCGCCTGGACGCCCGATCGGAACTCATCGACCAGGCGGCTCTTACCGCAGCCGGCCTCGCCGACCACGGCCACGACCCGTCCGGCCTGGGCCACCTCGCGCCACGCGGCATGCAGCGCGCGCAACTCGGCGTCCCGGCCGACGAGCGGCCAGGTGGCGGCGCGGCTCGGGCTGGCGGGCGGCGGGGCGGCCTGCTGGGTGGGAGGCGGCGTGAGCCGGCCGGCCCGCACGTCGTCATAGAGCCGCGTGGTCTCGGGCAGCGGCCGCACGGCCAGTTCGCTGTCCAGAATCCCCACCAGGGTGCGGTACTGGGTACCGCGGCCGATCGTTGCCCGGTCCACGCCTGCAGCCTGATCAGCGCCTGATGGGCTGGCTCGTGCAACTGGTCGAGGCTCAGCCAGCGCCGGGCGTGATCGACCGCGTGGGCCAGGTCCCCGTCGGCGACGCAGGCCGCGACCAGGCGCTCAAGTGCCCCGGCGAGTTCCTGGCGGAGCCGGTCCGCGGTGGCGGTCTGCCAGTCGTCGAACTCCGGGCACCCGCGCAGGGCGAATCCGGCGAGAAAGTCATCGCGGTAAAGCCGGACAGCGCGGTTGAGCGGATCGGCCCCGGGCCGGGCGGAAAGCATCTCGAAGTCGGTGACATCCACCCGCACCCGGCTGGGCGCGAGCGCTACCGCTGTCCGAGTGACCTTCAGGCCGCCGCCCACGGCCGTCGTGGTGACCGAGAGCGTGCGGCGCAATGAGGCCCGCGCCCGGCTGGTGTCGGTCTCCGGCCAGAACAGCGCGGCCAGCCGTTCCCGGCTGAGCTCACGGCCCTCCACCGCGAGCAGCGCCAGCACGGCGGTCGCCTTCTTGGTGTCGAAGCTGACCGGCCTGCCGTCCCAGGTGATCACCGGCGGCCCGAGCAGGGCCAGGCCCAGTCCCGCCACTGCCCCTCCTGCCTGCTTTGTCTGGCCGTCGAGCCTCACCGTAACGCAGCAACGTGAAATTCGCCCGGCCAGGTGGACTTGCCGTAACGATCTCGTATCGTCGGCTCCATAGGGTGGTGTTACGCCTGATGAAGTAGCGCGGGGGATGCGGAGTGTGCCATGGCTCAACGGCTGGGGAGGGACACCGCCGGCGGCAACGGGGCCGCCGCCGGCGCTGATGCCGTCGGGACTGATGCCGCCGGGACCGGGGCTGATGCCGCCGGTACCGAGGCTGAGGCCGCCGGGACCGTGACCGGGGCCGCGGGGACCGTGACCGGGGCCGCGGGGACCGTGACCGGGGCCGCGGGGACCGAGACTGCGGGGACCGAGACTGCGGGGACCGAGACTGCGGGGACCGAGACTGCGGGGACCGAGACTGCGGGGACCGAGACTGCCGCGGCTGCCGCCGTCGCGACTGCTGCGAACGGGCACAGGAGCTGGCGGCGGCGCCAGGCGCCCAGCCCGGCCGTGCCCGCCGTCGCGGTGACCGGCCGCGTGGACCAAGGGCCTGAGCTCGACCTGGCGTCCAACGACCCGTTGGTCGGCTACCTGCTCAGCGAGGCCGGCGTGGTGGACATCACCGCGCTCGATCTGGACTCACCCGCGTTGGACAGGCTCAAGGCCGCCAGCGTCGCACTGGTCGTGCCGCTGATCTCCTCGGGCGACCTGATCGGCCTGGTCAACCTGGGGCCCCGGCTCTCGGAGCGGGACTACTCCTCCGAGGACCGGCGGTTGCTCAACGCCCTGGCCGGGTACGCGGCCCCGGCCCTGCGGGTCGGCCAACTGGTCCGCCAGCAGCAGGCCGAGGCCCGCCACCGGGAACGCCTCCAGCAGGAACTCAAGATCGCCCAGATCATCCAGCAGCAGTTCCTCCCCAAATCCGTGCCTGACCTGCCGAGCTGGCACGTGGCCGCGTTCTACCGGCCGGCCCGGACCGTCGGCGGGGACTTCTACGATTTCATCCAGTTGCCGGACGGGCGGGTCATGTTCGTGGTCGGCGACGTCACCGACAAGGGCATCCCGGCCGCCCTGGTCATGGCGAGCACGCACGCCCTGCTGCGCAGCGCCGCCCCCCGGCTGATCTCGCCCGGTGCGGTGCTCGCCCACGTCAACGACCTGCTCTGCGTGGACATCCCGGCGCACATGTTCGTCACCTGCCTGGCCCTGGTCCTCGACCCGGCCACCGGCCAGGTCGAGTTCGCCAACGCCGGGCACGATGTGCCCTACGTCCGCACCGCTGGCGGCGTCGCCGAACTGCGCGCCAGGGGCATGCCACTCGGGCTCATGCCGGGCATGGACTACGAGGAGAAGAGCTTCCGGTTCCAGCCGGGCGACTGCGCGCTGCTGCACAGCGACGGGCTGGCCGAGGCACACGCGCCCGACCGGGAGATGTTCGGCTTCCCGCGGGTGGCCGAACTGGCCGGCCGGGGCGCGTCGGGTGAGGCACTCATCGACCTGTGCCTCACCGAACTCGGCGCATTCGTCGGCCCGGACGCCGAGCAGGAGGACGACATCACGCTCGTGAGCCTGGAGCGGACCATGTCGGCCGTGTACGCGGGAGGCGATACATGACATCGGTGACCCATCCGGACGGACGCCGGCTCGCCGCGTTCGCCGTCGCCAGCGAACCTGGCAACGAGCGGATGGCGCTGGCGCGGGTCGCGGAGGCGGTGGCCGGCCACGGGCTGCCCGCCGCCCGGCTGGAGCGGCTCAAGACTGCCGTGGCCGAGGCCACCATGAACGCCATCGAGCACGGCAACCAGGGCCGTCCGGAGATTCCCGTGGACGTCGAGGTGATCCAGGACGGCGACGACATCGTCGTCACCATCAGCGACCTCGGCGGTGAGCACGCCTCCGCCGGGCCGGTGGAAGACCCGGACCTCGCCCTGAAGCTGGAGGGCGAGCAGCGGGCCCGCGGCTGGGGGCTGTTCCTCATCCGGCACATGGTCGACGGCATGGATGTGACGACCGACGGCCCGCGCCATACGGTCCGGCTCACCATGCGGACCGGTGCCGCGAGCGTGCCCGCGACTGAAGGAGGCGGCCATGAAGAAGACCTGTGAGGCGAACGTCCGCGCGCTGCCCGGAGCGGCGGTCATCGAGCTGACCGGTGAGGTGGACGGCGGCGCGGCGGGAGTGCTCACGGCCGCGTATGAACGCGCGATCGCCGATGGCGACCCGGGCACGGTGGTGCTCGATTTCGCCCACGTCGGCTACATCAACTCCACCGGGATCGCGCTGATCGTGAGCGTGCTCGCCCGGGCCAGGTCGCAGCGCCGCAAGGTGGTCGCGAGCGGCCTGTCGGAGCACTACCGGGAGATCTTCGATATCACCAGGCTCTCGGACTTCATCGAGCTCTTCGGAGACCTCGACGCGGCCGTGAGCCAGCTCACGGGATTAACCGACTGACGCCCGCGGGGTCAGGGACACAAGGGGCGGGGTCAGCGGCACACCAACAGGGTCAGCAGCGCAAGGGGAGGGACTGAGATGGACGGACCGGTGGTCACGATGGACGTCCGGCATGTCGGCGACGCGGTGGCGGTGGTGGATATCAAGGGCGAGGTCACCTCGGCCTGCGAACCCATCCTGATGTCGGCGTACGAGGAGGCCGGCGGGCCGGAGACAAGCCGGCTGGTGCTCAACTTCGGCGGCCTGGAATACATGAACAGCGGCGGGATCGGCATGCTCGTGACGCTGCTCGTCCGCGCCAACCGGCAGCGGCAGAAACTGGCGGCCTACGGCCTGAGCGACCACTACCGCGAGATCTTCGAGCTCACCCGCCTCGACGAGGCGATCACCATCTACGACAACGAAGCATCGGCGCTGGTCGGTGTAGCGACCTGAGGAGGCCGTCATGGCAGAGCCAGCAAGACCAGAGGCAGCGGGGCCGGAGCGCGTCACCTCGGCCGAGCAGATCGAAGTGAGTGTCCGGGAGGCGCAATCAGACGTGGTGCCGAGAGACACTGGCCGCTGGGCGGCCAAGGTGGACCGACTTGAGGTGGAGCAGCGGGCCGGCATGCGCGGCACCAACGTGGCGGGCCGGCGGCTGACCGGGCCGGTCCAGGGCTTCGGCAAGATGTGGCAGAAGACCTACCGGATGACGGTCGGCGACACGGTCACGCCTGAGGCGGCGATCGCGACCTGGAAGGCGCATTTCCCCGAGTTGTGGCCGAAGGGGAACCGGTTCGCGGGCGCGCTCACCGGCATCAGCCCCGGTGACGTGGCGCTGCTCGACCTCGCCATCGGCGGCGGTGTCAAGCTGTCCACCGGCGTCTTCGTCCTCTACGCCGACGATGACTCGTTCACGCTGATGACCCCGCAAGGGCACATGTTCGCCGGCTGGATAACCTTTTCCGCCGAACGAACACCATCAGCGACTGCCGTCCAGGCGCAGGTGCTGATGAGGGCGAACGACCCGTTGTACGAGGTGGCGATGACCTTCGGCGGCCATCGCAAGGAAGATCAGTTCTGGGCGCAGACGCTGACCGCGCTCGGCGGGAAGCTGGGCGTGCCAGGCACGGAAGTGCAGACGCGTACCGTCTGCGTCGACTCCAAGCGTCAGTGGCGTAACGCCCGCAACATCTGGCACAACTCCATGGTGCGCAGCGTGCTGCAGACCCTCGCGGCGCCATTCACGGCGCGCCGCAGGCGGGCACAGCGCGCCGACTGAAGCACGGCGCCCAAAGCACGGCGCCCAAAGCACGGCGCCCAAAGCACGGCGCCCAAAGCACGGGGCCCAGGGGGGACCATGTCTGGTGACGTCGATGTCCGGTGATGTCGACGCGGTCATCGTCGGCAGCGGCCCGAATGGCCTGGCTGCCGCCGTCACGCTGAGTGCCGCCGGGCTGCGCGTGCACGTCATCGAGGGTGCCGTCATGCCCGGCGGCGGCTGCCGGACCGAGGAACTCACGCTGCCCGGCTTCCAGCACGACGTGTGCGCGGCCGCGCATCCACTAGCGCTCGCCTCGCCGTTCTTCCGGCGGTTCGATCTGGCGGCGCGCGGAGTCCGGTTCGCCCATCCGGAGGTGGTGTTCGCGCATCCTCTCGACGCTGGCCGGGCCGCCGCGGTGACCCGCTCGGTCGCGGACACGGCGGAGCGGCTGGGCCCCGACGGCGCGGCGTACCGTCGGCTATTCCGGCCGCTGGCCGACGGGAGTGAGGCGCTGGTCGACGCGATCCTGTCATCGATGCGCAGGCCACCGTCCCAGTACTCGGTCGGGCTCGCCGTGTTCGCCCGGCACGGGCTCCGGCCCGCTGCTGGCGTGGCGCGACGGTTCCGCACGCCGGAGGCGCGCGGGCTCTTCGCCGGGGTCGCCGCGCACGCGATGATGCCGCTGACCTCGTCGCCGACCGCCGGGGTAGCGCTGATGTTCGGCGCGCTGGCGCACGCGGTCGGCTGGCCGGTGGTAGAAGGCGGCAGCGGCCGGGTAACCGATGCCATGATCGCGGCCATCGCCGCCGCCGGGGGAGAGGTCGAGACCGGCCGGTGGGTGCGCTGTCTCGATGATCTCCCGCCGGCCCGGGCCGTGCTGCTGGACGTCACGCCGCGCGGGCTGCTGGCGATGGCCGGCGAGAGGCTGCCGGCTGGGTATCGCAGAGCGCTGGAAAGGTTCCGTTATGGAGCGGGGGTGTGCAAGGTTGACTTTGCCCTCTCCGGACCCGTCCCGTGGGCCAGCGATGCCTGCCGCCGCGCAGGCACAGTGCACCTCGGCGGTACCTTCGCCGAGGTGGCCGCCAGCGAAGAGCAGGTAGCCGCGGGGGGGCACCCGGACTTCCCCTATGTGCTCGTCGTCCAGCCGGACGTGGCCGATCCGACCCGCGCACCCGAGGGCCAGCAGACACTGTGGGCGTACTGCCATGTGCCGTCGGGGTCGACGGTGGACATGACCGCGCGGATCGAGGCGCAGATCGAGCGGTTCGCGCCCGGGTTCCGCGACCTGGTGCTGGCCCGCGCCACCCGCACCGCGGCGGACGAGGAGGCCGACAACCCCAATTACGTCGGCGGGGACATCTCGTCCGGCATGCAGACCGTCCGGCAGACGCCGCTGCGCCCGGCCGCCCGCTGGAATCCCTACCGCACGCCCATCCGCGGCGTGTACCTGTGCTCGGCGTCGACCCCGCCCGGCCCCGGCGTGCACGGCCGCTGCGGTGAACTCGCGGCGCTGACCGCGCTGCGGGACATCTTCGGGGTGCGCCGCCCGCCCGACATCGGCGTCACGCCGCCGCTGGCGGCGGCCGTGGCCGCCCCGAGGGCGCCATGACGGTCCCCTCGGCGGCGAAAGACCGGCCGGCGGTGACGACCGAGGTCCCGGCCCGCCGGTTCTGGCTGGCGTCCCCCGCCACAGCGCTGGTCCTCGGTGGACTGGTGCTGACGCTGCTGGCGGCCGGGTGGCCGCTGGGTGCCATGGCGCGGGCGGACACCGGCTCCACTGTGGTTTCGTCCTTGGTCGCCGTGGCGCTCGGGGCGCTTGGGGCGGTGGTGGCCGGGCGCCAGCCGCGTAACCTCATGGGCTGGATACTGCTGGGCAGTGCCGGGTTCATAGCCCTCAACAACGACGCCTCGTTCTACACGGCGCTCGTCTACCGGCTCGGTCATAAGCTTCCCCTCGGCCCGGTGGCGGTGCTCGTGCAACCCAGCTGGGCGCCGGCGATCGTGCTGTTCGGGCTGGCCGTCCTGTTGTTCCCCGATGGCCGGGCCCCCTCACCGCGCTGGCACTGGGTGCTGGCGGTCTACCTGGCCGTGGGCGTCCTGTGGATGGCAGGCACCGTTGTCTTCTCGGCTGGCGCCATCATCTCCCGCGATGTTCACGTCGATTCCGGCGGAAACCTCTTGGTTCTTGCTCATCCGACCGGCGGCGCGGCGTGGTGGGGCGTGGTCCAGAACCTGTTCTTCCTACTGCTCGGGGTGTTCTGGCTGGCATCGCTGGGTAGCCAGGCGGTCAGCTACCGGCGCTCGGCCGGGGAGCGCCGCCAGCAGCTGAAGTGGCTGATGAGCGGCGCCGTCGTCGCTGTGATCGGCCTAGCGGTTAGCGTCTCGTTTGGTTCGGAAACTCATGGGATCCCGAAAGTGCTGGCCGGCGTCGGCTTTGCCGGGATTGCCGCGCTGCCAGTCTGTATCGGGGTCGGGATCCTTAAGTACCGCCTGTTCGACATCGACCGGCTGATCTCGCGGACGCTGGCCTACGCGATCGTGACCGGGTTGCTGGTCGGGGTGTACGCGGGGCTGGTGCTGCTGGCCACGCGGGCGCTGTCGGCCGGTTCGCAGGTGGCGGTGGCCGCCTCGACGCTGGCCGCGGCCGCGTTGTTCAATCCGCTGCGGCGGCGGGTGCAGCGGGGCGTGGACCGGCGGTTCAACCGAGCCCGCTATGACGCTGACCGCACGGTGGCGGCGTTCGCGGCGCGGCTGAAGGACGCCGTCGACCTGGACTCGGTCCGGGCCGACCTGGCTGGTGTCGTGCACCAGGCTCTGGAGCCCGCCCACGTCTCGGTCTGGGTCAAGGGAGGCGGACGGTGACGGGCGCCGCCGCCGCGGCCCGGTCGCGCACGACGTCGCGTGCGGCCGTAGTGGCCGGGGTGTGCGGAATTGCGCTCCTCCTGCTGGTCGCCGCCGTGGTGCCGCTGGCCATCCTGGCCCGTCAGAGCCCGGTCGGTGCCGTCGGGTCCTCGATCGCGTTCGGGGTGCCGTGCGCGGCGGTGGGCTTCGTGGTGGCCTGGCGGAAGCCGCGCAACCCGCTCGGCTGGTTCATGCTCGCCGTTGGCGCGGGCCTGGTACTCAGCAATGACGCCGGTCTCTATGCGGCGGCCGACTACCGGCTGCGGCACGGGGACCTGCCACTCGGCTGGGTGGCGGTGCTGCTGCAACCGCTGTGGGCGCCTGCTTTCCTGTCGTACCCGCTGGTGATCTTGCTCTTCCCGGATGGCCGGCTGCCATCGCGGCGCTGGCGCTGGGTGATGTGGTCCTACCTGGCTGTCGGCGCCCTCCTGCCGGTGGGTATCTACGTGATCACGGTAAGGACCGTCGTCGCGAACAGAATCCGTGTCCTGGCCAACGGAGATCTCGCCGCCGTCGATCAACCGTCCCACCCCGCCGCCTGGGTGGGTCTTATAGGGGGTACATCCCTCGTGCTCCTCGTGGTCTTCTGGCTGGCATTCCTCGGCCACCAGGCGGCCAGCTACCGGCGCTCGTCCGGCGAGCGGCGGCAGCAGATGAAGTGGCTGGTGAGCGGGGCGGCCATCTTCATGGCCGCCCTCACGGTGGGGATCGTGGGGGGCATCCTCTACCGGAATCCCCCGCCCATCGTGCAGGTCTTGCTCAACGTAGTCATTGTCGGGATTGTGGCGCTGCCCGCGGGGATCGGCGTGGGGATCCTGAAGTACCGGCTGTACGACGTCGACCGGCTGATCTCCCGGACGGTGGCCTACACGATCGTCACCGGCCTGCTGCTAGGCCTGTACGCGGGGCTGGTGCTGCTGGCGACGCGGGTGCTGTCGGTGCACTCGCAGGTGGCGGTGGCCGCGGCGACGCTGGCCGCGGTGGCGTTGTTCAATCCGCTGCGGCGCCGGGTGCAGCGGGCGGTGGACCGGCGGTTCAACCGGGCCCGGTACGACGCCGAGCTGACCGTGGCGGCGTTCGCGGCCCGGCTGAAGGACGCCGTCGACCTGGACTCGGTCCGTGATGACCTGGCCGGCGTGGTGTCCGCGGCGCTGGAGCCCGCCCATGTCTCGGTGTGGATCCGGGGAGGAGGGCAGTGACCGGGGAGGTCGCCCCGAATGCGGTCGGCGCCTTTGGGACTGTGGCGCTGCCGGTGGGGATCGGCGTCGGGATCCTGAAGTACCGGCTCTACGACGTCGACCGGCTGATCTCCCGGACGCTGGCCTATGCGATCGTGACGGGTCTGCTGCTGGGCCTGTACGCGGGGCTGGTGCTGCTGGCGACCCGGGTACTCTCGCTGCACTCGCAGGTGGCGGTGGCCGCCTCGACGCTGGCCGCGGTGGCGTTGTTCAATCCGCTGCGGCGGCGGGTGCAGCGGGCCGTGGACCGGCGGTTCAACCGGGCCCGCTACGACGCGGACCGGACGGTGGCGGCGTTCGCGGCCCGTCTGAAGGATGCGGTCGACCTGGACGCGGTCGGTGATGATCTGGCCGCCGTCGTGCACCAGGCGCTGGAGCCCGCGCACGTCTCCGTCTGGGTCAGGGGGCACGAGTGATGGGTTCTCCTGCGGCGGCCGGGCGCTTCCACCTGCCGCCGCCAGCGACCTGGGCGGCGGTGCTGGGCGGCCTGGTCGCGCTGTCCGCCGCGGCCCTGCTGCCGCTGTCCATCATGAGCCACGGGCGCACCGACGTGGTGACGCCGTTGGTGATCGGCCTGCCGACCGCGGCGGTGGGGCTGATCGTGGCCAGCCGCCAGCCGCGCAACCCGCTCGGCTGGCTCCTGCTCACGATCACCGCGTGCCTCCTGCTCGGCGCCGACGGCGGGCTCTACGCATTCCTCGACTACCGCCTCGGGCGCGGCCTGCCCCTCGGTCTTGTGGGGGTGCTGCTCAACCAAGTCTGGGGCCCTGGCCTCTTGCTGTTCGGGCTGGTGATCCTGCTCTTCCCGGACGGCAGGCTCTCCGCGCGGTGGCGGCGGGTGCTGTGGGGTTACCTCGCGCTCTACGTATTCTCCGTCGTCGCGTTGGGCGTGGCGACCGCGGGAGCGCTCATCGGGCACCGCATCAACATCGATTCCAGCGGCGGCCTGCCCGCCACCGACAACCCGGTCGGCTGGTACGGGGCCGTCCAGGGCACGACCGTTCCTCTGGCCGGGGTGTTCTGGCTGTGCTTCGTCGGCCGCCAGGTGCTGAACTGGCGGCGGTCCTCCGGTGAGCGGCGTCAGCAGCTGAAGTGGTTGATGAGCGGCGCCGTGGTCAGCCTCGTGTGCGCGGCCCTGCCTTCGGTAATCCCCTTCGCCTGGTTCGGCATCGCCGCGCTGCCGGTCAGCATGGGCGTGGCGATCCTGAAGTACCGGCTGTACGAGATCGACCGGATCATTTCCCGGACGCTGGCCTACGCGGTGGTGACCGGGCTGCTCATCGGGGTATATGCGGGGCTCGTGCTGCTGGCGACCCGTGTGCTCTCGCTGCACTCGCAGGTGGCGGTAGCCGCGGCGACGCTGGCCGCGGCCGCGTTGTTCAGCCCGCTGCGCCGCCGCGTGCAGCGGGTGGTGGACCGGCGGTTCAACCGCGCCCGCTACGACGCGGACAAGACCGTGGCGGCGTTCGCGGCCCGGCTGAACGACGCGGTGGACCTGGACGCGGTCCGCGCCGACCTGGGGGACGTGGTGCGCCAGGCTCTGGAGCCGTCCCACGTGTCAGTGTGGATCACCAGAGCTGGCCGGTGAGCCCCGAGGTGCTGACCCCTTCCATGATCACGGAATATTCGCGGACGTATAGGGGCGGGTAGAGGATCCGAAAACCCGCCCCCGACCGACCACGCCCGTCGGCTGGTGATCGAGTGGACAACCGAGCTTTGACCTGCCAGCCGAGCACACCACACGTACCAAGCTAGCGACAAGGAGACCGGCCCACCGGCCGCGCGGGCAAACCCACACGGGCGCACCCGCGCGGCCCCGTACGAGGAACCACACCGGCGCAGCAGGGCGGCCCTCCCACCCGCCCCCAGCCGGCACCGGTCCCGGCCGCGCGGACCCTGCACCGTTGCACCCAGACGACCAGAAGCGTTCCTATCTGCCGACCGCCAACACCAGCGCGACCGCCCCGGCTGCCACCGCAAGCAGCACACACAGGCGGAAGGTCTGGCCCCACCCTGCGCGGGCGGCCCG
>WNFE01001933.1_pt1 | contig 15422 bp, 12 predicted proteins | sample 5400451 | NCBI WGS metagenome assembly WNFE01 (sample SAMN13153344, study PRJNA577476) | soil metagenome | isolation source: 200 cm saprolite under Douglas fir tree site 2 hole 2 | place: USA:California | collected 2015-04-18 | reverse complement strand
AGCCCGGATCGCTCTCTTCCACCGTCGCTCGCCTCCGCTCGCTTCGTCCTCCCGCGATCCGGGCAGAGCCCGGATCGCTCTCTTCCACCGTCGCTCGCCTCCGCTCGCTTCGTCCTCCCGCGATCCGGGCAGAGCCCGGATCGCTGACTTCCACCGTCGCTCGCCTCCGCTCGCTCCGTCCTCCCGCGATCCGGGCAGAGCCCGGATCGCTGACTTCCACCGTCGCTCGCCTCCGCTCGCTCCGCGCTAATGGCTCTGTAACACGCCGTCGTCGGCGAAGTCGGCTAGCAGGGATGCCGCATCGCCCGACTTCACGAGATTGCTGCCACCGCCCGAGCCCACCGGTAACACCACGTTCTTGATGTTGGCGGCGTCGAAGCTGAGGGCGAGCCGACCCACCTGGAAGAGGTCGGCGATGCCAATGCCGTCGAGCTTGACATGACGCCCGAGGGTCGCGATGAGCCGCACCGTCTCACCCGCGCTGGTGCCGCGTTTCTGCAGCGTTTGCAGCGCGGCGAGAACGAGCAACCCTTGATTGCTCGAGCGAGAGAGATCGCCGTTGGCGAACGAATGGCGATCGCGTGCGAATTGCAGCGCGTGCTCGCCGTCGAGGTGGATCGGCCCGGGAACGAAGTGCGCACCGGAGAAGTCGTCGTCCATCGCGGTGGGGATGTTGATGTCGATGCCGCCGATCTCGTCGACCATCTGTTGGAAGTGCGGGAAGTTGGCGCGGATCACGAAGGTGATCGGCACCCCCGTCACGGCCGATACCGCGTCGGCCTCGGCGCGCAACCCATTGGCGCCTCCGGATACGACGTAGGAGTTGAGCTTGTTGCCGGTCGGGCCCTCGGTGTCGCGGGGGATGTCGAGGAGCGTCGCCGCGTTCAGCGCGGGATTGATCCCCACCACGTGGATGGCGTCGGCGAGCCCGGGATCGTCCGGCGACTGGCTCGGGTCGTCGGAACGGGCGCCGGTGCCGAGCACGAGCGCGAAGAACGGCTGCTGCGGTCCGGCCAGATGGCGCGCCCCACCGAGCCTGGTCACCTCCATCCACACCGCGCCCGCCGCCGGTCGAGGGCTCCCCGCCGCGAGCCACACCGCCGTGAGACCACCGGCGAGAAGCAGACCGCAGAGCAACGGACCGATCACGAGCGCGAGCAGCGCGCGTCGACGCGAGGGGGCCCGCTTCACTTCTTGCTCTTCGTGGTAGCGGGCGCGCTGGTGGCCGGCTTGCTGGAGGACGGCGTGCTGGTGGACGGCGACGCGGTCGTGGTGGTCGGGTCGAGGCCGGCGCCGGCGCGCGTCACCACCATGTCGTACGAGGTCACTCTCCAGGCGCCCGCGGCGTCGGGCGACAGGACGAAGTCGACTCGCCGCTCGATGTGGAGTGGTGGGCCCTTGACGTGGGTGGGGCCGGTCATGTCGACCTCGAACGATGCCGTCAGCACGACGACGTTGCCTTGATCGCCGAGGCCAACGATGTTGACCGGATTGGCCACCACGTCGAGGTCGCCGGTGACCCGAGGGAGGCCTTCGTCGAGCGCGATTGCCCGATCGGCGCCGGTGATCTTCGCCAGCGCGGCGGGATCGAACACCGTCGACAGATCTCCCGTCACCGGCTGCCCGGAACGAAGAGGCACGACGGTGGCTTCCTTCACGTAGCGGTCGACCAGATCGAGGACCTGCTGCGACTGCTGCGGCGTGATCGTCACCGGGGGTCCCACGCTGTCGGCCGACACGTTGCCGAGCACGATGCTCACGTGGTCGCCCACCGGGGCCGTGGTGGTGACGGTGCGGTGAGCTGACGGGGCGCGGTCACTCCCGCCGCCGAGGGTGAGCGCGAGCACGAGTGCCACCACAGCAACGACGGTGCCGCTGATCGCAATGACGAGCCACCGCCGCCTGGGCGTCTGTGGACCGGGCGTCTGCGGGCCGGTCTGCGGGCCGGGGGGCGCCTCTTGCATGGCTGCACCAGGATAGGAGACGCAGCGGAGCCGTGGCCGGAGGCTGGGACGGCAAAGCGAAGTCGACCCGGCAATAGGGGACTGCCCCGTATCATCGTGCGCATCATCCGCAGAGCCGAGGGCGCCGCATGGCCTTGAAGAAGATGGTGGAGCGACTCACGCGGCCGGTCGAGGAGATCGACCGGCTGCAGCTCACCGCGTTCTGCCAGGCGCGTGAGCTTGCCGCGATGGACAGCATCGAGGCCCGGTGCCGGACCCGCGTTGGTGGCGAAGTGCGGTCGGTGCGCATCGTCCCGCGTGCGGGGGCGCCTGCCCTCGAGGTCACGGTCAGCGACGGCCGGGGCGCGGTGGTCGGCGTGTTCCTCGGCCGACGCAAGATCGCGGGATTGTCACCCGGCCGGCGGGTGGCCATCGAGGGCGTCGTCGCGCGCGACGGCAACCGGTACTTGGTGTTCAACCCGATCTACGAGCTGCTGAGCTAGTGCCGGTCGACCGGTGCCGACGCCGGTCAACCGCCGGTGAGGATCCGGCGTACGTCGTCTTCCGACTCCGGGGTCACCATCGCGAGCACCTCGTCGCCGCGCTCGAACACGGAATCGCCACGCGGCACCACCACGTGCTCGTCGCGGATGATCGCGACGACGGTGGCGTTGCGCGGAACATCAACGTCGCGTAGCGCCTTGTCGATCACCGGTGAATCGTCGGCGAGCGTGACCTCCACCAGGCGGACCTGCCCGCCTTCGAATTGGAGGATGCGCACCAACCGGCCGACGGTCACCGCCTCCTCGACCAACGCGGTGATCAAGTGGGGGGTCGACACCGAGAGATCGACGCCCCAGTTCTCGTTGAACAGCCACTCGTTCTTGGGATGATTCACGCGCGCGATCACGCGCGGAACGGCGAACTCCTGCTTGGCGAGCAAGGACACGACCAGATTGTCCTCGTCGTCGCCGGTGGCCGCGACGACCACATCGCAGGAGTCGAGTCCGGCGTCGCGCAGTGAGTTGACCTCACACGCGTCGGCCACATGCCACTGGACGCCTTCGTCGGCCAATGCGCGCCGTGCCACAGCCGGGCTCTGTTCGATGAGCAAGACGTCGTGACCGGCGGCCCGGAGGTCGTTGGCGATGAACAACCCGACGTTGCCGGCCCCGGCGATCGCTACCCGCATCAGTGGTGCCCCTCTCCTCGGGCGAGTCGCTCACGGAGCGCGTCGAGTGCGTTGACGTCGGCGGCGAAATGCAACACGTCGCCGTCTTGGCCGATCGCGCTCGGCGTGCTCACCTGCGCGGCACCCAGGCGGGTGATGGCCACGAGCCAGAAGACGCCGGGTTCGCTCAGCGGCGCCAGCTTCTTGCCCGCCCACACGGTGGGGATCGGGTAGTCGACCAGGCACACCTTGCCGCTGGGGTCGAGCCATTGATGGGGCTGCTCGGCCGGGGGAAGGAGGCGCCGCATGACCTGATCGGTCGTCCACGAGACCGTGGCGACGGTGGGGATCCCGAGCCGTTGGTAGATCGCGGCTCGCCGGGGGTCGTAGATGCGCGCCACCACGCGCTCGATCGCGAAATTCTCCCGGGCGATGCGGGCGGTGAGGATGTTGGAGTTGTCGCCGCTGGTGACGGCGGCTACGGCTCCTGCCCCTTCGATGCCGGCAGCGATCAAGTGGTCGCGGTCGAAACCGAACCCGACGATCTTCTGTCCGCCGAATCCCTCGGGAAGTCGCTTGCGGAAGGCGTCGGCGTTCTTGTCGATCACGGCAACCGAGTGACCGTCCCGCTCGAGACTCAGCGCGAGCTCACTCCCAACCCGCCCGCACCCGACCACGACGACGTGCACCGACCCTCTCCTTCCACCGCCAGCCGCTCAGGCTATCTGGACTTGCGCATCTGAACGAAATGCGTCAGGTACAAAATGGATCGCGTGAACGCACGCGTGGCGGATGGCATGCTGGGTGCCGCTCAACTCGGGTCGAGGCGTCAAGAGAGGAACCGCCCAGGTGGCGTTGGTCAAACGAGTCCTGGTCGGTCGGCCGCTTGCCACGACCGAGATGGAGCACCAGCGGATCCCGAAGACGATCGCGCTGGCGGTCTTCTCGTCGGACGCGATCTCGTCGACCGCGTACGCGACCGAGGAGATTCTCTTCGTCGTGGCGGTGGGCGGGTCGAGCCTCGCGCTCGGCCTGAGCAAACTGATCCCGATCGGCTTCGCGGTGGCCGTGCTGTTGACCATCGTCGTGACGTCATATCGCCAGACGATCTTCGCCTACCCGAGCGGCGGCGGGAGTTATGTCGTCAGCCGGGAGAACCTGGGCGAGAACCCGTCGCTGATCGCCGGCGCGTCGCTGCTGGTCGACTACATCCTCACCGTCGCCGTGTCGATCTCGGCCGGGGTGGCCGCCATCGTGTCGATCCCGACCTTCCGCGATCTGCAAGCACACCGGGTGCTCATCGGGTTGGTCCTGATCGCGTTCATCAGCCTCGCCAACCTACGAGGCATCAAGGAGTCGGGACGCATCTTCGCGGTTCCCACCTACATCTACATCGTGAGCCTCACCGCGCTCGTGGGCTACGGGCTCTACCGAACCTTCGTCGCCCACGACATCTCGCACATCCATGTCGATCCGAAGGCGTTCGTGGGCGACAGCCTCGCCGGTGGAACGCTCGGGATCTTCATCCTCCTCAAGGGCTTCTCGTCGGGCGCCGTCGCGCTGACTGGCGTCGAGGCCATCTCCAACGGCGTGCCCGCGTTCCGCCGTCCGGAATCGAAGAACGCTGCCACCACGCTGGTCTGGATGGGGTTGATCCTCGGCACCCTGTTCATGGGGGTGCAGATCCTGGCCCACCGACTCGGGCCCTATCCCTCGGAGAAGGAGACGGTGTTCTCGCAGCTCGGCACGGCGGTGTTCGGGAGCGGCACCGCGATGTACGTGATCTTGCAGTTCGCCACCGCCGCGATCCTCACTCTCGCGGCCAATACTGCGTACGCGGACTTCCCGCGGCTCTCGTCGATCATCGCTCGCGACGGGTACCTGCCGCGCCAGCTCGCCAACCGGGGCGATCGCCTGGTGTTCTCCAACGGGGTGCTCGTCCTCGCGGCGGCGGCGGCGGCACTGATCGTGGCCTTCGGGGGCAAGACCAACGCACTGATCCCGCTGTACGCGGTCGGGGTATTCCTGTCGTTCACCCTGTCGCAGGCGGGGATGGTGCGTCACCACCAGAAGGAACGCGAGAGGGGCTACCAGCGCAACATCGTGATCAACGCGGTGGGCTCGGTGGCCACGCTGATCGTGTTGCTCATCGTGGCCAGCACGAAGTTCACCAGTGGCGCGTGGGTTCCGCTGGTGGTCATCCCGATCATCGTGCTGATGTTCAAGACGATCAAACGTCATTACCGCACGGTCGCCGACGGCCTACGCGTCACTCCCGACTACAAGCCCCGGCGGATGAATCACACCGTGGTGGTGTTGGTGAGCGGTGTGCATCGGGGCGTGCTCGAGGCGCTCGCGTACGCGAGATCGATCTCCCCCAACCATCTGGTTGCCGTCTCCGTGGTGTCGGATGAGGAGGAACAGGAACGCCTCGAGCGGGCGTGGTCAGAATTCGAGATTGACGTACCGCTCGAGATCGTCTATTCGCCCTACCGCGAGCTGACGCGCCCCATCCTCCGCTACGTCGACGAGCTCGACGCACGCTGGGACAACGACATCATCACGGTGCTGCTCCCGGAGTTCGTCGTCCGGCACTGGTGGGGGAACCTGCTGCACAACCAGACCGCCCTGTTGTTGAAGGGCCGGTTGCTGTTCCGCAAGGGCACCGTCGTCACGTCACTGCCCTACCACCTGGATTGACCTCCCGTTTGCCCGACACTTGTCGAAATGACGGCCGATTGGACTAGCGTTCCCTCGCTTTGGGGTATTCGGGCTCGCAGCGCGCACGACCAGACAGAACAACAGAACAAGGGGTGAGTTCTTCCGATGATCAACTTGGCGACTGAAGGCGGCTACCAGGTCTTCGAACTCGCCGGCGGAGAGTGGTTCTGGCTGATCTTCTCGGCCGCCACCGCCCTGCTCGCCCTCGCGGTGGGCTTCTTCCTGGTGCGCGGCGTGCTCGCGGCTGACCAGGGCACGACCACGATGATCGAGATCGCCAAGGCCATCCAGGAAGGTGCGATGGCCTACCTGCGGCGCCAGTTCAAGACCATCGCGGTCATCCTGGTCCCGCTGGCGGTCGTCGTGTTCGTCACGTCCACCGAGGTGCTGAAGCCGGCCGGCGTGCACATCGGATCGGGCGGTCTCACGTTCGCCGAATCCGGGCTCTTCCGTACGCTTGCGTTCGTCGCCGGGTGCCTCATGTCCGGCCTCACCGGCTTCATCGGTATGAGCCTCGCCGTGCGTGGCAACGTCCGTACTGCCGCCGCCGCCAAGTCGGGGTCGCTGCCAGCCGCGCTCAAGGTCGCCTTCCGCACCGGCGGCGTCGCCGGCATGTTCACCGTAGGCCTCGGTCTCCTGGGCGCGACCACGATCATCATGATCTTCCAGAACACCGCGTCGGCCATCCTCATCGGCTTCGGCTTCGGTGGCTCGCTGCTCGCGCTGTTCCTGCGCGTCGGCGGCGGCATCTTCACCAAAGCGGCCGACGTCGGCGCCGACCTCGTCGGCAAGGTCGAGGCGGGGATCCCCGAAGACGACCCCCGCAACCCCGCCACCATCGCCGACAATGTGGGCGACAACGTTGGCGACTGCGCGGGCATGGCCGCTGACCTCTTCGAGAGCTACGAGGTCACGCTGGTGGCGTCGATCATCCTCGGGGTGGCCGCGTTCAAGTCGATCGGCCTCAACCCCGCGCTCGGCCTCGTGTTCCCCCTCGCCGCGCGCGCCATCGGCGTGCTCGCCTCCATCGTGGGCGTATTCGCGGTGCGCGCCACCGACAGGGACAAATCAGCCATGGCGCCGATCAACCGTGGTTTCATCACCGCGGGTCTCCTCACCGTCGTCGGCACCGCCATCGTCGCGTTCGGCTACGTGGGCAACGACAAGTTCGACGCCGGATGGAAGTGCTTCGGCGCGGTGATCATCGGCCTGGTCCTCGCCCAGCTCCTGAGCCGCCTCACTGAGTACTTCACCTCCACCGAGACCTCACCCGTGCAGGAGATCGCCGAGGCCACGCGCACCGGTCCGGCCACGGTGATCCTTTCGGGCATGAGCTCCGGGCTCGAGTCGAGCGTCTACGCGATCATCGCCATCGCCCTTGCGCTCGGCGCCGGCATCTGGTTGGGCGACGGCAACATCCAGTTCACCTTCTACATGGTCGCCCTCACCGGTATGGGCATGCTCGCCACCACGGGCGTGATCGTGTCGGAGGACACCTTCGGCCCGGTGGCCGACAACGCCGCCGGCATCGCCGAGATGTCGGGCGAGTTCGAGGGCGAGCCCGAGCGGATCATGGTGAGCCTCGACGCGGTGGGGAACACCACGAAGGCCGTCACCAAGGGCTTCGCCATCGGATCGGCCGTGATCGCGTCGGTGGCGCTGTTCGCGTCCTACGTCGAGACGATCGGCGGCGAACTCGACCCGCTCAAGAACCTCACCGGTAACAAGCTGTTCAACAACATCCTTACCCAGATCAACCTGGCGAACCCCAAGGTGTTCATCGGCTTGCTCATCGGCGGTTCGGTGTCCTTCCTCTTCTCGGCGCTCGCCATTCGCGCCGTCGGTCGCACCGCGGGAGTCGTCGTGCAGGAGGTGCGCAGCCAGTTCGCCGACGGTCAGATCATGGCGGGCACCAAGAAGCCCGACTACGGCCCGGTCATCGACATCTGCACCGCCGCCTCGCTGCGCGAGCTCGCGACGCCCGCGCTCCTCGCCGTGCTCACTCCGGTGATCATCGGCTTCGGCATCAACTTCTACGCCCTCGGCGCGTTCCTCGCCGGCGTGATCCTCACCGGCCAGCTGATGGCCAACTTCCTGAGCAACTCGGGTGGTGCGTGGGACAACGCAAAGAAGTACATCGAGGACGGTCACGAAGGCGGCAAGGGCTCCGAGGCGCACAAGGCCGCGGTGATCGGCGACACCGTTGGCGACCCGTTCAAGGACACCGCCGGCCCCGCACTGAACCCGCTCATCAAGGTGATGAACCTGGTGTCGCTGCTGATGCTGCCGGCCATCATCAGCCTGCGCAACGACGACATCCGCTACCTCATCGCCGGCTTGGCACTGGCGGTGCTGATCGGCGCGGTGGCCTTCTCGAAGCGCAAGGGTGGTGCGTTCGCCTCGGAGGCGGACGTGATCGGTGAGGCAATGGAGGAGCACGGCGCCTCGGCCGGCGCCTCCGCCGGGGAGTAGCGCTACTCGTCCTCGAGGGAGGCGTCGAGGTGGGCGGCCTCGGCTTGCGCATCCGCGGGCGTGAGGGTGCGCGCCGATTGTCGCCGGGCCTTGCGCCACTCCAGATAGGGCGGGATCAGCGACACCACGATGATCACCGCGATGATGGGGAGCAGGTACCTATCGACCGAGCTCCCGATCGCGTCTGACAGCAGGTAGCCGGCCATGGTCACGCCGACCACCCACACGAATCCACCGATCACGTTGAAGCTCACGAACGTGCGCCGGGTCATCTTGCCGACTCCCGCCAGCATCGGCGCGAACGTGCGGACGATCGGGACGAATCGCGCCAGCACGACCGTCTTGGGCCCGTGGCGCTCGAAGAACGCCTCGGTTCGTTCGACGTACTCGCGCTTGAAGAAGCGCGAATCGGGTCGGCTCAGGAATCGTGGTCCGAGACGCTCACCGATGGTGAAGCCAACCTGGTCGCCGATCACGGCGGCGACGCAACAGCCGCCGAGGATCGCGGCGAGATCGAGCTTTCCTTGATTGGCGAGCAACCCGGCGGTGAACAGGAGTGAATCGCCAGGCAGGAAGAATCCGACGAGCAAGCCCGTTTCCGCGAACACGATGAGGATCAGCCCGATCTCACCGTAGGGATGGAGTGAGCTGAGGATTTCCTTGGGATCGAGGCTCAACGTCAGCAGGAGATGCACGGGCGCGCAGGATAGACGCCCGAGAAAAATTCCTGTCGATCCCGCTACGGTGCAGGCCTTCCGAGTTGACACGGACCGTTTGCCACACCACGCTCGCCGCCCAATGCGCGCCTGGGCGGCGCGTTGCGACAAGACTGCTCCGTTCAGAACCACGAAACTCTCATCGCACCAGGTAGAACACGGAAAGAGCGAAGAACGTGGCGAAACCACTCGTCATCGTGGAATCAAAGGCGAAGGCTGACACCATCGCGGGTTTTCTCGGCCGCGATCGTTATACCGTCATGGCCAGCGTCGGTCACATCCGCGATCTCCCGCAAGGCGCGAAGCAAGCGCCCAAGAGCGTGACCAATCCGGCCGTGCGTCGCCTCGGTATCGATGTCGACGATCACTTTGCGCCCGTCTACGTCGTCCCGGAGAACAAGAAACACGTCGTCGCATCGTTGAAGGCGGCATTGAAGGACGCCAGCGAGCTCTATCTCGCGACCGACGAAGATCGCGAAGGCGAGGCGATCTCGTGGCATCTGCTCGAGGTACTCAAGCCGCGCGTGCCGGTGAAGCGGATGGTGTTCCATGAGATCACCAATGAAGCGATCGCCGAGGCCATCGACAACTGGCGTGACCTCGACATGAAGCTGGTGGAGGCCCAGGAAGGGCGCCGGGTCCTCGACCGTCTGGTCGGGTACGAGGTGTCCAACGTGGCGTTCCGCCGAATCGGGCCGGGCACGTCGGCGGGCCGGGTACAGAGCGTCGCCACTCGCCTGGTGGTCGACCGCGAGCGGGCCCGGATGGCGTTCCGCACCGGCAGCTACTGGGATCTCGAGGGGACCTTCGAAGCGGCCCCCACCGGCACGACCGCCGCCGGGTTTCCCGCCACCCTCACACTGCTCGACGGCAAACGGCTGGCCTCCGGTCGCGACTTCGACGCCGCGACGGGGCACCTCACTGACGGCGCCGCCGTCGCGCTGCTCGACGAAACCGGCGCGGCAGCATTGGCAACCCGGCTCGACGGCCAACCGTTCCACGTCGTTTCCGTGGAGACACGCGCGCAGACCGAGCGTCCGAAGGCGCCGTTCATCACCTCGACGCTCCAACAGGAAGCGGCTCGCAAGCTCGGCTTCAGCGCGGCGCGGGCGATGCACGTTGCCCAGGGCCTCTACGAGCGTGGTCTGATCACCTACATGCGTACCGACTCCACGTCCTTGTCGGAGCAAGCGGTGCGCGCCGCGCGCGGACAGATCACGCGCATGTACGGCGACGACTACCTTCCGGCCGCGCCGCGTGAGTACCGCAGCAAGGTGAAGAACGCGCAGGAGGCACACGAGGCCATCCGCCCGGCAGGCGACCGCATGCGAACCGTCGACGACGTATCGGGTGAGCTGAACGGCTCCGACGAGCGTCGGCTCTACGAGCTCATCTGGAAACGAACGATTGCATCGCAGATGGCGGATGCCCGCATCCGCCGCGTCATACTGCGCCTTGTTGCCACGTCCACCGCGGGCGAGGAAGCGACCTTCCAGGCCTCGGGGCGAACCATCGAGTTCGCGGGCTACCTGCGCGCCTATGTCGAAGGCGCCGACGATCCCGACGCCGAGCTCGAGGACCGAGAGACGATCCTGCCCGCGCTGGAAGAGGGCCAGCCGGTGGAGTGCCGCGAGTTGCGGGCGTCCGGCCACACCACGCAACCGCCGGCGCGTTACACCGAGGCGAGCTTGGTGAAGGAGCTCGAAGAGCGCGGCATCGGTCGTCCGTCCACGTACGCGAGCGTGATCGACACCATCGTGCGGCGTGAGTACGTGTTCAAGAAGGGCAATGCCCTCGTGCCGACGTGGACCGCGTTTGCCAAGGTCCAGTTGCTCGAGCGTTACTTCGCCCACTTGATCGACTACGAGTTCACCGCGGTGATGGAGGAGGCGCTCGACGCGATCGCGCGCGGTGAAGGCGAGGCCGAAAAATGGTTGCACGCCTTCTACTTCGGGAATGGTCAAGTCGGATTGCGTGAGCTCGTGGCCGAGGAGCACCTCGCCACCATCGACAAGGCTGAAGTGAATTCGGTCGCCGTCGGCCGCGACGCCGCCGATCGAGAGCTCATCGTGCGGGTCTGGCCCAATGGTGCCAACATCGAGCGGGGCGACGAGCGCGCTCCGATCCCCGCCGAGCTTGCGCCGGACGAGCTCACTCCCGAGAAGGCCGAAGAGCTCCTGGCGCGGGGTGCGGCCGGTCCACGCGAGCTCGGCACCGACCCCGAGACCGGACTCACCGTGCTGGTTCTCACGGGCCGCTTCGGTCCGTTCGTGCAACTCGGCGAGGTCGAAAACGGGTCGAAGGAGAAGCCGAAGCGAGCGTCGCTGTTCGCGACCATGGACCCATCCACGGTCGGGCTCGCGGAGGCGCTGGCGTTGCTCGCGCTCCCGAGAGTCGTTGGCGTCGACGCCGATGGCACCGAGATCACCGCGCAGAACGGCCGCTACGGACCGTATCTGCGCAAGGGCACCGACAGTCGCAGCCTGGGTGCAGAGGAGCAGCTCTTCACCGTCACGCTCGACGACGCGCGAGCGATCTTCGCCCAGCCCAAGCAGCGCCGCGGGCGCGCGACCAAACCCCCGCTCGCGGAGTTGGGGCCCCATCCCGAGACGGCCGCGCCGGTGCGGGTGCTCGACGGACGCTTTGGGCCCTACGTCACCGATGGCACGCTGAACGCGTCGGTACCACGCGGCGTCGATCCCGAGTCCTTGTCGTTGGAGCAGGCGATCGAACTGCTCCGTGAACGGGCAGCGCGGGCGCCGGCGACGAAGAAACCCACCAAGAAGGCCGCCGCGAAGAAGAGCACGGCGAAGAAGCGTGCGACGAAGAAGCGCGCGGCCACGAAGGTTCCCGCGAAGAAAACAGTGGCGAAGAAGACGGTCACGAAGGCAACGAAGCCCCCGCCGGGCGAGTAGTCGAGCGATGTCCGAAGAGCAGCCGGTTCCCCCGCCTGCACCGTTCATCCCCGCCGACACCAAGGAGCCGATGCCGGAGGCCCCGTGGCGGCTCTTCGGGTCGAAATCGTTCTTCCGTCTGTGGCTGGCGCAGTCGGTGTCGAGCCTCGGCGACTGGATCGGTCTCATCGCGATCCTCGCCATCGCGGCGCGCGTGTCGAACAACTCGGGTGCCGCGGTCAGCTTGGTGATGACGACGCGCGTGCTGCCCGGCTTCGTGCTCGGCACCGTCGGTGGCGTGATCATCGATCGCTTCGACCGCCGCAAGGTCATGGTGTTGTGCGACATCGGCCGGGCGAGCCTGCTCGTGCTGCTGCCGTTCGTCGAGAGCTTGCCGGGCCTTCTTCTCATCTCGCTCGGGCTCGAGATCCTCACCTTGCTGTGGGGTCCGGCGCAGGCGGCATCGGTTCCCAACCTGGTACCTGAGGAGCAGCTGTCGTCGGCGAACTCGCTCTCACTTGCCGCGTCGTACGGAACGTTCCCGATTGCCTCGATCATCTTCTCGCTCCTCGCCGGCCTCGCAACGCTGCTGGGCGATCTCGACGTGATCTCGGCACTGAAGGTCGACCAGGAAGTGCTGGCGCTGAGCTTCGACGCGCTCACGTTCTTGGTGTCGGCGGCGATCGTCTATCGCCTGCCACTGCCGCGGAAGGACGGCAACCGTCGCGGGCGCATCGACTGGACCGAGACCTTCCGCGACATCAAGGAGGGATTCCGGTTCGTGTCGAAGCACGCGCTGGTGCGGGGCGTGATGCTGGGCCTCGGCGTCGGGCTCATCGGGGGCGGGGCGATGATCCCGCTCGGCCCCAGCTTCGCCAAGGAGGTGCTCAACGGCGGCAGTGCGGCGTTCGGTGTGTTGATGACCGCCCTCGGGTTCGGTGCCGCCTTCGGAGTGGTGACGCTGCTGTGGCTCCAACATCGCCTCCCGCGCATCACGGTGTTCTGCTTCGCCGTGATCGGCACCGGCGGCTTCCTCGTGCTCGCGGCCTCGTTCTCCGCGCTCGCGCCCGCCGCGTTGATGGTCGGCGGTGTGGGTGCGTGCGCGGGCACCACGTACGTCACCGGATTCACCGTGCTTCAGGAGAACGTGAGCGACGAGCTGCGCGGCCGCACCTTCGCCACCCTCTACACCGTCATTCGGCTGTGCTTGCTCATCTCGCTCACCATCTCTCCGCTGTGGTCCGACTTCTGGGACTGGGTGACGCGCGGGCTGTTCGCACATCAGTCGGTGTCGATCGGTCCGTACACCTACGGGCTGTCCGGTGTGCGCATCGCCCTCTGGGGTGGTGGGCTGATCACATTCAGCGCGGGTCTGGCCGCGTGGCGATCCATCCGCCGTGCCGGACGTGCCCGAGCCGAGGAGCCCATACCCGAATGACGAGCGCGCGTTTCATCGTCCTCGAAGGCGGCGACGGCTGTGGGAAGAGCACCCAGGCGCGACTCTTGGCGATCGCGCTGCGCGACCAGGGTTTCGAGGTGTTCCAGACGTTCGAACCGGGCGCGACACCCCTCGGAAGCGGAATCCGCGAGCTCGTACTCCACGACCGAAACGACGTCTCCCCGCTTGCCGAGGCGCTGCTGATGGCGGCGGATCGGGCGCAGCACGTGGTCGAGCAGATCGGTCCGGCACGGGACCGCGGTGAATGGGTGGTGTGCGACCGGTACATCCCGTCGTCGCTCGTTTACCAAGGCGTGGTGCGTGGCCTCGGTGTTTCACGGGTGCGCGACCTGAACCGAGGCGCGCTCGAGTATGCGCAGCCGGATCTGGTGGTGGTGCTCGACGTGCCTGACGAGCTTGCGGCCACCCGGGTGAACGCCGAACACGATCGGCTCGAAGCCGAGGGCGATGCCTTTCACCGAGCGGTGCGGGAGGCGTACCGAGCGCAGGCGGCGGATCACGGCTGGGTGCTCGTCGACGGTGTCGGCACACCTGAAGCAGTTGCCGCTCGGGTCTGGGGCGCGGTCGCTGCCTTGCTGCCACGATGATGGCCGCATGACATCGGAGCGTTGGGATCGCGTCGTTGGGCAGGATCGAGCGGTTGGGTTGCTTCAACGCGCCGCGGAACGTCCGGTTCATGCGTACCTGCTGGTTGGCCCGCGCGGATCGGGGGTCGAGGAGGCGGCGCGCTGCTTCGCCGCTCAACTCGTCGTGCCCGACGGCGACGAGCGATCGTGGGACCTGATCCTGCGGGGCATACATCCCGACGTGGTCGAGATCGACCCGCCCGCCAACCAGATCAGAGTCGAGGATGCGCAGACCGTCGTCGACGAGGTGTACCGCAGCCCGATCGAGGGGGCACGCAAGGTCATCGTGGTCTTCGACGCCGATCGGATGAACGAACCCGCGGCCAACAAGCTGTTGAAGACGCTCGAAGAACCGCCACCGAGCGCGGTGCTCGTATTGGTCACGGCGGGGGCCGACCGTATGCTCGCCACCATTCGATCGCGTTGTCAACGAGTCGACTTCGCGTTCTTGAGCGCGTCGTCGGTTGTCGCGTCACTCGAAGCGGCAGGCGTCGATCGTGCGCAGGCCGAGCAGTTCGCCGCGCTCGCGGGTGGTCGGCTCGATCGCGCCCGCGCCCTGCTCGGACTGCTCGGAGCGGTACGTGGGGCGTTCGTCGACGCGTGTCATGCGGTCGACGGCACGGGTGGCGCAGTGGCCGCGCAAGCCGACGCCGTGCAGGCCGCGCTCCAGAACGCGTTGAGCGAGCTGGAGCGCGCGCAAGCCGAGGAAGTCGAACAGCTGGGAGGGGAACTCGAGGCTGCGGGTTACCCGGAACGCACGCGGCGCGCACAACTGCGCAGGCTGGAAGATCGGCACAAGCGCGCCCATCGCCGTGCTCGCACTGACGCGTTGATCGAGGGCATCACTGCGGTGGAGACGGTGTATCGCGACGCAATGGTCGGCGCCGGCACACCGGCGCTCAACCGCGATCGACCGATTCTCTCGGTGGATGCACGCAGCGCAGCCCGGGCACTCGACGCCTGTCGCGACGCGCGCCAGGCGTTGAGCGAGTTCAACCCAAGCGAAGGCCTGCTCATCGAACGACTGCTGCTCCATCCGACTGCTGCTCCATCTGCCATCCGGGACCGCGAGCTTCGGCCGATAGACTCGCCCGCCGCGCCGGAGTAGCTCAGACGGTAGAGCAGCTCACTCGTAATGAGCAGGCCAAGGGTTCGAGTCCCTTCTCCGGCTCCAACCGTCACGAACATCCCGTCACGAACATCGCTCAGCACACAGATCGTGCCTGCACGCGATACTCCGCACCCACGGAAGGCTCGAGTCGCCGAGCCGAAGCGAGGGTTGATGGCAGACCTGCCGTCGGGGACGGTCACGTTTCTGTTCACCGACATCGAGGGTTCGACGCGCCTGTTGGAGGAACATCCCGACGCAATGAGCGACGCCTTGGCGCGCCATGACGAGCTGTTGCGCGAGGCGATCGAG
>WNFE01001856.1_pt1 | contig 15423 bp, 13 predicted proteins | sample 5400451 | NCBI WGS metagenome assembly WNFE01 (sample SAMN13153344, study PRJNA577476) | soil metagenome | isolation source: 200 cm saprolite under Douglas fir tree site 2 hole 2 | place: USA:California | collected 2015-04-18 | reverse complement strand
GAGGAGCTCGATCCCGAGGCTCGCCTGGAGAAGGCGCTCGCGTGGGCGCGTGACTCGCTCGCCGAGCTCGACCTGTCCGAGCAGATCCGCAACCGGGTCACCGACGAGATGGACAAGACCCAACGCGAGTTCGTGCTGCGCCGACAGCTCGACGCGATCCGCGCCGAGTTGGGCGAGACCGACGGAGATGTCGCCGGCGAGTACCGCGCACGCCTGGTCGAGGCCGCATTGCCCGACGCGGTGCACACCGCAGTGGCGCGTGAGGTCGACCGGCTCGAGCGTATGAGTGAGCAGAGCCCTGAGCATGGCTGGATCCGAACCTGGCTCGATACCGTGCTCGAGCTGCCGTGGGGCACCCGTTCCGACGATGATCTCGACATCGCCGGCGCCCGTGCGATCCTCGACGCTGATCACACCGGTCTCGACGACGTGAAAGCGCGGATTGTCGAGTACCTCGCAGTGCGCAAGCTCCGGGCCGAGCGGGGGATGGCGTCCGACGGGGACGCGGCCCCGCGCCGAGGCGCCGGTGCGATCCTCGCCTTGGTCGGTCCGCCCGGCGTCGGCAAGACGTCGCTGGGCGAGTCGGTGGCACGCGCCCTCGGTCGCAAGTTCGTGCGGATCGCCCTGGGCGGTGTGCATGACGAGGCCGAGCTACGAGGCCACCGTCGTACCTATGTGGGCTCGCGCCCGGGCCGCATCGTGCGCGCACTGACCGAGGCCGGCACCATGAACCCGGTCGTGTTGCTCGACGAGGTCGACAAGTTGGGCAACGACTGGCGGGGCGACCCGTCGTCGGCGCTGCTCGAAGTGCTCGACCCGGCACAGAACCACACCTTCCGTGATCACTACCTGGAGGTCGATCTCGACCTCTCGGACGTGCTGTTCCTGGCAACCGCCAATGTGCTCGAGACCGTCCCGGCGCCGTTGCTCGACCGGCTCGAGATCATCCGCCTCGATGGTTACACCGAGGACGAGAAGGTCGCGATCGCCCACGATCACCTACTGACCCGCCAGCTCGAACGGAACGGCTTGACGGCCGATGACGTCGCGGTCGGTGACGACGCGCTCCGCGCGCTCGTGGCCGATTACACGCGTGAGGCGGGCGTCAGAAATTTGGAGCGCGAGCTGGGCAAGCTGTTGCGCAAGACCGCGGCGCGCATCGCGTCGGGAGACGCGACCCCACCCGTGATCATCAGCGCCGACGAGGTGCGCCCGGCCTTGGGTCGTCCGAAGTTCTTCGCCGAAGTTGCCGATCGCACCACCGTTCCCGGTGTCGCCACCGGGTTGGCGGTGACCGGCGCGGGTGGCGATGTGCTGTTCATCGAGGCCACCGTCATGGATGGCGAGGGGCTTACGGTTACGGGCCAGCTCGGCGACGTGATGAAGGAATCGGCTCAGATCGCGCGGTCCTTCGTTCAGTCCCACGCGCCCGAGCTCGGACTCGATCCGCAGCAGGTCCAGCGACACGTGCACCTGCACGTCCCTGCGGGGGGCATCCCGAAGGACGGTCCGTCCGCCGGTATCACCATGACCACTGCCCTGGTCAGCCTGATGAGCGGGCGCACCGTGCGCGCCGGCGTGGGAATGACCGGTGAGGTGACCCTCCAAGGACGAGTGCTGCCGATCGGCGGTGTGAAGCAGAAGGTGTTGGCGGCGCAACGCGCGGGGCTCGACACCGTGATCTTGCCGCGACGCAATGGGCCCGATCTGGACGACGTGCCCGAGGCGGTTCGAGCCGTGATGACCTTCCACCTCGTCGACGACGTGCGCGAGGTCCTCGCGCTCGCGCTCGACGAACACACGGACGTCGCGCAGGCCGCGTAACGGTCGAGCGGCGGTGCGATCCGCGAGCTCGGCCGATCATTCGTGCTCGACCCGATCATCGATGCGGATGGTGCCGTCGCCGAGCACCTCGGCCCGGAGACCGCCGCGGTGCACGAGCGGCGCCCGCACACCCTCGCGGCTGAGCTGCTCCAGGTAGGCGCACGGTTCGGCCAGCTTGATGCCGCGCATGCGCACCGTGCCGACGTGGAACGTCTGCCCGACGAGATGGTTGAGGGGCACGCCTTCGGTCACCAGGTTGCGCCGGGTCTCTCGCTCCTCGAGCTCGACGCCGTACTCGTTGCGGGCGCCGTCGACGGCCTCGCGCTCGATGAGGGTGACGTCGCGCGGCCCGCGGCCGGTGTCCGAGTACGTGCCGGAGTGGCTCGCGTAACGGTCACCGGCCAGCCCCGCGCCGGCGATTGCCTCGATCTCATCACGGTGTTCCATGGGCGCGCCGCCGATCGGGGCGACGAAGATGGCGACGATTCGGCCTGAGAACACCACGTCAGTCTGGCAGTCCGCCCGTCAGCGGTGGGCCGATATTCGTCGGAAGTCGAGTTGCTCGCCGGGGTCCAACGGGAAATGGCAGGCGACGAACTGGCCGGATCGGATCTCGTCCAGCACTGGTTCCTCGACCGCGCAACGGTCCTGCGCTTTGGGGCAGCGCGTGCGGAAGCGGCACCCGCTGGGCGGGTCGGTGTTCGACGGGATGTCGCCACCGAGTACGCGAGTCTCGTCCGGATGGTCCTCGGGGTCGGGAACCGGAATCGCGGCGAGGAGTGCGGCGCTGTACGGATGGGCGGGCCGCGCGTAGAGATCGTCGGGCCTGCTCACCTCGCAGAGCTTGCCCAGGTACATCACGGCGACCCGGTCGCTCACGTTCTTGACCACTGCGAGATCGTGAGCGATGAAGAGCATGCTGAGGTGGTAGCGCTGCTTCATGTCCTCCAGGAGGTTGAGGATCTGCGCTTGTACCGACACGTCGAGCGCGGACACTGGTTCGTCGCAGATGATGAGCCTGGGTTCGTTCACCACCGCGCGAGCAATCGAGATGCGTTGGCACTGACCACCCGAGAACTCGTGCGGCCGACGATCTCGTGTCCTTGCGGGATCGAGGCCCACCGCCGCGAGCGTCTCATCGACCTTCTCGGTCCTCCAGTCGTCGTCGCCGACGTTCCAGATCTCGAGTCCTTCGGCGACGATGTCGCCCACCCTCCGCCGGGGATTGAGTGACGAGATCGGATCCTGGAAGATCATTTGCAAGCGCGGGCGGGTCATCCGCAGCGCCTCGCCGCGTAGCCCAGTGAGGTCGACGCCGTCGAACACGACCCGGCCCGAGGTTGGTCGGGGGAGCTGGATCACCGCGCGTCCGGTGGTGGACTTCCCGCAGCCGGACTCGCCGACGAGGCCGAGCGTCTCACCCTCCAAGACGTCGAGGCTGATGCCGGAGACCGCCTTGACCCGTCGGCGCCCCTCGGTGGCGAACTCCACGATGAGGTCCTCGACCCGCAGCAGCGCCTCACCGTCGGGACGCAGGTGTGCAGTGCCGGTACCAGCCATTCAGCGCGTCGCCTCGCCCGGATGAGTGGCGGCGGCGACCACGCCGGCGGCGCGGTTGCGTTCCAGTGCGACCAGCCCTTCCGGCGTCCCGACGGGAAACCAGCAGCGGAACTCGTGTCCGGGCTCGGGGCCGGGGGTCAAGGGTGGCTGCTCCACCCGGCAGCGGTCTTGGGCGTAAGCGCAGCGGGGGGCGAAGCGGCACCCCGCTGGCGGGCTGATGAGGTCGGGGGGACGGCCGGGGATTGCCATCAGGCGACTGTGGCTCGGTTGCGCGATCTTGGGGATGGAGTGCAGCAACGCTTCGGTGTAGGGCATCTTCATGGCGGAGAAGAGGGTGGCAGTGGGCGCCTTCTCGACCACTTGGCCGGCATACATCACGACGATCTCGTCGGCCCGGCCGGCGACGACGCCGAGGTCGTGGGTCACGAGGATCATGGCCATGTAACGCTCGCGTTGTTGCGTTTCGAGCAGGTCGAGCACTTGCGCTTGCACGGTGACGTCGAGCGCGGTGGTCGGCTCGTCGGCGAGGAGGAGCTGGGGTCCGCACGCGAGCGCGACCGCGATGCAGACCCGCTGACGGAGCCCGCCCGAGAGCTGGTGCGGGTACTCGTCCAAACGGCGTTCGGGATCGGGTACCCGCACCGATTCCAGCAGCGACACCGCGAGCTCGTCGGCGAACGATCGGGTCACGTCGAGATGCGTGTGGATGGATTCGGTGATCTGCTTCCCGATCTTCATGACGGGGTTGAGCGAGGTCATCGGGTCCTGGAACACCATGGCCATGCGCGCACCCCAGTAGGGGCGCATCTGGCGGGGCGAGAGGCCACCGATCTCAATGCCTTCGAACCGGATCGAGCCCGTGCGCACCACGTTGCGCCTCGGCAACAAGCCCATGATCGACCGCGAGAGCACGGTCTTGCCCGAGCCCGATTCGCCGACGATGCCGACGGTCCGGCCGCGATCGAGGGTGAGCGACACGCCGTCGACCGCTCGCACCACTCCGCGGTCGGTGACGAACGAAGTCTCGACGTCGGTGACCTCGAGCAGGAGGGCGTCGCTCATCCGGGCTGACTCCTTCACAACGCAGTCTCCCGCACATCGAAGCGCGCCCGGATCGCGTCGCCGATCACGTTCAGGGCGAGCACCGTGAGGAAGATCATGATCGCCGGCTCGAACACGATGTGCGGCGCGACCGCGATGCTCGTGCGTCCCAACGCGATGATGTTGCCCCATGTCGGGGTGTCGGGCTGCACGCTTGCTCCGAGAATGCTGAGGGTGCCCTCCGCGACGATCGCGACCGCGATGCTGAGCAGCGCGATCGACACCATCGCGGGGAGGACGTTGGGGAGCACTTCACGCCGGATGATCCGGGTGCTCTTCGCGCCCTGGGCGCGCGCCGCGAGCACGAACTCGCGCTCCGACCACGACAACGCGCTCGCTCTCGTGATGCGACCGAGCACCGGAATTGCAACGAGACCGAGCGCGAAGATCAACGCCAGCCTCGGATCGAGGCCAACGCTGCCGCCCTGCGCGCTCGGTCGTTCGCGCAGGATGGTCACGAGGGCGACCGCCAGGATGACGGCGGGTATCGAGAGGAACACGTCGAAGAGGCCGGTGACCACGGCATCGATCTTGCCGCGGAAGTAGCCCGCCAGCAGACCGAGGAAGCCGCCGATCACGAAGCCGAGCAGGACCGCCGCGGTGGCGACGAGCAACGTGGTGCGGCCGCCCCAGACCAGCCGGGAGAGCATGTCGCGACCGTTGCCGTCGCCACCCAGGAGATGCCCCGGAGCAGTGCCCACTTTGGCCCATGGCCCGCGGCGGGCGATCTCGGTGATGGTGTCCTTGGGGTTGTCGAGGGGAAGCAGCGGCGCCAGGATCGCGCCGCCGACGACGAGAACGAGCCAGCCGATTGCGAGCTTGGTGGCCAGATCGGTATCAGGCGGCTCGGGCACGACGAATCCTCGGGTCGAGCACCGCGTACAGCATGTCGATCACGAAATTGATGACCACGTAGCCGACCGCGATCACCGCGATGTAACTCTGGAGCTCGACAACCTGGCGTGCGCTGATGGCCTGATAGATCAAGGTCCCGAGGCCGGGAATCCCGAAGATGATCTCAACGGCCACTGCGCCACCGATGAGCGTCCCGAAGTTGAGCCCCGCGACGGTCAGCAGGGTCAGGCTCGACGGTCGAAACGCGTGGCGCCAGAGGATGCGCCGATTCGAGAGGCCCTTGGCGCGCGCCATGGTGATGAAGTTCTCTTGCAGGGTGGCGATCATGTCACTGCGGAGCAGGCGCATGTAGATGGCGATGAGGCCGGCCGCGAGCGAGATGGCGGGCAGCAGCATGGTCGCGAAGTGCGTAGCCAGGTGGCCCGTGGGACGGCCGAACAAACCCTCCAGCCACCCTGGTTGGTATCCGCCCGCAGGGATCTGCCCGAGCCACGGGAGGTGTGGCTGCCATTCCGTGCCGACGAAGTAGGTCAACACCAGCGCGAGCACGAAGCTCGGCATCGCGAGCAGCGCGAAGGCGCCGGTGTTCACCGCCCGATCGGTCGTGGTGCCGCTCCGGTACGCGGTGAGGACGCCGAGTGGCACTGCGACCAGCAGCGCGATCACCTGTGCGTAGAGCATGAGCTCGAGCGAGACCGGCAGCGCGCTGCGGAGCTTGGCGCTCACCTCCAGGTTGTTCTGGTAATCCTTGCCGAGATCACCGTGTGCGACGTTGCCGAGCCAGGTGGCGTACTGCTCGAAGAACGGCTTGTCGAGCCCGTTGTCCTTGCGGAACTGCGTCCGCTGCGCGGCGGTGCCGAAGGGGATCGCGGCGTCGGCGGCATCTCCCGGGAGCAGCCGCAGGAGGCTGAACGCGAACAACGTGGAGAGCACCAGGACCACCACGAGCTGCACCAGCCGGCGCGCGATCAAGCGCATGCGCTCGTGCCTCCCGTCGCGCTCGCCCGCGCTACTTCTTCAGCCAGATGCCGACCACCGGATGGCGACCGTAGACGAAGATCGGCTGCCCGCCCCCGTCGGGGAGCGGGGGTCCGGCGAGTCCTTGCAGGTTTGGCTTCGCGGCGATCGTCCAATCGGCGTAGTAGGACCAGATGTTGAAGTACTGCTGGGAGAAGATCTTGTTGATCTGTTCGTAGATCTGTTTGCGTTTGGCGGGGTCCGGCTCGCTGCGACCTTGGTCGAGCAGAGTTTGGAGGTTGGGGCTCTGGAACTTGCCGAAGTTGATGGGTGAGCTTGCATTCCACCACACGTAGTTGACGTCGGGGTCGTCGCCGGGGTGGTTACGCCACAGCAGGATGCTGAAGTTGCCACCGAGCGCGGTGTTGATGAACGCGCTCTGGTTCTCGATCTGCAGAGTGGAGGCGATGCCGGCCTTGGCGAGCTGCTCCTTCATGAGTTGGCCTTCGCCGCTGTCCTCGGGGTCGTTGGTGTACTCGACCACCACCGAGAACTGGCCGCCGTGCGCCGACTTGTAGGCAGCCACCAACTTCTGTGCCGCGTTCAGATTGTGCCGGGGAAAGCCAGGGTTCTTCAGATAGCCGGGCACGTCCTTGTCGAACGGGCCGTTGGCCAATTGGAAGATTCCGGCGTTGCGGATGGCGTTGATCTGGGGCCGGTCGAGCGCGAGCGCGATGGCCTTGCGCGCATTGAGGTCGTCGAAGGGTGGCTTCTTGGCATTGAGGACGTAGTAGCGCACCTCACGCCGCCCCGGCTTCTGGCGCATGAGCGTGAGCCCGCTCAACCTCTGGAGCTGGTCGATCTGGAGGCCGCTCCACGTGTGGGTCAGTTGGAGCTGACCGGCCTGGAGCTGGTTGGTGCGCTGGCTCGGATCGGGATTCGGCCGGAAGACGATCTTGTCGAGGTAGGGGAGCTGCGTGCCGAATCTGTCGGTGCGCCAGTAGTTGGGGTTCCGGGAGGCGACGAATTCCTGGTTCGGGGTCCAGTGGCCGGCCCCGTTGTAGATCATGAAGGGGCCGGTGCCGATCAGGTTGGTGGGGCAGGTGTCGGCGTTCGCGAGCTGGGCCGGCGCGGCGATTCCGACTCGTCCGTCGAAGAAGAGGAACGCGTCGAAGTCGACCCAGGGCTTCGCGGTGGTGACCTTCACGGTGAGCGGATCGACGACCGCGACGTCGGCGACGTCGGAGTACACGAAGCCGAGGAGGCGGCCCTTCTTCCAGGCGTCGACGTTCTGCTTGACCGCGTCGGCGGTGAGTGGCGTACCGTCCTGGAATTTGACGCCGTCGCGCAGACCGATCGTCCACTGCGTGTAGGTGGGATCGTGGGTGACGGTCTTGGCGAGATACGGCACGTACTTGCCCTTGGAGTTCATCTCGGTGAGGGTGTCGTAGATCGCGGAGGCCACCATGATCCCGGAGATCGCGAGCTGCGCATTCGGGAGACACCAACCGCCACTGGTCTCCGACTCGATGCCGTAGTTGACGGAACCACCGCGCGTGGGCTTTGCCGCCGCCGGCACCGTGGACGGGCCGCGCGCCGACGCCGAACCGGTCCCCACTACGCCCGCGGCGATCACCGCGACGAGCACGGTTGCGCTCGCGACCGCACGGATCCAACGCTGCGTGCGCCTTCGTGATGATGACATTCGTGATGATGGCATTCGTGATGATGTCGGTCGAACATCCACCACCGGCCCCCCGCGACGTCGACGACTCGAACGTACTCGGCGGTAGCGTAACCACACACGAACCACTCAGCGCCGCGCCAGGGGCGTGGCGCGCATCTCCTCTTGCTACGCACTGCCTCTTGCCACGCACCGACAAAGGATCCGAGATGGAAGGGTTCCTTCGGGTGACACCCAGCTGCGTGCTGCGACTGGACGAGCTCGAATGGCGCACCACCGGTTCGGGTGGACCCGGTGGGCAACACGCCAACACGTCCGATACGCGAGTGGAGGTGCGCCTCGACGTGGCGAGGTCGCTATCGCTCGGACCGCGCCAGCGTGCCCGGGTGCTGGAACGGCTCGGTCCGATTGCGCGGGCGACCGCATCCGACACGCGATCGCAGGCACGTAACCGCGAGCTCGCATTGGAACGGCTGCGGACGCGGCTCGCCGACGCGTTGCGGGTGGTGCCGCCGCGCCGGGCGACCAAGCCCACCCGGTCGGCGAAGGAAGCGCGCCTCGACACCAAACATCGGCGCGCGCAACGCAAGCGGGATCGGCGCCCTCCGCGGCCCGACGACTGAGGCCACACTGGGGACGGTCCTCTGATCTGCCAAGCTGGCGCGCTGATGGGGATTGCAAGCGTCGTCGGGTGGGTCGTGCTGGGGATCGCGCTCCTCGTCCTCGTCCTCGACTCGGCGCTGCGCACCTTCATTCTTCCGCGGGGTGCTGCACCGCTCATCACCCGATTGGTCTTCGTGGGCTTGCGCGGCGCCTTCAACGCGTTGGCGCGCGCAACTCGTTCGTACGAGGGTCGCGACTCGGTGATGGCGCTGTACGGGCCGGTCGGACTCCTCGTCCTGCCGCTCGTCTGGTTGCTGATGGTCATCGGCGCGTTCACCGCCTTGTTCCACGTGCTGGGTGTCAGAGGGTTCGAGCGGGCATTCGAGATGAGCGGCTCCTCGCTCTTCACGCTCGGCATCGTCCATCCGCCCGACCTGGCGACGATCGCGCTGGCGTTCGTCGAAGCGGCCAGCGGGCTGACGCTCTTGGCGTTGCTGATCGCGTACCTTCCGACGATCTATGCGGCGTTCTCGCGACGCGAGGTGTTGGTCGCGCAGCTCGCAGTGAGCGGCGGCGAGCCCCCGTCCGGTGTCGAGATCCTGACCCGCGCCACGCGGATGGAACGCTTCGAGCTCCTTCCCGAGCTGTGGGTTTCGTGGCAACGCTGGTTCGCGGAGGTCGAGGAGACGCACACCTCGCTCGGAGTGTTGAGTTTCTTCCGTTCCCCGCTCGGGCATCGGTCGTGGATCACCGCGAGCTGCGCGGTGCTGGATGCGGCGTCACTTCGCCTGTCGATCGTCGATCTGCCCTTCGATCCTCAAGCCGGGGTGTGCGTGCGCGGTGGTTTTTTCTCGCTGCGCGCGGTCGCCGGCTACTTCGATCTGCCCTTCGATCCCGATCCGTTGCCCACCGATCCCATCAGCATCACGCGCGACGAGTTCTTCGAAGCATGCGACCAGCTCGCGAGCGCCGGTATTTCGCTCAAACCCGATCGGGAGCAGGGGTGGCGGGATTTCCAAGGGTGGCGGGTCAACTACGACCGCGTCGTCATCGCGCTCGCCGGCCTGGTGATGGCGCCATACGCGCCCTGGTCGTCGGATCGTTCACTCCGGTACCGCCGTCCACCGCTGCGTGTTCGCGGGTGACGCGTGCGCGGTTGCGCGCGCTTCCGCGTCCCCGAGACGGGCTGCTACCGTTCCCGAACCAGCAAGACCCAAGACAGTAAGACATGCACGTTTTCGTGTACATGCAGTTCAAGGGAGCAAGGCGTTGGCAACAGGCAGCGTGAAGTGGTTCAACGGGGAGAAGGGCTACGGCTTCATCTCCCGTGAAGACGGGCCCGACGTGTTCGTGCATTTCTCCGCGATCCAGGGCACCGGTTACCGGACCTTGGAAGAAGGCCAGGCCGTGGAGTTCGACGTCGGGCCGGGCCGCAAGGGTGACGAGGCGCAGAACGTTCGCATCGTCTGACGCAGGCCGCGGACCGCCTCGTCACAACAGCTCGAGCACCCCGCGCAGATCGCAGATGCGCGCCACCGCATTCGTGTTGACGGCGGCGGCGGCATCGGCCGCGGGCTGCGTCGGATCCGGCCAGTGCCCGTCGCGCTCGAGGTAGACCGGAGTCATCCCGACGGCCATCGGTCCCTCCACATCCGGGCCCCAGGTGTCGCCCACGAACAGCACGTCGGCCGGAGCAACGTCGATCTGCTCCAGCGCGTGGCGGAAGATCCGCGGGTGTGGTTTGCGGGCTCCGGCCCACGCGGATGACACGAGCACGTCAACGAGACCAGCCAGACCGGCTTCCTCGACTGCGGGCTCGAGGTCCCAGTCCCAGTTCGAGCACACTACGAGGAGGTGCCCGCGTTCCCGGAGCTCTTCGAGCACTCCGGGCACCTCGGGATAGGCCTGGAGCACCCGGGTCGAGCGGCCCTCGTGGAGCTCCGAGAGGATCAGCTCGTACTCACCCGGATGAACGTCGGCTTGGGCGAGCATGCCGAGGAGGCGTTCGCGTTGCCACGCGACGTAGCGGTCACGAGTGCGCGACTGCTCGATGTGCTCGATGCCGTCGATGTCGCCACTCCACCAGATCTGGCGGATGTCGTCGGGCAACGAGTAGCCGTGCCGAGCCAGGATGGCGTCGAAGCTCGTCGGCTCGGCCTCGTGAGCGAGGGTCCCGTAGAAGTCCAGGAGCAGGGCCTTCACAGTTTGTCTCTCAACCAGCGCTCGGGGTGTGCCGACAGAATCTATGCCATGTCTGCCCACTTCGAGCTCCCACGTGTGCGCGTCGTTGCTCGCCATGCGCTGCCGAACATTGTCGAGGGCTCGGTAATCCCGGTTGCATTGTTCCTGTTGATGCTCAACCTCCTGGGCATCTGGGGTGCCATGCTCGCCGGCCTGGGCTGGTCGTACACCGCGGTGGGCCGAAGGTTGATCACGCGTCGCCCCGTCCCGGGCGTGTTGATCCTCGGGGCGGTCACCTTGACTGCTCGATCCGCGCTGGCCTTCGGCACGGGGAGCTCGTTCGTGTATTTCCTGCAGCCGACGCTCGGAACTGCACTGGTGGCAACGGCGTTCCTCCTGTCGGTGCCGCTCGGTCGGCCCCTCGCGCAGCGACTGGCCGCGGACTTCTGTCCCATCCCGCCCGACGTCATGGCTAACCGGCATGTGCGAAGCTTCTTCTTGCGCATCTCGCTGTTGTGGGCGATGACCGGGTTCCTGAACGCGTCGATGGCGTTGTGGTTACAGCTCAACCAGTCGGTGGGAACGTTCATCCTCGTCAACAAGCTGTCGTCCGCCACGCTCACGCTGAGCACCGTCGCAGTTTCGGTGTTGTGGTTCAAGCGCTCGATGACGCGCCACGGCGTGCTCCGCGCACACGTGATGGTTTGATGCGGGTGAAGCGGCCGACCTCCGCGACCCTCAAGGTCACGGGCCGGTTCTCCGACAACTGATCGTGGAAAACTCACTGCTGGCCGCGGCCGCGATCGCGGTTCTCGTCGCCATCGTCGCAACGCTGGCTGCGATTCGGGCCGGGCGGACGGCCGATCGGGCCGCCGACCGAGCGACCCGGCTGCTCGAGCCCGCGGTGTCGAGAACGCGGGTGTCGAGCCCACGGGTGTCGAGCCCGCGCCAGGCTTCGTCACCCGACGATTCCGTGGAGGACCCGGGTACCGGCGGGGACGAGACCATCGAGCACCGGTCGGAGGTACTCGACCCGCACCCGCCCGGGGTGCCCCAACTTCCGGGCGACTCGGTTCCGCGCGAGCCGGTGAACGTCGACGGCGAGGCGCCCGAGCCCAGACCCGCGCGCATCCCCGTCCTCGATCTCGATCGACTCCGGGCATGGATGACGCTCGGCGACGTACAGCTGGGTCGACTCGCCGTCGTCTCCGTGGAGCTCGACAACCTCTCCGCGGTTCGGGAACGCCGCGGCGATGCCGTGGGCTCGCAGGCCGTCGAGGCGATCACCCAGCGACTACGGACCGTGACCCGGCCGAAGGACGTCGTCGCGCACGTCAGCCGGGATCGCTTTGTGTTGGTGTGCCGGGACGTACCCGACGCCGAAGCCGCCGAACGGTTGACCGAGCGGGTCGCGATGGCGGTCGCGCATCCATCCATCGTGCTCGGAGAGGTCGTTGAAGCGACCGCGAGCATCGGTGCTGCTCTGGCGGGGAGTCTCGACGAGCGGCCGGAAGACGTCTTGCGCCGCGCGATCACCGCCGGGAACCATGCGCGCCGTGCCGGTGGCGCGCGCATCACGATCAGCGCGCCGGCGACCCCTCCTTCGAACTTCGGCGCGCTCGACCTCTCGACGGCCCTCGCGCAGGGTGAGCTGCTCCTGCACTACCTGCCCATCGTGAGTTGTGCCACCGGACGCATCGCCGGATTCGAGGCGCTGGTGCGATGGAATCACCCGAAACGCGGGCTCCTCTCGGCCAACGAGTTCCTCCCGGATGCCGAGCGCACCGACCAAGTTGTTCCGATCGGCGCGTGGGTCCTCGAGCAGGCGTGCCGACAGATGGCGCGTTGGCACGCCGATGGGGGACACGCGCTGAAGCTCAGCGTCAATCTCTCCGGGCGCGAGTTCACCGATCCGAAATTGATCGAGGAGATCCAGCGCATCCTCCGCGACACCGGGCTGGCGCCAGGATCGGTGTGGATCGAGCTCACCGAAGAGGCCCTGCTTGCCGACCACGAGACAACCGGGCGGGTGCTCACGCTCCTGCGCGAGGTCGGCGTACGACTGATCATCGACGACTTCGGCACCGGAGCGTCGTCACTTGTGTCGTTGAAGCAGTTCCCGATCGACGCGATCAAGATCGCGCACACCTTTGTGGCGGATCTCGGCAGGCACCGCGACGGGTCGGCGATCTGTCGGGCGATCGTCGATCTCGCTCATTCGCTCGAGTTGTGCACCATCGCCGAAGGCGTGGAGGCCCTCGATCAACTGGTTTCGTTACGGTCGCTCGGTTGTGAGCTCGCGCAAGGCCACCTGTTCGGCGTGGCCCGTCCGGCTGACGAGTACGGAACCACACCGGCGACGTCGCTTCGGGTGACGAGCCCGCTCGACGTTCCCTGAGCCCAGCTCCGTAGTCCGCCCGAACCCCGAGTGACCACCGCGGTGGGGCATCCTGGCCGGATGCACGGCCAGCCGGGGCGGTTCTCGACAACGGCGATGGTGTTGGCGCTGATGGCGACGTGGTGGGTGGCTCCGGCTGCGCCCGCGGCGGTCGCAGCCGGGCCCGCGATCGACTGGCATCGGTGTGGCGATGGGTTCCAGTGCGGCAGTCTCCCGGTGCCGGTGGACTACGCGAGACCCGCCAGCCCGACCATCGATCTCGCCGTCATCCGGCAGCCGGCTCGTCGATCCCGGTCGCGGCTGGGCGCGATCGTGGTCAACCCCGGTGGTCCTGGTGCTCCCGCGGTGGCCTATTTGCGGTCGCTGGCCGACGTGCTGCCCAACGACCTGCGCGACCGCTTCGACCTCGTGGCGTTCGATCCGCGAGGCGTGGGAGCGAGCAGCCCCATTCGTTGCGGCGATGGTGTGGACCCACTGTTCGACCAGGCGTTCTCCCCGGAGCGGCCAGAGGAGCGGGCCGCGTTGCTCGACGCCTTTCGCCGGGTCGCGACCGCCTGCATGCAGCACGACGCGGGCATCCTCGCCCACGTCTCCACACGCGAAGGTGCGCACGATCTCGACCGACTGCGCGCGGCATTGGGCGAACCGCGCCTGACGTTTCTCGGTCTCTCCTACGGAACCTATCTCGGGACGCTCTACGCGTCGGCGTACCCGCGACGCGTGCGTGCGATGGTGCTCGACGGCGTCATCGATCCGGCGCTCGACGCCGAGGCCACCGCGCTGGCCCAGGCACGCGGATTCGAGCACGCGCTCGACGACTTCCTTGCCGATTGCGCGGCACATCCGGGTTGCCCCTACCACCACGGGGGCCACCCGGCCGGCGCCTACGACCGCCTCCGCGCGCGCGTGGCACGCCTTCCCATCCCCGCGCCGGAAACGAATGGTCGAACGCTCAATCAAACTCGGTTCGACGCCGCGGTGCTCCATGAGTTGTATCTCGGGCGGGCCGGCTGGTCCACGCTCGCGCGGGCGCTCGCCGCGGCCGAGCGCGGCGACGCCTCCGGCTTGCTCGACATGGCCGACACTTTCGTGGGCCGCCAGTCAGACGGCACCGATGACCACAGCCTCGAAGCATTCTGGGCGGTCAGTTGCCTCGACGGTCCCGTTGCCGACGTTGCGACCACGGCCCGGATCGAAGCGCGGGCAGTGCACGTCGCACCGCGCATCGGCGCGTTCGTCGTCAACATGAGCCTCGCATGCTCGGTGTGGCCCGTTGCGGCACTTCCATCGACCAGGGCGCTGCGAGCAAGCGGGGCGCCGGCGATCCTCGTCGTCGGCACGACCGACGATCCCGCGACGCCGCTCTCGCAGGCGCGCAGCCTGGCGCGCGAGCTCGATCGTGGCGTACTCCTCGTTGCGCGAGGCGAACAGCACACCGCGTTCGTCGAGGGTAATGCGTGTGTCGACCGGGTGGTCACGCACTACCTCGTCGATCGGGAGCCACCGAAGGACGGCACCCGCTGCTGACGCGTTACTCCTTGCGGAGCTTCCAGATCTGCTCCGCCGGCCACCGGCGGGCCCAGCGCGGGTCGAAGTCGGGATACGTCGTGGACGCGTCCTTCGGCGCCCGCAGCTCGACGAGGTCATCAACGACAAAGTCGTGCGCTCGGAAGCGACGGATCCATTCACCGTAGGGGAGCTGGAAGTCGACCGTGCCCTCGCTGGAGGCGAACGACCGCATCCCGAAGTAGCGGCCACGCAGCCGGCGGCCGACCCGCTCGCGCTTCGGGTTCCACGCGAGGTACGGCCACGGGGTGGTGTGCGAGAAGGCGAACCGGCCTCCGGGACGGAGGATGCGCGCGACCTCGACGAGGGAACGATCGGGGTCGCAGAACGACATCGCGCCGTGATCGCAGAACACCACGTCGAATGAGCTGTTGGCCAGCGGTACGCGCTCGCCACTCGCGCAGATGAGGGGAAACCCAACACCTGCTCGACGCATCGCGTCGCGCGCGTGGCGCAACTGCGCGCGTGATTGGTCGAGCGCAACCGGGAGCGCTCCCTCACCGGCGAGCGCGATCGACCATTGCGCGCCGCCGCAGCCGTACTCGAGCACATCGAGCCCGGTCAGGTCGCCCAACACGCCGAGCTCGTCCTCGGGAATTCGCCATACGCCCCACGCGAGCGGCGATGACCGCAACGCCTTGCCGTGCGCGGCCTGGTAGTCGTCGGCGTCGGCGTCCCAGAAGGCACGATTGCG